>Ga0193735_1000013_pt1 | contig 65934 bp, 81 predicted proteins | sample U1m2metaG_FD_145080 | JGI IMG/M metagenome (GOLD analysis project Ga0193735, IMG submission 145080) | Soil microbial communities from a riparian zone of the East river system, Colorado, United States - U1m2 | ecosystem: Environmental > Terrestrial > Soil > Riparian zone | place: USA: East River... | reverse complement strand
AGGTACACTGTCGGGACCTTCAAATAACATCTAATACTTGTACAAATTTTATTTTGTTTGTATCAAGTGATATTATCTTACAGTATGGGCCTGCAGTTACGTTTGCAGTTGAGACCTAGTGCAGTACGATTAGCGACTAAAAGACAATACTTTGCAACTTGAATACTTGGAGACAGCCAAATTATAGTCATATGATGAAATGTTCTTTCCAAGCATTGAGCTAGAAGTATTTTGTGATTTTAATATTTTTACTTTCCTTGATATAGATTCATATTGTTTTCGGTATGGACCGGAAGGGATGCGTGACGATATCAGTGCTAAAAGTAGGTTCCTAATTTAAGAATAGAGTACTAAGCTTTAAGTTTTTGTTTAAAGTAAGAGAACTAACTTCAACAGGACCAGTCGTTTGTGAATCAAATTTGACACAATTTTTAGACCCAATTGTTTTTGCAAATATTGAATTCATAACTTACCTATTTTTTCAATTGCTAACAGTCGGGTCAAATGCTTCCTACCAACAATCGTGGATAGAATCTCACAAAAGTCAGCTAGTAGAACTGGGCGAATATATACAAATGGAAACGAAGCAACTGATTACAAAAGAGGTAATTAGCGATATTCAGAATACTAGCTCTGAACCAGGAAAGGCATCCATTGAATATGCCCATTAAAATATCTCGGGACATAAAGATTCGTTTATTTTTTATTTTATTCCTTCATCTAATATTTTTACAAAATACGTATGCTTACATCTTACGCAGTATAACGAAGCAGTAACAAAGAATGTTGTTTCCACATCGTTAAGAGATGCGCTATTACTCCGAGGATGGAAATTTTTACGTTCGGCAAAAAATTTGATATTATCTTTTTTTACAATGTCACGCGTGCCGCACCGAAGACAATAAAAATTTGTTTTTTTAACATCGGTTCTTCTATCTTCCGAACCAATTATGCGTTCTACTTTTCCTCTTCCTGGATATGAGCCAAAATAAAATGAATATTTTGCCACGCTTGTATTTTTACACTTTGTAAAAATAAAGTTATTTATTTAATGTTTAATACCAGCTCAAGCTTTGAGAGTTTTATGAGAGAAGCGGAGATGAGCAACGATACCCAATCACCCGGTCCCAATCCCCCCAACCACACCCAAGTTGAAGTTCACCCGGGCTGGGTGCGAAGCGGCCGAGACGACACGCCGGGGCGTAAAGCCTACTATATCAATCTTGAAGCCAAGCCCGGAAAGGGCGACAAGGTGGAACAATTCCTCCGGGACATTTTAGCCGGGGTAGAGCAAGAACCAGGGACCGGTCCATGGTTTGGTTGCCGGTTCTCCGACACAACTTTTGGAATTTTTGAAGCTTTTCCCGACACTGCGGCACGAAACGCGCATGACATCGGTCCAGGCGGCCGTAACTTCCTTCGGTCAGCAGAACTGGATGAGATGTTGGCCTATCCTGCACACCTCTATCGGCTTGATGTCATGTTTGGAAAGTTCAGTGTCATGTTTGGAAAGAAAATCACTTCGGAGTAAACGCCTATGATCTTTTCAAACTTTCCTGTAGGTTTCATACTTGTTTGATTATTATTATCTTCTTGTTCATTCTGCATGGTTTTTGATACGAAGTCTTTGGCTTCATCTTCTGTGAACTGTCCAGTTTTAATAAGTTCATTAATCATATCGTTCTCGTTCTTATCATCAATTCCATATGCTATCATTCCATTCAATGACAAACTTATAACGACAGCAATAGCAAGTAAATACCGATTATTCATTTATTCTCTATTTTTCCGATGTTTTTTCTATGATTGATGTTACAGATACAGAATATAATATAGTTAATCTAACTGAAAGTGGATTAGCCAAATGTCAGAAGCCGGTCCATGATTGGGATTAATTTCAAATTTCTAAAGTTGTCAAAATAAGAAGGAAAAATACATCCAAGGTAGTTATCGCCACCTGGTTTGCGCCAGAATTGATGGTGTGGGCAAACAAACAAACTGTATCATCTAATTATCTGTTATCTGTTGTAAGAACAGCTCTAAATCGCGCCTTTCCGCTTATCATTAGTTCGTACGCTTCTGCCGCTTGCTCTAGAGGAAAGATTTCGTTCATAGACCGGACACCTGAAAGTGCACTAAAAGACAGCGTATCTTGAGAATCAATAGAAGACCCGCTAGCCCAACCCTGTATCGATTGACGTGCAATCAGTAACGGATTTGGAGGTACTTCAAGAGGCTCTTCAGAAGCGCCAATGACGATAAGTTTTCCTTTGACGCTCAGACCGCCCAGGATAGCACTCATCGCTTTTCCACTTGGGACAGTTCCCAGAATTACTTTGGCGCCCCCAAGCTTTAGAAGCTCCTCCACTGTGTTTTGGGACTGGCTATCAATATAATGAATAGCGCCAAGATTTCTCACCATCTCTTCCTTGTCCTTTCCTCGTCCTATGGCAATCGTCTTAAAGCCCATTTTCGAAGAAAATTGAATACCCAGATGACCAAGCCCACCTAAACCCAAAATAGCTACGACGTCACCTGTTCTTGCTCCGCTATTCCTCAGAGCATTGTATGTAGTCACACCAGCGCACATTAAAGGCGCTGCTTCTGTTGCTGAAAGTTCCTCAGGAATGAGGACCAGTCCAGTGGTATTTGCAACCATGAAATCAGCATACCCTCCGTCATGGGTAATGCCAGTCATTACTTGATTTCGGCATGCAAAGAAATCTCCTCGCCGACAAAATTCGCATGTACCATCATAACCCCCGACCCAACCGACACCTACTCGCTGTCCAGTTTTCCATCCAGTAACATTCAAACCTATTTTATCGATGACTCCAGTAACCTCGTGTCCCGGGACTCTTGGGTATCGGATACCCGGAAATAGTCCCTCCTTAGTAACAGAGTCACCGTGACATACGCCACAGGCTTGAACCTTAATTCGTACTTCCGTTGGACCCGGCTCTGGAATATCACGGTCGACGATTTCCAATGGCCCACCAGGCTTAGATACCTGAACAAAACGACTAGTCATAAGATTACAAAACTTATACTACAGATATATCTTACGTAATGCTTTTAAGCCCAACACTTCTGGAATCTAATAGCCGAGACGGCAACAAATCAGGGACATATATTATAGAAGCAAATTATAAAAAGGATTAATGGAAGGGAGAGTCATAGAAAGGGCTAGGATTCTTTTTTCTTTGAAGTAATTTATTTTAAATTATAGTTAGACTACTGGATGTATTAAGACTACAATATATGCAATTTTCTCATTTCTGGAATGATTTCAAGTTTCAATATGCGTAAAGGTTTCATTGCTAAGAATCTTATTTTATCTTCACAATTGTGGCACTTTAAAAGTATAGTTGAAACTGTCGTTGCTAAATAATTATCATGAAAATTAATTTTAAAACCTAAATCACCCAAGTGGGAAGGAATTATTCTGTTTCTAAATACAGGGAACAATTTGGCTGGTGCTTAGCAACAATGGATGCATACGAATTTAACAACCAGTGGGGTGAATAGTCTGGCTGTATGATGAACAAGAAACAACCAATGCCCACTGATTGATATCATAAATATACTAGTATATCGCTTAAAAAATCTAGTCAGCTCGGTTTATGATTACTACAAAATTCAGCTTATTAATCATAATTGCAGCTTAAATTGATGTGAATGTCTTTTCTACAGTATCACTTTGATTTTTGTTAACTGTTTGTAGTGTTCAAATATAATCGAAATAAGGATTAAATGAATTAAGACTGGCCTGCAGGCCATAGTTCCCGCAGCATTATACAAATGTGAAATAGACAGCATTTCATGAAAGATTTTTCTATCTTGCTTATCTGGCAATTTTCTAAATGGTTTCCACTTCATTATTTCAATTTCTGGTGCGATTCTATAAGATGGAATTGTTGACCCATAAGGGAATTATCTGAATTAATTAATTTAAGACACAGGTCACTTGGATGGGAGGGTGGTCATTTTTTGGGGACAGGGAGAAGGACGCCACGTCCACGGTCGCGGGGCATCACCACCATAGCCCCTAACCTTTAACTGCGATAACCAGTATTACATCTTAGGTGTATTTAATGAAAATAATTAATGCACAGGCTGTGAGTGAAACGATGACAGAACAAGAAACTAAGAATTTTCTTGCAAACAATGCTAATAATCTATTGATGCGAATGGGAACGATAGATGGAAAAGGCGAACCAAATGTAACCGTGACTGCATTTTACTTTGATGAACCATCTGAAAAAATCTTAGTTGTCACCCAAAATGGTTCTAAGAAAGTTCAGCACTTGAAAAATAGGAATATCATGAGCTACTGCATTGATGATCCTAATCCTCCATACACAGGCGTAAGAGGTAAAGGAACAGTCAAATTTCTGGTAGATATTCAAAAAAATATTCCACTAGGCAAAAAATACCTGAAAAAACTCACAGGAAGTCTTGATAATCATTTTGCAAAATGGCTTATGAATCAAATAGAGAAAGGAAATTCGATTTTCCTAGAGATAACGCCTAGGTATTTTTCAACATGGCGAATTCCAGTTCCAGAGGAGTAAGGCACTGAGATCGAGCCGTAAGAAGAATTGCAATTCCAATTATTATTGTTATGATGCTAAAGAAAATAGCCACGCCTCTTAGGAATTGAATCTCTGTGACTCTCGAGCTAAACTAAAATTAAATTTACATGATGGATGACCCCAGATCAGGGATAATTGGTCTTTAAACATACTGCCACCACGAGAATATTGACGTTAGTATTCGTATTTTTGTTGTGAGCGCCAAACAGATAACTGGTTGCTGGTCCGTTAACAGGTCCACTTGGAGCAGCTATCGTCACCTCCACATTAGGGAGACCACCCGTAGTATATCCACCTCCTGTTGCTATCATTCCTTGCGGGCACATTACATTAATAGAACTTTTTTGTCCTTGCAATAAATTTAGGTTCTTGAATACCTGAACATTTTAGTACTATTGGGGGAGGCGCATAAACAGGATGAAAAATAAAACCATTCGACCACAGCGCACATGAGATCCCAAAACCAATAGCAATTGCAACAAGATATAATGATTTTTTCATAAAATTATTAGGAAACAACTTTGATTTACAATTTTCGTAACCAATTCAGAAATCAATTCATGACAAGATAATACCTTCGATACCAACAGATCACACCTCCCAATCTTTCCCCTGAGCTTTCCATCCATATCTTCGGCTTTGTCGGCAATTATTATACTATTACGGAAATTACACAAAAATGGAGAGTATCACCCGCTATATGCATAACAGGATTCTAACAAAGAATCTATCTGCTATCTTTCTTATTCAGTTCGATCCTAGTGAGTAACAGAAACAATTTCTCTATTTATGAAATCTTGGAATGCTGGATCAAACCATTTTTCCATTTCAATAGTCTTTTGCCATATTTCCATTAATGCTCCTTGCTTGAATGCACTTTTATACCATCGAACCCAACCAGTCCACTCATTGTCGTTTAATACTTTTCTCTGACGCATATGAAATGCGTGCGCAAACGTAAATAGAATATCGTAAGCATATGTTAATTCTGGTGACTCCGCATCCACCTTATTTAAAACCTTTGTCAGTTGCGGCCGTTCCATTAAGATCTTGACTTGTGTGTGCATTCTTTCCGCCAAATCATTTAGAACCTTAGTTTCTATGTCTACTGACAGACTCTGTGCTTGTTTTCTGGAGAAATACAGGATTACAAACAGTGTACCGATTAATGCGACCGCTTCTCCCATGTTGAATATTTCCACTAAACCAATTTCAGACATTATTAATTAATGAAAAATCGCTATACAAATTGATTTCCGATAATTTAGAATTTCTAACCGTTTTTTGTAGTTTTGTATTTAGTCAAGTCTTGTCCTTATTTCTCCACTCGCCTTTCTTTTTTGCTCACACATGATGGCCGCACTTGCACCAGGCAGACTCCCCAGACCATAGATAATTTATCTCATCATTGTTCACTTGTTTTCACCAAAAATTTTGGTTGGTCTATACATACAGAGACTCACTGGAAGGCCATCGTTTGAACTTGGTCTCTTTAGGAGAAACGAGTATATACTTAATGAAATTACTATTTTACAGATTTCAAATAAGAATTGGGAGTGAGAATTAGTAAAAAGGTTTTAGTTACATTTGTCATGAAGACTGTATTTTATGTTGTTGAATCCATCTAACTAAATTTGGTTGTATAAGCACAACAATCAATATTTGTATTTTGGCCCGTTTAAAACTACCAACATATCATTGATATACGACAAAACATGCTATGAAAGTGACATGTGGAAACGGTAATATGAATTAGGTATGGGCCCAGTGGTTTGCGTATCAAAATGCATGTTTTTTTAAACTTGTTGCCAAAAATACAAGATAAGCGCGTGTAGGTTCCTTTTACTTCAATGACCTTTGGATGGTCTTGGATTTTCTTTAGTAGGTCATAGTCAATTCGGTGGTTTGCAACAAGATGTGTTCCATTGTCGTAAATTTGGGGAGCAGTTCCAGTCATCTGTATCACCTTGTCTCTAATGGCTTGGGTATCTCGTCCTGGTTCAACCCAAGTTTCAATCGTATCATTGGCTTTTCATCAGGTTTTTCGCGTAAACGTAGAAACAGATCGATTACGAATCTCCGATCAACTTTAGGAAGAAGCTTTTGATGTTCTTCTTCAAAATGTTCCATTGCAGCTATTATTTCTTCTTTGCCACTCAAAATCGAATCACAATTAATGCCTTTTTTTGTATTTAAGCATATTTGAAATTCAACCATCGGATAGAATGATTAAATTTAATGGGGTTCGGTTGGGCTCACATAGCTAAGTGTATCAATCACAATCATACACGTCAAAGAATTTTAAGTTGAATTATCGCATATTATTTCATGTGGGGTCTTACCGTATATTTAATGCATTTAGCCGATTACCTTCGCGGAAGAAAATACAAAATGAAATGTAGATCATGTGGACGTGTATTCAAAAATGAAAGGGAATTGGATGCCCATATCAGAACCGATCATAAATAATTGAAAGTGAATTAAGGGCGTCATACCTACCAGTCCTGCTATACTAGTGTCAATCACTGTCATTATATCCTTACTCTACTCCACACATTCCTGGAACGGCAACCTTCTTGAATAAATGCGGAGAAATTACTAAACTGTTGTCATCATATTTTAATAGTTGTGATTGTGGTTCGGAATTAAAGAGTATTTTATTAACTGCTTCCTTAAAACATTCCATTGATTCCCAAACTGCATAATTAATGAATACACTACTTTTTCCTACCCCCTTATGCAACTGTGCAGAAACGAATCCTGGCTGCCGTTTAAACGCACTGGCATCATCTGCCCAATCCTTCAGAAATTGCTCAACCTTATCTGGATGTACACTGAATTTGTTTATCAGAATTACTGGACCGTCTATTTTTTCTTCTGTCTGATCTTTAAATTTTGTCCTCTCATCCATTTCAACAAATTTTGCCATAAAGTATAATGTAGCAATGACAGAATAAATGGTTTTAGCCTTGCATCTATTTACTAATTTTGGTAACAATAATTCGGGTTCGGTGGGATGCAGTACACTAATGTATGTAATCCAAGCGCAAATGTTGATGACCTAGACTAACTAATTACAGTATATGTGCCGGAAAAGATGTTTTGCTTCTACTTTCATTTAGACCTGCGCTACCCCGCCATCAACGAATAGCTCGATACCAGTAACGAATCTGGAATCATCGGACGCCAGAAAGAGCGCAGCGGTAGCAATTTCACGCGGCTTGCCTATTCGACCCATTGGGATTATGGAAACAAAGCCGTCCTTCATTTCTTGAGTGGCAGCAGCAGCCAGCATGGCAGTATCTATCGTACCTGGACTAATGACATTGACCCTGATCTTTCCTTTGAACTCAGCAGTCCAAGTTCGGGCGAAAGAACGGACGGCAGCTTTGCTGGCACTGTACACGCTAGTACCAGGAAATCCCTTCACTCCGGCTATAGAACTATTCAGAATGATTGATCCGCCGTCCTTCATGAGCGGCAGAGCCTTTTGCACAGTAAACAAGGTCCCGCGAACGTTAACATTGAACGTATCATCGAAGCCCTTCTCGGTAATGGAGCCAAGTGGATTACTGATCTCACCATAACCGGCGCTAGCAAAGAGGACGTCAATGCGACCCTTCTCGTTTTTGACTATGGCGAACAGATGATCTAGGTCGGCAATCTTGCCGGCATCACCCTGAACTCCAGTTACGTTGTTTTTGCCAATTTCTTTGACTGCTTTGTCTAGCATTTCTTGGCGGCGGCCGGTGATAAACACGTATGCACCTTCCTCGACGAATAATTTAGCAGTAGCAAGTGCCATACCGCTGGTCGCTCCCGTAATGACGGCTACTCGGTTCTCTAATTTTTTTGAAGGCATTCCATTTCCTCTTTCATGGAGATTATCCATGATTCACAAATCACCAACGATGTTCTTCCTGAGATCTTGCAGGTCTGGGTCACGGGAACCGGCAACCAGACCGACTTGATGGTCGACGATAAGCAGAACCGCATTATCTGTAGTTAACGTTTCGTACGTTGGCGTTGTCAATTCGCAAAAACCACCAACTGTTTGGCGGCGGATAAACCTCCAGTCAGGTAGAATTGTTTCACTTTTTGTTCTCCTTTCATAGTCCATAATATTTGATTTCCCTGCCATACATCCCTCTACTATTTCTTGTATAGAGTCTCGTTCTCCTCTACCAGTACCATTTACTTCATAGAAGCTTATATCGCATGCATCATGATTCCGTAGCACTTCAGTTATTTGTGTAAAATCATCTGTCTGTCTGAATAAATTCGGATAATCCTTCATACTTAGTTATGGAGATAAGACGGATTTATGCTTTGGTGCAAGTCAAAATACTTCAAACGAAGGCCTAGAACTATTTATGGACGTTGATGATCCTGCTGAACTTGTGCGCATATTACATGTATGATTTTGAATCATATTTGACTCGATTATATCGTGAATCAGAGAATCAGAGAATCTTGGGAATCAATATTTCTATGTGCCCAATTGGATTCGTATGAAAATTCATTCGTGTCCTGATCCAATAACTCCTGATGTTTCTTATCTCAAATGATATTTGAACACTTTCACGCTTAGGTCTGTTACTCTTGAATTAGCCAAAAAATGAGGTTAGCGTAATACTCTGGGTGTACTCTGCCTAGTGTCTTGAGAGGCACGATAACTAAGTTGTCTAGATATCCCAAGTGAGCTGCTATCACCAAATATTATTACTATAGAGCACATGAGGGAAATTTATGAGACTATCCACACCAAAGGGTATAAGCCACAAATCACTCCAACAGAATATACTAGAACCGAGTAAAGTAACCAACAGCGACAATGGATATCGCACATTAAGACCATCGATTTCCTTTTCAAGCCGTTTGTTTTTATTCTGATTTACTGTCAGCAAATCAACAGCCTTTAAGTAATCCTCAAAGAGTTCATGCTCTGAAGGCTTGCAATAGGAATTCGCTAGACCTATGTCGTGGCCCATAAGTATTTCGACATTTAACGATTTCATTACTCGCTCTGTCTGAGTTTTGAAGAATTTACGAAAACCATGCAGCGTTTTCCACTCGTGTTTCTTTTGACCATTTGCCAAATTGAGTCTTGATCTTATTCCTTGTATTTGTAACGCCCTTCCAACGAGAGTTTTAATTCCCGTGCTTCTAAACGGTTTTGGATATCTCGCTAGACCTACACGATGACTGTATCTAGGCTTCACCTTTTGCCATGTGTTCCTTAAAACCCAGCTTTCCCCAGTTATCTCTTCCCCAAATGAAGAGCGAAAATCCATCCATTCTTTGATTGCGCTGTAAGCTTCAGGAGTCATAAATGTGAAATATTCTTCGGGTTCATTTGGATATACGAGTAGCTTAGCTGCAACTATAGCACCCGATTCATCATTTATCGGTGTAATGTGGTTCCATTTCATATAGTCCCAAGCTCCAACCCTTATTCCTGACGATAAAGACAATAGTACGATAGGCTTAATCCTGCGGTCTGGATACTCAATTATTTTTTTGATCTCGTCGGTTGTGGGTACAGGATCATTCGCGTATTGTTTGACCTTGGGGAGCGATCTAGAAATCATGTCCCAAAAGACGTTAATACGATTCATTTTGCAAAGTAGCTTAATTGCCTTTAAATAGTTCCTTAGAGTTCCAGATGTAATTTCCTTGTTATCAATTCGTTCTTTCTGGAACAAGACAAATCTGATTATTAGGTCTTCGATCTCCTCTTGGGATTTAGTCCTAGCAAACTCATAAAACGATTGGACTTTCTCTTCTACATTCGAACCTTTGAACTTACAAAAATCAAGAAATCTTTCCAATAGATTTGGATATTGTCTTTGAACTTCCTTTGATTTTAGTGCCATCCTGAATTTTGTATATGCTGTAAGTCTGGTAGTAGAGAGCGACGCAGTAGTCTGATCTGACATGGCCCCCTACGATGGTTGTAGTCCTATAAAACGATACACTAGTGAATCGGGTTCGGTGGAACTGATAACGCTAGCAGTCCAATTTTGGAACCCATTTTGCTTTTGGGGCTGGTCGGATTCGAACTAAATTTGACATAATTTTTGGTTCTTGCCGCTACACGCCAACCTGATTTGTTGGCTTATGATTAGAAGACTGAGCCAGCTCGCTTTTTTATATACTACCTATATTTAAAAGTCAATTATGAAGACAAGGTTTGTTTTGGAGGCTGTCATAGCAATAACGCTAATAACAATACCGGGTGGAATAGCTCCAATATTCTTATTGGACCAAGCGTATGCACTCAGAGAAAGCTTCTCTGAAGAATCTAGTAAAAAAGTACCAGTAGCCATTTCAGGAGATAACATCTACCTTACATGGTCGTCAAATAAGACAGGAAATGATGAAGTTATGTTTAGGGCTTCTGCTGACGCTGGAAAGACATTTAGTAACGAAATTGACTTGAGTAACAGCACTAATTCAAATTCTCAAGATGCAGAAATAGCTGCAGATGGGGTCAAGGTAGTCGTCACTTGGTGGGAGAGAAATCAGACAAGTAATGAGCCAGTTATGATAATAAGCAATGATGGTGGAAAGACATTTGGCCCAATGTTGAAACTCGCCGCCAATGGAACTCTATCAACTGGAGAAGTAAAACCTCTGATATGATGAAAATGGAACTAAGTATAAGTAAAGAAGTAGATTGACGCCTAAATTTTATTTGTGTTATGGAATTATGTTCTATCAATAGGAATGATTATGAAAGTGAACCAAATATAACAGAATTAGTAATTTTTCCTGATGAATTTCTGCCTCCGCTTTCATATCTGCTATCTGGAATTAATCTAGTTACTGACCTTAGTATCCTTGATTTTGCAAGTCCAGTTCCTCCTATTGATAATGAATGTATTCTCTCACGTCTTTTATTAAAATTATTATTATCGGCATTGGAATTAACGGCACTTAATAACAATCCTGTTTTAACGTGCTCGTATCCTATAATTGACTGATCAAACATGGAAGCGAGTTCACCTATTATTTCTGAACCATGTTTGTTGGTAAATCTGTTAATAGCATCAATGTCCAATTTTGTTAAATTAATCTTATCATTCTTGTCATATTGTATCGATTTGGCACAAAAACAAGGAAATAATTTCCTGGCCTTTATGTTTGAGGATTCATCTATTCGTATTTGACCCTTGACTATTATGTTTTCACCAACCCTGATGTTTTCCGTATCTTTATCAAAAAGGAAAACAGGTAATCTTTCTAAATCGTTGAATTGTTCTAAATCCTGTAATTCCACATTAACGGCATTGCAATAATTATAATCTACATTTTTAATTAGTTTCTGACAGTTGGGATTAGTACATTTTCTATCTTCCGCTTTAATACTAGAAACAGGTTCGGGCAAAACTATTTCGTTGAATTCATCGCAATTATCACAATGTCCTTTAAATCCTGATATCATTTTGAAAAGTCTGCTTAGACTCGTTATTGTTCCCCTTACCCCAAACCTTCCAGAATGTTTCCTCAATGCTTCGGAAACCGAAAGTATTTCGAGTTCACTCAAATCGGTTGATTCTTCAGATTTATTATCGCTAGCAATAGCGGGAACATAAATCTGATCCCATATCGGAGGAAATTTAATATCCAATTCATGGAGAAGACGTGTGAATTGTTCAGGATGCATCGACCCATTGACATGCGTGTAAAGTTGTTGTAGTGTATCATGTGCGTATTGCAGAACTGGAAGCGTTATGGTATCAGCATTGCCGTCTAGACGAGTGAAATTTATCTCTATTTTCTTGCTACTGTAATATACATCATGAATCAAGTATTTGTTGACTAGCTCATCAGATAACTCCAACTGCTTAACTTTGTCTTCATCCATTCAAATCACCTCCGCCTCCTGCCGGCGATTTTAATGACAATTGGTATAGTTTCTTTAGCTGGTATTCCTTGGTCTCATCGTCCGTCATCACCTTCAGCATAATTGGAAAGTAGAGTTCCTCTGCTGAATGTTGACTCAAATCAAATTGTGTCATTTCCTAGTATCCTCTTTTGCAAGTCCTTGTCCTTGAACGCCTGTGTCGTCGAAATTTATTGCTGACAGTTCATCCTTGAATTTTTTGGATAATCCCTCACAAGAGTCATATTTTAATTCTCTGGCTATTTCAGCATCTATTCTATTGTAGAAGTGTTTCTTAACATAGTCGGCAAATTTTTCATTGTATACCTCACACACTTCAATGATAAGCTCACCAGCTAATTTCTTTTCGAAAGGGTCAGGGTTTTTGTAACGCATTTTAATTATCCTCCCTCGAGTAAACCGATTCGGCTATATCAGGTTCGTGACCAAAAAACAGACATGCCGCTTTCATGGCACCAAGGGCCTTCTTCAGCGCGGGGGATAAATCGCAGAGTTTAATTTGGAAGTGTGGGTATGACATTCCCTCTGCGGCTAAAATTATTGCTTTTTCATAGTTTATTGCCCAGTCATAGTATTTTCGAATATCGATTATGGTACGGTCTATTCGTCTTTGTTCGAATCCGATAGATTCATGTGCAGTTAATTCGCCAAATAGGCTATCAATTAGGGATGTATATATTTCTGAATGATTGCCAGGCGAAGCCGAGGTTAGGTTCAATTACGTTTCCTTCCTTTGATACGACTTGATTTTTGAAACGATAGTGATAGGGCTGTTTAATGACAATTTTTTTGCGTTGTTACCATACGCAGAATGCATCATCACAAGAAGTTGATAAGATAATACACCCTCTTTCTTAGACTCATTCAGTACAATCGATAACCCAAATTCTGTTGAATCCTCTAGTTCGACATATAGGATGCGCATTGATTCAATCCTCCAAGGCCAGACTCAAATTAAAGCTCGGGAGCAAAAATTCATTTCCAAGGTCCACAAGTCTCTTTACCATGTCTGTCCAATCACCTTCTAACATAATCATGTCGACTTCACTGGTGCTTTTTGAAATTCTGGATGCTTTGATAATAAAATCAAGTTTATTCGACAATGCAAGTCCTTTTACCAGTAAAGAATTTTCGAAACGTTTATCTTTACAGTGGCCGTAATTATTCATGTGGACATTCACCAAGATTGTTCACTAATTTAAGGCTGTACTCCGGAGCGTGTTGCAACTTTTCCGGAGTACTGTAATTTTTTTTAATTCTCATTCTGATTAGTCCCCTATCGAGTATAGCTTTTTAATTTTCATGATTATGCCACCATCGATTGCTTCTTGTAATAAGAAAGTTGTATCATCTATGTTCAATGATTTGACTAGTTTTGGGTCTAAAGTAATAACAGCCGAAGTTCCTACAAAATGTACTTTTCTAGGTGTGGTCTTTTGTATTTTTGAATACATGTTGCATATATACAACAATGCCCTAATATATAAACTGATGTTGTAGTGGTAAAACATTAATACCTACGACATATGTCTGTAATTATTGAAAAAATCGCCTTCTGGAAATAGAATTGAAAACAGACTAAAGAGCGAGCTCCAAGAAAATATTTTAAGAAATATTTGTAATAACTCTAAAAGTGATTATTCAAGTCTGTCACAAAGTTTAGGCAAAGATAGAATCACTATACTTCAGAGTATAAAATCGTTAATCAAAAATGCGTTCGTTGTTGAAGAAAATATTAGCCCCCACCATAAAAAGAGTAAACGAATTTTTCAACCTACTGTAAAAGGAATATGCTATTCAATTGCATATTTAGATGCGAGTATAGATGATATGATAAAGCTGTTTGGCGACCAAGGTGAACTAGCCAAGTATAGAGAATTCGTTACCGGAGTAAGTGACTATCGAGCTAGAGTAGAATTTATGCGAAATTGTGCAAAATTAATGTTAGAATTAGGTCTTTTTGATGAAACAGGTAAATCAAAAGTTACAAGCGGTAAAGAATTATTCAAAATAGGGTTAGCATCATCACTAGTATCCTTATCATCGGAAAGGAATTTTGATGCATCGAAATTTTTTAAAAACCAGTCTCCAGATGCACTAAAAAAAATCCTTACAAAATCTGAATTAAAGGAAATTAAGAACTATCTAACCGAGTTAAAGGGAAATATTGACGAAATCATGAGTGGACTGGTTAGACAGCTTGATTAGAGACCAGCTTTGCAGTCTCTTTTGGATTCCGTAACAAATTCTGCATATCTGACACTGCCTGTTTAAGCATTGGGATTTCTTCGTCGTACTTACTCTTTAGCTTATTAATTAAATCATCCTTCTCCTCTAATTTTCCTCTGATAATATATTCACTATCATCATTTTTTTGTCGCAGCTGTTCATTTTCCATTTTTAAGCCATAATCCTCACTAACGGTGAGAAGATGTACTGCTTTCAAATAATCCTCGAGAATTTGCATCTGTGTAGGTTTGTAGTAACATTGAGAAATCCCAATATTCCTGCCAGATAACAATTCTACATTAGCGGGCTTCATGACTTGTTCGGCCTTGGTTTTAAAATACACGCGATAGCCATGACCACTTTTCCATTCTCTCCTCTTTACTCCAATTGGTAAGGGTTTAGCTAAACCTTGGGCTCGCATCGCCCTTTCTATTAGACTTTTGATTCCCGAACTTTTTAGCCTTTCAGGATATTTTACTAATCCTAAGGTACTATTCTTAAAAGTATCGAAATCCGTGGTAGACCAAATATCACGCATGAGCCAGCTTTCTCCTGTAATATCCTCACCAGAATTTTTTCTAAAAGTGATGTATTGAAGCAAAGCATAGTAAGCTTCGGAGGTTATAAAACAAAAGTATTCATCCGGCTCATCTGAGTATATAATCATTTTGGCAGCTATGACTTGTCCTGTTTTTTCATCTTTAATTGCAGTTACATGTTTCCATTTTAGGTAATCCCAGGACCCGATTCTAAATCCTCCAGAAATCATACATAAAATAATAGGTCTTATTCTCCTATCAGGATACTCCATTAATTTTCTCAACTCGTTCAAGGAGGGAGCTCTGGCATTCGAAGCGTTCTTTGGCGGCGGTAAAGACTTGGTAATCCTTTTCCAATTGACCAACGGTACTTCAGAATTCATATCAATGAACAATTTTGCTGCCTTAATGTAATTCCTAATAGTCGTAGCAACTATCTCCCCTTTTTCGACACGGGCCTTTTGAAATAGGATAAATTCCATCAATTGACCGTTGGCCCATTTTGGATTTTGTTTAGTTTTTATAATGAATTCCTTACATTGTTCATCGAGCGTATTCCCTGTTAGCTCTGACTTTTTTTTCAAATAGTCTAGAACTACCTTAAGCCTCCTTGGATACTGCCTTTTAGATTCTGCGGCTCTGAGTGCATAAAGAAACATTTGGAGTGGATTTTCCTCGTCTATAGTTAAGTTACTCAACTTAGTATACTGTTTATTTATATACGGGCCAAGATTTAAGTGTCGTTATCAAAATGGGCCCAAGGGGATTTGAACCCCCGGCCGACCGGTTATGAGCCGGTCGCTCTAACCAGGCTGAGCTATGGGCCCAACAGACTTTTTCGATATGAAAATATGTATAAAGGTTTTGAAAAGAGAGAATATTTATCTTTAGAATCTCTACAAACGTTAGTTTTTTTATTTGACGACAAACTGTTAGGCTAGTTAAATGGTCTTACATATTTTTCATAGACAGCATCTAACAATAAGTTTTGTGCATCAAGAGATTTTGCAGCTGCGCTGAAATAAATATCATGGTTGTGAGCTGAAATATTTTTTATTATACTCCTCCATATTTCTGCATGTCTGATATCTGCTTCTTGATGTATTTCAAAGTAGTTTGTCGAATCAGCATTAAACATATTGTAGAATTCATGCAAACCTTCAATTTTTGATCTGCTTATGTTCGGCAAATCCAATTCGTATGCATACATTGCACATATACCTTCATCTATTGAGTCCTCAGTTAATTCCACAAGAGAGGATATTGCATTCTTTGTATTTTCACCACAAACATAATTCAACAGATCTTGTTTTTGTACTCCAAGAGAGGTAGCAAATCTTATCCACGGATCAATATGACTTAACTCTTCTTTGTGACTCTCTTCAATTATACTTTTTAATTTGGATCCTTGCATCTTTAACTTGATATTGTTAACCATCTCAGGAACTACTTTCACTAATTGAAAATACTCCAGAGAATATCCTTGTAATTGATTTAAGCTTAATTCTCCGTTTGACCACATTTTATAAAATGGGTGTTTTAAAAGACTCTTCTTCTCTACTTCTTGATCTATTTTGTAAATCAGTTCATTCATCAATATCAATCATCATTAACCTATAATAAAACCTTGTGTGATATTATCTTTTATTTTCAAGAAATTTTTTTTTGTTTTGATTATGCCAAACATGCGACTTGTCCGATAAAGTTTAGAAACTCATAACATAAATGTTCTAATTTCTTTGGCTGTAAACTATTATATTGTGAATTATACATCATCCTAGTGGCTCCGGTGGTGTAGTAATCGTACTATAAAATAACGGTTGCACAGTCCGGTCAAGCATTGTGGCCTTTCGAGTCGCAGATCCCGGGTTCAAATCCCGGCCGGAGCATTATAGAATAATATTATTTCGTATTATATCCAGAAAACAAATTAAGTCATTCATGAAGTTATCCAAAACTTGAGAGAATAAATTAGGTTTTTTGAAGTTCCAATTTTTGTAAAAGAATTAAATATCAATGAATGGACACTAGTCTAGGCTAGATTTCATTCTTGAACAGAAGAAATATTGAAGCAAATCCTCTCTTGGAACAATTTAGTACTTATTTGTCAAAAATTGACGAATATCTTGCAAGAGAATTGGATCTCTATTCGTGGTCTGAATTTTATACGCCATTAAGATACGCGTCAGAAGGTGGAAAAAGAATTAGACCACTTATACTGGTTTTGTCGGCCGAGACAATTTCGGCGAGCAAGCGAGCTGCGACTGACATTACAGAAGACATGTTTTTATCATCTTGTGCAATAGAACTGCTACACACACAATCTGTAATTCATGATGACATTATAGACAAAGAAAATTACAGAAGGGGTAAACCATCGTTTCATATAAAATATGGGTATAACAGCAGCATTCTTACTGCTGATTTCGTTCTTGGAATAATCTTGAATATTTGTACGAAAATTAATAATGCAAAGATTTCTGCAGAATTATCAAAGGCAGCAATAAAGATGAGTGAGGGCGAGATGATGGAAATAAAACTAACCAAAGATCCCTTCCTAAAGGATGATGATTACATAAAGGTTGTTGAAAATAAGACGGCATCGTTATTTGAAGCTGCGTCGAAAATTGGTTCACTATTGGGAACAGGCACAGAGGAAGAAATTTGTGCCATGGGAAGTTTTGGACATTTGCTCGGAATAGCATACCAGATACATGATGACATCATGGACTGGAACAATGAGGATAGACTGTTTAACATTTTGGTAAGGAACAACAAGCAATCTGCTGAATTTATAGAAAGGATGGAAAAATTGTACATTTCTTATACATCAAAGGCAAAAAATGAATTAAAGAAAATAAGTGATTCTGTTTCAAAGAAACATCTTGAGCATCTGACAGATTTGACGTTTTTACAATTTTGATTTTTTAAGGTTCTTTACTTTATTTTTATCAAAGTCAATTTTTTTGCATCTTCAGAAACCTGTATGAGTCGATAAATCTCGATGCAAAATTATCTGCACCCTTTTCTGAACCCCTATGTTCCATTCCCCTATATCTCAAATGATGATAGAATTCATGCAAGATGATTAAGGGATTGTAAAAGATGTCAGAATTTATGGCATAAATACGTCTCTGTTTTCCAACATATACAGCACATACAGTTTTTCTTTTTCCCTTTATAGTACCAACCACAATTTCCGGTGGGTGGATATTGTAAAATCTAGAAAGTAATTGTAATGATTCTTCTGTTCTCTTATTTAATATCATCTTTACTATTAATGCCTGTGTTTTGATATCGGGATATTCCATATTATAATCATCCGAGCCTACTAAACTTATATCACAATCCAGTCGCTAATAGACGGCTCTTCGCAGATGATGTAGCACGTATTACAACACTTTTAATCACTTTGTATGTCTTCTTCCTCAAAATCATCTTCTATATCTTCCTCAAAATCATCTTCTATATCGTCCTCAAATTCATCTTCTATATCCTCATCGCTTTTGGGAATATTATCGTCCTTTTCAGCATTCAAAAACATGCTTTCTCAGCAGTAATACTCCGAATAGAGTATTTAATAATTATTTAAAACGCCTTTTGATGATGCTGTACAATAAGACGAAGTGAGCTTCAGGTCTATTAATATTCGTGAATATTTTAAAAAATTGGAATCAGGTGCAACCAATTATTTTATGACCAATTCGAGCCAAAAAGGACTACACTTTTCCAACGGTGGAGGAGCAAGTTTATAATAATTCTTCTCTAGAATAATATTTGAAATGATTAATACGATAGGTGGTGTAGTAATAATGGTATCAGATCAAGCACAGGCAGTAAAATTTTACGCAGAAAAAATTGGCTTTGATATTAGACTAAATGTTCCTTTCTATGGTGGAAAATGGATCGAAGTTGCACCCAAAGACTCTGAATCGACTTTGAGTATCATGGAACCAAATCCACAGGCTATGTCTCAAGAGGAGTTAGAAATTGCCAAGAAAAACATCGGAAGAAACACTGGCGTATGGTTCTATACATCAGATATTCAATCAACCTATGAAGAGCTCAAATCAAAAGATGTGGATATTACGAAGCCAGAAAAACAGGAATGGGGTGGCATAATGTCACTTGTAAAGGATCAAGACGGAAATATATTCACTCTCCTATCATCCCCAGAAGGTTAATTTAATATCCTCAAAAAATTTTTTCATTATAGATTCATAACATTGGAATGCAAGCCTTTGTGAGCTAATTCAGTACATTTTTTAGGGTCGACTAGTTGTAGATTTTGAAATTTTTACTTGTTTTGAACCACGATTACAGTAATATTGTCATATCCGCCATTATTATTTGCTTTATCAACCAAAGTATCACAAATACTTTGTGGTCCCATAGAAATATCTCTCTTTACTATCGAGAGTATTTCCTTTTCTTCCAACATACTTGTAAGACCGTCTGAACAAAGAATAATACAATCATCTATTCCAACATAACAATGCAGTACCTCGGGTAGTACTAAATCAGTTAATCCTAAATATTTGGTAACAATATTTCTTAAATTGTGTGTTCGTAGTTCATCTTCATTGATCATACCGCGTTTTACCATTTCCATTACCAAGGAATCATCAGTAGTTAGTTGAATTAGCTTGCCTTCTTTTTTATACAAATAGGCCCTACTATCTCCCAAATGTGAGTAATAAAGTATATTATTAAAAAATATGGACAATACTACCGTCGTTGCCATATTGGTTAACTCAATGTCGCTAATCCTCACTAGAATAATCTGATCATTGGCTTCTTGAAGAGCTTTGTGCACAATATCTTGGATATTCTTCTCTTGGCTGTTTTCAAGAAAATTTGAGAGAATTTTACCTAAAGTATTTACGGCAATGTTACTAGCGATTTCACCCCCTTTGTATCCACCCATTCCATCAGCTACAACATATACACCTACTTTGTCATTCACGAAGTAAGAATCCTCATTATTTTCTCGAAGTAATCCCTTATCTGATTTGTAACCTGATAAAACCAAGATATCTAATTTAATCAAAAATGATATTTAAACTAATAACATCTAAAAATTGAAATATTTACTGCAACATCAATACCGAAATTAATTATTTTTAGAAGATAATGCCACCTGAAAAAACGACCGCCATTATTTGATGTAGACTAAGTCTATAAAATAACTCGATAATTAACTGAAAAGTACTTTTGGATCCTTATTACAAATTTTGATAAAACGATATTTTTAATTAATATAATTGTGCAAGAAAATAAAGGATATTACTATTATAGAGTTACGTTACCTTATTTCATACTTTAGATTATATTCCCTCTCAAATTCGCTTTCTAATCTTTTCTTTTCAATGAACTTTCTTTCATATATCGTACCAAGTCCGTAGGTATAATCCAACTTCAATTTTGTATATCTGCAAGTTGGATCATTTTCTATTTTTTCAAACAAACCTCCTGGAGAATTAGGGGTCGAAGCAACAATTGTCTTGGGATTGGCTTTTTCCGCATACGAAGATAATGCGTGTTCTAACACTTCTTGTTGTTTATGTCTCAAATAATCTGCCTCATCAATAAACAAATACGCAATATCATGAACCTCAATATCCATGATATTACTTATCGTCAATATCCTGATCCATGTTTTTTTCAGCCATAAGTCTGTAAATTTAGATTCTAGTTTAAGAAGCGGAAATCTTTTTTCAAACAATTTCTTTAACTTTGCATCTACTTTTTCGGCAGTTTCATCACTAGTTCCTGAAACAATGTATATGGATTTGTGATCTAACTCAGTTGATGACAGGATTTTCCAGGCAAGGTACCTGAGCATGAAAGTCGTAAGTCCAATTCCTCTTGCCTTCTTTATCCAGATGTTTTGATTTTGTTCTAAAGCGTCAAAAATTAATTCTTGAAAATCAAACATTGGATATCGTCTGCCATCTTTTGTAGGCAGAGATATTAGATGATTAAAACAACAATGTCCATTTGTTTTGGTATACTGGGCCCTGTGTAGGTAATAATCCCATATCCAGAACGGTTTATCCAAAAATACAGACAAACTGTCTTTACCTTGAGCAAAGACTGATGTATCTAAACCTAACATTTTTCTGTGACTTCCAAGCCTCCTCTGTTTGCGCTTATAATAGGAGTTCCTAAACAAAGTTAACTTAATAGTCTAGTCTTTTTCGTAACTCAACATGAAAATTTTAAACCCGCCCCATTCTCTTAACTCGTTGACTAGAGGTAATAATGTGCAAAGGTATTGAGTTCTGATGAATTCTTGTCCTTCATAAATTGCCAGTAAATTAAACCACCGTAGACAACCAAATCCCTGGCAAGCATTTCCATTCTTGACTGTAATTTCTTGCTCATTACCCGACCGTTTGAATCTAAATCTTCACTCTCATTAATAGGAATACCATATGGCAAGCTCCAGGCATAACACTGTCTTACTGCTGTCCTCATTTGATCCATCACGGTTAAACCCTTCTCATGGGACGAAACTATATAGCCAAAGGTTTTACCTGAAAACTCTTTCCAAAAAAAATCTAGAAAATTTTTCATCGTTCCTGACATGGATCCATGATAATCAGGTGATGCCAAAACAAAAACATTGGCCCAATTTACATCCCTGGTAACCTTTATGACATTTTCATTTTCGGATCTATTGTTGGGTTTGTAGATCGGTAATTCAGTTTCAAACAAATTCAACAATCTTGCTTCAGTTTTATACTTCGCAGAAATAATTTCAAGGACGTTTCTTAGAGCATTCGTGCTAAAGGAATTCTTTCTCATACTGCTCCCAATGCCCAAGACTCTTACTTTTTCTTCCGTAGGTTCTAATCCTAATGTGGAATATATAAAATATTTTTTTGGATCTGAATCCCTAACAAAATAAAATAACTATTAAGACGGATTAAACCAGATATGGTTAATAGATTATGGCAATTATCATAAGACCCGATTTGGAATTCACAGATCTATTAAAAAATAACCTAAGATCAAGATACAATGACAGGAAAAAGGATAGGATAGGCCTTGCTCCTATTCATGTCTCAGACATACTTCCGAGCTCTTGTATAAGAAAACAATATTACTCACGAGTTTATCCAGACGAGGATTCTATCACCGATGAATCCATACACCATTTCGTTAGAGGAGAATCGAGCGAATTTGCAATCACACAGCTTGCAAAAATTGGCGTGGCACAAACAGAATTACAGATGGATGACATAGTCGCGCACCCCGATATAATGGACAATACAGATGGAAAAAAGATAATAATAGAACTTAAGGACACCGTTTCAGGTAAAAGACTCGATATAAATGATTATACTTTTCGTTCCTATCTAAGACAACTACTTTATTATCTGGTAATGACAGGTATCGAAAAAGGCATCATTTCAATCAGATATAATATTAGAGAGTTGAGATTGATAAGGAAGGATGAAACAGGAGAGTATTTCTTTAGGCCAAATAATGCAAAACTTCCTGGAGTAGAAAGTTGGTCGGTTAATTTGCCCAGGGATGACATTACGAGAGAAATTTTGAGAAATGAAATGGTATTAAGAAAGAAGATACTTGTAAATGCGCTAGAGAATCATGATGTTGCAATACTTCCTAGATTAATTGAACCATTAAAATCTAGTAAATGTCCAAATTGTCCTTTTTACCGTAGATGTTATGATGACATGGAGAATGAAAGGGCTCGGGATATTGCACAGCAAATTGATATATTTGACATACGTGGTACAGTAGATTTTAGGCCATTCTGATCCAACTAGTATATTTCCGTGAAAAACTATGCTTGAATAGTATTGTAAAACGATTCCAAGAGTCATCTAAATTGGTACATTTTAGCATTACGAAAAGGATATCATCCTTTGTGTACAATTTCGCAGTCTTTATTCACTTCATCGTCATCCATGCTTGTATTAATCCATACCTCATCATTTCCTTCTCCGCAATAAACAGTATCCCTAGCATTATCTGACTCTGTAGTGTTCCTATTTGCAGTATAAATTTTATCATCATCTGCCCCACTACTAATTTCATCAACTCCAAGACCGCCGACTATAAAGTCATTTCCCTGTCCAGAAATAATTGTATCAGGACCGTTACCTCCTAATATCGTATCATTGCCTTCCCCTCCTATTATTTCGTCTGCTCCAAATCCGCCTGTTATATTATCATTGCCTGTGTTACCCAATATTCCGTCGTTGTTTCCACCTCCATGAATTATATCGTTACCTGCTCCACCCATGAGAGAATCACTTCCGTTATATCCAATTATGTAATCATTACCAAATAAGCCGATTATATAATCAGTGCCTTGAAGACCATTCATCTTATTGGAATTCTTGTTGCCTACTAACACATCGGTTCTTTCACTTCCCTTGCATGTTTTTTTGTTCTCATTCTGACACAATATAGTCTTTCCATTTACGATATTAGAATATGATGACAGAAAAAGAATGCATATTATTCCAGATAATACGACAAACCTAATTGGGCTTAAATGCAAGGCAAAAATTCCCTTCTGAGAATCTAAATATTTTTCTGCCATTAACGATGTTCATTTTAGCGTTGAACAAGTTGTATTTTTTATCAATTGTGAATAAAAGTATACATGTTGATAAAATTGAAGAATTAATATTGTGTTACTAAAAAAAATTATTTTTGATTTAATATAACAATTTGCTATAACATTTTATTACAATCAATAAAGTGAATTTTATTAATCATAATTTTTTCCAAATTCAAATAAATCAAGGTGACATTCAACTGTGTAGTTGATCAAAAATTTATCTATTGTGTTTATTATAATATCCTTCGCAGTAATCTCGATCATGACTGTTGGCGCTAGACTTTATGCAATTGAACAACCTTCTAAATTAGAGGGTATTAATGAAGAAAGATGTAATGAAATCTATAACTGTAAGATAATAACTAAAAATGTTTTCAAGAATCCTGATATTGTCAGTCCATTTGACAAAAATCAAGAATTACAGACGTTAACCAACAATATCAAGGATAGCACTGTTGAAAAACAATCATGCGAAAAACTCATGGACGTAGATATTATAAAGAAAAAAGATCAAAAGCCTGGCGAACAAACCCCCAGATTCACTATCTGCTTACCTCAATAGACCACTTTTTCATATCTTGATTATAAATATCTAGTGCCTAAACTTTTATTCTCTCAAGTAGTAGCTTTACTCTCTAGACCATCTCAGGAGAGTGAGATCCAATTTCACTAATTATCATGTATCTTCTGCAAAAAATCGAATCAACTTAAGTTAAATAATCTGATATTCTTTTTTGCTTCTTGTTCCTAATAATTGAACTGTTTTTAATCCACTCTATTTTTGATAGTGAAGTTTTTGAGATTGCATACTTTAAAGCAGAATCAAAGTCTTGAAAAGTTTTTGCTTTAGATTTGAGACATTCTCTTACTCCCTCTCTAATCTGCCAGACACCAAGGGATACGAAATATTCAGGATGTATTTCTCTCAGAATCAACACTGATGCCTTTTTTCTTATCCTGAAAAGATATTCGACCACAGCCAATCTTGCTGCAAAATAGGCACCAGCAATTGAAGGATAATGATCGATCTTTTTTCCTGACTCATAATCTGAACCTATATGTATTCTTCCATTGGTATCAATCCATGATTCAATCATTTCAAAACTCCAAACATCGTCAGGGATAAATACCACTGAATAATAATTTTCCAAATGATTGAAGTCAAATACAAGGTTATTATCCAGAATTGGATTGTCCTTGATTTTGTTCATTAAATACATGGAAAGAATATCATCTGCTGCGGTAATACTCCATTTAGTAGGTACTAGTTTACGATTTTTCTTTCTGCCCACCATTCCCATACTTAGAACTTTTGAGATCTGACTAATATCGATATTATTATTATAAAGGTCAATTATGGCATCTGTTGCTTTTGAATCATGGTCGTAATATTTTTTTTCAATTTTGCGATCTGCGGTGGAAGGAATAATCTTAAAGTCACGTACTGGTGCTGAGAATATTGTAGGAATTTCTTCAGATTCATTGTGAGTTAAACTCATTTTATTTACATATTGTGATGGTATTTTTTCAAATGTTACAGTGCTTTCGACAACTTTTTTTGACAATGCCATCTCTTGCAAAGATTCAATGTACCGCCCCGAAATATCATTCACATTGTGGATTATTGTTCCCTTCAAAAGATTGATCCTGTAGTTGACTATCTGTTCCAACGATTTTCCCTTCCATAATTCTGGTTTATCTAAAATTGAGGTATCTCCATGATAAGGTGGAATCATTGGACCAATTCTAATGTGTGGATATCCAAATTCACCTACAAATATTGAAGGTGGAGAAGAGCCATCAATTACAGTGGTGGCAAATTTTTTACTATTATTATTGATAAACTGATACCAGTTTCTCTTCAGTCTTTTCTTTATTTCAGCTATGGACGACATTAATCTTTAGATTAATTGTAATTGTATTCAGCAGGTATTAAAATATAGATCAAAAAAATTATTTTCCATACGTATTACTAGTTCATGATATAGTGAAATTGCCCTACAATCCATGACAATGAATAAGTTAGTACTTTTATTATATTCATTAATTTATGGAGGAGCGTGTAAAATCAAATATATTGATCTTTTGACTTTACCATAAACAAAAAAGATAACCTTGTTTAGTAAAAAAAATGGCAGTCATTCAATATGGACAACACTCGCAATCCTCAGTTCTATTGCGACTATATCGATGTATACGGAGACGATGCTTCTTCCAGCACTTCCACAATTAATCCATGAATTCAATTTATCATACAACACTTCATCGTGGATATTAAGTGCGTATCTTGTTGCAGGTGCAGTTATGACACCGGTCAGTGGGAAATTATCCGACATGTATGGCAAGAAAAGGATTATGATAATTCTCATTTTAATATATACTGTAGGGCTTATCATTTCACCTTTCTCATCTAATTTTATCATGTTACTAATATCTAGAATTTTACAGGGAATTGGGATATCAGTATTCCCTGTTTCGTTTGGACTGATTAGAGAACAATTTCCAAAAGAAAAACTAGCTATAAGCCAAGGAATCATAAGTTCCATGTTTGCAGGTGGTTCTGTTTTGGGACTTGCAATTGGTGGAACTATCGTACAACTTTATGGTTGGCGACTGACATTTTTTTCAATTATTCCAATAGCAATCTGCCTGATTATCATAATTAAACGATCTATTCCATCAGAAAAGAAAGCATTTGATATTTCCAGGGTAAGAAATGAAGATTCGTACAAAAAATTTGACTTTAGAGGTGCGATATTATTAGGAATGAGCATCACCTCGTTTCTCTTATTCATCACATTTCTTAGGACGAATACTTTTGATACTAATTATAACCTATTAGAATCGATTACAATTCCAATTACGTCTTTATTATTCTTGATTGCTTTTATATCAAGCTTCGTTACTTTTTTACTGTGTGAAAGGAGGACTAAATTCCCACTCATCACTTCAAGCCTATTTCTGGACAGGAGAATTTTATCATCAAACATTATTTTACTAATTGTAGGTATGTCTATGTTCACTATTTTTCAAACATTGCCTATATTAGCTCAAAGTCCGTACCCTGTAGGTTTTGATAATAATGCAATACAGATGTCATTAGTGCAGATGCCATTTGCACTAGTACTTTTAGTTTTAGGCCCTTTAACTGGTTTAATTATAACAAGAATTGGACAGACAACTCCGTTGTTGGTTGGGACTCTTGCCATGTCATTTGGTTTTTGTTTGCTTTTGTTTATGAGGTTAAATGAGCTCTATATATCAATCTATTTGATAATACTATCTGTTGGTATTTCTTTAACAAATGTTAGTAGTACTAATATCGTAATGGTGCAAAGTTCATTCGAACAAATAGGCATCTCGCTTGGAATTAGTAACTTATTAAGAATCATAGGGAGTTCGATAGGTCCAACAATTGCAGGTTTGTTCATGCAAACTCACTTATTTTTAGTTACAGTATCCAAGAATCAATATCAATATTTTCCATCTACAACTGCATATGATCTTATTTTTGGTACCATGTTATTCCTTTCGCTATCTGCACTAGGTATCTCATTATTTCTAGTCAAGGAACAAAAGCAAACTAAGATTCAATCGTAGACTCAATTCAGTTACTAATACGGGTTAGTCAAGAAATTTTATTGTCGCTCGTTTTCTATACTTGAAGATCTTGTGAAGTTTGAATCCAATGTAAAATTCTAATATTTTTCCTAGGAATCCATAGGGTAACCCAAACTCAATTCTATCGATGACCTGCGTTTTGCAATCTTCAATTTCCTTGAATGTATGCTCATGTTTCCATATTTGAAAGGGAGGCTTTTTACTTTCATTTGGTATCATTTCATCCACATATTTATATTTTTCAAAAAAAGTTATTTTAGAGCACCATTTTGCACATACGACTATTTTTCCAGAAAAACATGCAATTGTTCCTTTTTTTAATATTTTGTCCGTACTTTGCATTATATTCAATTTTATATCTTTTGGACTAACTACCTCAAGATGTCTTATGTCAGTATAAAATTTCCAAACTTTATCTATGTTAAAATTTACCTCAAATTCATGATAAAAGTTTTTCATTTAATATTTGGTTCATCCCTACCAATTATTATTCGATTGCACATATAGAAACATATTGTTTAAAAATCAGCAGATCATAAATCATTCATGGTTAGAGTAATATCATCCAAAATTATTAATTTATCACAGGAAAAAGTTTTTTCTGTAATTAAGGATATATGTAACCTACCAAGTCTATTTCCGGATAAATACAAGTCATTCAACATTTTGGAACAATCCGATAATCACATACTAACAGAAGAGATCGTTTCAATATCAGGAAAAGAAATAAAGCAGAAAGTAAAACACATCTTAGAACAAAACAGATTGCTCAAAAGTGAAATTATTGAGGGTGATACCAAGGGTACGATTTTGATGATAGTGTTAAATCAAAAATCTAATTCAAGGACTGAAATAAAAATAGATGCAGATCTTAAATTTGGAAAAATTGGAGCATTATTTGGCATTTTTGCTAAACGTAAAATAAAAACCGAAATTGATAATCTTATCAATCGATTTGCCAACGCAAAAGAGTGCTCAAATTGATAATTAATTCTAAAATGGATTAGCTCATGAATTCACTCTGATTTTTATTTCAAACTCATGATTAAATACTGATTTTCTGCGTCTATTGTTTTGAGGCATGAGTCTAGAGATGGCTTATCTATATACAATACCAAAGATAATAAAATCATCATTGATAAGAAGATTTGTCCGGCTCGATTTCTCTAATACTCAAATTCTTGAAATCCCAAATGAAGTTATCGGATCTAAACGTAGCTGTAGATCCTGAATTAGTTATTATAGAGTCCTTATCCTTGGAACAACCAGCATCAAAAAAATTAGAATCCGGCATTTTTGCGTACCATCCTCCGTCATCAACCAAATCTGTAACTCTAACCCAATAGTTAGAATTTGTATTATCCAAATACGACTCTAATTTTACCTCATTATTATTTATGTTATAAATTACTACCTTCCATCCAATCCATCTATCAAGTAGCGAGTTAGTTACTTTGTTGGATTGCCTTTCGTCTGTATATCCTCCTACAAACCATAATTCTTTTTTCCAACCAACTTTACCATTGTCATAAAGTCCTCCCATATAGGCTGTTGCTTCGCATGGAATCCCTGGATTATGTTTTCCGCCTCTAGCATACCATGTCAAATCATTTTCTATCACCTTATTGCTACTATTTTTAATCACTGAAACTATCTTTGCGTAGCCTGTCATTTCCACATTTTTCCAATTTGTTTCCCCTTCTAGTGTCTTTACATTCATCCTAACAACTGGAACAGAAACCCTCCATGAACCATCTTGTTGTTTCGTAAGATTTGGATTAAAGGTAACTGCAAAACTTTCATCATCTTTTGGATTCTCCATATTAACATACCACTCTCTACCATTTACCTTCGTCGGATAAATTTCTCTAATGCCGAACTTGTCATATCTTTCATGATTTTCGTCTGACACAAGTGCGTGTGAAGTCGTTGGGTATAGAATTGGCAGCTCAGATTGGAATAAATAAACTGAAAAGAGAATAAATAGAAGATAAGCAACAAGAATAATTTTCATGATTTAATTACCAAGAGTCGCAATGGATTGTATAATGTCAAGTTTTTTATTTGTTTGTGAGAATCTTATTTCACCTTTTAGGGAGTCGATATTGACGGGATATTCTAGTGGTCGTTTGTTACGCCTGCAAAATATTGTTGTAGATATTTTTGAGTTTGCGCAATAGAATTAATATCTCTTGAACGGTTCAGTATTTCTCACATGTTAGAATATGGTTCAACGGGATCAAGAGTTCTCCATATAGGATTTGACGATACTGATTCTTATTCTGGAAGATGTACTACTAACTTGGCCTTTAAGATAACTTCCAGACTAACAAGAGAATTGGATTCTGTTTTCATTGATTATCCACTCCTTGTGAGACTAAATCCGAATATTCCTTGGAAAACAAGAGGAAATGGAGGAATATGCCTCAGGATCAAAACGAATCAACCTGGTCAAATAATTGAATACTTGACAAAAATTATCAAATCAGAGTCAGACATCGCCAATGGTGCTAATCCAGGGTTGGCAATATTTGAGTGTGATACAATACCACTTTCTCTAAGGCAATTTAGCAACAGAGCAATGTATGATGTGCTAAAGATGGAAGAGGCCGAGAAATTAGCCTCACAACTTTCGATAAAGATTTTCAAGTATGGAGAAGGTTTAGGTTTAATTGGTGCTATAGCATCGATTGGATCTTTATTAGAAGGAGATCACACATACGAGGCCATTGCATATAGGAAAGAAGAATTTCAAGGCACGCCTAGGAAAATAGACAAATCAAGGGTATCAAAAATAAATACAGATACTCATCCATTTACCTATAACAACTATGATAGCATTCATGATAGAGTACTAATCACTCCACATGGTCCAGATCCTGTCTTTTGTGGGATTAGAGGTGAAGATCCTTTTACTGTTATCAGAGCGTTGCATTATGTCCTACCTATCGAAAAACTTGAAGGGTATATGGTATTTAGGACTAACCAAGGAACCAATATGCATCTTCAAAATGAATTATCTCTAAAAAGAATTCGAATACATAAGGCAGGATATGTTAGATGCAAGGTTACAAAAAAACCAAGGATTATACGTGGAGGACATGTTTTGTTTGAAGTATCTGATTTTAGTAACATCAAATATCCTGTGGCTGTGTATGAACCAACTGGGCTTGGAAATATTGCATCGAAATTGATAGATGGAGATGACATAGATATTGGTATTGGAGTTAGTAAGAATAATTCCCATAGTTCAAGTATTTTGAACGTTGAGTATCTCTCCATATTAAAAATTACAGATGAAACGGTAACTATCAACCCATTATGTACCAAATGTGCAAAAAGAATGAAGTCTGAAGGTAAAAACAAGGGATTTCAATGCAAAAACTGTGGAGACAAAAAGAGCTCGAAATTACTTGTTACTAAACATCGAGATATCCAATTGGGAACGTATCAACCATATCTAAAGGCACACAGGCATTTGACAAAACCATTACATAGATTTGGAATGGAAAAAACTTATCCATGTATTGCAAATATTATCAAACCTCTACACACTGAGTGGTTCAAATTATTTTGAACGAGTTGTCAGGTATCATTAAGATATTTCAATGAAATGACATACGATATGTAGCGGGGGGTTGATTTGAACCTACGGCCATCAAGTTACACTCTAAATGGAAACCGCTCTGCGGGTTATGAGCCCGCCGGGATAACTTAGCCTACGATATCTGGCTTCCCCACCCCGCTATTAGCAGATTGAAATTGGGGAAATATATCTCTGTCTCTATTCCAAATTAAAAAATAAAATCCAAACTGGACAATAAAAGCTGAAAAAAATTTCCAAGAAAATAAATAAAAAGCATGTTGCTTCATCGTAAAAGATGCGACTATAACCATATCCAACTCTTGAAATTCTAAATATATTCTGACTCAAAGTTAATACACCATCCCGAGTCTGATTGTAGATAAATTAGGTCAACGATCAGCACGTAAATAACATAAATTCTTTTTGTGTCTCATATCCATTTGTGAGATAAAGCTGATTTAATGCGGGGGATGGGATTTGAACCCACGAACCCCTACGGGATGAGGTTTCCCTGCTGGATCATTTCTTCTGAGCCTCGTGTCGGATTTAATCTCACGCCTTTGACCAAGCTTGGCAACCCCCGCGCAAATGTCCATCCCATTGACCTTCATTTAAGTAATTGAAGGATAACTAACAACCAACTTAACTTGACTTTTTTAGTTTTCTTATTTTAACTCTCTTACCATGTGAAGATGGTATAATTTTCATTTTTGCGTTCTGGAAGGAATAGCCCAATTCCTTACCACGATATAATCTATCCAAGAAAATAGCTAATGCAGCAATCTCCGAATGCGGTTGATTACCAACCGCTATATTCATATCGGCAATAGAATAAACTTCCTTTGGGACTTTACTAGCTCCAATTACTATCAATATATTTTTTTCTTCTCCGAATTCAAGTGATATCTTCTCTATATTCAATCCATACATAGTTAGATGAACAATTATTCCATTATTGTTCTTCCATGAATTTATCAGTGATTTCCAGTCCTGAATAATTTCAATATCAAATTCATTGGAACCTCCCCAGTCATCGCATACTTTTCCAATCGTTTCGAGTATAGAATCGTCTACCTGCGTCATGTAAATCTTTTTACAACCAAAAGCTCTTGACACCAACGCAACGTGTGTGGTCGTGCGATCATCCCTTACAAGTCTGTGCCCCAATCTAAGAACTGCAACGGACATTAATTATCTACCTTCATCATATTGATAAAAATTTTGGATTGAATGGTTTTGAGGAGAACACTAACATTCATTCCTGTCTTTGATGATATCATAACACTGTCGTTATTACTTTCATTCAATATTCCAAGTTGCTTACACTTTTCACTTGTCTCTTCAAGGTTCACCAGATCCAACTTATTGAATACATAAATTATCTTTGCGATTGATACTCCCAAGTGAATCAAGACAGTAAAACTACTTGATAGTTGTTTTTTTATGATTTCGTAACTCTGACTTATATCCACTACAAGCAGAATAATATCTGAAAAAATTAATTCATGGAGGGTTGATTTAAAAGCATCTATCAGATATGCCGGCAATTTACTTATGAATCCTACCGTATCAGAAAACATTACTTTATTCCCCTTGATATTTACAATTCTGCTAGATGTAGATAACGTCGTAAACAATTCAATACCCACCAATTTTGATTCTCCTGTTAATAGATTAAACAGAGTTGTCTTCCCAGCCGAGGTGTATCCTATAATAGATACAGTTGGAAAACCAGATCTAGCTCTACTAGTTCTTTGTAAAACCTTTCTCCTCTCTTCCTTTACTAGTTTTTTTCTTAGAACAGAAATTCTCCTTCTTATGTCAAGTAGATGAACATCAGCGTCGTATTTTCCCAAGCCAAAAAAACCTGGTTGTTCGCCCCTCTTTGCAAGCCTCACCTTCTCCTTGATTCTTACTGCTTCATAATGGAGTTCAGCAAGTTTTATCTGAATTTTAGACTCCTCGGTGTTAGACCTCAATCTAAAGATTTCAAGAATTAATTTCTCTCTATCAATGATATCTGCTTCACATAGTTTTGCCAAATTATATTGTTGGGTCGGTTTTAATATTTCATCAAAGATTACAATTTCAATATTCAAGGATTTAATTAATTCTCTTACCTCATCTGCTTTTCCTTTTCCAATGCCAAACTTTGATCTTGTTAAATGTTTCTGAGTCACAGTACGCACTACAGAATAACCTGCAGATTCTGCCAACGACTTGGCTTCACTAGCGATGTCTTTTATCGGATAAGTAATAAGTACTGCAGATTTATTCACCAAAATCAACCTCAGTATATAGGTTTATTCGAAAATATCTTTCTAGCTTTTTGGCTAATTTTTCATCAGGCTTTAGTGAACCACTCTCTATTTTTCGTAACAATGAAGCCCGCTCCTTTATGAGAATTCCTAACTGTTCATGTGTAAGGCCCTGTTTCGTCCTAGATTTTCGAATGACTTCTGAAAAGTTATTGATCAGGATGGTAGAGTCATTGAGTGTGATCTTGTTGGGCAATACAATTTTTTTTGGTCCAGCGGAGACTCTTTTTTGATTATTTTGCCGTTCATTTGATGGTTTGCCTCTTTTTGAACATGTCCTGCATACTGTCAGCAAGTTGCCTTCTACAAAAACCCTTTCGCCATTATCTTTTATCGGAGTCCCGCAAATTTCACAAGAAGTCATAGATGATCTTATGATAAACTAATATCTTGTTTATTTATTTCTAATCCATAGTTAGAATATTCATCAATCAATTATATCTACTAGTAACAAAATAGACAAAGTGTAAATAGTATATAGAATCAGGCCTACAAACGGTGCGTGTCACAATTGTTTTCTGAAATTTTCAACTATGAGATTATTATTTTTTTGCCATATATGTTTTAAATATAGAGAGTAAATAAACCTAAGCAAGTGTTGAATCCTAACGAAAAAATTTCTTATCACATAGATGCACTTTTTGGTTATGGTGTATCAAATGTTCTACCAAGGCAACTTACATTCTCATATTCCAGAAGAACCGGAAGAATCAAGAGTTTTGGAATAAACGATCAGCTTATAGGTACCTTAAGATCAGATGGAGGAATAGCTCTTACCATTTTCGGCGCTTCAATTTTGTTAAACGAGAGTAGTTTCAAACAGAACTGTATAATTCCAAAAGAAGAAGCTCTTCCATTTGTGAGCGAAGGAAGATCATTATTCTGTAAGCATGTTGAGTGGTTCGGTTCAAATATCAATATTGGATCGGAAGTAGTAGTGATAGATAAGAGTGACGTTGTATTTGCGGTAGGAAAGTCGGTTGTCAGTCAATCACAGTTGCTCGGTAGGATAGGAGACGTGGCAGTGAGGGTTAGAGAAGGAATAAAAAGTAGAGGAGAGCAACAAAATCCATGATGCGCGGAAACCGCGAGATGAGACGGATGCTGGACAAAATGGGCTTAAATATGCAGGAACTTGACAATATTGAAGAAGTTGTTATTAAAACTGATAGAAAGGAAATGTACTTAATAAAACCACAGGTAATTGAAATGAAGGGGAAGGATAGCACTATTTTTCAAATTATTGCAGGAGATATAGAAGAAAAAGAAAGAGAAGTTCCTACTTTCAAGGAGGAAGACATTATCCTAGTGATGCAGCAATCCTCGAGTTCAAGGGAGAAGGCGATAATGGCTCTAACTGATACAAAGGGAGACATCGCACAGGCGATACTTAATCTTACGACATAGAACCATTCCGACGGACCTACAAGTCACTTGTTAATGCAGAGTTAATATATGGATATAGGATTTTCTGGTACAGGATTATGTCCTCTGTAGAAAAAATTGTTAACGTACTATCCGAGCTCGAAAGCGACATCGAGACTTTATCAATCAAAGTTGAGGATATGAAAAAGAGAATCTTTACCAACTCTGATAAAGAAATATCACAACTTAGAGAAAAGATAATAGAAATTGCAAAGACGGAATCAGAGAAAATAATTTCAGCTGCCAAACAAGAAGCAGAGGAGAAATCACAGAGAATTTTGGCAGAGTCAGAAACTAATCTGACAAAACTTAGAGAAAATACAAAACTTTCGTTTGATAAATCCGTTAAACTAGTAGTAGATTCGATATTAAACAAAGACGATGCGAACGAGCCATAGTTTTGGATTAAAGCTCAAAAAATTTAATAAGAATTAAAAATTAGTATAATTGAATGGAAATCCCTTAGTGACAGGACCGAATTCAAGCCAAATAGTGGTAGCAACTGTCGAAGGTCGGTCGTATTACAAAATTGTGAGTATGTTAAAATCTATGAATATTGGTTTTTCTTCTCTTTCTCCAGAAGAAGCTTCAAGGACAAATGCAAAAATAATCATAACAACAAGGAATGAAGCATCATTAATTAGAAGAGAAGATTTAATTTTCGATTTCCAGCTTGATACATCCCCAGCCCTCTTTAAGGCGATGCTATTAAAAAATTTGAGCGGTAATTATATTGAAGATATTTTAGTCGTAGGGGTAGACCCTGGAAACAGGATAGGAATCTATGTTTTATACCTACACACAGAATTATATAGTACCGTTCGAAGCTCCTTAAGAGAGGCGGTCAAATTCATTATGAATATACTGTCCTGTATAAATTCCAGTAAAAAAATACTGAAAATTGGAAATGGCGATTCGATTAAGTGCAACCATATTGCACAAGAAATCAAGAATCAGAATAGATCAGTAAGAATAGAGATCGTTAATGAATTCGGTACTTCCCGAAATATAATGCCTAATTGTCGTAGAAACAGGGATGTAGGGTCTGCAAAATCTATAGCATTCCGCTCTGGTCGTATTTTCCAAGTCAAGTAAATCATTGACTACTCTATGAGGAACTCTAACTATAGAGAATTCTAGGATAGACAGAATAGAGGAAAAGAAGCTAAAAATGGAAAAGATGTATCGAAAAATAAAATATCTTATTTTAGAAGAACCTACTGTGGAAGATTTATGCAAAATGTTATTAGGTAAAAAAGTAAATTTAGAATAGGTGCCCATCATAGTGAAACCAAAGCCTATCATTGAACCAATAGAAATAGAGAAAGTAAAACTGGAAGAACTAGAATCAATATTAAAATCAATTAAAACTACAGAGAGTTTAAGATACGAGGCAATTAAAGAATACGCTGGCGGAGTATGCATGCTTTGTGCTCAACTTCCCACTAGATTAGTAAGTTATGATTTGGATGGCGCTCAATTAGTCGAGAGATATTGTGACAAGTGTTTTGAGAAACAGAAATTGGACAAATAAAAGGAAGAGAAATTAGAATATTAGACTCTGAGGAAGAAAGAGAACCTATCAGTTATTGTCAGAGTTGTTTAGAATATGGTGTTTATTCAGTATTACAGGAAAGAATATACTTACCAGGTGAAACTGTTACGGGCGATAAAAATAACTGGATACAGTGTCATAATTGTGGCTAGATAGTACCCATTTATGAAGCAAAAAGGAATCTAAGTTGAAAGACTTTGTTGCAACTTCAAGCAATCCATTTGATCAAGGTAAGTCTATAGTAGGCCTTGATAACAAGATAAAGAAAACACCAAGACAGAAAGAAAAGCAGAAATTAAAAGAAAGAATTGAACAATAGAAAGATGAAGATATCAAACGAGAATTAAGAAAATGGAATATTGTTAACATAATACAAGATCATTAGATTATTAAAAATTGGTGGGAAGGAAAGAGGAATAAGTGTTTACCCACTAGTTGATGATAAGTACAATAGAGTTAAATGATTTGTAATATATTGATTTGTAAATTGAAGACCGGCGGGCCATTTGGAAGCGGTACCGATATAGACCCACCGGACAGAGTTCTGCAATGAATCGTGTTATATTATGTCCAACAAATAATAAAGTTGAAACTGATTGGCCTTTAATGAATCGTAGATATGATAGGTAAATGGAGGGTCACCAGGACGCATACTACTTGCCGAGTGATGGGAAGCGTGACCTGAAAACGTTGTCTGCTGAACAAGAAACAAACAACGAACCCATCAGTTGGATTAATAATATCTCTTACATACAATAAATAATAAACGAAAAAGGTAAAAATTTCCACAATTATAATTCTATTTTGCAATTTTTGTAAACACTGGTGGGATTTGGAAGCTATAAGGATATAGGCCCTTAATGCCTTCATCGTCCCTCCCATAATAACAGCGACCGCTTAATACTTTTATACCAAAGTGCAGAGTAAAAATATTTTTTATAAAGAATGTAACCCTTCTAAGACTGTATGCTAAATTAGAAAACTCTATTTTACAAGTCGGCATAAACGGGTGCAAAAATATTATTAAACATAACTGTTAATTAACTTTTGATGAAAATCCTTAATGCAAGCGAGCCAGGTCTTGGCTCATCAATGACTGAAGAGGAGACAAGAGATTTTCTTTCAAATACCAGCTTATTCGCTAGATTAGGAACAATAGATGAAAAAACAGATCCTAATGTACATCCCGTATGGTATTATTTTGATAATGAGAGAATCTATTTTCAGACAGGTAAAAACTCTAAGAAACTTAGAAATATTAAGAAGAAAAATAATATTTACTTTTGTATAGACCAAACCAATTTACCATATAAAGGAGTTAGAGGTAAAGGTACAGCCATTATTTCTGAAGATATTAACAAAAATATACCAATAGTAGAAAAGTTAATGCTCAAGTATACTGGCAGTCTTGACAATAATATGGCACGATTTCTTTTGGATTCGTTAAAGAGAGGAGAATCGGTCATAATTGAAATAATACCGCATTTTTATGCCACATGGGATAACAGTAAGGGGGCATTATAACAAAAAGATCTTTTTCAGAAAACCATTTACACGTGTGGAAATGTATTACAACTTACATTCTTTTTATTTCGTTACTACAAATTCGATAGAATATCCAAGCCAATATTCTTAATTCACTATGCATTTGATCTGCTTCAAATATTGTATGCGTTTGATTTATTTTTAATATAATTTCATTCATTTTAGATTCAAATAGATCACAAATCTGGACATTCGGATTCTACATATTTTCTAGAACCCAATTTATCAATTCAATTCTTTTTTCAAGATCTCGTTTGTATGTAGTATCATCCTTTTCTACTTCAATCCATCTTTTAGAGTCTTCAATTTCTTTCTGTAGTGTTTGTTGTATGCTCATAGAATCAATTAGCAATAGCAATATGAGGATTTATTATGCCAAGTATTTTAGAGAGGGAGTTTCATTGATAACTTGCAACTAATTTGTAATGATCTATCAGTGAAGTAGGAACACTTGCAGACATCAATGTTAAATCGAAGGGAGCCGTTTCACCAGAACTAATGTCAGGCGGGTTAGTATATGTAAACTGAGTGCCTACAACCGCATTATTAATATCATAAAAAGTGCCGGTTATTTGCACAAATTCCGCAGTGCTGGGGGTATTATTTTCAACCTCTCCCACAACATGAAAGTATCCAACACTATCTGTGTAAGAATTATGGTGGAGTATTGTGACTGAATGAGACTTATTTAGGAATGGTATTGAATTTCCAGTAGATGAAGTATTCGAAATGGTGGTAGAATTCAAGAAAGAAGGTTTCTTTTCAGGTATCGGAGAGGTGAGTGTTACAGTTTTCAGCATATTTTTAAATTCATCTAGATGTTTGTTAAATCGATTATCTGCAGGTCCCGAGTAACCAAATCTATAACCAATGTTACCGTTTAGAGCGTTCACCGTAAAATGCTTATTGCCTGAATCACTGAACTTTGTTTCTGTTTGCCAGGCACTGTAATTATTTCCTATAATTGTTTGATTATCATTTATGAAAGTTCTACCTTCTTTGGGAGTTCTAATATAATCCCAAACAACAAAATCCTTCAATGTATTGCAGTAACATGGGTTAGAGTCTACTTTAGGTTTATTTAATTTAATTAGTGTAGCGCCCATTGTATATGAGCCAAATTTATGTTCTTGCGAAGGCGTGTCGATGACATTCACCCCCGTGACGTTTGCCAATATTTGTTCAGCAGCCTTCAATGCTGCTTCTGTTGCATTCTCGGAAGGGCTTACGGTCGCCTCCGAACGTGGCTGGGTAGCGTTAGCGATCTCCTCAGGTGTGGGCAATATGATATATGAGTGACCACAAGCAACTAGCATAGGATCTCGGCAATCCAATTCAAGAGGTTCTCCCCACGAAGAAGGGTATTGAAAACTTATCCCAAATTTGCCGTTTTCATATTTTTTTAATTCTTCTTGTGACTGAGCGTTAACTTCTAATGAATTTGCCAATAGTGAAATCCCAGTTATTGAACAGATAATTGCCACAGCCTGAACTGTCTTTATTTGCACATTCCCAGTTAGTATGGATGTAGGTTATATCTTTTTTAAGACCGACGAAATGGGCAGCAAGGAATAATAAGATCCCTCTCGCACCTTTGGACACTAAATGATCAAACCTAAACCTAAACGAAATTTAAGTAAGGGAATGAAGATTCACTTAAAGAAACAAAACAAGGATATTACTGAAGAGCAAAAAGACTTGGCGATCGGTGTATGCGATGAATTAATGAAAAAGGTAAAAGAGCAGATTTATGATATAGAGCGTGAACGTGGACACGTGGAACAAGATGTGTTAAACTTCTACCGATTACTTGTAATGAACCAGATCAAATTTATACTTGAGGCATCAGATATGATTGAATCTGAGTATCGAGAAGAGTTAAGTCTGAGATAATTTTCATTTAATATTATATCCCTTCAAACTTTTTTATTTCGTTACTACAAACCAGATATAAAATCCAATCTATTGTAAAATAGATAATAAATAATTAGCTCAATCCACTTGTTAATCCTTAATAATAACTGCTATCGTTTTAGTCATTTTCTTAATATCATTGTGATAATTCTTCGGCATTATAATCAATCCATATTTTAGGGAATGTATCTTTTCTAAAGCAAAGATACGGATTAGTGAAGAATAGGAAGGCAAATGGCTACCTTATAATGAGGACGGCAGTCAACATGATTGCAAGAAAAACGGAAAGGAAAAGAAGCAAGAAATAACTCTGGAAATGGTCCAAAAGAAACCATGGAATTCATACATAAGAAGACATTCCGCTTTAACTGAAAAATCAAAATATCTAAAAGAGAATGTTTTACGACAGCATGCGAGTTGGTCTCCGACATCAAACATGCAACTTAAATATGTTCACTATTTCGGTAACGAATCAAATGAATCTATACTAGAAGCGTATGGTCTGAAATCTAAATTAGAACAGATTGATAAACTAAAACCTGTTTTATGTCCCGACTGTTCAGAAGCAAACAAAATTGATTCAAAGTTTTGCTCAAAGTGTAGAATGGTCAGTCTAGAGTTAGGCTTCAGAATATATATATACCAAATCAATTGTTTGCGACATGTCCGGCGAGATGAAAATATCATCCCATGTCGTTAATGGTCTTATTATCTTAGTCATTATCCTGCTGTACACTCCAATTCAAATAATATTTAGCCAGAATTCAGAAGAATCGTCGACGTCCCAAATGCCCAGGGAATCGATAAAGATAGTTAATCCTATCTCGAGCCAAAACGCAAGTATGGGAAAAGAATTGATAATATCAGGTCACTCATCAGACAATAGTGCAAAAAATTGTTCAGTATCCCTAATAGTTAATGATGTTCGACCTTACCAAAATGCAGTTGCAAAAGGTACAGGAGGCATAAACGATTTTTCTCAGTGGCAGTTTTCATTACGTGATGATTATACTCAGATAATAGAAGGAAAGAACAAAATAACTGCAAAATTACTATGCGTGTCAGCACCTACGCGCTGGAATAGCGTGTTCATTAACGGAGTTCCCAGTTACGATAATGAAGAAATATTGTCGCCGGTGCAGTCTGGAGGACGATCAGAGATACCCACTACGAAGTTGTTTGATGTTAAACGCGTAGATACTAACAATAAGACCTTACTTGTTTCGATTATCCCTCAAAAAAATCCCGTTGTAAGAGGTGACGCCCAAAACGCTACAATAGTTGTAACCGATTCAGCTTCTAGAGCTGTTTCGAATGCAGAAATAGGTGGAAAATTGATATATCCAGGTAATAACTATGAGAAACAGTTTAAAGGAAAAACTGACTTGCAGGGGAAGTTTGTTTATTCCTGGACCATAGGAAAGAAGGGTGATCTTGGATCCCTAACCATAGAAGTAGAGGCAACAAGCCAAGGGTTCTCATCCTCTCCAGTTAGAAATTCTTTTGACATTGTTGATTCCTCTGGCGCATCAGGAATCAATAATAATGTTTCAGATAATTACCTGGAAGACATGAAGTCTGGATTTGACTTTGTTGTGGCCGGTGACTATGGCTGTGATTCACAGACCAAACAAACGATAAAGAATATGGAAAAGGAAGATACTGACTTAGTCTTTGCCCTAGGCGATTTATCAGAAGTAGGAGATCCTAAGTGCTTTTTTAAACTTATTTCAAAATTAGATGGTGACGACAGGTTTAAGGTTACATTGGGCGAATCTGATACCGATAGCAATAAGGTACGTTCATCCTCGAGATTTAGTGATTTTGTTAGGCATTTTAATCTAGAAAGTCCATTCTACTCATTTGACTATCAGAACGTACATTTTTTGGCTATGTCAACAGGCAAGATTTTGCTTATTCCATATGAAAATGGATCTGCACAATACAATTTTGTCAATGATGATTTGAATAAGGCGACTAACGATCCCAACATAGACTGGATAATAGTCTACGGCTATAGGCCTCTGTACACTTCACCCACTATTCATCCAGCTGGTGAACTCCTCAGACAAACATATGCTCCATTATTTGAAAAATATGGCGTTGATTTAGTTATCACCTCACATAATCATAATTATCAAAGATCATATCCTTTGTCATACAATACACTACACTCTCGCCAACCAATAATAAATGATGCAAATGCTACTCAATATTACATGCCTGGTGTTCCTATCTATGTTGGAGTAGGCACGGCAGGAAATAACCTATATGATTTCAGGGGACAAGCTCCATTTATGGTAACCCAGTTTCGAGAAAATGGATTTCTACATGTTAATATCACTGATAACAAAAATCAAGACATGCTAACTGGATCATTTCACAATATTGGAAACGGCACACTTGATGACCAATTCGTAATTACTAAATCGAAGTCTGATTAATATCAAGTCCAACATGAATTTGAATTCAGTATTATAAGATATCAATATGAAGATCAAAAGGCTAATGCAAAATCACAGGATAGATCCAAATGTTGAAAGGTGATATGTCAACTAGAATTCAATAAACGGAGTTTGGCATACCTAGTTTTGTTCTCAGCTTAATTGGTGCTACCGGACGTTTTGATAGGTAATAAGTCGGGGCTAATAATTTTTCTACTTATATACTTGTACTAAATTCTTTAAATGCTCATATTAATAACATACTATTGCCTTTGGCAAGAAAAGGCCACCTTACGGTGGTAGTAGTTGGATTGTCTGTAACTTTGCTTATTTCGACCATATCTCATATACATATTGTGTCGAGTTTAGAATCAACAAGAGTTTTAGCGAATCAATCTGGAAATTATACATTTGTTAAAGAATGGGGTTCTAAAGGAACTGGAGATGGACAATTTCTACGTCCACATGATTTGGAATTTGACAAGGATAACAAATATCTTTATGCGGCCGACAGAGACGGAAACCGAATTCAGGTATTTGACCAGAATGGTACGTTTCTTTTCAAGTTTGGACAAAAGGGACAGGGTGATGGACAATTCTTAGTTCCATATGGGCTTGATGTTGATGTTAGAGGACATGTATGGGTTGCTGATAGAGGAAATCACAGAATACAACAATTTGACGGTAAAGGCAATTTCATTTCAAAATTTGGTAACTTGGATGGTCATCCAAGCAGCGAACCCGGAAAATTTGACAACCCAAGATTTGTAGAAGTAGATAAGGCATTAAAATATGTGTATGTTGCAGATTCTAAAAATAATCGTATAGAACAATTTGATATAAATGGGAACCTTGTGAGGATTATTGGTAAATCTGGAGATAAGCCCGGTGAGTTTAATCTTCCCACTACTATTGAGATGGATTCAAAAGGTAATTTTTTCGTAACTGAGAGAGGAAACGAACGCATCCAGAAATTTGATAGTAATTGGAAACCCTTATTGTCTTGGGGAACCAAAGGATCCTCCGATAATGAGTTCTGTCATATGGAACATATCGCTCTCGATAAAAATGATAACGTTTATGTTACAGACCCTCAGTCAGACAAGGGATGTAGCAAGCAACCTCGTGTGCTAAAATTCGACAGCAACGGCAATTTTATAACAAAGTTTGGTTCCTATGGAACTGAACCAGGTCGGTTTATAGATCCGGAACATTTGGCAATAGACAATGAAGGTAATGTATACGTATCAGATCGAAGCAATAATGATATACAAGTATTCTCGCCTATCACTATAAGTCAGAATGGACATTCGCAAAAAGAAGATAAGTACTTTTCTTGTGTTTCTACGAATGAGTTAAATCCTCCAGAAGGAACAGAATGTGGGCATAAGATAACGAAAACAATTGGACATGCAAACAACCTATATGCCAGATAATTTGAATGCAGAGTCCAGTTTCAAAATCGTTTCTCGCCTAGATGATTAAAATATTTTTTCTTTATTTCTAGTTTAAAATGAGGTTAAAATGAAGTTAACGCGGATGAAGTAAGACAACGTATGTGCAGTGTAGAATTTTCTCAAATTAACCCTCTCCTCTTTTTTCTACAATGAATATCTAAAGGAGAAAATATCGTACCTAAAGACCGTAACGAAAGAAATACACTCTATAAAATAGTTTATATGGTTATGCTGAGGGAATAAAATAATTGTATTCGCCGCAAATTGACATTTTACAAAACAGGATGAAATGGACCGAAATATCTTGCGTACAAATTGAGAAGAAAATTCAAAAATTAGGAAATGGATTATCCAATAGTCAAGACGCAGTTTCAATCCCTTTTTACTTGTCTATAGTTTCGCTATTTTGCCTGATCTCTTTAGCTTTTGTGCCAGAACATGCGATACTTGGCCAAAACCAAAGCCTGAATATAACTGCTATCAATAACCAATCCATCCAATCCATATCCCAACCATCACTAACTGACTCTAACCTCAAGATAGAAGAGGTAGCAAAAGGATTTGATTTTCCAACAAGTATGGCCTTTTTGGGAAAAGATGATATTATATTACTAGAGAAGAATACTGGAAACGTAATAAGATTATTGAATGGTAATGTTAGCCACCAACTACTCCACATCGACGTATCATTCAGAGATGAACGAGGGTTATTGGGACTGGCATTATCAAGCAATGAGAGTTCAAACCTAAAAAATACTTTTATTTTTCTATACTATACACACTGTCCAAAGTTAAGTGGACAAGCACAAACTTCTCAAAATTGTGGAAATTATGTATATAGATATAAACTTGATATAAGCAATAATAAACTCATAGATCCCAAATTAATTCTGAGTTTACCTGCTTTACCAGGACCAAGTCACAATGGCGGCACACTTCTAATTGATAAGGAGAAAAATCTTTTTGTTACTATCGGTGATTTACAACCAACTAATTTTAATCAGAACATCACAGGTTATGATACTAAAGCACAGAATATATTGAATGGCACTTCTCCTGATGGTCGTGCAGGAATCCTGAGGGTAACGCAAGATGGCAAGCCAGTGGGAAAGGGGATATTGGGCGATGATTATCCTCTTAGTATATACTATGCATATGGAATAAAAAACAGCTTTGGAATAGGAATTGATCCGGTAACGAACAACTTGTGGGACACAGAGAATGGACCACAATTTGGAGATGAAATTAATCTAGTTAAACCCGGTTTCAATAGTGGATGGGAAAAAGTTCAAGGAATTTGGAAATTAAACCAGACAAGGGAGAAAGATGGAATACTTAATGAATCGAGTGAGGAAGTGGAGTTTGTTGATTTTAATGGTAAGGGAAAATATAGTAAACCAGAATTTGTATGGGACAAAACTGTGGCACCTACTGCTCTGATATTTTTAGATTCGGAGAAACTAGGAAAAAAATATAAAAATGATATTTTTGTAGGTTCAGCAAAAAATGGAGGAATTTTTAATTTTAACCTTAAGGAAAATAGAAAATCATTGTCTTTATCAGGTGATCTTGCCGATCTGCAATTCAACAAGAAGGACGATCCCAGCAAAATAATATTTGGAAAAGATTTTGGTATAATTACTGATTTAAAGGTTAGTCCGTATGATGGGTATCTATATGTGGCATCAGGAATCAAAGGAGATGATAAAGGAGTCATTTATCGAATAGCTCCCAACTCCTGATTTTCAAATCTTGACCACTGCTTGTTATTTTAAGTATAATTGCATTCAGGAGGATCTAAGGAATGCTCACAATAATAAGAGCATTGACTGGATAATAGTATACACGTTCAGACCGCTTTACTCCTCCGTTACAGAACATTACCGGGAGGACATATTAGCAAAAACATACCATATGTTGTTTGACAAATATGGAATTGATATTGTTCTGCAAGCACATAATCATAATTATCAGAGGACGTTTCCTTTGAGATATAATGAAAGTTCATTTTCTCCATTATATCATCCTAATATTGCTGATAAGCATACGGCAGAATACAAAGATCCAAACGGAACAGTATTTCTAACTGTAGGAACCGGTGGAGCAGAACTTCACAACCTCACTGGTATAGCACCATATATTGTAGATCAGTTCGAGAGTCATGGATTTCTAAATGTCGATATAGCCAGTTCGAAAAAAGAACTGACCTTATTTGGTACGTTCTATGAAAATACGGATATGAATATAAAAGATCATTTTAGCATTACTAAGCAAAAATAAACTGTTTGGAATATAACAACGGATTTATCAATACAACTCATTTTTGGTTATTTATCTACTCCCACCCATCCTCGTATGGATTTTCAATACTTTGGTCAGTGTAATCATAATAACTTAGACCTGCATCTAGACTTTCAATTTCGCCTTTATCATCGATGTTACCACCACTGAGCCAGGCGTGAACGTAACCATTCTCTGCTGGAGCGACAAGACCGATCGCGGATATAATGACCGTAGTTATTGAACCCATCAAGAGAACATTTGACACTAGTTTCTTCTTTGTATTCATAGTTATAATCTCTTTACTAATAAGATATTTAACTCGTGTCTCATTATTTTATAGCAGAATTTATACATGAATTTTGTAATAAGTAATTTATATTGGCTCTCTTCAGATCAATAAGAAAATTCTACATCTTTGACTATCAAAAATACTACCAGTTAATGGCAACGTAATTTGATTTCCATAAATCTATCACCGAATCATTCTAAAATCTAGTTAGGCAATATTCGATATACTTTGCCCTGCCCTATAGATACCACATACAAATAACCATCGGGACCTACAGTAAGATCGGTAACTCCGCTAAACCCATCACCAAATACTATATCTTCGGCTCCAGGATTGACTGGGTTCTGAATAAATTTACCTGCAAGGCTCTCAGGAAGTAAAAGATCGTTCCTTTCATTATTCAATTTAAAGTGGTATATACGACCATTATGTACGTCACCAACAAAGATATCATCTTTATATTGTGCACCCAATTTGTCAGAATCTAGAAATATTATCGACGTCAGCCCAATGCTCCTAGCCCAAACTACTTTAGGTTCTTCGTACTTTCCTCTGCCACCAAATGTTACCAATTCATTGATGTCAAATTTTTTCAGTGACGATGAAAAGCCATAAATCTGTTGCCATCCGCTATTGAATCCAGGATGCACTAGGTTTATCTCATCTCCTTCATGTGGTCCGTTCTCTGTGTCCCAGAGCAAACCTGTTATAGGATCAAAATCCAATCCAAAACTGTTTCTAATGCCATAAGCATAATACAATCGTAAAGGCATAGAATGTCCCAATATCCCTTCTCCAACAGGTTCTCCGTCTTGAGTTATTCTTAAAATACCACTGCGTCCGTCAGCAGCCAGTCCATCATCAAAGTTTTGAGTCTTTGTTGCAGCAAAACCTGCTATAAATGAGCCATCGATATCTCCTACTGGAACGTATATGTTCTGGTCAGGCCCGATCTCTATAGCTCCTCCATTATGCCTTGGTCCAGGAACCGCTGGTAGGTCCAAAAGAAGTATAGGGTTTACCAGTTTATCATCTACTAATTCGTATCTATAAAGGCGATTTCCTTCTGGGAGTTTACCTTTCCGATCGTCACCATCATTACCATTAATTTCAGTAAAGTATAGGAAGACGTATGTCGTGGAACCGTTTTTAGAAACTGCAATACCACACATCCCCCTTTCAACAGAATTTGCTACATTCACGTCGAGTAGCGGTTGACCTGAAATTATTCCATTGGTTACCCTTACCACGGTTCCCTTATCTTTTTCCAAGACAAGGAAATCATCAGGGGCCAGAAAGGCCATCGTTGTAGGCAGAGCAAGGCCCTTCGCTACCTGCTCAACTTTGAGACGTGAATCAAAAAGGTGGGGATCACTTACGCTTAAACTAAAAGGTCGTTCCCTTAATATTTGTCCATAAGTTTGAGTAAAATAAATGGTAGAATTACTGACGATAAACAGGACAAAGATAATAAGAATGTATTTTTTGACCATGATTTCCCAAGGCAAGTGCGGATTCCCGTTTCACAGATAGAGACGACCAATATTAATTTTCGTTCGTACTATTCGAAGGGCGCGCTCTTAAACATAAATGATCAACTTGTGATTGAACTATTAGCGAGTGTACTAACAGATTATTGAGATTTCTGAATTTTGTAGAGGATAGGCAATTGTGTCATGTGATATAAAATAAATTTTCACTGAAATGTACCACATACTGCCACAGACTTCAAATTCTGAATTCTTCTGTTGATTTTACATGTAACTACTATACAAAAATAAAATGTAAACGAAAAACGTTGAAAGTTTCAATTAGGTTAAATTCCCGAACGAGAATATGAGAGTTGATATTATCTTTTGTCTAGTGCCAAAAAAACTCTTCGGAGGTTGGAGTCTAACTGGCAATGGCTTTTGCTATTATCCTGAAATATTTGGTCGTTTGAATATCCCCGCTTTGTGTTACCTTAATGATATTGAAATTGGGGGCAGGATGTGGAATCTAATTCCAATTCCAAAATGCCATACCCCATACACCCAATTTCTTGAAGTCTTTCACAAGTGCATCGGCCTTTAGTTGGTTAAAATCGGATTTAACAGGATCTATATGAAACATCATGTTTCCGTTCTCGTTAATTTTTTCCTCTCTTGAAACCTCATTCCACTCTCCTACGTACATTGGGACATTGATTATTCTGCTAGCATCTTTCAAGATCTTCAGTTTGTCACCTTGGTAGGTATTCGGATTTGGGATTCCGTACACTGATATTTTGAAGACGACATGATCTCTATTGTCAGGAGCCATTTTCGCTAAATTTTCTGGTGTAAGATTAATTGCTGTGTTTTTGAAACTAATTGGAACATTCATGCTGTAAACTATAGTCTTATCGGTTATCTTTCTCAACTCCATGGTAATAAAGGAATTAAATTTTCCTACCTTGTTCCATTGATTAGGACTATGAATCTGTGGCTCATTCAATATTTCATATCCAAGCGTACTCTCATGCTTGTCAACAGCTTTAGTTATCTTCTTTAGAAAATCAGCGTAAAGTTTCCATCCGTCTCTACCATCAGTGTCACTTACGTTCCTGTTCCACCACTCGGTCCACCAAATCTTAGCCGGATAGTCAACAGTTGTTCCTCCAAGCACATATGCTGTTCTTGAATCATTAAGAAATAGTCGTTTAGGAAATCCGGTCCCATTCTTAGGATCAAGCCAGCTAGAAGTATGAAACTGATGGCTATCATAGATTACTTTTAATCCCCATTTATCGGCTAATCTAGCAACCTTCTTTAACTCCTTCATAAACAGTGATGGGTTCTTATCATATGCCTCCCAATAAAAGACGTACCGTATGTGATTCATTCCTGCTTTAGAAATAAGTTTAAAGCTATCATCGTAGTAGTGTTCTGGAAATGGAGTAGAATACCTTAAGTTTTGTAGACTCGTATAATATCCTCTTACGTTTACACCGACATAGGGAATTTTTCATCTATCTGATTCTGCTGTGCAGCAGATGCGATAAAATAGCCAGGTACAATTAAAAAGTGTAAACTGACAATTAGCATCAACTTGACAATAATATTCATTTAGATCTACTTGCCTTGTGTACATATATTAGTGTGGGGTGCTAAAGGTTCTTCCAATATTTAATTTTGCCATAATGGAACACTTAGCCTTGGACAAAAATGATAACGTATATGTGACGGATCCGCAGCCAGATCCAGGATGTAGCATGAAGCCTCGTGTTCTAAAATTTGATTCTAACGATGTCTTTATTACAAAATTTGCAGTATTTGGAAATAAACTAGATCAATCCAGTGATCCAGAACATTTAGCAGTAGACAATGAAGGAGATGTGTACGTATCAGATAGAGAAAACGACAGCATGCAAAAATTTTCGCTTGATAAAAATGGTTAGTTTTGTCTTGTTTTCTGCCGTTATAGTACCGATCAGTATCGCTTTCGACTTATTAGCAACTCTATATGGGTATTAATTCCTAAGCATCATACTGATCAGAAATTTTAAATAAAGCATTATTGGAGGTTAAATTCTCTAATGAAAAATGCAATATCATAATATCGTAGCACTATTAACAAAAGATTATCCTGCATCTTGCATTCTGGTTTCCTGTTTTATTTTCTTTTTACTTTCTGGTCTGTATTTCCTATTTCATGCCGAGGGTGTGGAAGATGATCCTTTTAAGTCAAAAAACTTTCAAAAATTTAACTTTGTTACTGCCGGAGACTTTGGATGCGGCGATGAGCCTAATAGAACGATAGATGGAATGGTAAAGAAAAATCCAGAGTTAGTTATAGCACTAGGCGACCTTTCATATAATAAATCTGCTCAATGCTGGATAAATTCTGTTATCCCATTAGAGAACTACGGAACAGTCAAAATAGCGTTTGGAGACCATGACTTGACCAAAAAAATGTTCAAATACAACGATTATCTGCGACATTTCAACATGACAAAACCGTTCTATTCCTTTAACTACCAAAACATACACTTCTTGGCAATGGCTACTGCTAAAAATTCTATTATTCCTTACCAAAAGGGATCAGAACAATACAACTTTGTCGAGGAGGATCTAAGGAATGCTAATAATAACAAAAGTATTGATTGGATCATAGTATACTCGTTCAGACCCTTCTACTCTTCCGTTACCGCGCATTCAGGACAACGTGAATTGCCCGACACATATCATCGCCTTTTTGATGAGTACGGAGTCGACATGGTACTGCAAGGTCATAGCCACAATTATCAAAGAACGTTTCCAATAAGATATAACGCAACTTCATTCCTGCCATTGTTCCACCCTGAAATTGTTAATATAGAACATACTCTATATAAAAATCCAAACGGAACTATATTTCTTACAGTAGGAACAGGAGGAGCAGAACTACACAACTTCACTGGAAAGGCTCCCGATATAGTAGAACAATTCGAGAGTCATGGATTTCTAAATGTCGATATAGCCAGTTCGAAAAAAGAACTGACCTTATCGGGTACGTTTTATGAAAATATGGATATGAATATAAAAGATCATTTTATTATTACAAAGTTGTACGAGAAAAAATAAGGTGAATAAGAAATGAATAAGGAAAAAATAAAGTCATTGAACGAACAAATCTGGTACATCGCATGAATTTGAAAAGTGGACCATGATAACATTTGCTCTAGTTTCGGCTACTTTAGTGTCTGGAATTATCATATTGATGTGTAAATAGAAAATTCTAATTTACTCAGAAACTTTTCTATCCCCTTAAGAAATTGCAGTGATATGTAGTGGTTCGAAACGTCACTCGCATCAGCGTCAGTGACATCAGTAATTTGGACATTCATATTACTGTTGGATGGTATGGAATTCAATAACGCTGATTTAGCATATGGTCAGTTTTTTGAGGATTCAAAAACTAAAGGGAACATTACAAATTCTTCCAATTTTTTATCAAATTCTACATCAGAAAATCCTAATGTTGCTGAAATAGTATTACTAAATCAAAAATTAAACAACGGGTCATTTGGTTATCGTGTTTTGGAAGGGCAGGTTCAAAATAAAGGAAATGATACTGCTAAATCTGTAGTAGTCAGATTAACTGTTTACGATAAAGAAAAGGGTGTTATAGGATCTGAGTTTACCTATCCTCATCTTCGAACTCTAAAACCAAATCACAAATCTACATTTAAGATGACGTCCTCTATTGATAATTTCAAAGGTATGGAATATTACGAAATATCTTTAGAATGGAAGAAACATGATGGCTCACAAGGATATGTAGAAAACGCCAAAATCTATAAGGGTAACACTACTGATGTCAAACATTGAAAAACCCGTAATTAGATACTGAAATGGTAAGTTTAAAATAGTTGCATGCTAAATTATCTAATAATTTACGGAATTATAACTTTTTTATTGCGTTACCAGAAACCTGATAAAATATCCAATCTAATATTCTTAATTCACTAAGCAATGGATCCGCCTCTATTGCATAATCCATTTCGTTTATTTTGTCTATGATTTCATTCATTTTAGATTCTATAATTTCACAAACAAAAATATTCGGATTATTCATTTTTTCTAAAACCCAATTTATTAATTCAATTCTTCCGGCAACTTCTCGTTTGTAGGTACTATCATCTTTTTCCATATTGAACCATTTTCTTGATTCTTCGATTTCTTGGAGCAGTATTTGCTCTATTCTTATAGATTGAATTAGTGATATGAGAATTTAATATTCCAAGTGCTTTATAAAGAGGAAGGATCACGAGAAATGGATAATAAGATCCTGCCAGCACCTGTAGAAAGTAAATGAAGTCTAAGAAAATAATAATGCTCATTTTACCAGTAATAGTGTTAATTTTAGCAACCAGTTTATTATTAACAGGAGTACTTGGTATTTCGTCTACTAATAATACTAATTCCAGTTCTAATTCTAGATCAGTATCATGGATATACGATAGCGGTCTCACTGGAATTGCGGTTACTGACGTTAACATCTCGAAAGATACGTCGAAAGATTCGGGTATAACTGTAACAGGAATTATCGAGAATAAAGATCCGGATGCGACAAAATTGGCTGTTACCTTAAACTTACACATGTATGATAAGACAGAAGAACTTCTAGGTATTATTCCGGTCCATCCAGCAGACATACTTAAACCGCTTCAGAAAATCCACTTTGTGGTAAAGGATCCTACCCGTCAGACTGCAATAAATCTTGATCATGTATATCTTCAAGTTCGAGCCTTTGATTGTGGGACCGCGAGTGTGCACAACGTGGGATGCTTTGGGCAGACGGTTAACGTAACTAAAAAAGATACAAATGATTCAGAAAAGAAACTGCCATTGGTTAAAACAACACTTCCAACTGGAGTGTTTGAGAGTAAAGTGTTGAGTGCTAGTAATTTAAGTGCAGTCGGAAACGGAGATTCATACGATATCTTGAGTAAGATCAAGAATATAAGTAATGAAACAAAGCAAGGAATTAATCTAATTGTAGAAATATACAATTCTACCAATCATCTAGTGGGAGTAGATCAAGGTTATCCTATTTTTAGCACACTAAGACCTAACGAAGAATCACCCTTTAAAGTTAATACCAATGTTCCCAGATTATCCAATGACCATTATGTAGTAACTGTTGGTGCATTAGAATCCGCTATTAATCAGCCCCCATTGAATGGAACTTTAAGCAATACCATCAACGATACCACTAAAAATATCAATGTGCAATAACTTTTTAATTATTAAAAGGTAAAGATATCGTTACGATTTATGGTTATTATTGTAGGTCGCCTTCGTAGTTTAAGCCACCAAGATCCTTGGGAACTTTTGGAGCCCTCACATCATCGTTGTTCTCTTCTAAGAGTCCATTATCTTTCAGAACATCGGTGTTAGGGGCTTTGTATTATTGCCTACTAACCCGCTAAGTATCAACAGTGGATCGTAAAGATCCTCAAGTGAAAAAAATAATAACAAATCTTTGCAATTTCTATCATGAAAAAACAAATCTATGAGTTAATATATTTGACAGTGAAGACGGGAAATTAATCGAACCATACGCAAAAGAATTTAATGAGACATATTACGCTATCATTCCAGAATCTTTGAAAGAAATGTTCAGAATAACTGGCGGAAATAGGTATTTGAAGAAGCATTCAGGACATATTTATAAAATCTATTTAAATTATAAAGTTCATAATTATACATTGGAGAGTATGAGATGTGAATATTGCAAAAAAAATATCCATTCTCTAAACCAAATTCTAGATATGTTAGTATGCAATGAGTACTATCATAGACTAATTTCTAAAATATACTATCCAAATGCTATAGAAGCTTAATCCACAGCTTTTATTTTTATTAATAATCTTAGATAAATCCTAAAATAATTCACAATCACTAGATTTGGTATCGCCTTCAGCCAAATTAAAGTCATCTAGGGAATCAGTTCCAGAACCACACTTAAATGAGTCTGCTCCTTCATTGCCCTCAAGAATATCAGACCCTGAACCACCACTTATTTCATCATCGCCAGGACCGGCAATTATTTCATCATCGCCAGAGCCGCCACTTACTACATCATTACCATCTCCGCCAAAAATATCATCATCAAGACCTCCGCCTCTAATGTTGTCATCTCCACCTTGACTCCTCATGATATTAGAACCCTTACCTCCGACCATAAATTCATCCCCTGCTGTTCCTAAACAAGGATTGCTTGATGAGTCGCATGATATATCTCCGGCGGCATGTGCTGTAGAAAAATTTGAGAATAGAATAGGAGATGAAGGAAATATTAGGGCAAGAGAGGTAGGGATTGTCATTGCAAGTATTGTTATTTTTTGTAAATTAAAGTTAAACATTGTGCAACTGAATGTAACATCCAGTATTTAACTAGTGCTTATGATTTTTATTTTTATTTTCTATTTAATATTATAACCTTTCAAACTTAACCTAAGAGCATCTAACAAATCATCATAAGAACTTTGTTCTCTATCAAGTGAATATTCATTTGTTTGAGCAACCTGTATTTTATTATCTCTTTATTGATAACTTGTATTAGTTTGTAATGATCTATAAGCGAAGTAGGAACACTTGCAGACATCAATACTAAATCGAAGGAAGCCGTTGATGCACCAGAACTTATGTCGGTTGGATTAGTATCGAGATAATTGAGGATTCATTGAATTATTATAACCGGCATGTCCCGAAATGCATGATGGTGTGAGTGAAGTGGACCTACCAGCGTGCGAAGTGTCTAGACCATCTATGGATATGTATAGAAGGCGAGATCATTACATGTCAATAAATCCAGCCCCTCCTACTGGAATACCCGTATTGGTGACAAAGCATACGTTAGAAAGTAAATAAGATTTCAGGATCTAATTTAAGCAATACTTAAGAACTGGTGGGCCAAAAATATTATGACTATGCATAACAACAAAATATACTTCTGTGTAACTTCTGTTCTTTTTACACTGCTATTAGCTACCAGTTCAACCATTTTGACGACAGAAACAGTATCGGGTCAGATGATGGGCAATCCCAATATGATGAATAAGGGGAAAATGGCTATGGGGTCAGGTCTGAACTATACGAAAGGTGAAAACATAACAGGGTCAATCGACTTTATGTCGGCTATTGCAAAGGCAATCGCCTCACAGATAAAAACCAGTTTGAGTGACGCCTCAAGCGCAGCAGAGAAAAGTATTGGGAATAACTCTCATGCTGTAGCCGCTCATGTTAGTGATGAAAATGGATACCTTGTTTACGTTGTGGCAATAGTAGATTCCAATGGCAAAGTACACAAATTAATAATTGATCCATCGAACGGGAAAATTCTGCTTTCGCGAGAATTATCTGGATTTGAAGCGCTTATGATGTTGCATCAAGGAATGAATAGCGGAGGTCACGGTATGTCCATGATGGGACCTAATTTCGACTATGGCCGTCCAATGATGATGAGTCCAGGTTCGAACTTTGGTCGTTGAATGATTTGTTGAGCATAAATTAACAAAAAATAAAAAACTAATTCCAAAATCATCACTGAAGTGAAAGAATAAGTTTTCATGAAGTGAAACAGTTATCATCAAATGGATAATATAACAATCAATTTCTCGTGAATACCAAATAATATCTCTGCAAAGAACCTATAAAATTTGCATAATTATCGTTAGACCAGTATATAAATAAATCTTGAATAATTATTTGATATTGTAACCTTTCAGAAATAGGAATGGATAATAAAATCCATTTAGCCCGGTCGAAAATAAAACAAGGGTAATTATACCTCGCTTGTCATAATTATATTATGGTAAGAACAATAAAACCAGACGTTGCTCCAGGTGAATTTAAATGTAGAGTATGCGAGACGATGTGGTCAAGTTTTATGGAGAATAATATTCCATGTACAAGTACATCAATAAGAAATGGATTGCACGACTTTGATTTTGCTAACCCCGTTCTAGCACAACCAAAGTAGAAGAAATTTTTTTATTGTAATCAATATCTATAAGAGAGTAAAAATTAACAACTGATGGGCGTTAATTTGGTTGGATGAACAAGAAACAACTAATTTCCCACCAATTGTTTGTGTTTAGGTGTTGATTACTACGATAATTCAATTATAAATGATTATAATCCGGCGAATTTATGATTTCATTACAAATAAACCGCCATGTAAATATTTATGACCGCCAAAACCAATAACTCAGATAATTTAATCAATTTATATCATCCAAGAATTAGCTCATATAGTTTTGAGTATAAATCAAACTTAATTTAAGTAATATATCTGTGGCTTTTCGAATAATTATCGCCAACCTTAAATTAATTACAAAATAATATTAAGTAATAATTATATTATTGGAATTCATTCTCTAATGTGTCTATGCAGGTAGATAATAAAGCAAGCAACTACTACCGTATCAGATTTGGATAGGAAATTGTTAAAGATTTTACTATCGCCAAATGGTGATTTAAAATCCAGCAAAAGTTTATCAGCAAAATTAGGAATACCAATTACTACTGTTAGAAGAAGACGTAAACGGTTAGAAAGCAAATTTTTAAAGATGCATTATATATTAGATATAGAGAAGTTTGGCTGGAAACGTGTTGACTTTTTTATATCCATAAGAAATGGAATGGTAAATTCTGTTGCCAATAAATTGCTCACTTCGGATGAAGTAACATATGTTGCCAAGAGCATAGGAGAACACACAATTGATTTGAGGGTAGAAGCAATTGTTAAAGATAATGGTTCAATCCTTGATCTCCTTGAAAAAATAAAGGCAATGGAAGGAGTTAAGGACGTAGTATGGAGTGAAATTGTTAATATTGTCGGTAGAAAAATATCAATTCCTAGTTCTATAATTGATAGAATTTGATATGAATCATATGAAAAAATCAGATTGGTCCCACTCAGTCCACTACTAACGAGCAAATTTAGATTTTTTAATCATTTAATTGCTTTTAAGATGAATTGAGTCGTAGAATTAAAAAGGACTAAACTTATCACTCGACATTAAATTTTGTTGGGCTAAGAGAATATTCTATTGGCCCGTATAAACGGTTGAATACACATATATTGATTAAACCAATAGGGTAAATCACTCAATTATGATGCATAAAAAAGTAAAGGTTGCAATAGCAGGCGTCGGAAACTGTGCTTCTGCACTATTGCAAGGTATCTCATTTTATGGTAATAGTTACAGCAATAATAACGAGAAGAAAGGTAACAATCAGGACATACCTGAAGGTCTAATTGCATATACCCTTGGCAACATAAGACCAAGTGATATTGAATTTGTCGCAGCGTTTGATGTTGTAGAATCGAAGGTGGGGCATGACCTCGCAGATGCTATATTTGCCAGCCCAAATAACACAATAAAGATCTCAAATGTACCTTTAACAGGTATTAAAGTTCAGAAAGGAAAAGTACTTGATGGAATAGGTAAACGCCTTAATGAAAGAGTAAAGATATCTGATAGTCCTGCAGCAGATGTATCAAAAGAACTAAAAGACAGTGGCGCTGAAATTCTTATAAACTATCTTCCTGTTGGAAGCAGAGAAGCAACTCAATATTACGTAGAACAATGCCTTGATTCAGGTGTATCCTTTATCAATGCAATACCAGTCTTTATTGCATCTACCCCAAAATGGCAACAAGCATTCGCAGATAAAAATCTCCTTTGTGCTGGCGACGATGTAATGAGTCAATTAGGAGCTACTGTACTGCACAAGACTCTTGTTAAACTGTTTGTGGATAGAGGAGTCAAGGTGGATGAAACATATCAGCTCAATGTTGGAGGAGATATGGATTTCTACAACATGCTTGATGAAGAACGCCTTGAAGATAAGAGAATTAGTAAAACAAGCGCGGTAGCCGCCATGGCTCCCTATGAAGTGCCAATGCGAATTGGACCATCTGATTTTGTTGGATTCCTTGCCAATGATAAGGTGTGCTATATCTCCTTGCGTGGTAGATACTTTGGTAGAGTTCCAGTAGAAGTGGATGTTAAATTGAAGGTGGTTGATGCATATAATAGTGCCGGCGTCATGATTGACGCAGTAAGAGGGACTAAAGTAGCATTAGACAGGGGAATCACAGGCCAGCTTGATAGTGTGTCGGCATACTGTTTTAAACACCCACCGGTTCAGATGCCTTATTTAGAAGCAAAGAACTCCTTCATGGAATTTATTGAAGGGAAAAGAGAGCGTTAGGAGCCCACAAAAAGTATTGAATCTCAATTTTCTCTTGTATTGTCTATAAAAATATCAATTTAGATTTAATTATTTTGTCATATAGAATATATTTACAACCATGAGAATCTAATATTAAGATATTTGGTATATATAAAGAAACTTGAAATCTACGGATTCAAGTCATTTGGTTTTAAGAATACTGTATTACATTTAAACAATGGTCTTGTTGCTGTAACTGGACCTAATGGCTCGGGCAAAAGCAACATACTGGATGCAATTATGTTTGCATTAGGAGAGAATAGTCCAAAATTATTACGTGTTGACAAATTTCAATCACTATTCCATGACAGTGAAAATTCTTCGCACAGGCTAGTGCGAGTGAATCTTTCTTTTGATAATTCCGATAGGGGAATTCCAATCGACATCGATACTGTTTCGATGAGCAGAGAAATGGAAGGTCAAACTGGAGAGAGTCAATACTATCTCAACGGTAAAAAGGTATCAAAGAACACCATGCTAGAGTTATTAGAAATCATAGTCGCAGTTCCAAGCAAACTCAACATTGTACAACAAGGCATGATAACAAGAATTTCTGAATTAAATTCTGAAGAGAGAAGGAAGATTATCGAGGACATTGTCGGACTATCATACTTTGATGATAAGAAGAGCGAATCAATAAAGCAACTTGACGAATCTGACAGGCGACTAGAAGTAGCACTAGCCAGAATGGATGAAATTAAGAAACGAATAAACGAACTTGAAGCCGAAAGTAATGACCAATTAAGATATACATTCATTGAATCTCAATTAAAGAAATTTAAGGCAATTAAATACTCAAATAAAATTAGATATCTAAAGGGCGAAATAGATAACCGCGGAAAACTGTTGGGTACAAATGAGAGTAACCTTAATACCCTTTCTAAAACTCGTGACGAGTTAAGAAAGGAAATTGAAGAAATTGAGCAAGAAAAATCAAGTTTCATGAGTCAAGTGGATGCATCAAACAAGTCGAAAGCACAAATAGATACAAAATTGACCAACATCATTTACCAAATTGAGAGGGAAAAGGCAGTAACTAAGGAGGCACAATTACGAATGACATCTCTTGAAGAACGACTTACATTCATCGAATCCGAAGGGAAAAAAATTGAAATAGAACTTGAAAATTCTTCAAAAGTGCTAATCGACAAAAAATCTATCACCGAGACAAAACGATCCCATCTTGCTCAATTGAAAAATGATTTAGAAACCCTCAATATACGGATTGACGAGATATCTGGCCATGTAGACAGAAATAGGAAATTAAAGGATAGACTTTTCCAAAAGAAATCAAGGCTAGTGGAAATTAGTAGTCGTCTTAATATTCTTATTGCAAGACTTGAGGAACAGAAAAAATTTTACATCAATAAGATAAACGAAAATAATCCAGCAATTGAAATTATGAAGAGATCTCTGAATGACAAAGAAGCAAATCTAAAGGATTCAGCTATGCACACGTGTTACTCCGAATTAGATACAGAAAAAAAACTTGTCAATGATCTAAGAAATAAGAGTGAAATATATAGTAATGAAATTGATCTGTATAAAAATACAGTTAACAAGGTGCAAAAATTTGCAATGCCATATGAAGAAAAATATTCTGTTGCAGTTCAGTTATCAAATGAGGATTTTGCAATTGCTGATCTAATAAAGGATTCACAAGATTTCAAGATTCTGGGGATGGTAAGGGATCTAATAAAATATGATGACGTGTACAAAAAAGCAGTTTTTGCAGCTGCAAAGGATTGGATGAAATGTTGTATTGTTCCAACTGTTAAGGAAATGATACGTCTCGGGTCATATGTCAAGGAAAAGAATCTCCCCTGCTTCAAAATAATTTCATCGGAACTGTTGAGTTCTCTGAATAAAGAACACGTTGTATTAAAAAATTATGATTTTATAGGAAAGCTTGCAGATTTGGTACAATCAAGTGTTCCAAACCTGGTTGATTTTATTTTTGGAAACGTATTAGTTGTAAGAAATTCTAAGACAGCTTATGATTTATCTAAACAAGGGTATAAATGCGTTACTATTGCAGGTGAGCTATTTGAGCCATATGCAAGCTCTCTCTCATTGGAGTTTGGTTCTAAAATATCTGATCTTACCCATGAAATAATATTAAATGAGTCAATTGGTTCGTTGCTAAAAAACTCTGACATTTTGTCAACCTATTTGGCGAGCAAGAAGGCGGAATTAGAAAAGATTAACCAGGATATTTCTAACAAAGAATTACGTATCAGAAGATTAGAAACTCTTGTCACTGAAAACAGGATAAGTGTTAATCATTTGAACGAAGCAACTGCAAGTTTAAAAAACGAAATTGATAAACTTGAAGCTATGAACAGAACCCTATCTGGAGAAATTACCGACATTGATACGGAATTAACCAAAAATAAGAAAAGAGATAACATCGTTTCCTCCTCTTTAGTAAATAATTCAAAAAATATTCAATATATAGTCGATGACAAAGTTGATAAGGATCTGTCAGAATTAACGTACAAGAAAAACGAAATTCTAAGAAAAATTGAAAACTGCGAGATTGAACTTAGAGAAATTATTACATCTACTACGTCGCTTGAAAATGGAATAAATGCTGCGGGCGAAAGGAAGAATGAAATACTCTCTGAAAAAGAAAGCCTTGAAGCAGAACAGATAGAAAGAAGGGGCCAAAAACAAATTGCTGGCCAGAAACTAGAACAGCTTGAAAAGGAATTGATTTGTCTGCGTGAAGAAGAACAAAAAATAATTGATGTATCTGGTGATTCTTATTCAATATTACAGACTTACGAAAAACAAATCAAGACACTAGATGAGAAGGAAAGACAGAAGTATAGAGAAATAAATGGAATAGAAAAAGAATCAATTGCAATCAAGAAGGACATTTCTAATTTTACAGCACAAGAATCTCAAGCAACGAATGATTTGATGTGGTTAGGATTCAAGGAACTTTTTGAAGGTGAAATTTCCAATGTGGATATGCTGATATCAGAATTAACTAAAGAGAATGATGAACTAAAGACAAGATTAAACCTACGCGCTCATGAAACATATGTCCAAGTAACAGACGGTTACAGAGACATGTCTACCAGAAAGAATTATCTGGAAAATGAGAGGAATTCCATCGTTTTGTTTATCAATGAAATTGATATAGAAAAAAGAGACGTGTTTATGGATGCCTTTAAAAAAGTAGACGATGATATTAGAAAAACTTTTTCCGAAATAGCAGGAGATTCTGCATATCTTCAAATTGAAAATGAAGATATTTTTTCAGGCGGACTATCATACCTTGTCCAATTTCAAGGAAAACCACCAAGAGAATCAACTGCATTATCGGGTGGAGAAAAGACAATGGCTGCAACTGTATTTTTGTTAGCACTTCAGTCTCTGAAACCCTCACCGTTTTACCTTATGGATGAGGTCGATGCGCACCTTGATGCTCAAAACACCGAAAGACTATCAAAAATCATGGTTGAAAGATCAAGTGGAAGTCAAATATTAATGGTAACACTAAAGGAGTCTACAGTAGCAAAAGCCAGTCAGATTTTTGGAATATATTCAAAGTCCGGCCAATCGCAAATGGTTCATTATAAGAACCCGGATAATGTTCCTCTAGCGCAGATCAAAACAACAGAATAAGACAAGTGACCTTGACCGAGTCATTAGTTGAAATGACTTATAGAGATCCATCGGTGGGAGGTAGTTTGTGTAATCATTTGCCGCAATTAAGTTTCAAAAATATTCACTCAATTGAGATCTTATTTTTCAAATTTGTACCTTTACCATATCCAAGAACATAGTTATATCCATCTGGCCGAACTTTTGGGTCGGCGTACTTCCAGAATATCCTTCTGCAATTGTATTTTTGTCTAGTTCGTCAGGAGAATTGGCTTGTCGTGTCACCGAGTTGGCGATCAAATACTAGATTTGTTATGACATATTTCAAATCAAAATGACATATCTTTCCATTATAGAATATCGCCAATGAAGATATCTTTATACTAATTCCTATTTTACTCAATTATCACGCACAAATTAAATGGTTCTATTTCAAGCTACTTTTCGCATGGTATTATTTCGTTGGCATTTACTGTTTCGTTGGCATTTACTGTTTCGTTGGCATTTACTGTTTCGTTGGCATTTACTGTTTCGTTCGCATTTACTGTTTCGTTCGCATTTACTGTTTCGTTGGCATTTACTGCTTCGTTCGCATTTACCGTTACGTTCGCATATACTTTCTTAGCACCAATATCGAATGTTCCGTCACCATCGGAATCGTCAGCAAAATACATTTTATAATGATCTGGTTTAAGATCATCTGCATAAGTGACATCATTAAATCCCCCTGTACTGTTTGTATCAAAATAACCGTATAATGGGATCTTGCTATCAGATCCCACAAACTTCCAGCCAACAGTACTGTTTGCCTTAAATCCATTTGCATTTATAACAATGTTAAATCCTGGATCAGCAGGACCGCAGGTTGGAGACAGATCAACTTTGGGTTCTGCAAAAGCTGTTAATAACATTATACTGGTAAGACCAAAAATCGCAAAAGCAAAAACTGTAGAAATAACCGCTAACTTTCCTATACGATACATTTCAAGTTATTATTACACTACTTGTTAATAAGAGGTTTGGAATCCAACTATAGAAAAGATGTTTGATAAAGATTATCCGCATGAGTTGACCGGAATCAGTGATAAAGAAAAAGAGCAAAAATTTAGATCTAGTTCAAAAGCTTTTGTTACATTTTTTATGAATTAATGTAATTTGTACATAATTTCTAAATTTAGTTTTATAATTGGCATAATTTGATGAACAAAAGTACCTTGGAAACCTAGAAGATAATTTTTGATTAGGTTTTTTAGTAATATCATGATAAAGTAGTCTATTGTCTCCCAGCTTTGGCTTTATTAAAAGAAAGACGTCTGACTTTTTTCAAGATAGAAAGAGTAATGCCAATTCTGTTCAATCTGTCACTGATAAAGAATTGTTAGAAATAATAGAAAACGAAAAAAAAATTCTTGAAAAGGATTTATCAACTGATCTTGAACCCATAAGAAATTCTGTATTACATTGTCTAGATAATCTTAGAGAGAGTGCAGAAGAACTTGAAGAACAAGAAATTAAGGTAGAAAATCTTCAATTTGAGTCATTAATTAATACTTCAAAAAAGATTTTGATAGCAAGCATAAAAAAGGAATCCTTTATAGGATCTTCTGAAATCAAAAACTACGAAGATGCAGTTAAATTCAAAAATAATTTAGAATTACTAGTAAATAGATTCGGGCAGGTTGGAGATTCCCACAACAAAATTCTTAATGAGTTCATGCGGAGACAAGTTAATAAATTGAAAAATGAATTTGATAATTTATCATCCTTACTAAAAGAGGTAACTAAAGTATTATCTGTCAAAGAAAGTCAAATTAACAATTGCGTCGCATGCAGGGACGACTTGATTTTGTTGAAGGAAAAACTCGGAGAAAGAAAAGACAAAGAAGATAGACTTTTAGAATTAATGGAAGAAAGACAAACTATTGACAAAAATATTGAAGAATGTAATAGAGAGTATGAAGACTTTAAAAAATCAGAGGAATTTCTAAGTGGATTAAGCGTTTTGGAGAAAATTAATGACAAGAAAAATGAAATTGATATATTTGAAAAGAATATCATAAACAGGGTTTCTAATCTATCTCGGCCAATAACCAAATTTTCATATCAAGCCTCTAAGGAAACTCAGGGTAGACTTGCTACTGTACAAAATGAACCTCTAGAAATTTTCAATGACAGTTCTCAATACCTGCAGCTATTCAATGAACTTAAAAAACAGGTACTTGAAAGAAGTATCCAAATCAAAGATCCTGATAAAACAATTCATCAAATCGATGAAATAGTTAATTCTTTACCTTCATTATCTTTAAACCTGAAAAATCTAAAAGAAGAATTGAATCGATTAGAATCGTCAGTTAACTTCAAAAATATGAAGCATCTTGAGGATATAAAAATGAAGACAGAGATGTATGAAAAATACCGTTTAGAAAATAATTCAAAGACACAAGAAACAAGGAAAAGTGTCGACGAGCTTAGTTCAGCATCTGAGTTACTGAAAAAGAAGATCGAAGACAAAGTTTCGGAAATAACAAATACAAAGTATTCTATTCTGCAATAACAAAACTAGCTCAGAGACAAACTTTATCTCCAGAATACAGATATTACACCAAGACCCATGATACAAAGGCCCCCATAAGCAACTGGTGGTACATTCACAAATAATCCTCCAACTGCCAAGGCTATTCCACAACAGATTGTAATTAACTCACCCACTCTTCGTTGATGCTTCATAATCCAAAAAAGTTGTAAATAGGTATTATAAAAGCCTATGTAAATAAGTGATTAAAGCTTAGTTCTCAATTGCTTTGAATTGTAATAAAATACAGGGGGGTAAACTAAGCTCAATCAGTAACTGATTTTTCTCACTAATGTTGGTCTTATTTTAGTATTGTTGTACTTTTCAAGCCAATAATTGACTTCGTAAAAATAGCGATCATAATAGTCCAAGGCTTCGCCATTCTGCCTAGTTGCCCTCAAGTTTCTTTGTTTGCCACGTGGACTGTTATTAAAAAATACTAAATTAACACCCAAAAGCATCGTAAATTCTAAAGAATAAAACTCCTACATTCAACGGGTAAGCATTTAAGGTACCGAAGCAAAATCTTTGTGTTGGTTAGAATCTTATACCAAAATCCTCATAGTAACGCCGACGGTGACAATTTTTACATAAGTATTCCGAAGGATTGGAGTGGAGGAGCTGATGATGAAGTTACTGTAATTGTAGATGATGTTTGTGTTGTTATTCCACAAACAATTGCTGGTGCAACAGGTGAATTGATAGTGTTAAGGTTGCTGGAAGCAATGATAGAAGGAGATGTGATAGATGCCGGAGACGTTCAGAAGGCCGTAGAGCATATATTATAGAAAGAAAGTAAATTTCATTATTCGTAATAGTGTAAAATACCGAAAACATCTTTTTTTGCGGTGACTCAAGATGCAAAACTTTGAGTTCTAGTTAAATTACATACAAACGCAAATACAATGTAGGAATGTCATCATTTTCAGGCTGAATTGAAATTTTGTGAAATAATTTGTAGATTAGATCAATTAAGAGTGACTGTCGTATTGATTCTGAATTACTTTGTAACCTGGTTTAGTGTTTCCTTTACTTGCTGAATCTTTCCATTATTCGGATCTATTTCCAGCGCCTTATCAATCCATGCTACAGCCTGTTGAAGTTGGCCTGAACCATACAGAGAATCTGCCTTACCTCCTAATGCATACACATCATTTGGATCTATTGCAAGAACTCTATCATACATTACAATTGCATCTTGATACTGGCCAAGACCCCTCAGTGCTGCGCCCTTGCTTACCAATGCCATCATGTTGGATGGATCTATTTTCAGTGCTTTATCAAGCCATATTATCGCCTGTTGACCTTCACCTGCATTAACAAGATCAGTACCTTTTTGAACAAGTGCCGGAACATTGTTTTGATTTATTGCAAGCGCCCTATCATACCATGTAAATTCCCTAGAATTCCCTACTTCTTGAGAACCATAAACTACTGGTGGAAAACCAGGAAGTGATAACAAAGATCCTACCATTGTTGACAATGATAGTAACATAATAGGTACAAGATAGACAATAACTGTATTCTTTGTGTAAATATTTTGGTTTTTGTTTTTAACCATATTTGCCCCTTCCGTTACTCCTACGAATACCATTATTTTTCAATCAGCATGTTCCCATATACGGCATTTAAGTTGTTAAAAATTCTGATGCAATCATTACTGTCAAAAACATAGTTTTCGCCATG
>Ga0193735_1000012_pt1 | contig 65971 bp, 65 predicted proteins | sample U1m2metaG_FD_145080 | JGI IMG/M metagenome (GOLD analysis project Ga0193735, IMG submission 145080) | Soil microbial communities from a riparian zone of the East river system, Colorado, United States - U1m2 | ecosystem: Environmental > Terrestrial > Soil > Riparian zone | place: USA: East River... | reverse complement strand
AGTCCGAAGAATCTTTTCAATGTCTAATGCCCTTCCTGGTACAGCTGGAAGTGCGTCCGAAATTATGAAAAGATTCTTCGGACTGCCAAGTCGAGAGTATGATTTGTATAATTCAAGAATGAGATATTCGGGCGTTGTGGCCATATTGAAACCCGAAATCGCAATTACAGAGTTATTTTTAATGTGAGAAATTGGCGTCGTAACATTAACAACCTTGGAAAACATATGGTATTCAAAGCTTGTAATGGTATGCTAATTAAATACTGTTTCGTATAATTAATCTTGCTCACCAAACCATCGAAATAATACTTCAGTGAGTCATTGCAGATCAGCCAAACCTGAAAAAGAAAATAATATACTTGATCCGTATATTCGAATCAGAACCTCGGGTAGCTGTTTGTCCAAAAAGAAATTAAACTTCCTTGCACCTATCAGTTCAAGACAAAAGATGTCTCAAGATTCAAAAATAAGTAATATATTGGTTGCAGTGGATGGCTCGGAGAATTCTATAAAGGCTGCAGATTATGCAATAAAATTGGCTTTGGGGCTTCACGGACGTGTCATCGCATTATATGTAGTACTACCCCCCGGTAAGTATACTCCAGACAAGATCCTTACAAGAGGAACGGAAGGCGAATATGACTTTCTAGACAAGCTTGGACAGAAATACAATAGTGCAGACGTTAAGCTCGAAATAGATGTCGTAGCAAGTGACTCTGTAGTAAGTGAAATAACAAATTATGCCGAAAAAAAAAATATAGATATAATCGTGATTGGTATTAGAAGCACATCCGAATATAGATTCATGCTTGGCAGCACAGCCTCTGGTGTAGTAACCAATTCACCCTGTCCGGTTCTAGTGGTAAAATAGATTTTTTTAGAAACGTAATCTATACAAATAATTATTATTGAATTGACATGCAAGTATGATTGCCAGCTTGCCAAATCCATTTATCAATCTCTTATTTAATTACAACTATTGATGATTAAATTAATCGGATAAGAACTTGTACACATGTTAAAATATTCAATATGTCTGCAGTGCACTACATTGCAAACGATTACCATAAATTGTTCTTCCTTTATGAATAATCAATGATATTGCAAACTAAAGAAAACCTCCAACTCCAAGTTAGCGAAATAATGGATAAGAATCCTGTCATTCTTGATCTGTCTACAAGCATTATTGAAGCAGCCAAAGTAATGAGAGATAGTGGTATTTCAAGCGTGTTGGTTAGCGATCCTGAATCTGGCACAATCAAGGGAATTGTAACTGAAAGGGATATTTTATATCGTGTAGTGGCTGAGGCCAAAGGAATATTCAAGGTCAGCATTAGTAAGATTATGAGTTCACCTCTTGTATCGATTGGCAAAAAGACATCCTGTGTGGATGCAATTATGATAATGAGGAAGAAAGGATTGAGACGTCTCCCAGTGGTCGACGATGGAAAGACAGTCGGTATGGTAACACTAATGTCTCTTGTTGGAAATGTGCCCATTCGAAGCATAGAGCTAGCGGAGCTCGAAGTGTCGACCTCTGAATCTACAGTAATTATGAAATGTCCATATTGTCAATCCGAATTCAATGATAAGACAGATTTGTCTTCACATATTGATAGGATACATCTGGGAAGTGGGCTGTTAGAAGGAGATTTAAGAAATTGGGAGTAAAGAAAAATCAGTGTGACAGATAAGTCATTAGAGGATTGACTTTAGGATTACACTAAATTAACAAAAAAATAAATTTAGGTGAATCACAAGTCTGGCCTTAAAATGTTTAAGTAATATTCAGTAAATCTCTCAGTTTTTCGCTAGATCGTAAGGGAAAGGGGTCATTGTAGTATTCTGTTAATAATTCAGGAGTACTAGTGATCAGTTTGAATATATCCTTGTCCGTTACTATTCCAACCATCTTGTTATGACTCTTGATTACAAGTCTGCGAATATCCTTGCTATTCATTATCTTGATTGCATCATTTATGGATGCAGTATTTTCAATAGTTACTAGAGGTTTGCTCATGATGCTATGCAATGGAGTCTGTAGTAAATGTGGATCAAATTTGCCCAAAATGCATACAATATCTCGTTCGGTAATTATTCCAACTGGCTCCTTACTCCCTGTTAGTTTGACAATTACAACACAACCAATATTATTCTCATACATGATTCTACATGCACTCATAATATTTTGTTCTTCAGTATCAGTTAGCACATTGGAAGTCATCACGTTCGAAACTAATATTGAATCCAAGCTCATAGAAGACAGATAACATCCATGATATTTTTTAATTTGGTCTTCACTGCAATGCAGAGCATTCTCGTTCCTTACTTTTTTCTGAACTTTTGGCAAGATTACTAAATAACATCGGTGAAGAAGAGGATACTATTGACAAAACGTGAATATCTTTGGACTGCACAATTCAATCAAGTAGTTTAACTTTGGTAACTATTCCCATCAAGTCTCAAGGTAACTCTTTTCTTATTAGGATTAGTAACACAGGCTCATGGATTCCTTTAGTATATAGATATAGTAGTAGAAAGAGGAAGGTTAGCGTTTGTAAGAGCAGAATTTATGTAACTTCCAATTCAACTGAACCCAAAGTTTTAGCTACTAAGCATATATCTTAAAAAGTCGGAGCATGTATATTATTACAATGACTACAAGTGTCAGCGACCTTATGAGAAAAAATGTATATACGATTAAAGAGTCTGATACTATCCAAAATTCAGCAATGAAAATGAAAAATAAAAAGGTAAGTTCATTACTTGTTGTTGATAGCGGCGGTAAACCAACAGGTTTGGTTACCGAACGTGACCTGGTTAGAAAAGTGTGCATTAATGATGTACGTACGACTGAAGTGAAAAATAAAGAAATAATGTCAGCTCCATTGATTACTATTGAGTCTAACTCGTCTCCGTCGATTGCAGCAGATTTGATGTTGAAACACAATGTTAGGCATTTGATTGTTGTTGATGGTAATTCTAAAGATACTAGCAAACTTGTTGGAATGATTACTCCACTGGACTTTACAAAGTACGAAGAATACGTACGTGATGACGAGGATAAAGAAAGTATTGAAATGATATTAGAATATTATATCTAACTGGCATATATCAAACTGGCGCATTTGAGTATATATTAAACTTGTAACCAAGACAAATGATACCATTTTTTATTTTTTATTCAACCGCCCTATTTTCCTACCCTCGTCTAGCAATATTATTAGCTGAGTGTAATTATCTTTATCTGCAAAGTTTTTTAGAAAGCAATAGTGGTACATCATTATAAGAATAGCCATGCCAAGATCCAAAACGCAAGTATCTAGCAAAAGTACGAAGGACGGTCAATCAGAAGGGGATGAATCTATACCAAAGTGGGCTGAAGACGAAATTAAATCTGTGCAATTCGGTGCGCCAGAAATACTAACAAGATCAGGATATATACTGGCCGTCTATGAAGATGCGTACAAGATTGATCTACAGATATACGAAGCGCTTACCGATGGAAGAACTATAATAGAAGGTTTGGATGTACCTAAAAATTTGAAGATTTCAGACTTTCTAAAAGGATTCATTTATGAATTCAAAATAAAAATGTTTAAGGGTGAATTAAGTTCCAAATTAGTCGAGCTCTTGAAATCAAAGTATAATCTCGATATGAACGCGATATATAGATTTGAATTGGAAGATCTTCAACTTATGGATGTAGAATCAGACATGCAAACATCAACCAGTACTGGTGAAGATGAAGATGAATAACTAGTCTATTTTTTCATACCATTATTTTTCTAAAAGAAGTACCCACGATTGGATTTACTAAATAAGGTATCGTATGTTTTATCCATACCCCCCCTCTCATATAAAACGGAACAACAATTTCCAACCTATTTGAATTACAAGCTCTTATGATTGCTCTAGATACGGAATGAGGATCCAAATAAAAACGCTGCTTATTCTTGAACTTATTGCCAAAAGATGGATGGTGGAAAAAATTTGTCTTCACACCTATAGGGCTTACAACGGTAACACGTACACCAGTACCATGCAATTCGTGTTGGAGTGACTCAGAAAACCCTAGCATCGCAAATTTTGAACCACAGTACGCAGCCAATCCAGGAATTCCAAAGCTAGCTGCAAGTGATGCAACATTTATTATGTGTCCATTTTTTTTTCTTAGCATTGAATTTAGAAATGCTTTGGTACAATAAATCATTCCAAAGTAATTTGTTTTTGTTATTAATTCCAATTCCTCTATTGACTGATCGGCTACTTTTCCTAATATTCCAATTCCTGCATTATTTACCAATATATCAACAGTATCATAAACTGAAAGTACTTCTCTAGACATCTTTAGTACTTCCGAATTGTTAGATATATCACAGGCAAAGATCATAGATTCAGATTTTCCACTTAATTCTGATTCAACTTGTGACAAACGTTCTTTGTTTCTAGAAACAAGTATAATTGCTTTGACTTCTTGTTTAGCAAATTCTAATACTGTTGATCTCCCTATACCTGATGATGCTCCAGTTATGACGACTATTTTTCCTTTCAACTTATTCAATGTAATTCCTCGTTGATTCTAATTGAGTGTTTTTTTCAGCGATATTGTTTAACTATTATCCAAATTCTTAGATTTAATTTGATTTGCAATAGAATCTTTCCCGATTGTAATCCTCATAAGAGCTATCCACATTATAACAAGGGGTATATGGTATGTAGCAATTCTCCAAGCTATGATTACAGACAATTGGGATGAGTTCAAAACATCAGTCAAATGTGGAATACTACCAATATTTGTAATATATGCCCAGACACCCAGTTCTGCTAAACCGGATCCTCCAATGGTGATTGGTAAGGTAGAAAGAGCGGTTGCTGCTGAAGTCGCCATAAATGATTGAAAAAATCCCACATGCTCACCAACTGCTTGTGCTAGTACCAGGAATGAAAGACCTTGAAAGACAAAAGCGACAAAAGTTATAGCCATTCCTACCGAAAGGACCTTGACTGAATTGAACGATGTAAAATTCTCTCTGCTCATTTTGCATAAATCTGCTAAAGTAACATTTGTAGAATGTATCAGATGATCTGATCTTTCTTTTGACAAAAATCTTTTAATCAAACTTGAGGAAAATTTGGGGAGCTGAATGTTTCTGTTTGCAGATAGAACAACTACTAGAAACCAGAATCCAAATGTTGGTATTGCAACAATGATGATTAAAATACCAATAAAGGAACCACCACTAAAGATAGCCACAACACCTGCAATGAATGCCAAAATACTCCCTACAAAAACATCGGCGATTATTTCAGCAGTTGCTACCCAAGCAGCCTTTCCTGTCGAAACTCCGTTTTTAACTAGCCATGCAATTCTCACTATTTCACCACCTATAAAAGATGGAGTAGTCTGTGTAACGAATTCACCGGCTATCCTGGCATTCATAGTTTTGCGAGTTGTGCTAATATTTGGTCCAATGAAGTGGTTAATGAAATACCTAAACCTATACGCTTGTAATAAAATTCGAGCCATAACAGCCGATACAGAAAGCAGGAATGGTAGTGCGCCGACCGAGAACACATCTGCAGGAGAAACAGGTGTAAAGGCAAATAATAATAAGAATGGAACAAGGCTTACAGCAACTGCAATTATTCTCCATTTCAAACCTTATCAATGCAAAATAGTAGCGGGTCATATAATAATCAATAGAATTAATATATTCACTTCATTGTTTCAACTATATTTGGAAACTATTTTCATTACTGGGACAGCCGGATCTGGAAAATCACTTCTTACATCCAAACTAATCCAATGGTATAAGGATAATAACTTCTTTCCCATCTCATTGAATCTTGACCCGGGTGTCATTTCACTGCCATATGAGCCAGATGTTGATGTGAGAAATTATATTGACATAGACAAGATAATGTCCCAACATGACCTAGGGCCAAATGGTGCGCTCATAATGGCATCAGACTTGATAGCTACAAAATTGGATGAAATTCAAGATGAAGTTTTTAATTTAAACCCGGATTTTGTGGTAGTCGATACTCCTGGTCAGATTGAACTATTTATATTCAGGGCTAGTGGCCCATATTTTGTTTCAAATTTTCAATCTGACAATAAGATAAACATATTTACTTTTGATGGAATTCTTGCCTCGTCAACCCCAATGAATTACATTTCAATTGCATTGATGGCAACATCTGTAAGACTCCGTTTGAAAATATCGCAGATAGATGTGATGACAAAAAGAGATCTAATAATTGATAAACTGCAGGAAATAATGAAATGGTCGTCTAAAGCAAATCTGGAAGATTCACTTCAAAACGAAAAGAATATTGAATATTCAGTTCTGAGTAGGGATCTATTACATGCTTTATTCAAAAATAAACTCATGCAAAGTCCAATTCTTGTGTCAAGTTTAACAATGAGTGGGATGGTGAATCTTACTGCGACGCTTTCAAGGGCGCTTAATCTGGGTGAAGAGAAAGGAGACTAGAGTTGAAAATGAAAGAAGCATTTGAATTTTGTGAAGCAACGGCGCCCTCATCAACGGCCAATTTAGGACCTGGTTTCGACGTCTTTGGTCTTGGTATTGATCTTTTTTATGATACCGTATCTATCCGCAAGTTAGCAACAAAAAATGGAAAAATAAAGATCGAAATAGACAACAATGCAAAAGTTCCTTCTATTGTTAAAGAAAATTCTGCTAGTCTATCGGTAATGAAATTTGCTCAAAAATACAAAATTAAAGATGATCTTGAGATCAGGATCACCAAGGGAGTACCAATAGGATTGGGATTAGGAAGTAGTGCCGCATCAAGTGCAGCAGCCGTTACTGCGTTTAATAAACTTTTTAAATGTAAATTAACGGACAATGAATTATTAGATTTTGCCGCAGAAGGAGAAATGAGTAGTGCTGGTGTAAAACACTATGATAATGTGGCGGCTTCGTTATTTGGAGGGTTTGTAATTGTAAGAACATTTCCTACACTTCGGTTTATTAAAGTAGATACGCCAAAAGATCTTATACTCATAGTTTGTGTTCCTAACTTGTTAACACCAGTTAAGAAAACAAAACTGGCACGAAGTGTGATACCAAAAGCGGTACCAATTGAAGATCTTACAAAAAATTTGGCCAATGCATGTATTATGGTTAGTGGTTTTTTCCTTCAGGATACCAGACTTCTAACAAATGGCGTAAATGATATTATAGTAGAACCAGCTAGGAAGAGCCTTATTACCGGGTATGATAAGGTAAAATTAAATGCAATCCGTTCCGGTGCATTGGCAGTAACTATAAGTGGTGCTGGACCATCGATGATTGCATTCACAAATTCGGCTAATGATGCACATAAAATAGGGCATTCAATGGAGGAGGCATTTGCTGAATCTAAAATTCAGAGTAATGCCTACGTCTGTCGTCCCAGTAGTTCAGCTAGAGTTACTTCAAAATTTTGATTCCAAATAAAGTGGAGACGAAAGAAGATCTTACTTCTTGCTTTTGTTTAGAAATTCAGACATCATCTTTTGTCTATCCTCATGTGCAAAACAAAGAGACCAACCATAGATCTCTAATCTGAGCCCTGTGTTCAGATCTGCATCCATACCCCTGTTTATCAACATCTTACTCACCTTTACAGCATTAAAACTATTTTTTGCAATTTGCTTGGCTAAATTATCACATTCAACCATGAGTTTATTGTTAAGTATTTTTGCTATCTGAGTATTTCGTTCCTTTTCTTTCTCCCTATTATCCTTAGGCGCTTCAGGAGGTAAATTATCGTCAGAAGTTAAGCTAATCACTCTATTGACCAGCCCCAATTGGAGCGCTTCTTCCGCGGAAATCATCTTCCCCGTAAAAACTAGTTCCTTGGCCTTTGCAGGCCCTACTAATCGCATAAGCCTTTGTGTGCCTCCCCATCCAGGCGGAATTCCTATTGTTACTTCAGGTTGACCCATTTTTGCATTACTCGACGCAATCCTAATATCGCAAACCATCGCTAATTCACAACCACCTCCAAGCGCATACCCATTTACGGCAGCTATCACTGGCTTTTCCAGATGTTCAATTTTGTTCAAGACAGATTGTGCTGATGATGCATACTTTTCCGCAGTTATTGGGTCTATGTTTACCATGTATGAAATATCGGCACCAGCACAGAAGGATTTTTCGCCAGCCCCTGTTATTAGTACAACTTTGATACCTTCATCAGCGCCTACTATATCCACTGTTCGAGAAAGCTCCGATATAACATCGATATTCATTGCATTGAGTGCTTCAGGTCTGTTAATTCGCAGTAAAGCAATTTCCCCTTGGGGTTCAAGTTGAATATATTTCATATTAGACATTGTGAAAAATGGAAACTGCGTTCAATTAAATCTTATTCTAGTTTATATCCAAAATTTCTAAAAAAATACTTTTTAAACTGTCCAACTACGATTTACATAAAATAATAAAAGGAAAGTTGATTGCAAAAAAAGGTTTCAGGCGCCAGCCATTCCGTTTCTCAATTCAACAGCCTTGTGATCATCATTGGCCATTGATTCGGCAGCTGCCTTGTGCATTTCAGACATTGCACATCCCATTTGTGCCTCAGGTTTACCTCTTCTCATGAGGCCACGATACAAACCAGCTTCAAGGGTTTGTCCATGAGCTTTTTCCCATTCTTCAACTGGAATGCTGAATTTCTTTTGGATTCTATCTCGATACCATTCTGGAATTACGTTAAACGCGCAGAATGGAATAATTCGCAAGTCAGGGGTCAAATAATGAATATCACATCTCTGCAGTCTTTCAAGATCTTCGTTATATTTATCCTGGAAGTGCATCATTCCCAAAAAGAGTGATCGAACATGCCATGAACCTACGGAGTCAAAATTACGCTTCAGTAATATGCTAGAGAACATCTTTGCAAGATCTAATCCATGAGGCTGTTTCTTTCTATCTACGAATTGATTTAATTTTCTAATAACTTGTAACATTGTCCAGTACCTATTTGCACCTGATCTGATCTCTTCAGCCTTTTCTTCGAAATATTCCAAAACACCTTTCAGGTCAACAAATGACGTAAGCGGTATTAACTTCCTGGTTTGAGTGTCCTCAAATACATAGGTTCCAGCACCGCAAGCAAAGTGGATTGATAGTTCGTATTTTGGCTTTTTGCTAAATGCTTCGATAACATTTGTTAGTGGCATACATGATGGAACAGGGAACCAGTCATCAGTTGAAATTTCTCCGTTTGTTTGTTCTTGTATTCTTTCTATACAGTCTGGGATAGTAATTCTATATTTTTCTCGTTCTTTTTTACCCATTCTTCCTGTTAATGAAACAGGTTGGAAGTTTACTGCATGAACTACATCAAGATGTTTTTGAGCATACCTTATAATTGGACCTAACTCATGATCGTTGATGGATTTTATTACAGTTGGAACAAACACCACAGTAGTTCCACATTTTCTTGCAGATTCTAGAGCATATGGGACTTCCCAATGATTCTTTGGATTTGTTCGTGGAGTTACTCCATCAAATGACAAATATAGATTACTTACTCCGGCATTTCTTACTTGACGCATAGTCTCTGGAGAAAGCGCCAATTTGATACCGTTAGTATTCATCTGTACGTGGTCCACACCCTCTTCTTTCATAATCCTAATGATATCAGTGATATCATCTCTTAACATTGGTTCACCACCCGTGATTTGAATTGAATTTCCAGCGATTGGCTTTTCTGCCTTTAGAGTTTTCATCATAGCTCGAACTTGTTCGTGGGTAGGTTCATACAAATAAGCACCCTCTAATCCCTTCTTAACATAAAAGAAACAATACCAGCATGTAAGGTCACATCTATTGGTGACTATGATATTAGCAAGTCCGGAATGTGATAGATGGTTTGTACATAATCCACAGTTAGTAGGGCATGCACATTTGTCTACCATAACATTAGGTGCATGTGCACCTTTTCCATCCATCCAATATGTGCTGAATTTATTGTACATTTTATATGAACCAAAGTACAATTCTTCACACTCACCATGTGTTGGACATGTTTTTGTCATGAAGACTTTACCTTCTCTTTCAAAAACTTCGGCATCAAGAATCATGTTGCAATCTGGGCAGATACTCTGAGTAAATCGTATTGTTCTCTTGTTTGTATTAACCTTATTTACCGTACGATTGGATATTTGTATTAATTCCACTTAATTTCACCTGGTTATTCATGTCGGATTTGTATTTTTCCTATATAAATATAATGTAACTAATAATATGGTGATTAGTTTGCTTGTAAATCGACTGTAAACAGTGCATCTAAGATATATACTATGTTCTGTTATCCAGTTTAACCATTATTATGAGTTTATCTGACAAGACCAAGAAGGCAATGGAAGAGATAGGTTTAGGGAGTTATGAAATAAAAGCCTACATTTCTTTGCTTGAAAATGGTTCGATGGCAGCATCTGAGATTAGTAAAAAATCGAATGTGCCTTATTCAAAGATATACGAAGTTTTGAATTCATTAGAAGAGAGAGGGTGGGTTGAATCTAACAGCTCCAGGCCACAGAAATTCTTTCCAAATTCACCCCAAACTGCTGCAGTGACTACAAGAACATTGATTGAAAAAAAGATGGATTCCAACAATGAGTTAATAATACGAGAATTAATGCCTATTTACGAAAAAACTGGTATTAAGGAAAGACCAGAAATATGGGTAGTTATGGGTTTATTCAATATCGCTAATAAAGTTCAAGAAATAATTCAGAATTGCAAGAAGGAACTGCTTGTTGCATTGCCTCAGGGTGCAGAAAATATTGTTGGTATAATCCAAGCTACTTTGAGAACTCTATCGGAAAAAGGTGTAAAAATTGCAGTCCTTGTATCTGATAACACAAGTAAGGAGACGATACTCACCATTTCTAGAGTTGCTGAGGTTAGAGTTAAGAACAATATGTTTGGAGGCGGTGTCATAGGCGATATAAATCAAGTTATGATTCTACTGGGAAGTGGAAGAAACGAAAATGGGTATGGTGAACCAATAGCAATTTGGGCCGATCATATTGGTTTGGCAGGATTTGCCAAGGAATACTTTAGCTACTTATGGTCTGATGCAAGTTCAAAATAGGATTTGAATCTCAAGTGAAGGGTTCAAATCCTTCAGCTACAATCTAATTTTTAAGTGTCCTCAAACGTATTAATAAAGGACAAACAATGACGGAATAGCCCTACTGAAGTAAATATGAAGTAGATCTTGAGTTAGGAGTTTGTCCACTCACAAGCTTGTAGTCAGTTTGTTAATTTTAGAAGTTTAACTGAAAATCGCAAATTTGATTGATTAAAATGAAACTTAATCTGGCGAAATTACGTGTCAGAAACTTGATAAATAGCAACAAATCCTATCTAGACATTGGTACTGATAGAGGCTGCTTGTTCACTTGAGAGTTTTAGGAGGTTTATCATTATAAGTACATGTAGATCCTTTATACCCGAAAGTTACATGCATGACTTTGAAATATTTCCTGAACGTGAAGAAGGCCCTGGAGCAATTTACATTGAAGCGGCTGACAAGGTGACTCTTAAAAAGATTCGTGAAATGACTTTTGTGAACGCTAAAGAAGTATTGGGCATAATTTATTCTTCAAAAAGTGGAAATACGCAACTTAAGTGGCGTCAAACTAGAAGAAAAAACGGAAAGGTTACGGGTGAGGCTTCACCAAACTCATTAGTGAATCTGGTTGAATCAGGAGTAATAACCCAAGACTGGGTAAACAGCTACTTGGAGTCCTCAAAGCAAAGTAATGTAGCTAACAATGAGTCGAAATTGAATACAGGATCCGATTAATAGGACAAGAACAAGAGACAATGTGAAAATTAGTTCATATGATTGTTCGTGATTCAAAGCATTCTGAAAAATCAAAAGCAATCATTCCAGAAGACCTAGATGATCTGTTTACATTAAGAAGAATAATTGAAATCAATGACAACATTATCACAGATACGACAAGATCAATTAAACAGAGATCTGAATTTTCCAGACCTGATAAAGGCGAACGAGTAAAAATAAGAATATTACTAAGAATCGAGAACATCAAATTTGATGGAACAGTTGATAGAATACGAATTGGGGGAACGATATTAAATAGTGATAATCAGTTAGTTCCAAAGGGCGTTCATCATTCTATTTCAATTAAAGTAGATGATATGATTATTTTGGAAAAAAAACAGTGGAAAAAAATTCAATCTGATATATTAAAGAATTCTGGCAATAATACAATCTACCTGTTAATTTCAATTGATATTCAGGAAGCTGCGATAGCATTAGTAACAGGTACTCACGTAAAAATTTTCCCAAATATTTACTCAGGTCAGAGTGGAAAAAGATTTCAAGGTTCTAGAATGATAAATCCAAAAATAGACAATTTCTTTGGTGAAATACTTATAGGAATTAAAAGTGTTACTAATTTACACTCCCAAAAACAAATGCTAGTTTTATTTGGCCCCGGTGAAACCAAAAGGAGATTTTCTAACTTTCTTTCCAAGGAAATCACTGACAGCATTACCATCTTAGAGGGGATAGACGTAGCAGGTGAAGACGGTATTTTTGTATCTCTGCGTTCCACATCATTAAAAGAGTTATTAAAAGCCAGTAAAATTGGCATAGTATCATCGTTATTGGACAAATTAATTTATTTTATTCACAAAGGTGAGCCTAAATATGCCATTGGGGTCAATGAAGTAAGAGATGCTGTAACTAACAGATCAATAGACTGTTTGATTTATTCTAACTCTATCTTAGAAAAGATCAACGAGAATGAATTTATTGATTTACTGAATTCAACCGAAACTATTGGAGGTAAGATATATGGTGTAGACGCATCTACTGACATTGGATTAAGAATTTCTTCTTTAGGCGGGATCGTAGGTCTTCTTCGATTTGCGATAAGGTAACAAATGGAAAGTCCAAGATTAAGAAACTGAACTAATTAGCCATCGTAGATAATCATTGTCGATGTTATCCATTTTGATTTCAACAATTTCCGGTACCTTGTATGGATGAATTTTTTTTAACTCTTTTCTCAGTTTGGCAGATGAATTAGTTTTAAAAAAACATAGATACTCATTGTCATACTGTATCTTACTGTCCCAATAGTAGAATGAATTTATTTTGATAATATTTACACAAGCACACAGCCTTCTTGAAATCATATCTTTAGCTATCCTGTTTGCAGACATTCTAGACTGAAATGTCGAAATTATTATTGAGCCTTTACTAAGACTCAGCTTTGGTTTAGTCGTGCCCATGTATCAACTTGGGTATACTTGCAATTTATTTTATGGGAAATTAAAAAGGAATTATTCTGTGTGTTCTCCAATTGATGACCTAGAATTCCGATTAAATGTACCCATAGGCGCATCTGGAAAATTGTCGGTAACCCTTTGTTCTGCGACTATGCTTGCTTCTGCAAGAATATTATTCAAATCTCCTCCCGATGGATTTAACGCGAAGCCTATATCGGAAGTGCTATTGGCATTTACCATAATATCACTAAAGACATCGTTGATTTCACCTAATTCTGTGTCCACATCTGGCATTAATCCAGTTAGTCCTGTTTTTACTTTTGAGAGTGTGCCAACTGCTGGTTTTAATGCAGTTAGAGCATCTCCAATGTCAATAGTAGACTCTAATCTCATATGCACTTGCTCAAGTGACATTTTTAATTGTGAAATAGTCTTAACCGTTCTTCTGACTTGTGAAAGCTCATTTGAAAGCATTTTGCTTTGTTGAGCATCATGATTTTGTAAATGAGTAACAATTTGATTAAAGAGAGTTCTATCTTTTGATTTTAATTTTTCTAAGAGTCCATCTAATTTTTGAGTTTGAATCCCTAGTCTATTTTTTGCCGATTCCATAGTCGGTTTAAGAGGCTTTTGTGTTCTCAAAGTTTCTTTGATTTTTTCGGTGGTGTCTTTTTTGACCTCTTTATTCCACTGGTTTGTAAAACTCGTCATATTCTCTAGACTATTCAGTAGACGTTAAATGAAAGTGTCATATTTGAATAACCTGGTAGTAATATTTTCTACACATATTTACACATACTTCTAGTATATTTTTCTATCATACTGGCTCGACAAAAGTCAGGCTTTTTTGTCTTAAGCTACTTAACCAACTTAAATATCTTTTAGTCTAAAATTATGTCAATTGAATCTAAAGGAATGGTGCGAGATCGATGAAATTCTTTATAGCGCTGAAACCAATGAACAATATTTACAATTTGCAGGTTATGATTACGATAAAAAAAATATTGAAAATCTATCCAAGATGAAATTTCTGATATCGGAAATATTTGTAAGGTCATTTTCTAAACCAAGAATATTATTTTTATCTTCAATAGAAAACATATCTGAATCCAAAACAAAAACCCTTGAATTGAAACTGCATGATTTGAGAGGAACAAAGATAAAAAGTAGATATTTCAAATTTAATGGAAAGCAGGTAAACTGGAATAATTGGAGACAGTTCAATAGCTGTGAAAATGATAACAACAAGAGAAAAATTGTTTTTGATGAGTTTATTAAAAAGACAAAATATATTTCTCCTGTAATAAATTTACGATTTAAAAAAATCAGAGAAATTTATTCTAATTTTTCAGATAAAATTAATGAAAATTCGAGGAAGACATTTAACCCATTAGACGGTTACCTCATTAGTGAAAAAATAACTTTCTCAGAACTAAGAGTGTTGGTTTCAGAGTTGGGACAACGTGCAAGAGCACGCTTTCAAAGTGAGCTTAATTGTGGTAGTAAACTTATCGGAAAGGATCCTGAATATTATGATGATTTTTATTTTTTTCGCAACAGAATTTTCAGTGGTATTGAGAAATACTTTTTGAAGATTAATCCTGTCACGACAGTTAAGAAGACTTTACGATCGATTGGCTTTGATTTTTCAAAAATTCACTTTGATACGAATGATAGGCCAAATAAATATCCATCACCGATTTGCTTCTTTGTAAAAGTTCCTAGTGATATCAGAGTCTTGTACAAAAATGAAAGCCCTTACTTTAATCTGCAAAGCTGGTATCATGAAACTGGACATGCAATACATGCCTCTTCAATAAATCCTGACTTGAACTACTGGGAAAAATACAAATTTCCAATGGGAATTGCTGAAATATTTTCAATATTAATAGAGAGATTGACAAAAAATCCGTTATATTTGAAAGATATTGGGATCACAAATGATAAAGTGTTATGTGAACTGATCTCAAAAAATAATTTCATGGAACTATTTTTTATCGTCTTTTATACTGCAAATTCACTGATGAAAATGGAATTTTGGAACAGAAATCTTACAATTTATGAAACAAGCAGATTATATGAAAAGCTAATCAAAAAGTATATGGGTCTTGAGGTGCCTGGAGAATATTGGATGTTACATCACATTCTTCCGGAGTCAATAATGTACGTACCAAGTTACATGTTAGCTGCCATACGAGCCGCAGAATTGGAAAGATATCTTATCAGCAGGTTTGGTGAGAGATGGTGGAATGATCCTGTTGCGGGTAAGAAAGTTAGAGAAATAATGTCTAAAGGAGGGACGATAAATTTGAACGAATTCTGCAGACTTGATCAGAGTATCTTTATGAAGGAGATAACTTCCCGTTAATCAACTATAATATTATAGAAGGAGAACAGGAGAATAATTTTTGGTCGGAAGTTCCAAGAGGGCTGTTTATGCTGCTTTATTTGGTAACTTGGGAATTTCAATTGCTAAATTAATTGCCGCGTTTCTCACTAATAGTAGCGCTATGTGGTCAGAAACATACCATTCTTTTTCTGACACTTTTAACCAGGTATTGTTGCTGGTTGGAATCAAAACAAGCTCAAGAGTACCTACTGAAAGACATCCATTTGGATATGGAAAGGAGCAATTTTTCTGGTCATTTATCGTTGCAACTCTATTATTTGGCATTTCAGGGATTTTATCTTTTGAAAAAGGATTTACTTCAATTTTTGATCCTGTACATCAAATTGTAAATGCCGATGTCAGTTATATAATACTCTTAATATCAGCCGTTTTTGAAGGTAACGCCTTGCGCATTGCTTTCAATATGTTTAAGGATACCATTGAATCAAGAGGAGAAAAAGTAAATTTGAACAAGCTGTTTAGAGAATTTCAAGAGAGTAAAGACCCCACTATTCTAACCGTTATAGTTGAGGATTCAGCGGCCCTACTGGGAATAGCAATAGCTGCAATAGGAATCTATCTGTCTGAAATTACTAACAACATGATGTATGACGCGTACAGTTCGATAGCAATAGGTGCCGTTCTAATGTTATTTGCGTTCTTTTTGGCAAAAGAAAATAGAGCTCTTCTTATTGGGGAAGCAATGTCTAAGAAAGATCACACTAAAATTTTAGAATCAGTCTTAAAGATTCCTGAATTAAATAGAGTAATTACACTTAGAACAATGCATTTTGGTCCCAATGATGTCCTAGTTGCAATGGAAGTAAGTCTCGTAGATAACATTAATACCGATCAAATAGAACAAGTAATAGATACAATTGAAGAACGTATTAAGTCGGTTATTGATGTAAGAACATCTTCCAAGATTTATGTAGAAGTGGAAAGAGACAGCTGTCCCGTTAACTCTAAAAAACAACAAGACCGCAAGATGAATGAATAAAGTCATTAATTCTATTTAGGCATCTAAACTTTTATGGAAATGCATTATTTGTCTTTGTTAATAAAATTAATTATTCGATTCTAGATAGATCCTAATTCCAAATTGGTGCTTTCATGTGATTCGTGATGACTGTCATGTTTATGAGTTACATCCTCCACTCGTTGGCATTCATTGCAAATCCATGAAACGTGCTCCTTGCAATGATTGCACATCGAGAAAGGCACCAAGATCTTCCCACATGACCTACATGATCCTTTGTTAAACATCCCATTTTACTCCTCTTTGTAATTATTATATCATATCTCGATGTAACATATAAATTCTACACCATTTTCTACAGAATTTTTTATGAAGGATTCTAGATTATTGAAATTATCACATCAGAGGAAAATAAGAAATTTGTCCTCTATTGTATAGCCTGATTATTCTTTATCTACGAATTCATCAGCGTTAGGTGGTTCTGGATTCAAACCCTTTCTCTTCCTGATATCATTTACAAGCGTTTGGAATATAGATTGTGGTACAACTTGCCAAGTCTTAAAATAAGTATTCCATAACGCCTTGCCAGCAGTTCCACCTCGCATTACCTCAGACAAGTCAAATGTCTCTGATGCAGGAACTTCACCTAGGATAATGCTAATAACGCCTTTTTGTTCAACGCTCAATAGTTTTCCGCGCTTTCCTGATAGGATTCCTGCTACTGTTCCGATTTGTTCTTGCGGACATTTTATTTCCATACCAAGAATCGGTTCTAACAATGCTGGATTCGCTAAAAGCATTGATCCCAGCATGGATCGCCTAGTGGCTGGCATTAGTTGTGCCAAGCCACGGTGAGCGGGGTCTTCATGTGGTACAAAATGGTGCAGAACAAATTTTACTCCACGAAGCGTTTCACGAGCAATGGGGCCTGAATGTACTACATCATCAAAACCAGACCTTATGGAATCCATCGATTCCTGTATAAATTGAACACCCTTAGTTTCATCTACAAGTACGTTGCCACTGATATCAACAGCAGAAACATTCTTTGCTTCATCTGCACTCCAACCCTTTTCCCTTAGCATTTTTGCCATTTGTTTTCTATCCAAATCCTCATGGATATGGCCATTCTTTATTAATTCAATAATATCTTCTCCTAATGGTTCAACTCTCATGAAAATCTTATTGTGTTTATTTGGAGATTTACTCATAATAGGACCAGCATTATTGCGTATGGTTTCACGATAGTTGATAAGAGGCTGAGTAGTAGTAATTTCCAAACCAGTTTCAAGTATTAGAGCTGTGGCGATCTCAAGGTGTAGCACTCCCATACCAGATAGTAATGTCTCACCAGTTTCTTCGTTGATTTTTACAATTAGGTTTGGATCTTCAACAGTTATTCTTCTTAATGCTTCAACCAATTTTGGCAGATCTTTGGGATGTTTTGGTTCTATCGCAATAGTAACAACAGGTTCTGAAACATATTTTATTGATTCAAATGCAGGTACATTTTTGATCGATGAAAATGTCTCTCCCGCAATTGCATGATCTATTCCAAGTAAAGCGGGTATATTTCCTGCAGGAAGCATATTTACTAGTTCACGAGTGTTACCCATGTAGATATTTACCGATTGAACTTTACCCGTTCTTTTTCCGTCAATTAGATAGACTTCATCTCCATCTTTTATCGTACCAGAAAACAATCTACCAGTAGCTATCCTGCCCGCTTGAGGGTCCACATTAATTGTAGTAACCATCATTAGAATTGGTCCCTTATCATCACATGATAGGAGAGATTTTCCAATGTCAGAATCAAGATCGCCTGGCCAAATTTTCGGTATTCTGTAGCGCTGCGCTACATGAGGTGGTGGATGATGCTGGACGACCATTCCAAGTACTGCCTCATGCAAAGGAGCTTTTTCTGATAGGCTACTTATCAAAGATTGATCGTCAGAGTGGTACGCATCATAGACATCTTTAAAGCCAACTCCATTTTTTTGAGCTATATTATAGTTAAATCCCCATCTATCCTTAGCCGAACCAAAGGCTACGCTATTTCCTTGAATACTTACCTTCCATTTTTCTCTTAGTTCTGGTTCAGCATAAATTTCGACTAATTTGTTGAATTCTGCAATAATGTTTGAAAGCCATTTTTGCATGGCAGGTGCATCTAATCTTAGCTCTTTGACGAGTCTATCAATTTTGTTTATATAAAGTACTGGTCTCACACGCTCTTCAAGAGCTTGCCGGGTTACAGTTTCTGTTTGAGTCATTATTCCTTCAACAGAATCTGAGACTACAACGACACCATCAATCGCTCTTAGAGCTCGAGTAACTCTTCCAGTGAAATCGATATGTCCAGGAGTATCAATCATATTAATCACGTATTCTTTTCCATCGATTTCATAATACAGGGTTACATTGGCTCCCCTAATTGTCATCTGTCTATTTTGCTCTAGTTTCATTGAATCTAGTGCCAGAGCCTGACCGGCAACTGAAGGAGAAATTATTCCTGATGCAGCCAATAAGCTATCACTCATCGTAGTTTTTCCGTGATCTACGTGAGCAATCACACCGAAATTACGTATTTGATCCTTATTTCCGATAATTCTTAATATGTCCTGTGTAGACTTGAATTTTGGCATCTTACAAACCACAAAAAATCTATGCAGGATTATTAAATCTTCCTTAATTTACTAAGAGACTGGATCAAATTGAACGGAAATATAAGTCACGGTTGAGAACCACAGATAGAAACTTGCTGGTATATAATATATTGTTGCCTGTAACTTCACATATTCTTATTTATCGACTCCAATTCTGTAAAATAAAAATATCGTCAGAATAATCACTTTCTTATGAAACAAGTAACACTGGGACACACCCCTGATGCGGACGATGCTTTTATGTTTTATGGCATCGCCTCCGGTAACATTAAGTCGCCATATCTCCAAATAGAACATGTTATTGAAGATATTGAGAAGCTAAACAAGCGTGCAATTAATCATGAATTAGACATCACAGCGATTTCAGCTCACGCTTATGCATTCATTAAAGATTACGTCATTTTGAACAGTGGTGGAAGTTTCGGGATCAATTATGGTCCTATTGTGATTTCAAAAAAGAATATCGAATTGAAACAGTTGCATAAGTATAAGATCGGAATCCCAGGAAAAATGACATCTGCAAATTTACTACTAAATCTGGCTATAGGAAATTTCCATGGTGTTGAAATCATCTTTAATGAAATACCAAAGCATGTTTCATCTGGCCTGGTAGATGCTGGCCTAATTATTCATGAAGCACAAATTTCACTTGGAGATGAATTCAAGAAAATATTAGACCTTGGACGATGGTGGCACGATCTTACCAATGGCATGCCTGTTCCACTTGGAATCAACGTTATAAGTAAACGTTCCTTAACGATTAAGGAAATAATTGGGTTTGATGAGCTTTTCAGGAGTTCTATAGAATACGGGCTTAAAAATATAGATGATGCATTAGAATATTCGATGCAATTTGGTAGAGGGAATCCTAAATCGCTAATTGAAAAATTTGTCAGGATGTATGTAAATGATCTTACTATCAATATGGATCAAGAAGGAAAGGATTCTATAATAACAATGCTACAAAAGGCTAAGAGTAGTAATATTCTCTCGTATGATGAATTGTTATTTTTAGATAGTAACAGTCAAAAAATTCAACAATATTACTAGTCATTTATAGTGATTTAGAACGTTATAAAATATTGAAAAATGTGTCTCTTTGTAAGGGAATATATTTTGCATCTTCAATCAGTGAAATTAATTCCTGAATTGTGGTTCCTGTGATCTTCCCCGCAGCCTTAAAAATTTCTTCTGAAAAGGCGGTACCAACAAGGTCATTCCCTCCATATGATAGTGCTACTTGAGCTAATTTTTTTCCTAGTGCAACCCAATAAACTGAAATATTTTTCATCGCATTAGCCAGCATGAGTCTTGATAAAGCAATTACTTTCAGATCATATATTGAAGAACTTTCATTTTCAATTAGTCCTTTTTGTTCAAGTTCTGTATTGTCCAAGCTAAACTTCAATGGTATGAATGTAATAAAACCTCCCGTTTTCTTTTGTAATTCACGTACTTTTATTAAATGATCTATAATATGTTGAGGTTTTTCAATATGACCGAATAGCATTGTACAATTTGATCGTATTCCCATCTCATGTGCAATTCCTGCAGTCTTTAGCCATTCATCCCCAGAACATTTGCCCCTCACGATTATATCCCTTATATCTTTGCTGAATATCTCTGCTCCTCCTCCAGGTAGGGCATCAAGTCCTGCGTCTTTTAATCTAGAGAGTACTTCTTTTACTGAATTTCTCGTAATATGAGAAATAAAATGAATTTCGGCTGGTGTAAGTGCTTTAACTGTAACTGATGGAAATTCTTTCTTAATTTCCCTTATCATCTTTTCATAATAATCAAGTCCTAATTTTGGATGGAAGCCCCCGACGATATGAAGTTCTGTTGCCTTCATTTCGTTTATCGCAATTCTTGCTCTTGTCAGTATCTGTTCGAGTGGCAGTGTATATGAATCAGATTCAGTTCCTTTTCTGTAAAAAGCACAAAGTGGACAGCTTGCCGCACAAATATTTGTATAGTTCAGGTAGTATGAAGCAACAAATGTTATTATGTTATCAGTTAGTTTTTTTTTTATCAAATTTGCTGCAGCGCCCAAAACGAGGACATTCTCATTATTAATTAATTCCAGACCATCATTGAATGATAATTCTTCACCATGAATAGCCTTCTCTAGAGCGTTTGAACTACCTGCAATACTTTGTAACAAATTGTTTAGATGATGTCCATATCAGCTATAAAATCTTCACCTTTTTGACAATGTTTGTAAAGAATAAATATCGTTGGCATTCGTCATGAAATAGTTCATGAGCTTCTTTGCACAAGAGTTGATCCAGAAATCTGATGTGAGTGATATTCTTGATCAAGTGTTGCATGGAAAAAGGCTTGCATTAAACGATTGTATCCGTTTATTAAGATCTGATAATCCCTACGCGCTAGGAATCATTGGAAATATATTAAGAGAAAAGCTATTTGGTAAAGTTGCGACGTTTGTAAGCAACATTATTCTAAATTATACTAACGTATGCATAACATATTGTAAGTTCTGTGCTTTTTACAGAGCTCCTGGAGATTCTGAGGGGTATAGATTATCTGTAGATGATGTAGTAAAAAGGGTCGCAACAGCAAGGGATCAATTCGGAATAAGTCAGGTCTTGATGCAAGGGGGTCACAATCCAGATCTGCGGATCGAGTATTACGAAGAAGCTTTCAAAACAATAAAGGAGAAATGTCCTGACGTTGCTATTCACGGACTTTCAGCCTCTGAAATTGATACTATTTCCAAGGTAGAAAGAAGCAACACGAGGGAAGTACTCTCTAGATTGAAAGAAGCAGGCTTGGACACATTGCCCGGTGCTGGTGCTGAAATTCTTGATGATGATGTAAAATCAAGAATTAGTCCCTTGAAAATAAAAAGTGATGAATGGTTAAATATCATGAAGCAGGCCCACGAACTGGGCATTAAATCTTCGGCTACGATGATGTACGGTACAGGGGAAGATTACGAACAACGTGGGAGACACTTGGTTAAGATTGCAGAATTACAGGAAAAGACAGGCGGCTTCATGTCATTTATTCCATGGAGCTTTGAACCAAATAATACAAAAATGCAAGCAGAAGGGGTGATAAAATATCCTTCAGGTGGGTTAGAATTACTAAAAATGATTGCAATATCTAGGATTGTTTTTTCAGGACTTATCGATCATCTCCAGTCTTCATGGCTTACAAATGGTATAGGAATGGCTCAACTTGCATTAACTTATGGCGCAGATGATTTTGGAGGAACCTTAATTGGTGAAGAAGTAGTTAGTGCAACTGGAGCAAGATCTACAGAATTAACATCGGATAAAATTATTACAGCAATTAAACAAATTGGGTTCCTGGCCCATGAACGTAATAATTTCTACGAAACCATTCGAGTTCATTAGGTAAAGCATTAGGTGAAACTAATTCTAATTAATAAGGTCGAGAGGCAACTAACAGTTTGGACTCATAACGTGGAAAAGTATTGGAATTATATTTTTGAACGGCTCCGAATACTTATTATCAAACGGATTGAAAGACACATGATTACTTTACAATGATATAGATTGTTTGAGATAAACAATATAATTTTCTTAAAAATATACCAATTTTCTATCGAATTTCTTTTAATTAGAGTCGAATATCAACAAGTACCTTTAAATGCCTATCATGAGAAAAACTGCTAACATGCCTACTGGCATTGACGATCTTGCTATATACGTCCCAAAACTTTACCTTGACTACAAAGATTTTGCTCAAGCAAGAGGAATTGATCCCCAAAAGCTAGAACATGGTATAGGAATAAAAAAGATGGCATTGGTGGACACAAATCAGGATGCAGCTTGTATGGCATCAAATGCATCTCTTGAGCTAATGAAAAAGAACAACTTACATCCGGATGATATCGGTAGATTGTATGTAGCAACTGAATCAAGTATTGACGAATCAAAAGCATTAAATTCATTTGTTGTAGGTATGTTGGAACAAGTATACGGTGACAGTTCTTTTGAACATGCGGGAGGAATCGAATGTAAATTTGCCTGCGTGAGTGGGTCTTATGCAATTTATGACAACACGAATTGGATTAGAGCGGAAGAAAATAATGACAAAGCTGCTATTGTAGTTGTAACCGACATAGCCAAATACGATGTTGGCTCAGCTGGAGAGTATACACAGGGAGCAGGAGCAGTCGCACTTCTGATAAAGGAAGAACCCAGATTGTTAGCACTGGATCCAAAAGTCACGTCAACTATAATCAAGAATGAATATGATTTCTATAGGCCATTTGGAAAAGAGACACCACTTGTAAATGGACTGTATTCAAATTTATTATATTTAATACAAGTTAGAAAGGCTTTCGATAGCTATAAGGAAAAGGCAATGAGAACAGGATTGATTCACCTTAAGGATGGAGAATCCATAACAGATTACATAGATTTGTTTACAGTGCATTTACCATATAGAAGAATGGGAGAAAAGGCACTAGCTTATTTGCTAAGACATGAGTGGAGAACCCTTCCACGATGGCAACATGTCATCAAAGAGATAGGATTCCATGAACCTGTTCCAAAAGATAGTCGCGGAACTATAGAATCTACTTTGGCAGATAAGGAATTTATGAAGGCAGATGAACAATTCAGAAAAGCATTCATGCAAACCTCGTTCTACAATGAGGTATATGAGAAAAAAATGGCAAGCTCTCTTGAAGCTTCTAATGTTATCGGAAATTTGTATACGGCATCCATGTATATGGGATTTAGGAGTTTACTTGAACATGAATATAAAAAACATCGTGAAATAGAGGGCAACAGGGTTGGATTTGCATCTTATGGCAGTGGTAGTAGTGCAATGGTTTTCAGTGGAGTTATTCAACCAAATTATAAGGAAATAGTAAAGGACATGAATCTTGAAGAAGAGATTGGATCTCGTAAGAAATTGTCTATGGATGAGTATCAAATTTTGAGAGAAAATCAAAGAAATTTGAATGATTCTTATGCAAGAGCTAAAAATGAGTTTATATTGGTCAAGATTGGTGGCACTACGGCAGATAAAGCTGGATTTAGAGAATATTGCTACTGCAGTTAGGGGACAACCTTAAAAATCATCTTTTCTTTCTTTAAAAAATCTAGGAGTTTTCTTGAATGTTTCTCATTTTCTAGTTCTAAACTCAAATATACTCCAGCAGAGCCTGCTGCGACATTGGAACTCAGACGATCGTGCTCAACCTGAACAATATTGACACTGAGTTCGGCTATCTTATCGACAACACTTTTCAGGGCGCCTGGCTTATCAGGCAATTGGATAAATATTTTAACTAATCTACCCATCTGCATTAATCCTTTAGATACTATTTGACCTAACAGATACATGTCAATATTGCCGCCAGAAAGGATAGAAATTATATTATGATTATTTTTCATTTTACCAGATGAAAGAACATAAGCTAGACTCGCCGCTCCGGCAGGTTCAACTACAACCTTTTCTCTTTCCATAAGCGAAAACATAGTCTCTACAATAGAAACATCATCTATAGTAACAACGTCGTCCAAATATTTTGAACATATTTCAAATGTAAGCTCTCCTGGAGATTTAACTGAAATACCATCAGCAATTGAGAACCCGCCATCAATATGACATAACTTTCCCTGCTCTAGCGATTTTTTCATTGCAGGAAATTCTTTGGATTCGACTCCTATAACCTTGACATTAGGTCTCTTGGTTTTAATGGCAATAGATACTCCTGATGCAAGTCCACCACCACCAAGTGGCAAATAGATCTTATCAATATCCTTCAAATCTTCCAGTAATTCCAAACCAATAGTGCCCTGTCCTGCTATGACAATGGGATCATCAAATGCGTGGATAATTGAGTATCCCTTTTCTCTTGACATTGAATTAGCTGTTTTCCATGATTCATCATAGGTATCTCCGGAAAGAATTACATTTGCTCCAAACGAACGCGTAGCGGCAACTTTTGCAGGGGATGCACTTTTTGGCATTACAATATTGCATCTGATATTTCTCTTCAGCGCAGCATAAGCAACTCCCTGTGCATGATTACCTGCTGAGGCTGCAATAACTCCAGATTTGCATTGGTCGTTTGTAAGTGAATTAATTTTTGAATACGCCCCCCTAACCTTAAAAGATCCAGTTTTTTGAAATAGTTCAAATTTTAAGAAAATGTTTGTTCTTGCACTTGTTGAAAACGTGTTTGATTTTAATAATGGCGTTTTTCTGACTACTGCCTTGTCCATTAGTTTCTGGGCCCTAAATAAATCATCTATTGAAGGGATATTGTTTTTCACATACATCTTATTAGGATTGTTCAATCAAATAACGCTTATTCAACCAATATTATGAATTTTGTTTTATTCTGCTATAAATCGAGTAATCTATGAATGTTGTTTGCTCAATACTGAGTTAATTTCTTTAAAAAGTTCAATTATTCTTTCCTTTGTGGGTGCTTTTATCTGGGCGAAATTCACTGATTTGTTTGAATTTTTTCCTTTCTTATCAACATTAGTTTCTATATCAAAGTATACTATGATGCCCTCTTCTCCCTGCATTAGTCTATTATAATCAATCGAAATTGGAGAAACCTGATATAGCTTTATGATCAAGTTTTCTAATTCGAAAATTAAGGAACTTCTCTTATTCTCCGCTCCATCCAATTCAGGATATAATTTTTCAACATTTTTTATTTTATCCTCTAGTTTGGCAATTAAATCCTGATTTTGAAGTAGCTTTTCGAACAAATCTTCAAATTTTAAATCATCAAGAGCCATGTTTTTTAATTCCTGCTTTATAGTACTGTTACCCATATTTGCTACTGATTCTGATAATGTAGAATTCTTAACTGAAAGATCAAATAATTCTTTTTGTATCTGTATAACTTGTTTATCTAGTTTATAGTATGGTAATACATTGTACTGTATTCCAAAATTTCCTTTAATAATATAATTATCCAAAATGGTAGATATTTGACAAAAAATCCGACTTGAATCACCTGTAGTTTCCTGTATATCATGTATTTCCCAATTTTTCAGATCTTTTAAAAAAGATCGATAAAAGCCAACGACAGACTCATGATCAAAAGTAGAAGCTTTTGTAACAGAACCGTCTTGAAGCATTACATTAACTTCTCTTGTAGTTATGAATGGTTTTATACTTTTTAAGTAAATATTCTCAATTTCAGCAAAGTATCCATTTAACTTCTTACTAAAATCATCTTTTTCGTTATTTGGGATTCTCATAAAAAAGAAATATCTTTACTGAAGATAAACTTAGTCCTAATTAGTCTTTCTTTCAATATTCAATTTTATGGAGGTGTCAAAATTCTAATTATTACTGACATTTTGGACAAAAGTGCATGTTTTTCTTATATTACTATTGTAGTTCGATACCAAAGTTTCATTTCAATACTTCAATATCTTAATTACTGCCCTCAGAACCGTTGTAGAAAACGGTGAGGGTAAACTGGACAGAGGCAACTTCCTACGATGATGTATTTGATGCTTTTAGACTTGCTATGAAGTATTATACATACGCCTAGCGTTTTATCATTGATACTCTATTTTGATGATATTGAATTAATCTTATTTCATCATCATGTATTACCAGTAACAATAAATTTGAATTATTAAAATTCATCGGGACGACTGAATCAAATGCACGTTATTAATATAGGTTAATTCAAAAATTCGGTTTTGCTAACCGGTTAATGAATTAAGGTCACGTGATAAAGAACACGAAAAACCAGAAAATTTTGATGAAAAAGATATAGAAATCTATCAAATGGACGTTGGCGCCGATAATGACTGCGGTATTAATCCGACGAAAATTTACAATAACTTATCTGATGGAGTTTACAGAACCCCAAAGAACAAGATATAATGGGCCCGGAGCAAAAACCATATAGGGTTTCACTGGTTTCATTTTATAAAGAAATTGGTATGTAACCATTCCAGTATCTTATTATTAGTTGAAAACTATCACAAGGATCGGAAAGGAAACAGTTTATGACTACAGGAAATGAACAAGTCCATAAATTTAAGTCTAAAAATCTCAATAAAAGTAGATCGCCTTTTATTTCTATGATTACAGGTGAAAACAAGGGAGAACTAGAATCAGAAATTATATACGATACAGACACTCAAATTAAACAAACACAGAACAGGATATGGAAGGCACTTAAGAGGAGCTACCAATATGATTCAAACTTGGAATCTGGACAAAATTATCTAAAAAATCATGTAAACTCCAAAATTCCACTAGTCATCTTATATGTGGACTTGGTGGGTTCAACAAACCTCTCAATGACCATTCCAGTCGACAAATTAGTAACAATAATTCGGGCATTTACATATGAAATGTCTTTAGCAGTGTATAGATACGGAGGATTTGTCTTAAAATATGTAGGTGATGCCGTAATTGCGTTCTTTCCATCATTATCTAACAAATACGTAGTATGTGACAGGGCTGTCAGATGTGGAATTTCTATGTTAACAATCATAAAAAATGGATTAAACCCAATTTTGAATCAGTATGATTATCCTGATCTAAGCGCAAAGATAGGAATTGATGAAGGAGAAAACATTATTGTTCAATATGGGCATGATGATAATTCACCTCTAGATATCATAAGTTATTGTATGAGTGTATCGGCAAAAATGACGTCTATGACAAAGTCAAATAATATCACAATAGGAGATGACGTATATGTGAGACTTCATCCAGAATTGAGACAAAAATTTGTTAGGGTTAATTACAATGCAAGAGAATGGAATTATGTTAGCAAGCGAACGGGAGAACTTTACAAACTTTATACCTTAAAGGAGTAGAAGTTTATCTCGTTATCGACAAAATACAGATAATAGAAAAGACTAAAATACACTAAATTTCCTAAAGTCATTATTGTCTACTGCATACATACTTGTAAACTGCACCCTTGGTTCAGAGGAGAGAATAATTGATGAAATTGCCAAACTCTCTGATGTGAAAGAAGTGCGCGGAACATATGGAGTTCATGATATATTTGTCAAAGTAAAGTCAGACAATACTGAAACTATGAATCACACAATTACTAGTAAAATTAGAAAGATACCTGGTATAACTTCTACCGTTACTCTTGTAGTAATTGAGGAACAAGGTGGAAAGGAAATCAGCTGATATTCGACGACATATTTCTCTGACTTTCTTTGTTATTTCTTGCTAGTGCGTAGATAATAAGTCCTGAGGTTATTCCTAATGTTATCCATCCCAAAGAGGCAAAAATAAGATAATACTTGTACTGTGGAATCAAGAGCGATATCCCAGAAATAATGGCTCCTACCCACCAGAGGATAATCAAGATCTGTAGATTGATACTAAATATAATCACCCTCTAACGCTTTCATCAAAACCTCTAAGATATCTCAAAGTTTTTTCACAGTTAATACACTTATTATATTCAAAAAAATCAAAGTCGTTATACCTTCTAAATGAAAAAGTATTGTCATGTTTACAAAAGATTCGCTTGAATACAATTAGTAAAGGATTTGTCATACACATGTCTGTTACACTTTCATACATAATAACGATTTTGTTAAACCCTAAATGCCGTCGGTGAGATTTGAGCTCACGACAGCTCGGTCTTCAGCATCACCCCAAAATTATAGGTCGAGTGCTCTCCCAGGCTGAGCTACGACGGCACAGCTAACCTTCTGTACAAATTATATATAATCTTGTCTTGGAATTCATGCCAAATACAGCGTACAGAAATCATCTAAAAATCTAGTACTATCTTCCTTGACCTAGCAATATATATACATCAATTAAATCTCTGATAAAATAATTTGATTGAAAATCCATTGATTAAACAGCAAGTTGAAAAAGGTATGCAGGACGCAATAAAAGACATAGATCATATATCTTCAGTATTTTTGGATCCATCCTACGATATGAATACGGTAATTGAGTATGAAGCAGATTTTATTCTTGGGGCTGTTTTATGCCAGGTAGTTAATAACACAAACCGTAATTTAATAGGAATTCAAATTGAACCAACTCAGGAAGAATTCAACCAAATAAATCAATTCGTCTTTTCCCAATCAGCGACGTTGAAGGAAAACATAAAGAAAATCGTAGGTGTTTAACGTAACAAAATAAAACTTACGAAAAACTTTTCTATTCCCTGAAGAAATAGCAAACGGGTGTGTTGGGTTTTAAAATCTCAATAGCGACAGCGTTCATGTTCTTATTAATAATACCATTTTTAATAAAACCAACTAATGGACTTTATGACATAGGTGAATTGGAGAAAATTAAGGCCTACTGTTTCATGCATGCAGATAGAGCGGCGCAAGGGGAAAATGTAGTTAATGATCTGATCAAGTCCGGCTTAGCAAACTCTACATTCTATGATTGGAGTTGTCAAAAAGTTGATGCAACATTGCAAACAGAACGTCAAGCGGAATCAGAAAGAGAAGTAACATTCGCTAATCATTGCCGAGATGGCAATTTGACTCCCTCGCAATACAGGGAATGTGATGGTGGTGGTTATTCACCTGGTGGTACACTTTGCCTATTGGAAGAAGATAGAGAGGAGGCGAAGCAACTTATATCAGAAGGAGGAGGTTTGGGGTACTCCGGCCAGCAACTAGATTTTGACAAACCACTAGATTTGAGTCTCGCTGAACCGTTGACTCCCGCCGAACGGTTGGAATGCGAGAATGCTGGTTATGAACCTGGACACCTAGTAGATGAAGATGATGATGATTAATAGTGGGATAAATGAATAAATCAAGAAAAATATTCTTCTCAGGGTGTTGAAATAAGCGAATCTAAGATGAATGATTATTTACTTATTTTCATCTTTTTCGAGGCCCGGTGACACGCAATCTTCACATGCCAAGTAAGGAGAGTGCATTTGTCCTTGCTTATCCGGCCCTTGCTCTAATGCAAGTTGTATCTTTTTCTGTTTACCGCATTCACTACATATTTCAGTCTTTCCAACAAGATCTTCAGGATTCAATATGTTGAGATATCTATACTATATTATATCCTTTTAATGCTAGTCTAAGACTATCTAGTAAATCATCATAAGTTTGTACTTGATCCAGTGAATACTCAATTGCTTGTGCTGTTCTATCTTATTCAGAAGAGCATAATATGGTCTGTTAATATTGAAATTTTAATGATCCAATATTCGATTCCTGATCTCCTTACTTTCAGGAGAGTCGAACTGATCTGCCAAATCTGCATATCCAAATGCGTATCTTATTCCATTATGAAGAACCCAATATATCTCAATTCCAACTTCATGTTCCTTGTATCCGTTGATTATGTCATAGACAGGTATGGAAACCTTGGAAGTAAACACATAGGCATCAATAGTAGAATTGCTTACTAAATTTGGTATCAAGTGAGTTCTTTCTATAATTTCCCCACCCGTGCCCTGAACGAATTCATTCATCCATTGATCTACATGCGATTCGAAGGACAAAGAAGGATTACTAATTTAAAGAAAAATCAATAATCAAAGGAACTCTATCAAATCCTGACGGCAAGCAATGCTTAGATATGTATATTATATTTTTGTAAAACCGTAACAACATAACCATACGCCGTCAAAATCCTGGTGATCGCATTCATTATTCTATCTTTTGATAGACCATCGAAGTAAATTATTTCTTGAAAACCTATGTGACGAATATTCTGCGTTGATTCTGGATTGAAACTCACTACCAAATTCATCCAAATTAATCCTTCGGAAAGTTCCAAAATTACTTTCTTCTTTGTTTCAGGTTTTAATGCATCAAAGTATTTTATTTGTTTTTTGTCAAAGGATAACACCGAATAAATGCTTATTTTATCTTTATAATCACTAGGCTTGTACACAAACATGGGTATTTTTACTCCCGAAGGGTTTGAAGGTTCAATATTTAACAGAAAAGGATATTTTCTAGGTTCATATTTTTTCTCTTTAATCGCTGTGAACTGTGCGGAATAGTCATTATTGACCCATTTAATTACCTTGTTCATTATTCCTTCTAGTTCAGACATGATTTTCATGTTTGGTTCATATTCCCTAAATATTTGTTTCGTCTATCCAATACAGGAGAAAAATCTTTTCTGCTGGATAGATAGCCTAGATGGCTTTAGCCTCGCAAGCGAGCAGAAAAATATTTATTTCCCTTTTTACCAAAAAAAAACAACACTCTTCCTGATGGGAGGAAAAGTTTGCCTTTCCCTTGGGCTTTCTCTCGATCCTCCTATCAGCAATTTAAAAGAAAAATTCTTTATAGACTTATCTTAAAATCATACAAACAGCAAGGGATAATAAGATACAATTGGCACCAATGGAGGAGAATAAGAAATGATTATTCGTCCTGTTTACGTATTGATGACACTAATAGTGGTCTGTTTTATAATAACCTTCTTCGTGTTAACAACTATCTTTCGTACACATGACGTAAATATGAAAGTAACTCTGGGTATTCTTGAACTCCTTATTCTTGTGTACTTCACTTTTACAGCATATAGGATGAGGGCTGTTATAGAGCAGGAGACTGAGAAATGAGTCTATGCTATGACTTTCAAAAGTGGACCATGATAACATTTGCTTTAGTTTCGGCTACTTTAATGACGGGACTTGTCATGTTAGTTAAATAATTCATCGTTGAGTCCTGCACAATCTTCACATATCAAGCGTGAAGGACCTTCTGCGTATTCAGTTATCTGGCTGCTATGTTGAATTGCAATTCTTTTGGCTTTCCCGCATTTATAACAAGTTCCGATTTTGCCAATCATATTATCTATTGCCGTCAAATCTAAATAAGATTCGTTTATTCCAAATTATAACCTTTCAAACTTTTTTATTTGTTACTAGCGCTCTTTCAATCTTTATATGAAATGTTGCTATATGAAGTCTATATGAACGAAACAATAGATTGGGACAAGGTCATAAAAAAGGAAGCAAGGGGATTGGACGACTATGATTTAGGTGAGGTTCAAGAACTAGATGATCAATTTGTGATAACAAAAAAAGGAGTTGTTGATAAAGACAAGTTTTATCTACCCAGAAACAAGGCCGTAAAGTTCGACGGAGATAAACTGTGGTTCGAAGTTGGTAAAGACGAGGCCAAGGTTTACAAGCATAACCCAACAATAGATTGGGACAAGGTCATAAAAAAGGAAGCAAGGGGATTGGACGACTATGATTTAGGTGAGGTTCAAGAACTAGATGATCAATTTGTGATAACAAAAAAAGGAGTTGTTGATAAAGATAGGTTTTATTTACCTAGAAGCAAAGCCATAAGGTTCGAGGGAGACAAACTGTGGTTAGACGTTAGTAAAGACGAGGCCAAGGCATACAAGCGTGATTAGTCGATAAGGTTACTTTACTTTTATATCCTTTTAATTTCGTTACTATAAACTAGATATAAAATCCAATAAGATTCTTAATTCACTATGCAATGGATCGGCTTCTATTGCGTCATCTATCTGGTTTATTCTATCAATAATTTCATTCATTTTATATTCTATAATTTCACATACTATTAATACGTACTTATTAATTCAATTCTTTTGTATAGATCTCGCTTGTATGTACTATCTTCTTGTGTGCACTCAATCCATCTTTTAGAATCTTTAATTTCATTTTGTAATGCTTGCTGTACGCTCATAGAATCAATTAGCAGTAATAGGATTTAATATGCAAAGTTCTTTAGTGAGAGGGTAGAACCGTGAATTGACAAGATTCTACCCTTGCTGATCTTATATCCTCAACACAGGTGGTTTTTAGAAATTGCATATTGTGGACACCTGTGGAGAACGCGGGGAGATAGACAGAAGTAAACAACGTCATTACCTTTATTTTGTTTGGAAGTTGAACATTGCCCGAGAAGCATTTGTATACATGCGTTTCGGCTGTTGTAAATCCACCTTGATGGGTTGTAACGAAACTATTGTGACCTTGCGGTATGAATGAAAGCTCATCGTTATTACTACTGACTTCTGGATTATGCACAATTGATTCATTACAACGAGTTAGGTTAGAAGTGGTAACTGGTATTGAAGGAGTTGTGCAAGTGGTGATATCGCCCTCATTAGTTCTCTGACAAATGGTAACATTGAAAAAGGCTGTTATGCCATGAGCCCAAGTGGTAATTAGCGTTACATCTAACTTAAATTTTGGTTGAGGTGGTATAGCCAATGAACGACAGTCAAATATTTCTTTCACCGTATGTATGTTTGGTGAGTTAGTAACAGGGACACCAGAAACAAGTCCATTAGTATGGAGAACTGAAGACATTTGTATAGGATCAGTAGGTTGAACAGGTGATTCGGTGCAGAGACGTGGGCCTACTTGTGGTTGCGCCACAATCTTTTGGGACGCCACAATTACCAAAATTGTAACAAGAATCAAAATTGAAAATGTGGCTACATCGGCTCTGAGCGAAACTTTTAACATTTTATACAGTCTATGAATATCCTATATAAGATTTACCGAAAAACAACGTATGCGAGATCTATTATCGTGAGTAACAGAGTTTGGTTGGCTATAAACTTGCTAAGAAAATACGAATATTTATTTATTTATCTACAAATTAAGGGCGTGCTTCAATTGAATATATCTGGCTTTATCCGTCTTATGACCAGAATCTAGCACCTACCTTAGGCTTAATGCATTAGAAATATTTTAGAATTAATGATCAAAGTCTAAGCAATGGATATTAAGATCCTAATTGCACTCGTCGATCGTAACAAGGGTTGTGAATAGAAAAATTGGGAATATTGAGAGGAATTGGATATTTCATATTTGGTGCTATGGCAGTATTCGGGTTCATAGCAATATTTGCTGGGGCTGCTAACTATAGTATATACACATCAGTAGTTGGTGTGGTATTGCTCTCCGTTATAAAGATGAGTTGGATGAACCCTATTCTGATACCGGTAGATGCTAATACAAGAAAGGCAGTCCTTAACCTCTGGTCTGAGAACTCCAGTATTTTCTGTATTTCTTCGTGAGTATAACCTCTATCTTTTCCGTTTGTCTCGTTGTCTGTCTTTTCTGATCTGATAAACTTCTTGAGTTTCTTCCAGTTTAGTATGACGTCATTCATCTCACATGCATGTTTTATTGTGGCCATTATGACAGTCTTGTATTGACTTGAGATTTTTTGAGAAACCAGATACTTTATGATTAGGTTCGATAATTCTTGTTGTGATAATTTTAGCAATGAATCTAGGTCTAAATTACAATATTTTAAGAATCGAGACAGGCAATATTCATAATTTTTTCGGGTTACGTCAGAATTAATCGAGTTTACAAAGTTGAAATACGCTTGTTGTTGTTGTAGTACCAGCATTCTATTTAAATTGAGAGATCTGTAATAAAAATAAATTCATTTAAGTAGTTTTATCTATAGTACTATCTTCCTTAAAGTAAATAAACTAAGACAAGATTTTAAGAATTAATTACGATGGATAATACAGATTTAAAGATGGTTGTGGAAACCCCTGAAGAAAGGAGAAGAAGATTCCTTATAGAATTTGAAAAACCTTTCAAATGCGAGAAGTGTAACCAACGTTTCAAGAAGAAGAAATATCTAAAAGAACACAAAATAGAAGTTCATTCCTACTAATTTTCTTCTACTTATCGTAGGTCACTTGAAAGAATTTCCAATTCAACTTACACCTACGCCTATATTAGAAAATAATCAATTGGCCTAATTAGCAAGCACCACAAAAAGTAATTTATTAAGTCAACTAATATTCTACCTCAATATTGAAAATTTACACTAAAACGGGTGACAAAGGAGATACAGGATTAATTGATGGCTCAAGGATTTCCAAATCTGATTTAAGAATAATAGCATATGGAGAAGTTGATGAGGCTAATTCCCACATTGGATTGATAATTTCGAATATTGAAAAGAATTCGATTTTTGATGATGTAAAAAAAATACTCTTAGACGTTCAACAAGATTTATTCGTTCTAGGTGCAGAATTGGCAAATCCGAATACTTTGAAAGATGATAATATGTTAGTTAAAAGAGAGATGATTTCTACTATCGAGAAGTATATTGATAATTTTGAATCTGAATTGGCGCCAATATCAAATTTCATACTTCCCGGTGGGTCCATTGAATCATCTTTAATACACATTTGTAGAACTGTCGTAAGACGCGCTGAAACATCTGCAGTAGCACTTGCTAAAGAACAAAAAATAAATCAGGAAATTCTTACCTATCTAAACAGAATATCAGATTTGTTTTTTGTTCTTGCAAGAGTAATTAATAAGCGACAAAAACGTAATGATATCCCTTGGAAGTTAAATTCAGATTCGAGTAGATTTAAATAAAAAACATACTAAAATTCTTACCGTTTAGAATTGGAACAGACGCGAAATGTATTACTGTTGATTTTCATCACAACAATCATGGCTTTAGTAACTAGTGCTTTATTATATTTTTTTGATCACTTATTTTCTAACCTCTTCCTTTCTGAATTTGAGTCTAAAATTCATAGTGTGATGCAAGTTACAATCCGATAAGAGATGCAAGTATTACATCATATTAATATGAATTAGAATTCACTACATAATATGAAATTAGAAAAAAACCAGTTACTCAACCTTGTATCTTTTTTTAGGATTGTTTGTAATCTTAAAACAATAAAGCGATCTGGTTGGATTCACAAATCTAACATTACATCGCCTGAATCCGTAGCAGATCATTCCTACTCAATGTGCATGATGTCCATGATTTTGGCTGAAATAATGAATTTAGATTCAGGGTACATTATGAAGATGGTCATTATTCACGATCTGGCTGAATCAATGGTGGGAGACCATATGCCTGATAACATATCTTCTGAAGAAAAACATTTACTAGAAGACAAGGCAATGAAAAAAATCATTTCAAAGCTACCCAACTCCCTCCGAAAAAATTATCTTTGTATTTGGAATGAATATAATAATAATATCACAGTCAATGCCAAGTTTGTTCATAATATGGACAAGCTTGAAATGGCGCTACAAGCAAAAGAATATGAGTTTGAAGGATACCCAAAAGAAGTATTACAACCCTTCATAAAATCTGCTACTGATTATATTTCAAAAGAAAGATTTGACCTTGTGTTTGAAATTTTGCAAACTATAAATGATGATTCAAAGAGAATATGAATAAATGCAGTATTTTACGGCTCTAAAAATAGGAGAAAAACGAGTCAGAGCGGCTCAAGAAATTTTAAATAAATATACTGGAAATGTAGCCATGCCGGCTTTATCATTGAAGGACAACAAGACTAACAACTGGGAACCGGTTGGCGAAGAAAATTATTTCACTACAGTAAAGGGTGAAAACGGTTACTTGATTGCAATTTGTGATAAAAATGGAATTGCAAAATCTTTAGCTCAATGGTTTATTGAAGTTCGAAAAGATGAAATTATCAAGAATATAATTCAAAATGAAAATATTCCCGAATATATTGGCAAAGTGGTTCTTCCAATTTAACACTTAAGTAGATTTGCTATTTATTGATCGTAATTGAAAAAAAAATATGAACAATCTATAGAGATCAAAGGCCATCTCATTGATTCAATGATTTTGACCAGAATATTTGACAAGATCATGGACTTAAAGGGAGACTTTAATGTTCTTGAATTTAATGTTGGAAAAAAGAAAGATGAATTGAGTTATGCAAGATTATTGATAACAGGAAAAAATAAAAAACATCTTGACCAGTTATTAGAATCAGTTTTTAGAGAAGGTGCACAACCAACTAAAATTGATAGAGTCATCCTAAAGTCTGCTCCAAGGAACATGGTAATGCCAAGAGATTTCTACAGTACAACTAACAATGCCACACAAATTTTTTTCAATAATAAATGGATTGATGTTGAGAATATGATGATGGATAAGTGTATTGTAGTTGATCTTAGGAACAGAAAGGCAGAATGTAGAAAAATTAGGGATATTCGTAGTGGAGATATGATAGTAACCGGTGAACAAGGAGTTAGAATATTACCTGAGGAACGCCCAAGGGAAGGTGTTGACATTTTTCAATTTATGAGTAGTACAAGTTCCAGTGAAAGGCCTACTCAACAGATTGCAAGAAAAATAGCAATGGATATTTACAGTACCAAGAATAATGATGGAAAAATAGTGGTCACTGCCGGGCCAGTAATTGTCCATTCTGGCGCCGCAGATTCACTAGCCAAGATGATTAGAATGGGGTATATAGATGGACTACTTACCGGTAATGCATTGGCTGTCCACGATATAGAAAATTCACTATTTGGTACTTCTTTGGGGATGAATGTAAAAGATGGAACATTAGCAATTCGTGGTCATAGAAATCACATGCAGGTAATAAACGAGATTTTTAAAGCAGGCTCCATAGAAGAGATGGTAGAGAAAAATATTCTAAAATCTGGAATCATGTATGAGTGTATAAAAAATAATGTACAATTCGCTCTTTGTGGATCGATTAGAGATGATGGACCCATTCCAGGAGTAATTACTGATATTATAGAAGCGCAAAATAGATACAGAGAAATTTTAGCAGACACAAAAATGGTTCTTATGCTCTCTACTATGTTACATTCAATTGCCGTAGGAAATATGATTCCTGCACGAGTAAAGGTCGTCGCAGTAGATATTAGTCAGGCTGTTGTAACTAAGCTGCTAGATAGAGGAACGACACAAGCAATAGGAATTGTCAGCGACATTGGTGCATTTCTTCCAATGGTATTAGGTCAATTAGAACAAATATCCAAATAATGAAAATAGCAATTAGATCATCCCGAAGAACAGAAATTAAATCCTCATCATTTTATGAAAGTGAAATGACCCTATGCATCAGGTTTATTTAATTTATTATTTATTAGACGCATGGCAATTTTTGGATCTGCACGTCCATTAGTAAACTTCATTACTTTGCCTAGCAAGAAATTTATTGCTTCATGATTCCTTTTTGCATCTTCAACGGCAGATTTTTCTGTTTCAAAAACTGACTCGACTGCATCCATAAGGGTTTTTTCATCAGCTATCTTGAAAGAATTTGTATTATTCACAGCTTCCGACGGTAAGATTCCGCTCTCGAATATTTTGACTAAAATATCCTTTGCTGTAATTCTACTAATCTTATTTCCTTCAATCATTTTGACCAATTCAGCTATATGCTCCGGTTTCACCTTCATATTTCTCAAATAGTCAGTATTGTCACTATCATCTTCTATCATACTCTTAAAGTCAGTTATTAGAAAATTGGCTATCTCAACAGGCGAAAAATATACTTTCAAAGTAGATTCAAAAAAATCAGCCAATTTCTTATCGTTTATGAGAATATTAGATGTATGTTCTGACAGATTATATTTTAATACAAAACGATCGAATCTTTGGTTTGGTAGCTCAGGCATATGATCTTTTAAATTAGAAACAAAATTATCACCTAATACAATAACCGGAATATCAGGTTCTGGAAAATATCGATAATCATGTTCTTCCTCCTTACTCCTTGCCTTAAATGTAATTTTTTTCCTATCATCCCAGTGTCGCGTTTCAGATTCGATTTTGATATTGCGGTTATACAGGCTAGTTTGTCTAGTAATTTCATAGTTGATGGCTTTCTCAACTTCCTTAAAAGAGTTAATATTCTTAATTTCTACCTTGTTACCACCTTTCATGGAAACATTCACATCACATCTTACGGATCCCTCCATTAAAGTATCGCATATACCAAGATGTTCTAGTGTTAACGATAATTTATTTAAAAATAGCCTAACTTCTTTTGGATTTGTAAAATCAGGTTCTGTGACTATTTCGATCAAAGCCACACCGGCCCTATTGTAGTCTATTAAAGCAGAGTTGCTAACGTTCATGCCACCCTCAACATAAGTAATTCTCCCTGGGTCCTCCTCCAGTTGAATTCTACTAATTCTAATTTTTTTTGAATCATCCAGCTCGAATGAACCGTCTACTCCTATACTTGAAAAACCATAGACATTATACTGGGTTATCTGAAAGTTTTTTGGTAAATCAGGATAAAAATAATTTTTACGATAAAACATAATCTTGTCTGGAACTTTACACCCTAAAGCAATAGATGTCATTGTAGAATATTCTATTGCCTTTTTATTGATTATTGGTAAAGTACCCGGAAGTCCACAACATGTTTCACAAATGTTGGTATTGGGTATAAGATCTCGATAGTTTCCACGACAGGAACAAAATAGTTTGCTTTTAAGCTCAGTTATTTGAGCGTGAATTTCTAATCCGATCATTACCAAACTCATATTAAACTTGGTCTCCTTTGAATATTGATAGTATTTTCAAGGGCATTTGATACATCGATTAGCTTTTGTTCTTCAAATGGCGCTGCCATTATCTGCAATCCTATAGGTAGCCCGTTACTAAATCCAATAGGCAATGTTATGGCCGGAATTCCTGCAAGATTGGCTAGAACTGTGTTTATATCAACAAGGTACATCTTAATTGGATCATCTATTTTTTCACCAAACTTAAATGGAAGTATCGGCATTGTTGGTCCGATCAACAGATCATATTTTTTGAATAACTTAAGTAATTCCAGCTTTAATAGTGAGCGAAGCCTCCTAGCCTTGAGATAGTATTTGCTATAATATCCTGAAGAGAGAACATATGATCCTATTAATATTCTTCTCTTAACCTCTTCTCCAAAGTTTTTTCTAACATTACTAAAATAAGTATCCCATTTATATTCTGCTATCGGAAGATCAAACCCATATCGAATATTATCATATCTCGCAAGATTACTACTCGCTTCAGCGCTTGCAAGGGTGTAATATGAAGGCAAAGCGTAATGCAAGTTTTTTATCGATATTTCATTGCATATGCATCCTATCTCTTTAAATTTTTCAGATGCAGAATATACCGTTTTTCTAACTTCAAGATCACTGCCATCAATCAATTCCTTTATTATCGCAATGTCAAATTTGTCTAATTTGTTATTAATAGTAATTGGGGATGATGACATACTTGTATTATCACGAATATCTTTTCCAGAAATTATGTTGAGTATCATGACTATATCCTTGACCGATCTGCAAATGGGACCAATTTGTTCCAGACTGTTAGCATAGGAAATCAAACCGTATCTACTTATCCTTCCATAAGTTGGTTTAAGTCCAACAACGGAACAGAAACTTGCAGGACATCTTATTGAACCTCCAGTATCTGAACCGAGAGAAACAGTACATTCTCCAGTCGCAACGGCAGCGCCACAACCACCTGATGATCCACCAGGAACATAATCCAAGTTCCAAGGATTATGTGTTGGATGATATCTACTGTACTCTGTAGTTGAACCCATACCAAATTCATCCAAGTTCAATTTCCCCAAAATTATCGCCCCATTATCCTTCAGATGCCGAATCACTGTCGCATCATAGGAAGGAAAATAATCTTCGAGTATTTTTGATGCGCATGTAGTTCTGATATCTTTTGAAGAAATGTTATCCTTTATTCCTACCGTTACTCCGCCTAACTGACCAATATCTTCTTTTTCTTTAAATTTTCTATCTATTAACTTTGCAGAAGTTAAAGCTCTTTCACTATCCAATGTGATAAACGAACGTACCTTTGATTCCACATCTTCTATTCTATTAATGACAGAACTAACGTACTCTTCAGCAGTAAATAGTCCTTCTTTTATGCCTTGAACTACTTCATGTGCTTGTAGATCCTGTAGCTTCGGCATCTTATTTCATCTTAGGCCCTCTTAAGAAACCATCTTTTGTCAGGTTTTTGTTTATTCGCTGTCCGCCGGACATTCTAATCACATCGTCTCTCAGCTCATCGAATTTCATTTCCTGTAGATCTAGAACAATCGAATCACCAGAAACAAGCTCTTCAAGAATATCAATATATTCAATTGTCTTGTCCAATTGTTCTGGAAATTTTTTAGCTTCATCTTCAGATAGTATGATTTTAGATATCTGAGCAAGATACCCTAACTGATCTTTTGAAATCATAGTATTGTCATCTTTTCATAGATATATTATTTATTAAGGTGACAATCGATCTATGTCTCTGGGAAACAAAACAACATCCCTAATATTGTCAACGCTACACATACTCATCATTAACCTTTCAAGCCCTAACCCGAAACCTGCATGAGGCGGCATACCGTAATCAAAAACTTTCAAATGGAAATCAAAGGCATCAGTGTTTAATCCCTGTTTTTTCATTCTTTCAATCAACTCTTGTTTATCGTGGATTCTTGTGCTTCCTGATGATAATTCTAGATTTCTATACATCAGATCAAAAGATTCACACTCTGTTCCCGTAGATTTTGGCTTTACGTAGAAGGGCTTTATTGAAGTGGGCCAATCAATTATAAAGTAAAAATTCTTCATATCATTATCATCTAGATTCCGTAACTTTTGTTGTGAAATGTCATCCCCCCAGTCGATTGATTCTCCCGCATTCTGCAACTTTTCTAATAGGTCTGAATATCTATATCTTCGAAATGGAAATGATAGATCTGGTAGTTCTATTTTTAGGTATTTAAGATGCAACTTGTTCTTGTCTTTTACCTCATCCCACAAAAAATGAATCATTCTTTCTAAAATTTCCATTATATCATTATAATCAGCATATGCCTTCTCTATATCTATTGATGTGGCTTCTGACAGATGTCTATTTGTTCGTGACGGTTCTGCTCTAAAAATGGGTCCTATTTCAAAAACATTTTCAAATGCCATGGTCAGCTGCTCTTTATAAAGCTGAGGACTTTGAGTCAAAAATGCTTCTCTATCATAATAAAAAATAGGAAAGAGTGTAGCACCACCTTCGGTCGCCGTAGAAATTATTTTAGGCGTATTGACTTCGATAAAACCTTCCTTTCTAAGAAATTCCCTACATGAGTTCAATAGAGTATATCTTATACTAAAAATTGACTGAAGATAAGGTCTACGTAGATCTATTGCTCTTAGGTCTAGTCTGGTATCAATACCAACTCCTTTCCTACTTTGAATAACGATAGGAGACTTTTTATTAGCCACAGAAAGAATTTTAAAATCAACTGGAATTATTTCAATACCATTTGGTGCTTTTGGCTCACTTCTAACTTTACCCTTTATCGCAATAGAAGCATGTTCTCTAATTTTTGGTATTTCAGACGAGAGTGATGTTGGATATTCATTTTTCTTTAAGATAACTTGGATATTACCAAATCTGTCGTTTATTGTGAGAAATTTTATGTTACTATGCTCTCGTATCGAAGAGATCCATCCAACAATTATTACCCCCTTTCCATTCATGGATGTATCAATATTTTTCGAATAATGCGTCCTTTTCCACGTTTGATCTGTTGAACTATCCAAATTAACGAACCTTGATAATTTGAACTTTAATGAAGGTTAATTTAACCTTTTAACACAGATATACTAATTACTGCTACAAATATCCCATTAGGTAATTCATCATAGAAACAGAATCAACGTGGTAACTAACTATATTATCTTGATAGAGAATAATGTACTGACTGGAAATAGACTGAGGTAACGTAACGTTGTATACAACATACGAGGGATAATAGAATAAGCTAAGAAAACTCAAATAGGTAAATGCCTTTTGTGGTAGGTCTTAATCGAAACTTACAAAAGCATTAATAACATTGTCAAATAATTTGTGTGAAATGGAAAAACAGTCACTATTATCGCTCTTTACTTCAAATCCGGATAAATATTACAAAGTCTCATTATTCGACGAAAAAGGATTCAAAAGACAAAATTGCAAGTTATGCGGAAATTTCTTTTGGTCTATAAATGATAAAGATTCTTGTCCTGAGCATGAAAACTACAGCTTTATAGGTGATCCGCCGACAACAAAAAGACTAGATTTTGTAAATACTTGGAAAGAATTGAGTAGTTTTTTCAGAAAAAATCATCACGAACTAATCCAAAGATATCCTGTGGTATGTCGTTGGAGAGAGGATCTTTATTTCACAATTGCTTCAATTGTAGACTTCCAGAGGGTAATGAATGGAAAAATCGTATTTGAAATCCCAAAAAACCCTCTTGTAGTTCCTCAAATGTGTCTTCGTTTTAATGATATCGAAAATGTTGGTCTTACTGGGAGACATTATACTAGTTTCTGCATGATAGGTCAAACCTGTAATGCAGATGCCCCTGGTGGATATTGGAAGGACAGGTGTATCGAACTAGATCATGCTCTCCTTAAAGATGTACTTGGTATTCAATCAGAAGAGATCACGTTCGTTGAAGATGTTTGGATGGGTGCCGGAGCTTTTGGTTATTCCTTGGAGTATTATGTTCGAGGATTGGAGCTAGGGAATGCCGTATTCACTGAATTTGAGGGGGACGAGCACAATTACCGTACCCTTGATAACAAGATAATAGATATGGGAGCAGGCCTAGAGCGTTTGTCCTGGATTACATTAGGTACCCCTACAAGTTACGATGCTACATTCGGACCGGTAATCAGAAAACTAGTTGACATTATTGGTATCGATATCGACTCGAAATCAGAATTTCTATCTCAATATTTCAGGATATTTTCTGAGAAATATTCAAACTATCAAAATGATGTAAGACTTTTAAAAACAAATATTGCAAAAGAACTGGGCATATCGTATGAAGTTCTAGAAAAAACTATCTTACCGTTTGAAACGCTATCAGTAATAGCTGATCACACGAGGACTTTATTATTTGCAATTTCTGATGGTTCTTTGCCTTCGAATGTAGGAGGGGGCTATAACCTACGAATCATATTAAGAAGAACCCTGGCATTACTTGCGCGTTTTGGTTGGAGGGTCAATTTAGAGGATATCATGGATTTACACATTGAGCAGCTAAAATCAATGTATCCTGAATTAAAGGAGCATAGGAATGATGTTAGAACAATAATACAAATTGAATCTGGCAGGTATTCTTCATCTAAAGAACGTATGGATTCATTAGCCAAATCCATGTTAACAACCAAAAAAATCCCCAGTGTTAACGACCTAATAAGGATGTACGAATCCGATGGAATTACGCCTGATTTTTTGCTTGAAACTGGCGTAATAGAAAAAATACCACCGGATTTTTATTTGAAATTAGCAGAGCTGCATACCACCCATGAATCAAAACAGGTTCCAGTTGTTGAAACTGTCACTGGACTGAAGCCAACAAGATTATTGTTTTATGAAGATGGATCCATTAGAGAATTTGATGCAAGAATTCTTAGAATACTTGGAGGCAAATACATGATTTTGGACCAAACCGCATTTTATCCCAGAGGAGGAGGACAAGAACCGGATTTTGGATATATCGAAGGGATTAAAATTACAGATGTAATAAAACAAAATGATATAGTTCTTCATAAAATAGATGTCCCATCTAAAGATTCATTTTCGGAGGATAAAATAGTGCATGGAATTGTTGATAATAAAAGGAGAGTAGCTATAACCAAAAATCATAGCGCAACACACATATTGAATTCTGCGGCGAGGAACAGTCTTGGATCATGGGTGTGGCAGAATTCTGCCTTTAAGGAAGAACACTACGCAAGATTGGACATTACTCATCATTCTGCTCTAACAAGAGAAGAAATCAGTAAAATAGAAAGAACCGCCAATGAAGTCGTTCAGAAAAATTTACCAATCATAATCAAAGTATTTGATAGATCTGATGCTGAGGAGCGCTATACATTCAGGATTTATCAAGGAGGCGCAGTTCCATCAAACAATGTAAGGATAGTAAACATAGAAGAATGGGATGTCGAAGCATGTGGTGGAACCCATGTAGATAAGACAGGAGAATTAGGTCTGATAAAAATTCTAAGAACTGAGAGAATTCAGGACGGCGTGGTAAGACTTGAGTTTGTTGCTGGAAATAATGCTTTGCAGTACGTCCAATCACAGGATTCTAGATTACTTCATATCGCCCAATCCCTTGGATCAAGCAAAGAGAAAGTAGTTGAATCATTTGATAAGATAACAGCGGACAATGAATTAATAAAAAGAAAATTTAGAATCCTTGTTAATAAATTTTCAGACAATATGGCTGAAAGCGTTTCGCAGAAAGCGACTAAATCAAGATCAGGGTTGAAGATTTATGGTACTTATGATGATGAAATAGGCGATGATTACTATATTGCATTAGGAGAAAAAAGTATTGATAATAATCCCTTTTTGGTATACGTTGCGCTTGTTCAGGATCAAGAAAGAATAAAAGTCATAGTTTTTGTTGGTGATGAAGCAAGAAAAATCGTTAAAGCGTCAACAATCGCCAAAGAAATTTCATTGAAACTTGGAGGTACTGGTGGCGGAGGTACAGAGAAATTTGCTCAAGGTGGAGGAAAAGACAAGAGCAAGGTTCAAGGATGCTTGATTAATCTTGAGAATTTGTTGACTGGTGTTTTAGATTCAAGTGAAAAAAATGACTGAAAATTCGGTTGAAAAATCGCCCAATGTAGAACTCAATTGGGCAAGAGTTGGAGAAAAATGGAGAAAAAAGTGGTCTGAAAGTAGAATATTTGAATCTGAGCCGCAGTCACATAAGAAAAAGTATTTTCTCACTGTTGCGTATCCTTATCCAAATTCACCACAACATGTAGGACATGGGAGAACATATACTTTGGCTGATGTCCATGCAAGATACAAACGTATGAAAAGTTATAATGTATTATTTCCAATGGGTTTCCACTATACTGGAACACCTATTGTGTCAATGTCACAAAGAATCAAATCCAATGATCTAGAATTAATTGAAACTTTCAAACAAATATACAAGATCCCTACTAATATAATATCAAGTTTCAAAGAACCTAAAAAAATTGCCAGCTTTTTCCATGAAGAGATCAAACATGGAATGATTGAAATGGGATATTCTATTGATTGGACGAGAGAATTTACCACGATAGATAAGGGCTATTCAAAATTCATTTCATGGCAATTCAGAAATCTCAGGAAGAATGGTTTAATAGTACAGGGATCTCATCCAGTTGGATGGTGTCCTCAGGATCAAAATCCAGTAAGTCAACATGACACTATAGGTGATGTCGAGCCAGAGCTAATTGAATATGTGCTCGTGAAATTCAAATTTGAAGAACAATATATTCTGCCAACTGCGACATTGAGACCAGAAACTATTTTTGGTGTTACTAACTTATGGATAAATCCTGATATAAAGTATGTAATTGCACTTGTAAACAATGAGAAATGGATAGTGACTAAAGATGCTGCAAAAAAGTTGGAATTTTTAAACGTAAGCATCTCGATAATTTCAGAAATAGACGGGTTTGAGCTGATTGGCAAATTTGCATTTGATCGATTAAGGAATAAACACGTACCTATATTTCCTGCGTCATTTGTCGATCCTTATAGTGGGACTGGAATTGTTATGTCGGTTCCAGCACATTCACCTTACGATTATCAAGCACTGGTTGATTTAAGGAAGGATGCCGATATCTTGAAAAAATATCATATAACTGTTGATATTGCTCCGATAAAGGTAATACATTCTGATACGTTTCTCTCAAATGACAGATCTCCCGCAGAATCTATAGTGGCTAGTTATTCAATAACGGATCAGAATGATTCAAAACTTGAAGAAGCAACTAACAAACTTTATTCTGATGAATTTCACAATGGTATACTTTTACCAGACATAGCCATAATCGGAAATCTAAGTGTGGTGAAAGCTAGAGAGACAATAAGGGAAAAAATCATCAACGAAGAAATCGGAGCCACCATGTATGAATTAAAAAATGCTGTAAAATGTAGGTGCGGTACTCCATGCGTAGTTAAGTTACTAACAAATCAATGGTTTATCAATTATGGGGATGAAGGTTGGAAAAAATTGGCACACGAACTGGTTAACAATATGGAAATTCTTCCTGAGGAAATAAGACAAGAATTTATCAACGTTATAGATTGGCTAAAAGAAAGAGCATGTGCAAGAAAAAGCGGTCTGGGAACAAAACTTCCATGGGATAACGAGTGGATTATTGAAAGTCTAGCAGATTCAGTAATCTATATGGCTTATTACCCACTATCACGATATATTAGCAATACTATCGATTCTCAAAACAGTGAACATAAGGTATTGGCAGACAATTTGAGCGATAGTTTTTTTGATTACGTTCTTTTAGGAAAGAATGACCGTGATCTAGTTGCTAAAGATTCAAAAATTTCTGTACATTTATTGGAAAAAATCAAAAATGAATTTCTATATTATTATCCAGTAGATTCCAGGCATTCTGGAAGGGATTTGGTACCAAATCATCTTGTGTTCTTTATATTTAATCACGCAGCAATCTTTACCAAAAATAAGTGGCCTAAGCAAATTGTTGTCAATGGATCGGTACTAATGGAAGGTAAAAAAATGTCTAAATCGCTTGGAAATATTATTCCTCTGCGGCATGCAATAGACGAATTTGGTGCCGATTCGGTCCGTCTTACTATGTTAGCATCTGCAGAGATATTACAAGATTCTGACTTCTCCTTTGATTTAGTAAAAGGAATTAGATCCAAATTGTTTGAAATTTACAGAACTATTAGTGACCATAAGAACATTTTTACTACAACTCAGAATAGTTTGGATCACAATGAGCTGGAAGACACGTGGTTTTCAAGTAGGATACAACACATTATCATAGATACTACTTCTGCTATTGAAAAATTTAGAATCAGAGAAGCTTTACACAATATATTATACTTGATGGACAACGATTTACAATGGTATCAAAAAAGAAAACTTGCAAAAAATAAATCAAAATATAATAATTACATAAAGGAATTCTTCGATATTAGGATAAAATTACTATCACCTTTTGCTCCTTTTTTCTGTGAGGAAGTTTGGGAAATAATGGGCAATCATTCCTTTATCAGTTTGGCGCAATGGCCGGAAGCTAACAATTCAAAAATTTCGCTGGAAGCTGAAGATAATGAAAAACTTATTCAAGATGTGATTTTAGATATACAGAAAATAACAAAGGTTACTAAAATCGTTCCAAAAAAGATTATGATATACACATCTTCAACCATCAAGAGCATATTATATAAAAAATTATTAGACAAGATGCAGAGACGATCAACTGCAAATTTTGGAGTACTCATGAAAGAATTTGTAAATGATAACGAAGTCAAAGATTTTGTAAAGCGTAACCCTGACTTGGTAAAGAAAATGATAGATGACATATTGTCCGAATCATTAGAAGTTAGGCATAGAAGAATGAAAACTAATTCATTTAATGAATTGATACCTCTACAAGACGCTATATCATTACTAATTAGTGAGATTGGAAATCAACAACTTGAAGTAAGAATCTATTCTGAAGACAACAATGACAAATATGACCCAAAGCAAAAGTCAAAATTTGCAAGGCCTTATAAACCAGCTATCTATATTGAATAAACTCTGAAGTCATAAATATTTAAAATTTATCCCACTAAATGGTACGCTAGGTATTTGTAATAGCAGACGGCCAATATTTTTCATTATTTCAATCAATACTAAATTCTGAACTAAAATTATTTTATTGGTTGCGTATAGCATTAAATTTAGAATCATTTTAGATATTAAGAGTTGTCCCCCAATTATATACTAGTTTGTTCAAACAGAGATATTGCGAGTAGTTCAATCTCACGTTGTTTAATTGAGAGATATGGGTTCATGAAAGATACTAATTCTACCTTTTCTTCTAGCAAATATCCAAATATTGTTTTACATATTTCTGAAAATAATTTGCTCTATCTTGACAATCTCGATGAACTATATCCCAACACATCATGTTTTATTTTCTTATCTCAACACAGATCTAAAGCTAACATTCCGGCATTGACGTGTCATTCCACAGGAAATTTTGGCAAAAATAATTTTGGGGGCAAAGAAAGGGAATTAGGAGTATGTTATCCTTGGCTTCAAAAACAATACCTTATTGAATTGAATAATCATAAGGATAGAGTTCCCATGTATGATATTATCATAGAATCTACCCATCATGGTCCGACTTCACTAAAAAAACCAACTCTATTTATTGAAATAGGATCAACTGAAAAACAATGGAAAGATGAAAATGCAGCACATACAGTATGTAGATCTTTATTTAAGGTTATTACCAGAAAAAATGAGTTTTGTGAAAAGGTAGCCATAGCCCTAGGAGGCAATCACTATCCAACAAAATTCAATAAGATATTACTGGAATCGGAATTCGGTTTGGGATCCATTGCCGCAAAGCATGATTTACCATATTTGGATAATTTTTTAATAGAACAAATGGTATCTCGGAACATTGAGGAAGTAACTTTTGCTATGGTAGATTCAAAGGGACTAGGAAAAGAGAAATCTAGAATACTATCTGCACTCGATGAAGTTGGAATTGAAGTTTTAAGAATCTAGAGTAATGAAAATGCCGCTATAGTTATTTATTATTGTGTAACGTCAATAGATTATGGATTACATTAGAAGAAAAAAACACAGGGGAACAAGTACGCGTCATATTAATAATCAGTCTGTCTACAATCTTGTTTCAAATATACCTCTTGGAAAAATTGCAACTTATGGACAATTGGCGTCATACCTAGGGAATCCTCGGGCGGCACGTGGAATTGGAAAAATCTTAAACAAGAATCCACGCCCAATTATAGTACCTTGTCATCGAGTTGTGCGTTCAGACGGACATATCGGAGGTTATATGTACGGAAAGGAACGAAAGATATCGTTGTTACTTAACGAAGGAATTCCTATTGTTAATGATCTTATAAAAGATTTTGAAAAATACAGAGTGTAAGGTTGGGATTGTTACTTATGCATCTTTGCTTGTTTGGCAAGTTCTCTCAAGTGAGATAAAGACCTTACATTACCACCCCTAATTTTTTTATATAACGCCCAAAAAGTTTCTCTATTTATTTCGTTTCTGGCTTTTAATATTTTTAAATGACGTCTCATGGCCTTGGTTCGCTTAACATAAACAACTTTCTTTCCCACTCTAGCAGTTTTCTTTCCTTTCTTTGAACCGGCAGAAGTACCATGTTTTCTACGTGTCTTTAGTTTCTTTTCTGCTCTTGACCTAGAAATCCCTCTTAGTTTTACTGTCCATATAGTCCCATTCTTAACCAAGGAACGCATATCCTCTCGTGTAATAGCATCAGCTATATCATCAAGCTTATCAGGTTCGAATCTTACTCTATTTAATCCGACACCCAATATTCTTGCTATCAGTTCTCTCTTTTTTCTTAAATTTACAACCATTATGATTTAGCCACTTTTTTTCTTGAACTTTTACTCTTCACTTCTTTTTTGCCCTTTGCTTCAGCTTCTTTCTTGGGCTTTGTTTCTACCTTTGCTTCAGCTTCTGCCTTTGCTTCAGCTTCTTTCTTGGGCTTTGTTTCTACCTTTGCTTCAGCTTCTTTCTTGGGCCTTGTTTCTACCTTTGCTTCAGCTTCTTTCTTGGGCTTTGTTTCTACCTTTTCAGGCAACTTCTTTGCTTCAATCTTACCTGGATTTAAAATCTTGATCTTCAACTTTGTAGCTTCTGTAACAATATCTATTCTTTTTTTGTTCCCAACACCATGAGCTATTCTTACTGCATCTTTCTTGGGATCAATTTTTGTCAAATCCCTAGTATTAAAAACCAAAACATCATTATAACCTGACGGATGTAATCCCCTTGATATTCTAGGTCCCTTATAACCAACCTTAACCAACCGCGGAACACCTGATACCTGCTGTCTCATCTTATTGTCTTTTCCTTTGGGTTTCCTCCAATTAGATGCAAGTTTTTTATACCTCCAGCTCTCTTGTCTCACAAACTCTGGTCTTTTCTCTGCTATTTTTTTTCTGAGTTGCAGGAGTTCCTTATTAATAACCAATTGACTATTGTCAAGACCCTATTTTTTTAAATAAAAATGTTTCTAGATACACAAGATATTATTTGCTTGCTTCGTGACCGGATACAATTAGTCACGACTAAAAATAGATACTGAATTCAGTCTATAAGCTTAAATGAAAAGGGAAAAATTAGGATATTATGAAATCAAGATTATTACTCATGCGAGTATTCAAAAGAAGGATTTGTATGGATGCTGAAAATCTGACATTATTATATTCTTTGTATCACAATAATATGGTAATTAATTGACTGAATACCGTACCGGAGAGTTGGCACCGCATAGCGGCACGTTCAATTTGTTGAGACATAACTCTACTCTCCTGAAACGAATTCGAAAATTAAATTGTTCACCAACAGCAAAAGATCGTATCATACCACTATCGAAAGGTGATCCATTCCCACCCTGCAAGAGTTGCAATACAGGCGTTATTTGGAATGGCTAAGGATAATTCAATTTCCAAATCATTTGATAAGTTTATTGAACTATATCTATGAATCCGTATTTTTCTCTCGTTGTTCTCAGGATTGACATATTATACTCGAATATTCGTTTCGAATATTCTTGTAGGATATCCATCATCGGTTGTGATGTTTTGTCTGTATAGAATCCAGGGCAATCACCAGTTAGCTGGAATGAAGCATGCACTACGGGTTTGCCATTATCAGATTCCATCCATGAAGAAAATGGATAAAGCCAACAAACACCTGGTTTATCGGGATGTAATTTACAACTACCGCATCCATCCAAAAACCTACATGGTAATGGTTTACCATCTTGTTCCTCTGTTTCTTTTGCATCTCTCTTTAGTGAAATCATACTAATTGTAGTAATTACATTATTCATAGTCGACGTTTCATTCCAACTAGAGATTGTGGTTTCTTTTTTGATAAATTCAGATTCTGATTTATACTCCATTTTTTTTGAAATTAGTGATATGTCGTCCTTAGTAAGCGGTAATCTCCCCTGCCTCTCACAGCAATTATGACAATCTGGCCATAGGCATTTCCATAGAACATAAGTTTCATCTTTTGCAAGATAGGGAATATGAAATACTACACCATTTACAACTAATTGAAAATCAGAAACATCGTCACGTTTTCCAAGATGCAGATCATATATTGACTGTTCTATTGTCCACTTGTTGGCCAAATTTTCCAAGGACTCTTTTATTTCTAATTCTTTCAAAACCAAATATGATTATGTCAAAACCCAAGTTTAAATGTGCCTAAGAAACAACTCTCATTTGAACCGCACAACATGCTCAACATTCAAGATCCTAGTGCCCCAAGATTAGAATCAAATAATAAAGGAAAGCACGCGTCATCAACACAAAATAGGAGAATGGTATGGGAGAACATTATCTGGCCATTAATATTGGATGTAAATCGTTCCTATTTCACGTTAAATGAGTACCATTTAAAAAGAGATAATTTTTGCAATAATAAAAAAATAGAATCATCAAAAGTTGCAGGTGGTTTTGTATCTCTGCTGGTTAAGGGGATTCTTATAAGACAAAAAAGTATCTATTCTATACATTATAGACTTATACCTTACATGAGAAAGAAGGTAAATCTGGAATATGGTCATGCAATAAGAGAAACAAGTACCAAGCGATAAGAAAAATTATCTTGAATTCGTAGATTTGACCCATTGGATCTTGCATAATTTAGTTTAATCAAAAAATTTCATCATCTATATTTTGTGGTCTGCAACTTTCCATTATCAGCTGTTACGATTATTTTTTTAAAATTTAGATTGTCCTTATCTGGGGTAACGAATATTGAACTAAATGGTCCGATAGAATTGAAAACTTGCTTTTTCTCCTTATCATCATCGAAGACTACTGTTACATTATGAATTTCTTGCAGGTTGTTATTATTTATTTTTATATTTACGGTACTAATAGCTTCCCCTGTTTCCAATATCTCGACAGTTAATCCCGCTCTTGGAATAAATACTAGCAATACCACAATAGCGACAATTGCAAAACCACCGTAGATAGCATATCGAGCTATTCTTATCCAATCCCTTGTCTTCTTATCTTTGCGATAATAATGCCAGTCATCATCATATCCTCCCAATTTTATTTCAATTATGTATTAGGCAAAATTATTATAAACATTTTATTGCTGAAGATGTAAAAATTAGGTAAACATCCATTTTCTATGAGGATTGCTTTTGCTATTTGTTGAACTTTCTGTACAATGCTATTATGTTATCGCAGTTCTTGCATTTGTATTCTCCTTTTTCTACTAGTACTACTCCTTGCCCGAGTTCTTCATTTGGAGTCTCATATTTTATAATTGGAGAACCATCAAAATCCTTTCCACATACATTACAATAATATTTCAAAAACCTATCTTCACTCAATCTCCCCACATTAGCCAGAAATATTTGCGGAATTCCCAGATTGGCTTTGATTTCTTCATCTTCCGTAATTCTTGCTAAGGCGTACCCCCCTGAACCTAACAGCTTCTTTTCCTCTAAATCTTCATTTTCACCCATATATCCGTATGTAGATAAATCCATAATTTTAACAGTTCATCAAGTATGATTTGATTTATCCGTATTTACATCTCAGTAAAGTTAATGAAAATTAAAGTGGTTCTAAACATCCATGACTTCAAAATTTGATTCAAATATATTGACAGACAGAGTTGAGTTCAAGGTATATGGTGCCGAAATACACTTGAATAACCTACAAGAAATCCAGTTAAATTACTCAAACATGGAAAAGGACAACCCAGTAGTTCAGGCGGAATTGGAAATAGATTGCTTTCTTACTCAAATTTTGGGAGCAGTGGATTGCCTGTTGATACTAATCAACACAAGATTAGAATTGGGAATTGCGATAGGAAAGGTCGACCAAGCTACAATTCAGAGCGCCCTCAATGCCAGAACAAAAAATATTAGCCTGTTAACAGAGCTAAGACAAGCCTCAGAACACAACGGATGGCTTTGGATATTAATGGAATTTAGAAATCAAACAATGCAGAGACCGTCCAAAGAAGCGCAAGCTCTTCTATTCGATGACAGGACAACATCGATAACATCAAAAGATCCGAAGGAACTAATCAACAAGAATTTAATATCATATTTTCAGCATAGTCTTAATCGTGTTAGGGAGTTGGTTAATACTATTAGAATGAAAGAGCCTCTGCTAAAGTAGATATTGATAAATATCCGTTTGAAAGTTTCTACTTGTAGCTCGAGAATTAGCCCGGTCGAATCTACACGATTGTGTCGATGCCGAATCTAGCGGTCAAACTCCACAGGAGGGCTACGGATTTCAGGCTCTGGATCGTCATGAAAAGATACCTGAGGACAGCAGTTCGAATCTGCTCCGGGCTACGATTTTAAATCTAAATTTGAGGCCCAAATTTAGCCAAGTATCTAGCCTCTTCTCCGAACCTCTTGAAATTTTCGATAAACAAATGTGCTAATCTTTTCGCTGCAACAACGTATTGGTCCTTATTAGACCAAGAAGAACTTGGATCTAAAATTTTTGATGGGATTTGAGGACATGACTGAGGAATTTCTAAATTGAAGATATTATCAAGTTTGTAATGTACCCTTTCAAGATCTCCGTTTATTGATGCCGATACCATCGCTCTTGTATACATTAGATCCACTCTCCTGCCTATTCCATATGGACCGCCAGTCCAACCAGTATTAATAAGATATACACTCGTGTTATGTTTTGAAATTTTATCTGCAAGCATTCTTGCATAATCAATAGGATGTAATGGCATAAATGGCGCTCCGAAACATTGAGAAAATGTCTCCTTTGGTTCCGTAATTCCTCTTTCTGTACCTGCTAGCTTACTTGTATATCCAGATATAAAATGATACATTGCACCTTCCCTCGAGAGTTTCGCTACTGGTGGCACTACACCAAATGCATCTGCAGTAAGAAATATTATAACCTTAGGATGAGTAGCGATTGAAGGTCTTACTGCGCCAGGGATAAACTCCAAAGGGTAGGCAACTCGAGTGTTCTCGGTTAGGAAGCTGTCGTCAAAAATTGGTTCTCGTGTTTGTTCATCAATAATTACGTTCTCCATTACAGAACCAAACTTTATTGCATTCCAAATTTGCGGTTCGTCTTCCTTCCTAAGATTAATACACTTGGCGTAACATCCTCCTTCGAAATTAAAAATTCCTCTATCAGACCATCCATGTTCATCATCTCCTATTAAGTTCCTTTCTGGGTCTGCGGATAATGTAGTTTTTCCTGTCCCTGATAATCCGAAAAATAATGCGGTTTCTCCATTCTTTCCCATATTGGCAGAACAATGCATCGGGAATACTCCTCTCTGTGGAAGTAGAAAATTCATGACAGAGAACATTGACTTTTTTATCTCCCCGGCATAGGATGTGTAACCTATTAAAACCATTTTCTTGGAGAAATTAATGATTATGAATGTTCCGCTTTTGGTACCGTCAATCTCAGGGAGAGCGGCAAAATCATTAACAAAGAACAGAGTAAATTCAGGTTTATGATTATTTAGTTCTTCAGGTGTCGGCCGTATAAATATTTGTGATGCAAAAATGTTGTGCCATGCACTGTCGGTAAAAACCCTAATTGGCAGACGATTGTCAGGATCAGCGCCAACAAATCCGTCAAATATAAAAAAGTCCTTCCCGGATACGTGCTGTTTCATTCTTTCAAAAATTTTGTCAAACTTTTCTGTAGATATGGAATGGTTCACTTTACCCCAATCGACGAGGCTATGCGTTATTTCGTCATCAACTATGAATTTATCGTCGGGAGAGCGTCCTGTAAATTTACCGGTCTTAACAGACAACGCGCCAGAATTTGATAACAGTCCTTCATTTCTCTGAATTGCTATTTCGATCAGGGTTGCTATTGGTAGGTTTCTCTCAATTTTTCCAAAATTGATATTCATCTTCTCAAGTTGTAAAAGATAGCTCTTAGTATGACCATCATCCTCCTCATTCATTGATACGATGTTAGGTCCACTATGGGTATTTAATTTATTTCATGTTACAAAGTCAATGTAGATAATAATGGAACTTAATGGAATTAAAAAATTAAAATAATAAAATGATTGGTGCTGATCATGTAGGATGACCTTGCACCAACCAAGAATGTTGTTACATCTATCTCCTGAAATAGACGATATCTAATATCAATTGCTCATATATTTTAAACTTTATTAAAATAGCTCTTACGAATCAAAGTAGTTTTCTTTATTAATCTGTTAACACTACTAAGTTTAAATGAGTAGCCAAGAAAGCAATAGTATTAGGGAAGTTGTACGGGAATTTACGGAAGCCGATAACGCAATCAAAACGGTCTTTCCAAAGGTAGATCCAATCCTGGTTGTTAGACTAATTTTTGACGAAAAAGCAAAAAAAGAGAATATCTATACCCTAGAAATGATCCTTAAACCTGAACAGGATACCGAACAAATTAGAGAGAGAGTAATTAGTGTCACGGGCATGGCACCAAGTTTTTATCTTCAAGGAACAAAAATGGTAGTGAGTCATAGTCTGAATCTCAACTTATTAAAGCGAATTAATGATTTGGATTTTGTGGTTAGCATCAAAGGAAGTCCATACAGTGCAGGTGGTTCTTCGGACTTTTAATGAGCGAATGTTACTATACAATAATAAAAGAGAATCTTTGAGTTCAATCTAACGGTAGGTGAAAATTATTTCAATTTTGAATAAACCTATCAACAAAATGAAAATATTATAAGTTAGGATGAGTAATTGATTGGTGCAATCCGGTGAGATAGAGTATCTGCAAACCATTAATTTAGTCGTCTGCCGATAAATAGACGATATTGATTTTTAGTTTGAAGACAATTATTTATTTCTAGAAATTCTAACTAAAATTGTCTTCAATGTATTTATCACAATGTCGTTCGATTGAGACAACATTCATCCATTCCATATCGTTTTCGGAGTATCGTGATAAATAAGCTCGCAACTATCTCTAGAAATTACTAAATTAAGTGTAAATTTAATTTATCTCATGTTAAAAATGGGTCATATTAAATTTTCATTGAGATCACATCTAAGCGATAGAAACAAAACGCATTAGATAAACGATTCACTAATTCAATTGAAAACACTTATTGCGCAGTACCCATGCCTTATACTTTCTAGAATAGTACGATAGCCCGCTATCCTCCTGATTAATATTATAAAAGTTATATTTTTCCTGTGTTTCGAATGAGCGTAGGAGCTTAACCAGGGTTCTCTCTTCAACCAAATATTTTACGATTCGTTCTACTTCTCTCTCCACCAATTTTCGGCACCTATTGCAATTTATAATTCTGTTATTACTTATATATGGTAACCAACATTTTTAATATAAAATTCCACGTACGTTTTTAAAGTAAAATTAAGTAAAAGAAAAGATGAATAAAAAGACTCTTCTCATTTGACAAATGTGTTTAAATTGCATCAACCAAATAATACGCCTTGTGTTTCAAGTTTTATCAATATTAATGGAATTTTAAAACAATAGATATAAATTAACTTTTTTAAAGTACAATTTATGTGAACTCTTTTATAGAGACTTTTGCAATCCGTAAGTTAGCTCATTATAAAATTTTTCAATTATATGTCCTAATTCCAATGTGTTTATTACTTGTTTTTAGCTATATTTCTGTAAATTCTTATGCTCAAACTACAGCTTTCGATGATACTTTATTGTCCAAATTATTCGATAGAGTTAAGGGATCTGTAGTACAGATTACTGTGTCTAACAAAGACCCCCTATCTTCTGCACTTGGTTCAGGTTTTGTTTTTGACAAATCTGGTCATATTATCACAAATGATCATGTGGTTCGAAATAGATCGTATAACGATACTGATACCAATAATACCAATAATGTTACTGTGACATTTTTGGATGAAAACACCTATAAGGCAAAAATTATTGGTAGCGACCCTTTTTCTGATCTGGCAGTTTTACAAATTGAAAATCCAAAAAACGAATCTTTGAAGCCACTATTACTTAGTAATTCTTCTGATGTAAAAATTGGAGAACATGTAATTGCAATAGGGAACCCATTTGGGCTTTCTGGTTCTATGACTGAGGGAATAATTAGCGGATTAGGAAGAGTCATACCATCGCAAAATCCAGGTAGTCCTCAAGGTCCAGAATTGCCTCCTGATCAACAGAATGCACTAGTTCCTTCTGCCTCATTTTCTATACCAGAGATAATTCAGACCGATGCAGCCATAAATCCTGGAAATTCTGGCGGACCACTGCTTAATTTAAAGGGACAAATGATCGGGATAAATAGCGCTATTTTTTCATTAACAGGTGAATACTCTGGTGTGGGATTTGCTATCCCGGCAAGTACCATTCAGAGAGTAGTACCGATCTTGATTTCAGAACATTCCTACAAACATCCATGGATTGGAATTTCTGGAATAGACATTAATGAACAAATTGCATCCGCCATGAAATTAAACACCACTAAAGGTTTTCTTGTGGTAGATACTAGTCCTGGAGGACCTGCGTCTAAGGCTGGAGTTCAAGGCGGAGATAAACTGGTAGATATAGACGGCAGGAAGACTAAATTGTTTGGGGATGTTATTATAAAAATTGATAATCAAAGTGTTTCCAAGATTGATGACATATTAGTATATTTGGAACAACACAAAAAGGTTGGACAAAGTGTTAATTTGAGTGTTATTAGAGATGGAAAACCCCAAACAATTAAGGTTGTTTTGGCTGAAAGGCCATTACTACTCAATACGAAACCCTTGTGGTTGGGCATTGATGGTGTCGACATGAGTGCCGATATTGCTGCTAAATTGAATACTAATCAGAGCACTGGAATCCTAGTAGTCGGAGTTATTTCAGATGGGCCAGCAGACAAGGCAGGAATGAAAGGTGGTTATAGAATAACAGATATCAATGGAACACAAATAGAATTGGGTGGCGATATTATTACAAGCGCGGACAAAGTGCCCATTAAAAATTTGAAAGATTTATTGACCTATATTACAAATAATAAAAAAGAAGGCGACAAGATGAGTATTGGTATTCTTAGAGACGGTAAACCGCAGGAAATTGAGGTTACTCTGGAAGCAAAGCCAATGGATCTAAGACAATAGTTGAATAAGATTGATAATAGGTAATAAAGTAGACATCAATTAGAATTGGTGAATTCCTTATATCCTACCTTAAACTCTCCATTTATTTTCTGTAACAGGTCAATAAATTTTTTATCCTTGAATAGAATTTCTTTCATTTGACTTTCTATTTCATAATATGCTACATCCGGGTCACCGGTCGTTGATTTTGGTGTAAGAGAGAGAATATTTGAGTCAGAATACATGATCATAATCCTAAATGCCAATAATTTAGCATTTAACTCCAGCTCAAACATTAAATCATTCATCAATTTTTTTTTATGTTCCTCATTAGAGTTCTGTGTATCTTCCAACCAGTTTAGAGTGAATCTGCAGCATTGTTTGAGGTATTGTGTTACAATGGAATAGAATCTAGCCGTACTGGATTCAATTGTATCTTCTTCAAAATATTGGTACAAGAGAGTCAAAAGAATCGGATCATCGCTATACTTTTTCAAAAGGTGAGGAGGGTAACTTACGGTCTCAGACAACACATAAAATAAGCCCGAACTGGTTAGTTGGTATTTTCTCATCCCTCTGAGTATTAATCCCTTTTTTTCAACAAGTAATTTGGAGCCTATCAATTTTGAGATAGATGATGTGTCACTAGGTTGGGTTTTGTCTCTACGCTTTAAATATGATCCGATTTGTGAAGAAAGATCAACGTTGTTTAATACCTTAAATAAAATCGATCGTTCCTCTGTTCCTATTCCCTTTCTTTCGTAATCATATATTGTTGCGAAATAATTAGAGTAGTCCATTTTTATTCTTGGAGTAATGGATCAATAATATTAATTAAATTTAAATTATTCATTGTAATATATAGTATATAAAAACTATCTAGCTATTTTTTTACATTTTTTGGAGTCTAGTAGTTTATTGTCCATTTCAGGATTATTCTTGTTATTTGAAAAATACTACATTTAAAAAGCACCCTATAGTGTAAGTCGTAGGGGCCATCGTCTAGCTTGGTCAAGGATACCATCTCAATTGATTTGATATCACTTCATTTCATCTCATTTCATTGAGGTATTGGCCTGGGGCGCTGGCGGTCGAGGGTTCAAATCCCTCTGGCCCCAATGAATTAATGCCTTTCTGATCATACATAAACAAGTAAGAACTTTGGCTACACAAAATTGCATCGGCTTAAGTCTAAACTAGATTATTTTATAATTCTTGATTGAAAAGGGGAAAAATATAAACTACCCCTATGCATAATTAATGCATAAATTGAACGCAAGCATGCATAAACCCTCCATACTTCGCAAGAAGGAGGACGATACAAACCAGTCTTCTGATTCTGATGAAGACATAGAACACCAAGATAGGATAGCAAAAGTACTGATGTACCATAGTAAAGGTTTTAACCAGTCTGAAATAGCCCGCAAACTCAATGTGAATCAATCTACAGTTAGCAGAGATTTGGAGGAAATAAGGAAGAAGGCAAGAAGCTCGCTGGACCTCTATATGAAGGACGAGATTCCAAATGAATTTCAGATTTATATCAGTGGGTTTAATGAGATTATCAAGAACCTTTGGGAAATTGTTGAGGACAAACGAAATCCCAAAATTAGTACCAGAGAAAGAGCATATGTTTTATCGTTACTAATGCAATGCTATAGTAAAAGGATTGAAATGCTAGTTGGCGGACCTGATTCGGACATGAATGCAAAGAAACACATTGATTCAATAAAACACAGAGAAGTATTCCCACAATTTTGATAATTTTGATATGATCTAGAGAAATATTAAGCTTATCTTTCCTTGAAAACTAACCACTTTTTGAGATCCTTTAATATTTTGTTTATTATACTAGTAACATACATTCGATCTTTATCCCAAATCAAACTTCTCCCCTTTATTTAGTCCCACCGCTATAGACACAATCAAATTACAGCGAATAATGTCGGACGAAAAAGATGAAATTAACTTATCAAACCTAAGACAAATAACATTTAGACGTGTTCCTGGGTAGAGTATCGTAATGTTGATGACTTCGCAGATTATGTTCTGCAATAAATCTCCTTGAATCCTTCTATTTTATCTTTCTTTCCCCTTTTTTTCTGAACCATAAGCCACTGTTGAGTATAGCGTGTAGTAACATCCTCTAGACTGTTGGCGGAGAATGCCAATACATACTCATACTTCTTTCCCCAATTTTGTTCATAATAGTAGGGATGGTCAAAGGAAATAGGATAGTCCAAAGTTGAGTCAATATGTACCCATTTCTTATTCATCAAAGATTCATTCCAGCAATGGTCAAGATAATCGTGTACTATTCTAGTTTGAATCGATAATGAATTTACAATACCGCCAAAGAGCATGGACCATTCACTACACCTACCGATTCTTGCTTCTGCAATCCTTAGTATTTTGTCATATCGTGGAAATATTTGGGTTGAACCACAGACATCACACATGTGAATCTCTGTTTTCCGAAATGTTGCTGAATTATCATCAACAAGTTGAACTCTCATTGGTCTATTACATAATGTACATTGTTGTTCTTTCGGCATCCACTTCATAAAGTCATTTTTGAACCAATGTAAGAGCGGCTTCAAGGATTGGCCATTGTGAGTTAATTTTAATACCTCATCTGGTACTAATTGTTTGACAGAATCCAAAATTGCCTGATCATTATATTGCTCTGATATTCTTTTGTATAACCTAAAAGTGTTGGCGTATGATGAGAATTGATTCAAGTTATTAATATGAGCTTTACATACTCCCAAATTTATACTGCTGGATGATGCTTTAGAAACGCACTGTTATAATATGTTATCCATGTTAGGACCGAACAAAAATTGTCTATTTCTATTCCTCTTATACCAAAAAAGCTCATTATCTTTTGGTCGATAGCAGAAACAAGTGAATTCACCCTTGACGGCATTCCGGTAACAATAGGGATAAAGTGTTTCATGTTCCGTTTCGGAAATACTCGTGACATCTTATATTCGAAGATAATGTATTTATAGTAAGCAATTCTAAACAGAAATATAATTCAACTGGGACTTCTCGGAAGTGATGAACAAGAACAACCAATAGTCCCAGTTGGTGTTTAGGTATATTATAATTGTCTAAGAAAATATTTATACTTTATTTCTATGAGATTGTTATATATCACTAAATGAGCTGAATTATCATCAACAAGTCGAACTCTCATTGGTCTATTACATAATATACATTGTTGTTCTTTCGGCATCCACTTCATAAAGTCATTTTTGAACCAATGTAACCAACAAGTTTATGACATTGGACCGTACTCTGACCGATGCTATTGTTATTGCTTTTAGTTTTTAGCACCACAAATATTATTTTGATCTATTTGCGCTTTATTACATGAAGTCTCATAAAATAGGAATTCGAACCGAGGCTTCAAATCCCACTGGTCACTTCTTAATCCTTATTTTTATTTTGTCCTGGTCCTAAAGAACATACCAGGAACGAATTGTGCTGTTAAGTCGCAGATCTCAGCAGAAAAATATCCAAGATACAACATGGCGATTCTATTCGTTCACATATTCAATAAAGTCTGGCATCCTGTAGAAAAGCTGTAAATTGCCATAAAATGTTAAGTTCCGCTCAGCTATCTATTATTTAATTAGGTTCTTGTGTTATCAATAAGAGTAACGTTATACTTTAATAACTTTCCATCGTTCTCATATTTGGGTCTAAATAGCGAATCCAAAGAGCTCGATATTAAAATTTATCCATCAAATTCGAGTCTAAAAATTATGTCAGATTAGATTTACCAATGGCGGCCCAAGAATTCTAACCTCTTGTGTTAACTTCATTTTCATTTAATAAATAGCTAAACGACTTCAAAAAGTCTAAAAATATCAGGAATGAACATGTTCATATCGGTGTTCAATACTATATGAGCTAGTTTGTTAAAAGTTATGATATAGCTTTTGTTCTTCACTTTCTATTTTGCTTATAAAGTCAAATAGAGTCGGAAACAGTCTACTTTATATTTACAATAGTACATATGATTAATGATCTATTAGTGATATCTGTGAGAATGAGTTTTTCCATAATATCAATTGCTTTTATCCTCGTTTTGATTCCGTCATTTGCTGTAAATTCCTTTTCACAGTCAAATAGTTCATTGTCAAATAACTCGTTGTCAAATGCTTCAATATCAGACAAATCGGATGATAACTCTCCTTCGTCCTTTTCTTCTCTGAGTAGGTCACTTGCTGAAACCAATCAATCAGAAGAAGAACCCGTAGCACCCCCACCGCCATCGGAATCAGAATCAAATGATAATGCTAATTGAGGAAAAAACCAATAACTAGAACTTTACGTTGCAAATCAATAGCAAATTTTAGGATAATAGATATAGAAAATCAATTACTATTCTAAGGTGATAATATGGATATTGACATCCTGTAAAAATCTTTTATAAATTTCATATTTTATGACTTGATTTTCTAGTTTCATGATTATTTTTTATAACGTAAGAGTTAATAATTACAAAGAAAAAAGAGACATATGGGAAAATATGAATTACCTCCGGTACCATATAGTTATGATGCATTAGAACCACATATTGACGCAAGGACTATGGAAATTCATCACACTAAGCATCATCAAACTTATACAGATAAGCTTAACGCCGCTCTTGAAAAATGTCCATCCACTATCCAGGAAAAGGATATTGTAGAGATATTATCCAACCTTGATCAAGTACCAGCGGATCAAAAAAGTGCTATCAACTTTAATGGAGGAGGATTTGATAACCATAGAATATTTTGGCACAATATGAAATCAAATGGCGGAGGTGAACCGAGCGGCTCTATTGCAGATGCAATTAATGAATCATTTGGAAGCTTTTCTGCCTTTAAGGAAAAATTCTCTTCTACTACGGTGTTGATTCAAGGTAGTGGATGGGGATGGCTGGCATATAATCCGTCAACCAAGAAAGTGGAATACAAATCAATGCCAAATCAGACAAGTCCACGAACAGAGGGATTGATACCACTCTTAGGATGTGATGTGTGGGAACATGCTTATTATCTCAAGTATCAGAATAAAAGACCTGACTACGTTTCTGCTTGGTGGAATGTTATAAATTGGCAAGATATTTCACAGAGGCTCGATCAAGTCAACAAATAAATAGATAAACATTTTTTTTAATAATTAAGATATCAAGAATAATAACAAGTATCATCCGTTATGAAGGTTATAAATTGAATTTTTGATTGCTTGCCAGTGATATATGATTTAATAGCATCAAGGTAGTTCTATAAAGTTAGAACGATTCAAACATTTGGATTAGATTCCCCTTTTTTACCTTTTGTATCTTTTTCAATTGTAAAGTTGTCCTGTACGTTGCCCTTATTATCATAAAAGGTTCCTGTCAGTTTGGAGCTTGGATTACCGTTACTAATGCCGATATCTAAAAATCCAAACTTGCCATCAAATTGTTTGGCAATGTAAGACTCCTGTCCTTGCATTGGATAGAAACCTTGTCCACCTGTTCCAACTATCGCAAAAATGGTTCCATCAGTATTAGCGCTATATCCTGTAGTAGAGCCTTTTATTACGGTTGGTTTTGAACTTTCATCAGGATTAAATGCTATTGGATATGTTCTCTGATAGTTGTGGTTATGTGCCTGTAATACTAGGTCAACACCATATTTCTCGAAGAGTGGATGATATATGTTTCTCAGCTCTTTTTCAGCATTATGTGTTGTTGGTGATGTATAAAATGGCCCATAGCTGGTAACTACAGTCCAATCAATATCTTTATTTTGAGATGATTTTTCCAAATCTTGTTTTACAAAATTGTACTGCTCAGAGCCTTCAGTATAGGGAGATTGTGAAGCCATGATAAGAAAATGCACTTTTTTGTAATTATAAGAATAGTATGGCTTGTCCAATTGGAAGCTTTTGAGATATTGGTTCATTTTTGCTACTCCCTCTTGCGTATCATGGTATCCTAATGTGACCATCATTTTACCTTTAAGAGGTGATGTTATATCAAACCAACAATCAGCAGTACTATGATATGAAAGGTCTCCCAATGGTAGAACTAATTCAGGTTTTTTCTGTTCGATACTTGCTACAGTGTGCTGTGTATTTGTTGAACATCCAAAATCACCCGTAGCAGCAAAATTAAAGCTCTCTTCACTCTTATCATTTCGCTTACTATTGTCATTACCACCATCAAAACGATAGCCATCGTAATTCTTGTGATCGGCCCCCATGTTATCATTGTTATCATTGTTACCATTGTTATCATGGTCTTTAGCGTTGTTGTCTTCTTGCTCCACGAGGCGTTGATTATCCTCACGGTTTAGTACCTTATCTTTTAATTTTTCTATTTTCTTGTCTATGTCAGCTTGTATTTTCTCAATTTTGAAGTTTAGTCCATTGATTCCAAGGTTTTCCTTATCATAGCCATAATTTTGATCTTTAGCTTTGTTGTATTCCTGATGCTCCAAGTTCTGTTGATTATTTTCTTGGTTTATCCCGTCGTTCAGTTTGTCTATTTTCTTGTTTAACTCATCTTGATTTTTCTCAATTTTGTAGTTTAGTCCATTAATTCCAAGGTTTTCCTTATCATTTACCTTGGTTTGATCATCTGCCTTGGTTTGATCATCTGCCTTGGTTTGATCATCTGCCTTGGTTTGATCATCTGCCTTGGTTTGATCATCTGCCTTGGTTT
>Ga0193735_1000011_pt1 | contig 67855 bp, 72 predicted proteins | sample U1m2metaG_FD_145080 | JGI IMG/M metagenome (GOLD analysis project Ga0193735, IMG submission 145080) | Soil microbial communities from a riparian zone of the East river system, Colorado, United States - U1m2 | ecosystem: Environmental > Terrestrial > Soil > Riparian zone | place: USA: East River... | reverse complement strand
AAAATGTGGGCAACGCAATCGTCTCAAGTACGAAGCGTTAAAGCGGACATTTCGTTGCGGCAAATGCCAAACCGAGTTGACCCCCCCGAGCGAACCGGTGGAAGTGCCAAGCGATTTGGCGTTCGATGCGCTGATAAGACGATCGACTCTGCCGGTACTGGTAGATTTCTGGGCGCCATGGTGCGGACCGTGCAGAATGGTGGCGCCTGAACTGCGCAAGGTGGCGAGAGAGACTGCCGGCCGGTTAGTCGTCGCAAAGGTGAATACCGAAGACGTGCCAACCCTCGGGTACCGCAATCATGTTTCCGCGATCCCGACGATGACGTTGTTCCAAAACGGCATCGAAGTAGCGCGCCAAGCCGGCGCGATGCCCGCGTCGCAGATTCGACAATTTATCGAACGGCATACGTAAATCAAAAACAGAGAAAACAATGGACACGTTCTCACTGCTGTTTTCGGCGCCATCGCCGAAAGTTGAAAAGACAATCGAGGTAAACCTGGAAGATTTGGAGCAGTTTTTTAACACGATGGACCCTTCACCATTTCACGAGAAGGACCTGGAGCACGACTTGGAGGAATTCATCGTTAGCTGGGCCACCGAATATTCACTGCACGATCCGCTGCGGCTGGTCGTGTATTTGCAAAATCGTTCTCCGGGCACGGACGCGCAGAGTGTGATTGAGCGGGCCGTGCACAACTATTTTGCCTACAGGACCGGCTTGAACCAACGCGAGTTCAAGCAGCTCCTTCGCGAGGGCCGCATCAGTTTGCTGATCGGTCTGTTGTTCCTCACCGTCTGCCTGAGCGGAGGGCAAATGGCCAGCCGTCTCGATATTCCTGGCGCCAACATTGTGGAGACAAGTCTAACGATCGCCGGCTGGGTAGCGATGTGGCATCCGATGGACGTTTTCCTTTATGGATGGTGGCCATTGCGCCGGGCGGGCAAGGTTTATCGCAAACTCAGCGCTATCCCAGTCGAAGTCAGATATTCCGCTGTACCAGGAGAGGCGAGCAAATTTCTTGTCGATTCCGGCGTATGAAAACAAGCGTTGCGGTTGTCCAGCAGTTTACCTGCAACCGTTCCTGTTGAAAAAGTACGCGGAGCACATTCACTTGCTGTTCTGAGAGAGAGCATGAAATTGGTCCGTGATGAGAGCTCCTGTCGTAACTCTTAACGACTGTGCCAAGGCAGCGCCGATCTAGAGGCGGCTCGCTAACGCTGGCATTGCAGCTGAGATTGACGGTGAGCTTCTCGAAAAGCTTTGGTTTGTATCGAAGGAAGAAGCCGATGCCCGGATCGATGTTCCAATGGATCAAGTTGAGCGCGCGCAAAAGCTTTTGCTCGAGTGGGACGCGTCCGAAGGAATATTGCGCGAGGCGATTCGCTGCCCTGAATGCCAGTCATTCCAGGTTCATTATCCGCAGTTTGCTCACCGATCCCTCATTCCGAATCTAATCATGGGATTTCTGGCCAGGATCGGCCTGATCGAGAAGGAATACTATTGCGAGAATTGTCATTACACATGGCCAAAAGACGGAACCAAACGCTCCATTTTGTATGCGGATAGGAAGCCTTATCGTTTCGTCGACGGAATCGAACAGACCATGTTGGGGCCAAAGCCCGCGCAATCCCAACCCGCGGGCTAATGGTGTGGATTGTAATACTAAGAATGGCGGCGCTTGCTGAAATAACTCAACTTCATTTCGCGTATAGTCAGTGCGACAAGCTCGCTTCGAGTGAAAGCTCCGATTCGATCCGGCAGCAATAAAAGCCGATCCGGCCTGTTATCGCATTAGAGCGATCAATCGGCTGCGACCGGGCACTTCCAGCCTACAGAAGATGGACGCTTCATTCCCGCTGCTGCCTCCTCAGGCCTCAACTATTTATCGCAATTACGAAGCTGATTGATTGAATGGGCGGCTCGAAAAACGCAACTTAAGATACCCGGCGAAGCAGCCAAAGTCGTTCGATATTTGGATGTCGTCCGCATTCTGCTGCGATCAACGCTAACAATCCAACAACCAAAACGAAAGGAACACTGAAATGCAAAAAACACTCACTCGCTGGGAGCCACTCCAAGAAATGGAAGAGTTCCAAAACCGTCTTTCAACGCTTTTCGGCCGACCGCAACGCCGCGGGAATGGTCGGGAAGAGATCACTCTACCTGAATGGACGCCGCTGGCGGACATCACCGAAGATGACAAGGAATACCTCATCAAGACGGAGTTGCCCGAGATGAAAAAAGAAGACGTGAAAGTCACGGTCGAAAACGGCGTGCTGACTATCTCCGGCGAACGCAAATTCGAGAAGGAAGAGAAGAACAAGAAATATCACCGCGTCGAACGCGGCTACGGCACGTTCATGCGCAGCTTCACCCTGCCTGACGATGCCGATGCCAACAAAATTAAGGCGGACTTCAAAAATGGCGTGCTTACACTGCACTTGCCAAAGAGCGAGCACGCCAAACCCAAACAAATTGAAGTTAACGTCGCCTGAGTAAGACGCCGACGGCAGTATCGGCCGCGCGCGTCCCTATCCGAATCTAGGACGCGCGCGCGACCGCCTGTTACCGATTAAATTAATAGGAGACGTTATGGCGAATTCCCTAATCTCGCCGTTCCAATTACTGGCGTTAACATCGCGCGTCCAGTGTCTCAGGCCCCGCAATCCTCAACTGAGGATTGTTTTCGCATGTCCAGTACGACTAACATAAGAAAAATGACCCGACCGAACTTTGACAAAAACGATCATTACAAAGAAATGTACTCCAGGAGTCGGCGGAGTGCGCTGGCTCCCGGAAGCGAAGCACCCGATTTCACCCTGCGAAGCACTCCTGACCAGTGGCTTACTCTAAGCGAATTTCACGGTCAGCCGGTCGTGCTCGCGTTTTATCCGGCAGATTGGAGTCCGGTCTGTGGTGATCAGATGGCCCTCTACAACGAAATGTTGAAGGAATTTCACGACCTCGGCGCGGAACTAATCGGAATTTCTGTCGACGGAGCCTGGTGTCATGCAGCATTTGCACGCGACCGCAAACTGCATTTCCCACTTCTCGCCGACTTTGAGCCAAAGGGGGAAGTTGCCCGCCGCTATGGTGTTTACCGGGACAAGGATGGTATAAGTGAGCGCGCGCTGTTTGTGATCGATGCGGAAGGGAAAGTTCACTGGAGCTTTGTCTCGCCAATTGGAGTTAACCCCGGTGCGGATGGAATTCTTTCCGCGCTCGAGGATTTGCAAAACAAACAAGCAACGGCGGCAGTAGCCGAGACGAAATGATCGACCGAACATACTTCAAACTGCCGGATCCGAAGCGTGATCACTTGCAAGGCGCGATTGACGCGCCAATTGCGTTGCTGGAGTACGGAGATTACGAATGCCCCGTTTGCGGCGAAGTTCAGCCAATCGTTCGAGAAATTCAGCGTCGCCTCGGGAACAATCTCTGTTTTGCCTTCCGGCATTTTCCGATGTCGAACGTGCACCCGCATGCCGAGCATGCGGCTGAAGCGGCCGAGGCTGCCGGAGAACAGGGAGGCTTTTGGCCGATGCATGAAACGCTGTTCGCCAACCAAGATGCGCTCGATGACGAATCGCTGGCGGAATATGCCGCCGCGCTCGGCCTGAACGAAATGCGTCTCATTCAGGAAGTGATTTCGGGCGCTCATGCCGAGCGTATTCGGGAAGATTTCAAGAGCGGAGTGCGTGCCGGAGTCAACGGGACGCCATGTTTCTTTATCAACGGTGAACGGTACGACGGCGCGCGCGGCCTCGAACCTCTTTTGGCCGCGGTGTCGCATCCAGCAATCATTGCGTGAAATGATCAATCCAACTACAAGTTCGCGATACGTGCCTAAAGGCGGGCAGGTGTCCTCGCGCGAGATCCAATTGTTTGAGCCGCTGGCTGACGCGCTCTACACGATTGAAAACACGTCGCGCATCGTCGATGTCCCACGCCGCGCTCTTCTTGTTTATTGCAAACATCACCTTCTCGCCCCGGCGACGGCGCCGGTCGATCATGGCTATTACTTCGACGGCGATGCAATTCGCACTTTGCGCCGCATCGAGGCGCTTCGGACTGTTTGCGGTGACGATTTCGTCGGAATCAAGATGATCCTCGATCTAACCGCCGCATTGGAACGACTGCGCGCGGACATACGATTACTCTCGCGCACAAAAAGCTCCAGCCGGTGTGAAACGAGCGATGGCAAGCCGTCAACAGCTTCACGTCGGAGAATAAACGTGAAGTCCAACTCACGGAGAAAACGAAAATGAGTCGAGATGATGATATGACAGCGAGCGAGCCGGTCGCGCGTGTCGATCCGGTCGCACGCCGACTGTAATTTGAGATTAGGCCCCACCGTAGGCTGGGAAGTTCTCGACGCTTCCGGCGTTGAGCCTGTGTTCCAGGTGAACGCGATAGGCATGCTGCAATCGTTCACCGCCTCGCGACTGCTCCCATCAGGCGCTCCCATTCGTCGAGGCTGCCGCGAAAGCCAAGCTCGCAGGCAGTATTGAAACTCAACCGGGCGATCACAGCTTCCCACCGAAGAAAAGAAGCACTTCGCGCAGTGCTCAGAATGCGGAGAGATATTTGATCGACGAAGCTTGGACGAAGTGTTGTTCCACACGATCGACCACAAGCACCGCCCCGACATTCAGTACTCGGGCTCTGAAAAGCTGGATTAGGACACTCCCTTCACGTGCGTGTCTTAGTGATTATTTGGCGACCACTTGCTGATCATCCTCACTGATATCAATCTCCGGTGAGTAATCTGCGACCACCAGGCTGTGGATCTCGCCACTGCCTATTCTGTTCGGACATCCCGCCAAAAAACGATTCAAGCGATTTTGCCTCGCTTCTTCCATCTCTTTAAACGGATTACCTGTTATCAGTGTATTCATGTCTTTACCTTTCTGGATTGAGTTAAAGCCATCTTGGTGCATCGCGCCCACCGCTTATTGTCAGAGTCGACCCTAATCTTGTGCGTGTTGAGGCAGCGCAGCACGCGATACTCGCCGACTCCTATCGGCTGAAAGATTTGAATTCAAACAAACGGGACACAGGTAAACGTGCCTCCCGACGTGCGGCCAAGCTCCAAGCACCAACCGCGCGGGAAGGAGACAAGCCCCTCCAAGCTCGTTCTACGGAAACGGCGGAACGAAGTTTCGAAAAACGGCTCCGAATCGTAGGAAACCTTTACGACCGTCAGAACAATTTACGATTCGGCACTGAACGCTTCAAAAAGTTAGGTCATTTTGTTAGATTGCAACCCAGTAGCAAATCGATATTTACTAACTATCAGTGAGAATTTCGCGGTTTGGGCACAAGGCTTGCTGCCTCTGGTAAAGGACCACGAGAGAATGACAGTATTTCGAGAATACCTCGTGCGCGCTATGCTTTTCCGCTTGCTTGCTACCACCATAATACTTGGCGTGATCACAGGATTCGTTGAACTCAGCAAGGCAGCATTCTTTAGAACACTCGGAGGACAAATCGTGCAGGGACTGATCAGCATTGCCTGCTTCATACTTGTGGGAGTTGCTTTCTGCCGCTTCGGCTGGAAAATCGGCCTGCTTGATTTGTTTCTTGTTATTATTGCTGCGAACGCAGGTCTCACTTTGTAGGGTTGTTCCAGGAAGATGTCCCTGAGCCTCGCATCCCCGTCGGGCCGTCAACTCAGGTTACAGTCCGTGCGCGCAGAGTGATTGAAACGCACGAAATCGTTCACCGCCTCCCATCAGGCGCTCCCATTCGTCGAGGCCGCCGCGAACGCCAAGCTCACAGGCAGTACTGAAACTCAGCCGCGCCACCGCGTGAAACAAAAAGGCGCCGTGCAATGCATCGTGACGGTTCATTGCTTCGGTTGGTTGACAGCTTTACTGATTATTCAGGACGGTGTGGGTTGCGGGTTTGCTCACTTCAAGCTGTGCGCTCACTTTTTGTAGACCTGCATTAAGCGCTTCAATTTGTTTCTCCAGTTGCTCGACTTTGCGATGTTCTTTCAAAAACTCATTGAGCAACATTGCGTTCACCGCCTCGTAGCGGACGGTGTATGGTTTTCCTTCTTTATCGGGCAGCACCAAGGCGGGATTCACCTTTGCGACTTCTTCAGCGACCAAGCCAAATTGCGCTGTTTCCTTCGCGTCGCTCCTATAATGGAACGTGACCGGTCTAAGTGACAGGACTGCTTCACTGACTTTTTCCATGGAAGCGATGTCTTTCTTGAACCGTTCCGAGGAGGCGACCGTGCCGAGCTGTCCATTGTTGGATACAACCACTGGCGCCGTAGTACCGCTCTGCGTGGTCACGCCATAGATGTTATCGATCCAAGTGGTGTTGCTCACGTCTGCACCTGTGTGACCGATAGCGATAACTTCATGGGCCGTGGTGACGCTGGAACCCGCGTCAGTGCCTACGGCGACGTTTAAGTTGCCACTGACGCTGTTGGCGAGTGCCCCGCGACCGATCGCAACATTGCTTTCGCCGGTAGTACTAAGGAGCGCCTCCCGCCCAACAGCTGTGTTGTTGTTGCCTGTGGCGTTGTTAAGGAGCGCATTCCAGCCGATGGCCGTGTTGCTACTGCCAGTCGTATCACTAGAAAGAGCCTCACGCCCAACGGCTGTGTTGCGGTTGCCTGTGTCGTTGCTAGCCAGTGCAAACGACCCATTTGCGGTGTTGCCGAACCCGCTAGTGTTGCTCAAAAGCGCCCCAGCGCCTGTGGCGGTATTTCCGTCCGCGGTGTTGAACACAAGCGTTCCAGCGCCAACACCGGTGTTGAGGCTGCCAGTGGTGACGCTTTCGAGCGAAAGCCAACCAAGGGCAGTATTATAAATGCCGGTCGTTAGGCTAAAAAGGGCTTCCTGGCCTTCTGCGGTATTGCCACCAGGATAGTCACCATCGGGTGGCGGACTGACCCCCTCAACTTTTGCCAAAGGCCCAATGCAGACGAGGTAAAGCATGGTCAGAACTGACGATATTGTTATCTTCATGGGCGTGGAGTTTCGGACAAATGCCGTATCTCTGTCGAGATCAAACTGAGTGGCGACTCCAGTTAACAGGCGAAACGAGCTTGCGCTGCCCTGGTTTACTCGTGCAACCGAATCGGTAGCGACGTGAGATCGAGTTTGCCCGATGACATCACTCGCTCGATGAAGCCGGTGTCGTAATTTCCAGCCCGGAATTCTCCGTTGCGCATAATGGCCGCGTGAAACGGCACAGTGGTCTTGATGCCGGTGATGTAATATTCGTCGAGTGCGCGCCGCATCCGCTCGATGGCATTGATCCGAGTCGCGCCCACCGTGATGATTTTTGCGATCAACGAATCGTAATAAGGTGGCACGGTGTAACCGGTGTAGACATGCGAATCGATTCGAACGCCACGGCCGCCAGGCGCATAATAAAAATCGATTCGCCCCGGCGTCGGCTGAAAATCCTTTGCCGGGTCTTCCGCGTTAATGCGGCACTCAATCGCATGAAGTCGGGGCGTTGCATGTGCGACGTGCTCTGAAAGCGGTTCGCCCGAAGCGATGCGGATTTGTTCCTTTACCAAATCGCATCCGTAAACCTCCTCCGTAATCGTGTGTTCGACCTGGATGCGAGTATTCATCTCCATAAAATAAAAATGCCTATCCTGATCGACCAGAAACTCGATAGTGCCTGCATTTTCATAGCCGACAGACTTGGCCAGCTTTATAGCGGCGTGTCCCATTTTCTTACGAAGTCCCGGAGTCATCAGCGGTGATGGGCATTCCTCAATCACCTTCTGGTTGCGCCGTTGAATGGAACAATCGCGTTCGCCCAAATGGATAATGTGGCCGTGGCTGTCGGCAACAATCTGAAATTCGACGTGATGTGGATTGACGATGAGCTTTTCGAGGTAAACCTGATCGCTTCCGAAGGCTTTTTCGGCTTCGTGACGCGCACTGTGAAAGGCTGATTGCAAGCTCGGTTCGTTGTGCGCCATGCGCATTCCGCGTCCGCCACCGCCAGCCGCTGCTTTGATCATTACAGGGTAACCGATCTTTTTTGCGATTTTGATTGCGTCACTCTCTGTCTCGACAATTCCATCGCTCCCCGGCGTCACTGGCACACCGGCTTTTCGCGCTGTAGCGCGCGCGGCATTCTTATCGCCCATCGCCTGCATGGCCTGTGACGAAGGTCCGATGAACTTGATATTGCAGCTTTCGCAGACCTCTGCGAAATGCGGGTTCTCGGCGAGAAATCCGTAGCCAGGATGGATCGCGTCGACATCGCCAATCTCGGCGGCGCTCATGATTCGATCGATTTTGAGGTAACTTTCCGTGCTGGGCGCCGCGCCGATGCAAATGGATTCGTCTGCAAGCTGCACATGCAATGAATCGACATCAGCTTCCGAATAAATCGCGAGAGTTCGAACGCCCAGCTCCTTGCAGGCGCGAATCACCCGCAGCGCGATTTCACCGCGATTAGCGACCAGGACTTTTTCGAACATGAATTGGAAAGAGTGGCAAGCGCTCCGCGTTGCCCAGTTCAGCAACGCGCACTAGCAAGCGATGCGCCTGCTCTACAACCAAAATTCGCACGATGCATCAGCGGACTTTGAAAAGCACCTGGCCAAACTGGACCGGCTTGCCGTTTTCAGCCACGACTTCGGCGATGACACCGCTGATTTCTGCTTTGATTTCATTCATCACTTTCATCGCCTCGATAATACAAACCACTGTTTCCTCCGTAACCGTTTTTCCAACATCAACAAAGGGCGAGGCGTCCGGCGACCCAGCGCGATAGAATGTGCCCACCATGGGCGAGACGATTTCCCTTAGCGGAACGCTTTCGATCGCCTTGGGGGAGACAGGCGCGGCTTCGGGGGCCGTTGTCGCCCCCTTGGGCGGAACCGCCATTGGAAGCGGTGCAACCCCGGCTGCCTGACCCGAAGGACCTCTTTGAAGCTTTAAGCGGAACCCCTCCTTCTCGATTTCGAAGACCGAAAGGTCGTTCTTCTTCATCAAATCGATGATTGTTTTGATTTCTTTAATGTCCTTGGGATCCACCACGTGCTCCTGTCAAAAGTTAAAGAGGCTAGGTAAAACAGTTTTGGGAATGAGGTCAAGGCAATCATGCCTATTGTTGCCATTGAATGATTGAGTCGCTGCCGTTACTCGATTTCAAAATCATTGATGAAACCGACGACTATGCTGTCGTCGATAAACCGCCGTTTCTCCTGATTCATCCCACGAAACCGGATGGGACGCGAACTTTGTGGCGGGAATTACGCGGACTCTTCGCGTTCGAAATTGCCGCAGGCGGTCAGGTATCAATCGTAAACCGACTCGATCGCGAGACCAGTGGCCTGGTCTTGGTAGCGAAGAAAGCTGATATCGCGCGCCGATTTGGGCTGCTGATGCAACGGCGACGACTAAAGAAGGAATATCTGGCCATTGTCTGGGGTTGGCCCGAGTGGGAAAGGATAGCCGTTGATGCCGCCCTGGATAGACAAGGTAAGCATCAACACTCCGCGATCTGGCTTAAACAAATGATTCATTCATTTGGCGCTCCGGCGCAGACTGAACTTCATGTTGAGCGCCGTTTTGTGCGATCGCCTGGTCGGACGCGACCGCCTGGCGCGCCGCTCGAAGGCGCCCACGAGACCGAAAAGTTTACCTTAATCCGTGCAATTCCACACACAGGACGAACACACCAAATTCGAGTGCATCTCGCGTCACTTGGTCATCCCGTTGTGGGCGACAAGATTTACGGACCTGACGAACAGCTTTACTTGCGGTTCATCGAGAGTGGATGGACTTCTGAGCTGGAACGCCAGCTGCTTCTGCCGCGACATGCTTTGCACTCAGCGAAACTCGCAATTGAAGGCGAGTATGAATGGATCAGTCCGTTGCCGTCCGATCTCATGGAATTTATCAGGTAGGGACGCCGCGCTGCGGCGTCCCGACAGCGCAGCGCGCTGTCCCTATCAATTGCAATCCGATCAAGCCTCCTTATCGTAGGCGCGCCGAATGAAACCGCTTCGCGCTTTCGCTGCTTGTGCGATTGTTCTCGCTTACTCGCAAACATTCGGCGGCACGGAACCGCCACGCGCCGCGGCGACAACCGAAGAACTGAACCCGCAACGATTCGAATTGGCAGTCGAATCAGGATATTTGTTTGGCGCGATCAACCCGCCACAGGATTACCAAGTCGGCGCGGAATTCCTAACCGCGCGCGTTCGGTGGGGAGTTGTGCAGCGTGACATCTGGCTGCGCGGCTACAACCAATTCTATATTAGCGCGATCGCGGAACCGATTTTTCGGGGAATTGAGAACCATTATTTCGGACTTAACCTCGGAATGCGTTACAACTTTGTTCGACCGGGCAGCCGGTTCGTTCCTTACTTTTCGGGCGGGCTCGGTTTGGGATGGATCGACAGTCACCCGGAAGTTCCCGGTGGCCAGGGCCAGGATTTTACATTCAACATTTTATCGGCCGCCGGGATCTCCTATCTCGTGGACGAGCATTGGAAGGTAAGTGTGGGAGCACTTTATCAACATCTCTCGAATGGTGGGCAAACCGATCCCAATCCCAGCTTGAACCTTTTCGGCCCGCAGGTGGGCATGAGCTATTCGTTCTAGCGCGCTCTAGTCCTTCCGAGCGAAACGAAGAATCCCTGAAGATGAACGCGCCGATGGAAAATGTCTTGGTGATCAGGTACAGCTTGTTTGATGAGCTCGGCAGTTTTCAGGGACTAAGTTTCGAGCCCGAAAAATATCTGAAGGCGATTCTGTCTCGCGGAAGCAATTTCTTCATTCCGCGTCGCGAAGCTGAGAACGATCCCGCCTACAAACAAATTATTCCTTATGCGTTGATCGCCTTTGAAAAGAGAGTGCTTCATTATGTGCGTGGAAAAAAGGCAGGCGAACAGCGGTTGGTAGCGAAAGGCTCGATTGGCATTGGCGGTCATATGAACGAGACGGACGAATCGCTATTTGCCATGGATGAGCAGGCTTATCGCGCCGGCGTCGAGCGCGAAGTGAACGAGGAAATCAAGATCGACACTCCGTTTGAAGATCGAATCGTTGCGCTCTTAAATGACGACTCAACCGAAGTCGGACGCGTTCACCTGGGGATCGTGCACATCTTCAAATTGAAAGAGCCCAACGTGCAGAAACGTGAGGCAATGATCACAGGCCTTACATTTCTGACAAAGGAGGAACTGATCGCCCGCCGCCAATCGTTGGAGAGCTGGTCGCAAATCTGTCTCGATTCGCTGGAGCGTCTATTGAGCTAGCCACTCTCGTGCTTCGGTAGGATTTGACGACTTATCGACGCGTAGCCTATCGCGGCGTCTCCGCCGTGAAATTTATCTCGTCAATTTGCCAACGACCGACTGGATGGGAAACGGCCACGTTGATATCAGCTCCCCTGGTTGGATAATCAATGCGCGCGTGGAAGTTGCCGTTTGGCTCGAAAAAGTGTGACTGAAACACAATGTCACCGTCCACCTTTGGCGGAGACAGCGGCGCTCCAAGCTTGGCCAGCTGAGTCATGAGATCCTGTTGCGCTGACGGCGGATACTGGAGACGCATTGCGGGACTCAAATGATCCGCAAAAAATTTCACATTGTGTTGGATGATGAGCTCTTGGATCACTTGCCTCCCGAATTGGTCCCCTTCCCGCGTCATTTGCCGTTTATTGGAATCGAGCCACCAATATGCAACGCCGAGTACTACCAGCAAAATGATTACAACAACCAGAATTTGTCCTGATGATTTCGACTGCGACTTTATTTTCATTTTGTTTAAGAGTATTTGTTAATAGCCGAAACCCATGCCTTTAATCACTTCACCGTTATGGATTAACGCACCATGGCTTTGCGCTCCCGTGTAAGCGCCAAAACGATTTCGAGCGTTTACTTTGAAGTTGACCAGATAGCCGTAAAGAGGTTTGTCTTTTGTGCCCAAATTGGCGGGCTTTGGATCGCCAGTCCATTCGATGCGTGCACTCGCAGCATCGATTAATTGCGTATCGAGCCATTTCATGACGATCTCCTTATAATTCGTAGGATACGGTCCATAGCGCTCTGCATCGGCTGGTTGCGTTTCCGCGCACAAATTGCCTAGGGCGCAGATTCCCATAAATGACGCGCAGACCAACGCCACAAGCTCTTTCATGTTTGCATCTTCTACTGGGCGAGGTGGGTAGTCCAGCTTATTGAAAGCCGGTGTCAATCTGGTCGAGTCAATTTGCCCCCGCATGGGAACTTGTTGTCTGGATTGATGATCTCGATGGGGCCAAGATCACGCTAGCGCTACTTCTTTTTTAATTTCGCCTTATTATGAGCGCATGACGCCACAACCTTCGATCTTGATCTTGCTCGTTGTTACGTCGGCAATGACTTTGCTACCTGCTTCGGCGCAGGAGAGCCCGGCACAAACTGCCTCGCCCGCAATCTCTGAGAATGTTAGCTCTTTCGAACGGGCTGCCGGGGTCAACGACCCCGGCTACAGCTCAACTGCGACGGCGGGCGATGTAAAGCCATTCGATCCGGGTGCGGCAACACAAGTATGGCTGGATAGCGTCCCGCGGAATCAACGAGAGAGGTCCAACGCCTACTTCGAAGGCGGTTACTGGCTGATCCTCTGGGATTTTGTTCTCACGTCCGCAATTTCCATCCTTCTTTTGACCTCACGGTTTTCGGCGCGACTGCGCGATTTTTCCGAACGTGTCACAAAGATCAGGAATGTACAAATCGCCTGCTATGCGATCCTATATCTGCTTTTCGTCTACGCCCTCAGTTTTCCACTCAACCTGTACGAAAACTTTTTTCGCGAACATCAATATGGCCTGGCGACCCAGAGTTTCGCTCCATGGTTTCGGGAACAATTACTCGGCCTGGCGCTAACTTTAGTCGGCGGAACCTTGCTTGTAGTCGTTCTCTACGCCGTCTTTCGGCGCGCCCCGCGCACGTGGTGGATTTGGGCAACTATCGTCATGCTTATTTTCTCGGGAACCCTTGTCCTTATCGCGCCGGTTTACATCGAACCGCTCTTTAACACTTATAAACCGCTAACTGATCCAAAGATTCGAGATCCAATTCTTGCGATGGCTCGAGCAAATGAAATTCCTGTAAAACAAGTTTTCGAAGTAGATGCCTCGCGCCAGACCACGCGTGTGAGCGCGAATGTCTCAGGGTTACTCGGCACGACGCGCGTTGCGCTCAATGACAATTTGCTTAAGCAATGCACGCTTCCGGAAATTCGCGCTGTCATGGCGCACGAGATGGGGCATTACGTCCTCAATCATGGTGCGAAGCTGCTCACCTACCTTGGAATCCTTATTCTCATCGGCTTCGCGCTTACTCGAATTCTCTTCGATGTCGCAGTAAAACGCTGGGGAGAAAAATGGGAGGTGCGCGGAATCAGCGACCCAGCCGGGCTTCCATTGCTCGCCCTGATCCTGAGTACGTTGCTCTTCATCGCTACCCCGTTTCTCAATACAGTGGTACGCATCACAGAACGAGAAGCAGATGCCTTTGGAATCAACACTTCACGCGAGCCCGACGGTATGGCAAAAGCCGCGCTGAAACTGGGCACCTATCGCAAACTCAATCCAACGCCGCTTGAAGAATTCATCTTTTTCGACCATCCCAGCGGTCGCGCCCGAATCCGCATGGCTATGGATTGGAAAGCTGCGAATTTGCCGGCTGGGGAATCGCATGCGTCCGGCAATCAACCTGCCACGCATTAACCACCTATTTTCATTCGAACGCGTCCGCCGCCCTACCCCGTCTCGCGCGGGTGTTGCGAAGGCGCCGCAGCAGTAAAAGCGAACTTGCGCTTCCGAATCAACATCAAGTTGCGAATGTAAATAAGCGAGTTTGGCAGATACGCGAGAATCCCAACCGGATCGCGTCGGAAAATGAAGTAAATGCACATGAGCACACTTCCGGCAATGCTCCAGTACCAGAACGAGACTGGGATAATGCTTTCGCCCTGTCGTTCGGAGGCGAGCCATTGGACGAGGAAACGCATCGAGAAAAGAGCATTTCCAATGAAACCAAGGACCATGAGGTAACTCCAATCCAGTCCAAAAAATCGGTATTCTTTCCCGATCCAGGTAATAGCGATGAGTGCAAATGTGTTCATAGGCAATTAATCCGATTCAGCAATTTCATATCGAATTTGTCTGGATATCATCCAGCGAACCACAAGCAAATCGCGAAACGATTTAAACAGACGATTCCTGATACCGTAATGACCGGTTTCTGAAAGCGCGAATTTTAGGATTGACGCTTCATTCGCGCAATCAGCGTATCGGCGATCGCAGCGGGAGTCTGCGCAACCGCGATGTCTGCTGCCTCAAGCGCTTGAATCTTGCTTGCTGCAGTTCCTTTGCCGCCTGAAACAATCGCCCCGGCGTGACCCATGCGTCGCCCTGGTGGGGCTGTGATCCCCGCAATGAAAGCCGCGACCGGTTTCTTACAATGCTTCTTGATCCACTCGGCGGCTTCTTCTTCGGCCGAGCCACCAATTTCACCGATCAAGATCATCGCATCTGTGCCAGGATCTTCGTTGAACAGTTTCACGCAATCGAGATGCGACAGGCCGCCAATCGGGTCGCCGCCGATCCCAATGCAAGTTGACTGGCCGTACCCGCGCGAAGTGAGTTGCCAGACCGCTTCGTAAGTAAGTGTGCCAGAGCGCGAGATCACGCCGATTTTGCCGGGCTTATGGATGTAGCCGGGCATGATGCCAATCTTGCACGCGCCAGGTGTGATGATTCCCGGGCAGTTCGGTCCGATCAGTCGGGATTGCTTTCCACGCATCAGGGCTTTTACCCGCATCATGTCCATCACCGGAATTCCCTCCGTGATGCAAACGACGAGTTCCACTCCGGCATCCACGGCTTCAAGAATTGAATCAGCAGCCGCCGACGCAGGCACAAAAACCATCGAGGCGTTGCAGCGAGTCTGCTGTCGCGCTTCCCAGACTGTATCGAATACTGGCACCTTGCCATCGAACATCTGTCCGCCTTTGCCTGGTGTTACGCCTGCAACAACGTTCGTGCCGTAATCCATGCACTGTCGTGTATGAAATGCGCCCGCGCTTCCAGTGATGCCCTGCACCACGAGTCGCGTGTTTTTATCGACAAGGATGGACATGAGGAAAATGACGAATGACGAATGACGAATGACGAAATAATGACGAAGCTCTAATTACGAAAATCCCGGAAAACGCGTGCGCTGTTGGTTCGAACCTCGTCATTTGATCATTCCTTCGACATTCGTCATTCGTGCTTCGTCATTTTTTCCGTTTGTGGATGACCAGCTTGTTGCCGTCTGGATCGCGAAATTGCGCCATCCAGCACACAGGCGTTTCAGTCTTTTCCATATCGAAGCTGACACCGCGTCCTTTAAGTTTGTCGATCGCAGCGTCGATATCTTCGACCTCAAAAGCGATTGTCGTGCCGTCGCGTGACGGTTTCCAAGCCGGATGACAGCCGACACCGATTGTGATCGGACCGAGATCGTACTCGACCCATGCGCCATCCATTTGTGCTCGCGCAGGTTTTAGCTCAAGCGTCTCCTGATAAAACTTCCGCGCGCGTTCCTTATCAGAAACCGCGATCGCGACGAAAGCCAATTCGTTTGTGATCATTTGCAGATTCCTTTCTCGTTTTCGGATTTAAGTTTGTGAATTATTAGCTTGTTGCCGTCTGGATCCTCAATTACCACCATTTGGCAAACTGGCGAATCGACCTTGTCGTAGGAAACTTTTCGCTCTTCCAAGCGCTCTATCGCCGCGTCCAGATTATCAACCTCGAGGGCGGCACTTGTTCCATCCTGTGACGGCTTCCATTGTTCACCAACGGAAGCGAGCGCTAGCGTCCCGCCGCCGATTGGATATTCCGTCCAATGCTCGCCTGTCATTTCGGTGTCCGGCACCAAACCGAGGACGCCTTCGTAAAACTCACGTGCACGGTTCATGTTCGTCACTGGAATTCCGACAAACGCGATCGCTTTAATTTTCACGCGTGAGTTCCTCCTTCAGAAGCCAATCGGCCAGCAGTCCTGTCGTGTTGGAATCAAACGGGGCGCTTTTCCCTCTAAAGGCATCTGCAACACTCAAGTAGTGCTGAAACGTATGACCCATCTGTGGAACTTCGTATGAATACGCAGATGCGCCGCTTCCGTTTTTGTAAACATAGGCCGCTATCAATTCAGGGTCTTCGGGACTCATAATCCAATCCAACGCGCCTCTTAGGGCGTACGTCGGAACTTTCACACGCGACCACGCCGCCGCGAGATTCAACTTCTGTAATTGTTCGTAAAATTTGAGCGGTCGACCGTAAAGATGCGCATGATCTTTTCCATCCGGCCAAAGGTCCGCCAATTCTGGTGTTTCTTTTAAGATATCGACAACGCTGCGACCCTTGATCAACCATTCGGAGTAAAGCCTGGCCCCACGCTTCATCCGTTCCGTCACTTCGCCAGGAGATTTCCCCATTAACGCGAAGCGACGACGCTCGATCTCAAGCATGTGCTCAAACCACGTCTTCGCCCATCCGCCGACAGAAATGTAGCCGCGCACTTGCGCCTGCTCCGATTCGGATTCGGGAACAAGGGGTGCGAATCCGCCGCCGTTGCTAATGCCGAGCATGTAAACGCGTTTGCTATCGACGAAGTCATAATTTTTCAATGCGCGAAAGGCGGCGCGGTAACCACCAAGCTCTGATTCAAAATCTGTTTCTTCACAATTGCCCTCGCTGTCGCCAACGCCTTGTTTGTCGACCCGAAACAGCGAGAATTGTGGCAATCGCGCGAGACCTTGAAAAACAAGGCCGGTTGCATCTTTGGTGTCGGGCGGTGCTTCCACCGAATCGCAGCTCAACCAACCAGCAACGAAAATAACCGGCAGTTTTGCTTTCGCCTCGTGCGGTTTGGTAATGATGGTCCGCAATCGATTTCCGTCTGGTGCAATCACCGAATCGTAAATCACATCGACGTTTGGATAAGTCTCGCGCGCACTCTTTGATTTGCGGGGAAGATCTTCGGCCCAGGTTGTCGCGGTGAGTATCAGGGCAAAAGCAATTGTCCATCTCATCGTCATTTGGACCTTGCGGCTTTAACCGCTTTCTGCGCAGCGTCCGCAAGATCATCCGCCGTGATCAATGCGAGACCGCTTTCTTTGAGCAACTGCTTTCCCTTTTCGACATTCGTTCCCTCGAGCCGAACGACCAGCGGCACCGATAACTTTAATGTCTTTGCTGCGTTGATGATTCCCTGCGCAATGATGTCGCATTTCATGATACCGCCAAAAATGTTGACCAGGATCGCTTTTACTTTTTTGTCGGCGATCAGAATTTTGAATGCTTCGGTTACCTGCTCTTCCGTGGCGCCACCGCCTACATCGAGGAAGTTGGCCGGCTCGCCGCCATAGAACTTGATGATGTCCATCGTGGCCATCGCCAGACCGGCTCCGTTTACCAGGCAGGCAATGTTTCCGTCGAGACCGATGTAATTAAGACCATGCTTCGAAGCTTCGACTTCTCGCGGGTCTTCCTCGGCGATATCACGCAGCGCAGCGATTTCTGGATGCCGATAAAGCGCGTTATCGTCGAAGTTAAACTTCGCATCGAGCGCAAGCACATCGCCTTTGGCTGTCACAACGAGCGGGTTCACTTCCACCATCGAACAATCGTACGCAATGAACGTGCGGTAGAGCCCTTCGAATAATTTCGAAGCGCTTTTCAACTGTGACGACTCGAAGCCGAGTTGCTTCGCCAGTTTCCGAGTCTGAAATGGCTGCAGACCTGCCAACGGGTCGATTGGTTCCCGAATAATTTTCTCGGGCGATTTCGCCGCGACGGCTTCAATTTCAACCCCACCTTCGGTACTCGCGACGATTACAGGCGCAGCCGTGGCTCTATCGACCAAGACGGCAAAATAAATCTCGCGCGCAATATCTGCGGATTCGGCCACGAGCACTTTGTTTACCTGGCGACCGCCCGGTCCCGTCTGGTGGGTAACGAGGATCTGACCTAGCATCTTTGCCGCGACATCGCGCACTTCCGGGGGCGTCTTGCGAACGTGCACGCCCCCTTTGAATCCGTTCGTGAATGTGCCTTTGCCACGCCCGCCGGCGTGAATCTGCGCTTTAACGACGACATCGACATGGCCGAATTCGCGCGCGATTTGCTCCGCCTGGTCAAGGGTTGACGCGACCCTCCCTCGCGTAGTCGCTACATCGAATTTTTGCAGCAGTTCTTTGGCTTGGTATTCGTGAATATTCATCGGTAAGGGCGGCGGCCTGTTCGCGAATCCTTTCGGAGTCTCCGGTCTGCTATCGATTTCGGGAAAAGCAATTACCCTGCCGCGCGCGGATCAGCAACGGTTTTCTCATAATGTGCTTGCCTCGCCCGAGTTGAGCCCCCTACCCTCACATTTATGAACAACCTCGCCAGAATCAGCATCTTAGCTTGTACCGTACTCATTACGGCGTCACTTTCGCTCCACTCTGGCACCTCTCCGCAAGAAAAAGCGTTTGTCGACAAATACAAAACTGCGTTCGAAGGGAAGGACACGGCTACATTGGAATCGTTCCTCTACACGCAGGGCGCCGACCCGGCGATTCTCGGTTTCTACAAAATGATGCAATCAGGAGAAGCCGGGGAGAAAATATCCAACATCGAGCTTGTCGATCTTACGCCGGACGACGCCAAGAAAGCGGCGACGCCAATGGATTCGCCGACGGGCGGCAAAGTTTGCCTGACACTTAAACCAACCAAGAAACTCATCATCAAGGTCGAGAAAAAAGACGCCAACGGCAGCTCAACCAGCACAAGCGAGAACTTCATCGCTGAGAAGGACGGCAAGTTTGTTATTCCTGTGCCGGGACCGTGTAAGTAATCATCAGGCGAGCCGGTCGCGTAAGATTGCCGGCAGGTCTTGGATTGCGACGCGTTCTTGTTTCATCGAATCGCGATCGCGCAACGTCACTGTGTCGCGCCGCGCGGCATCCTTCTCTCCGAGCGTTTCAAAATCAACTGTCACTCCGAACGGAGTGCCAACTTCATCCTGACGCCGATACCGACGGCCGATGGCCCCGCTCTCATCATAGAAAACGGTCATGTGCGGGCGCAAAAGACTGACAATCTCTTTTGCTTTCGCGACCAACTGCGAATTGTTCTTTAGCAGCGGGAATACACCGCACTTAATGGGAGCCATCCGCGGATGAAAACGCAGCACAATGCGCGTCTCCATTTTTCCTTTTTCATCCGGCGCTTGGTCTTCTGAATACGCCTCACAGATCAATGCCAGCACAGTGCGATCGACACCGGCGCTCGGCTCCACAACATGCGGCACAAATCGTTGTTTCGTTTCCTCATCAAAATATTCGAGAGATTTTCCGCTGGCCTTCTGATGCTGCGACAAATCGTAGTCGGTGCGATAGGCGACACCCTCGAGTTCCTGTCGTCCAAACGGAAAATCGTATTCGATATCGTAAGTCCCTTTTGAATAGAAGGCGCGTTCATTGTCCGGGACAGTCAGGACATGCAGCTTGCTGCGCGGAATCCCGATTTTTTCGTAAAACCTCAGGCGTTCTTCCTTCCAATATTCGAGCAATTCCATCCCCTGCTCCGCACGGCAAAAATATTCGATTTCCATTTGCTCGAACTCGCGCGAACGAAACGTGAAATTGCGCGGATTAATTTCATTGCGAAACGCCTTACCGATCTGCGCGATGCCGAATGGCAGTTTCTTGCGCGATACTTCGAGGATGTTTTTAAATTGAACGAAGATCGATTGCGCTGTTTCAGGACGCAGATAGGCGATGGAACTTTCGTCAGTTGCGGCGCCTACATGCGTCTCAAACATTAAGTTGAACTGCCGTGGCGCAGTCAAATCTTTGCCGCCGCAATTTGGACACTGCTTGATGCCTTTCTTCTCCACGAGCTGGTCAGCGCGGAAATGTGCCTTGCAAGTCCGGCAATCGATCATCGGATCAGAAAACCCTTCGACGTGACCGGACGCCTTCAACACCGCAGGATGCGTTAGAATCGAGCCGTCCATACCAATCACATCGTCCCGCTCATGCACGGTCACCTGCCACCAGTAATTCTTGAGATTACGCTTTAGCTCCGCACCGAGAGGCCCGTAATCCCAAAGACCATTCAACCCGCCGTAGATTTCGCTCGATTGGAAAATGAAACCGCGCCGTTTGCACAGGCTCACGATTTTTTCCATCAATTGAGAGTCGGGAGACTTGCTCGTCATCTGCGCCACAGATTACACGATCACGAATGGTTGTAGAGTCGTTTGTGCCAAACGACTTGCCTCTGGTTTTGCGGCTGACACAGCCGCCGCTACAACGAAGACGTTACGACTGTGTTTCGACTGTGACTTCGGTCTTCACCGAATTCGCAATGAAACATTGCTCGTGCGCTGCGTGATTCATCTCTTCGATTTCTTGCGCTGTCGGTTGCTTGTCACCGGAGAACTTCAATTGCTGGTGTAAAGTCACGCGCGTGATGGCAAGTCTGCCTTCCGCATTTTTCTCCATATGGCCGACCGCATCGTCAATATACTCATCGAGCACGAACTTCTTTTTCGCGGCGATCGCGAGGAAAGTCAGCATGTGACAGCTCGAGAGCGATGCCACAAACGCTTCTTCGGGATCGACAAGCTTTGGATTCCCCAGATAAGCGGGATTAGCCGATGCCTGCATTTCGTGTCCGCCATCAAATTTCCAAGTGTGATCGCGTGGATATTTCTGATACTCGAACGGCGTGTCGCCGCGTTTCCAAGTGAGAGTTATCTTATGTTCGGACATGCTTTTAAATAGAACGCCACGCGCTCAAGGGCAAGCGCGGCTGGTAGCAAAAATGCGCGATGCTGGTATCGAACCCCCGCCCGCATCGCTACGCGAAGCGTTGCGGGCGCGGAGCGACTTTCAATCCAGACGCCGCTTCAGATAGGCTCGCCCGAATCCGGTCTTAAGCTGCTTTTCGCGCAGCCGCGCCTTTAGCTCAGAACGACACGCCTCGTAATACTCCAGCCTAACTGGCAGCCGATGCGCAGTTGCGCGTACTTGGCCCGCACGGTGCTGTGCCAGTCGTTTCCGGAGGTCAACTGCCGAGCCAACATACAATTCGCCATCGTCGCATTTCAGCACGTACGTGTAGAACATTCGACAGCTTAGAAAATGCGCGATGCTGGTATCGAACCAGCGACCCCTTGCGTGTGAAGCAAGTGCTCTACCACTGAGCTAATCGCGCGTATGGGAGATAGCAATTAGAAACAAGGAATTGGAAATTACAAGTCGGGCTGACCCCAAAGAATATTTCGTGAGCGGTCATTGCGGGACAAGTCAGAGGTTCGAATCTGCATCATGAATTCTCAGACGCTCTTTTATTGACACCAACGGTGCAACCCTTCACGCTCTTGGGCAGCCGCGACCTTGTTAGTCCCTTATGAAGCGTACCGTCTACATCGTCTGGGGTGTGGGCCTTGCAGTAATCCTCGTTGTCTGGGGGTTCATTTGGTTGAAGGAAAGCCGCCGCGCTTCGGACCAGGTGAACACTCCGCCAAACAGAGTGCGAAGTTACGGAACCCAAAAGTACGTAACCGATATCCGCATTGGCTGGTGTAATAACGATGGTCACATAATCGAAAGCAATCTGTTTACAGATTCGCTCACCGTAACGGTTTTTCTGCAGAATTTTGATGGCTGGTTACTAAGTAAAGCTCGCGTTGACCAGCGATTGTTGCCTGAAGATTTGAAGCCAGAAGAGCTCAAAAACTACTTATCATTAGCGGACTTAAGGAAATCGTCCAGCCTGTCTCCGGAGCAAGAGATGGCCCTCCAATCACTGCAGGTCAAAATTAATCACTGGATGCTTCAGGAACGATCAAATCTGCGCTTAATGATTGCAGGCCAAGTATTCGAGACAATTCCGCCTTTTGACGCTACTTCGCCCCCAACATATGGCTCGGGAGAATTCGAAGGCGAAACGTATAATCGTGTTGTGTACCACCTCGCCGCTCCAACCGATGCAAAAGAGCTCGAAAAATGGCGCGCGATAATTCGCGCTGTTGGTCCGACTTGTGACGCTCAAATCTCCCTCGCCCGCCCCATTGTTGGGGCCGCCGACGCCTTGCGAATGCCGACTTTAGTGAACGCGGAGGCTATATACACCTCAGGAGCCAAGCCAGTATATCGCAGTTTGCCCATGGTGCCTCCGATGCGGCAGGGTGCGGCTATCATTGCAGTCGTCTTCACAATTTGCGCCGTCTTCGCGGCCGCTTTGGGGACATCGGCCCTTCGTGACGCGCGCGGTGCAGGGCTACAGCCCGATCAGGATGCGCCGTGGAGTTTGTCGCGTGTTGTCTTTGCGTGGTGGCTGACGATCTGTGTTGGCTGTTTCGCCTATCTTTGGGCGTTGATGGGAGAGCATCGCAATATTTTGAGTGGAAGCGCGCCCCTGTTGCTTGGCCTTCAAGGAGCGACTCTCCTGGTCGCTACAGGATTTGGACGGAGCCAGGCTACTCGCAGGCCTTCGCAAGGTTTCTTCAATGATCTCATTTCAGAAGGTGGTGAACCTGAGATAGCTCGTCTCCAGATGCTGGTTTGGAATTTCATCCTTGGGTTGATCTTCATCTGGCAGTCCATCTTCCAATGGACGATGCCTACATTTGATCCAACCTTAATGACGTTGCTTGGGATTAGCTCGGCAACTTATGTAGGTTTCAAATTGACCCCGAAGCGTCGCGCTAAGGCGTCTTAGCACTTCATGACTTAATCTCGACGAGCTCGGCGCTGTCCCGGATTTTTTGTGTCCATTTGTGAGTCTGCTAATGTAAGCGCCTTGTTCATTAGAACTCGTACGCGTTCGAACCTTGCGTCGCCACCCATTGTTTTTATTTGCCTACGAGGGTAATAACCGGCAGAAGTAACACCCTTATGGGCCTGGTGCAGCAAGTTCTCGAAATTGTTAAGAAGCGTAACCCTAACGAGCCTGAGTTCCTTCAGGCGGTGACTGAAGTGCTGGAATCGATCCGACCGGCCATCGAACGTCACAAGAGGTATAGAGACGGAAAGATCCTGGAACGTCTTGTTGAACCGGAGCGGATGATTCAGTTCAGGGTCCCGTGGATCGATGACAAAGGCCAGATTCAAGTTAATCGCGGGTTCCGCGTCCAGATGAACAGCGCGCTCGGCCCCTACAAAGGCGGCCTGCGTTTTCATCCGACGGTCTGTGCCAGCATCATTAAGTTCCTCGCGTTCGAACAAGTTTTTAAGAATTCACTCACAGGTCTGCCGATGGGTGGCGGCAAGGGCGGCGCGGATTTCGATCCAAAGGGGAAATCTGATAACGAGGTCATGCGTTTTTGCCAATCGTTCATGACCGAATTATTCCGCCATGTTGGTCCGCACACCGATGTGCCGGCTGGCGACATTGGCGTGGGCAGACGTGAGATCGGCTATCTTTTCGGCCAGTACAAACGCCTGGCAAATGAATTCACCGGAGTGTTGACCGGCAAAGCGCGCAACTGGGGCGGCTCGCTCATGCGCCCGGAAGCGACCGGTTACGGCGCGGTCTATTTCGCTCAGGAAATGCTTAAGACGCGCGATGAAACAATCGAGGGAAAAATTTGTACCGTCTCGGGTGCTGGCAACGCTGCCCAATTTACCGTGGAAAAGTTGATCGAGTGCGGCGCGAAGCCCATCACCATATCCGATTCGAGCGGCTTCATTTACGACAAGAACGGGATCACGGAAGAAAAACTGGCCTTTATCCAAAGTATCAAGAACGTGCGACGCGGGCGCATTAGCGAGTACGCCAAAAAATTTCGCGGCTCAAAATATGTGGCTGGCCAGCGGCCCTGGAGGATCAAATGCGATTGCGCATTTCCCTGCGCTACACAGAACGAGATTACCGGCGAAGATGCCAAGAAACTGGTCGAGAACGGTTGCTATCTGGTTTCCGAAGCGGCCAACATGCCGACTGTCCCGGCGGGCGCCGATCTTTTCCTGGACAAGAAAATTCTCTTCGGTCCCGGCAAAGCGGCCAATGCCGGTGGCGTGGCGACTTCCGGTCTGGAGATGAGCCAAAACTCGATGCGTTTACCGTGGCCGCGCGAAGAAGTTGATTCGCGTTTGCGCCACATCATGTCCACCATCCATAAGAACGCTTGGGAAACCGCCGAGGAGTATGGGCATCCAGGCAATCTTGTAGTTGGCGCGAACATCGCTGGATTCGTGAAAGTGGCCGACGCAATGCTCGATCAAGGCGTTGTGTAGCTGTGCCTAGATGCAGGCACGTAAAACGCTGTCGAAACCGAATATTATTATATGAAGATCAGCACTGTTGATTTCGGAAAGGCAAATGTGAATGAAACAGAAACCAGATCGAGACGATTGATTCTGTTGGTTCTTCTGCTTTCAGCCCTGTTCTGGGCTGGAGGCTGTGAAGGCTACTACACCGCTAACCCAGGTTATTACGGACCTAATTACGGTCCCGGGCCATATTACGGAGGAGGCTCAGTCGTGGTCGCGGTTGGCGATCGACCTTACTATCGGGGTCCTGGATATTGGTATGGACGCACGTATTACGTCTGGAGACCGGGCCACTGGGTATGGCGGAATGGCCAGCAATTGTGGATTCGTGGCCATTACGTCGTGCGAGGATACTGAGCCGCGCGAGTGTAGCATCGCTGCCACGTCAGCGGGCTACCAGGCCGTGACGAGACCACCCAGCAAACCGAGAAAAGCGCCGACGAGCGTTTCCAGAAGATCATGGCGCTTCAGATAAAGTCGCGACCAGAAAACGAGGAGAGCCAGCGCGAAGGCTACCGCGCCGACGACCGGATTGACCACAAACAAAATGACCCCGCTATAGAAAGCGAAAAGCGCGTGCAACGACAGTTTGATTCGAAAATTGATTAGCGCAGCCATAATCAGCAGAAACAGCGTCACCATGGCCCCGCGCAATGCGAAAGCTGGCGCACGCGAGAGCAGAAGTGCAATCGAGGCCACCGCCGAAATTGAAATCGCCCGTGGATAAAATCGAACGCGTTCGGCGCGAACGGAAACATCTGGATCGCTCCATCGACCTGATTGGAACCCGCGAAAAAGCAAGAGCGCCATCGGCAAAATCACCGTCGCCAACAGAGTCAGCGAAAGTGTCAGACCGGCGCGACTAGCGAGGCGCAAGGCAATGATAATGCCCACGGAAAGACTGATGAAGACCAACGGATGACCAATCCAAGACACCCATCGTGCAAAGACAACAGCCGGCTTGAGCTCGATCTTGTCACGATTCACGTGTCACTCGCCGCTCCCAACAATGCCCCCGCTCACTTCACCAAAGCCGACTCGATAGCTGTCGCCCTGGCACCAGCCGGTGATGGTCAGTCGGTCACGGTCTTCGATCCATTTGCGCGTTTCGCCGTTGGGTAGCTTTAAGGGATTCGCGCCGCGCCAGGTCAGCTCTAACATGCAACCGCGCGATTCTTCAGTTGGTCCGCTGATGGTGCCGCTGGCCAGCAAATCGCCAGGTTGCAGGTTGCAGCCGTTCACTGTGTGATGCGCGAGCTGCTGCGCAATACTCCAGTAAAGATTTTGAAAGTTTGTACGCGTGACGACGTGCGGAGAATTCATCGACGCCGTTTGAAGAGACGCTTCGAGGTGGATGTCGTAGGTGAAATCATCCTTTGCTCGCAAGTATGGCATCGGCTCGGGATCCTGAGTCGGGAGCGGTCTTCGGAAAGGCTCAAGCGCGTCCAGTGTCACTACCCAGGGTGAGATGCTGGTGCAAAAGTTTTTCGCCAGAAACGGACCGAGCGGCTGGTACTCCCACGCCTGAATGTCGCGCGCGCTCCAATCGTTCATTAAAACCAAGCCGAAGATATGATCGGCCGCGCGATCAATCGGCACTGGTTCGCCTAACGAATTTCCCGGGCCAATCAGGAACGCCATTTCAAGTTCGTAATCGAGGCTCTTTGTCGGCCCGAAACTCGGCGTCGACGCATCGGGCAGTTTGACCTGGCCCTGTGGCCTCCGCACATCGGTTCCGCTGATCACAACCGAACTGGCGCGTCCGTGATAGGCTACAGGCAACCATTTCCAATTTGGCATCAGCGCGTTTTCGGGCCCGCGCAACATCGTGCCCACGTTGTGCGCATGGTGATAGGATGAATAGAAATCGGTGTAGTTCGCTATGCGCACGGGCAATTTCATGGTGACACTCTTTTGCGCATGAAAGACCCGCTTCCGCAGTCTCGCGTTGTCACGCAGAATCGGCGTTTTGGACGAGAGAAGACGCTGAAGGACCGCGCGCGCCTTGCGCCATGCCGGACGACCAAGCGCGAGGAACGCATTCAGCGAGTCCTCTGAAAAAGGTTTTCGGCCCTGAAATTCCGGTGAGCGGAAATGGCCGAGTTCTTCGAGAACAGAAAGATCGATAATCAAATCGCCGATGGCGACTCCGGCGCGCGGTTTGCCTCCTTTCGGTTGAAAGACGCCGAAGGGAAGATTCTGGATGGGGAAATGCGAATCAGGCGAAACGTCGATGAATGATTGGAGCGACATGATGGTAGGGACGCCGCGCTGCGGCGTCCGGACAACGCGGCGCGCTGTCCCTACCCTACAACAATTTTAACGCGCGCAAATCATCGCGCGGCTCATCGAAGCTGCAACTGCCAAACGACACAACGAATCGGCGGCGATATTGCAGCCGTTTAGTATCAATCCGCCACTCGCGCCACGCAAAAAAATCGTCGGTGAACGAAAACGAGTCCGCATTTTCGTCGTCCAGCATGATCGCAGTCTGATTCGCATCCCACCGATGCTCCGCAGCGAGCACGGCCGCGCCCAGCACATTCAGGAAACCGTGCATCTTTGCTTCGACCTCCTCTCGGTATTGTCGCAGAGGATGGTGGAGACCGGCTGTAAACTTGAACGGCAGTTGATGCGTAGCCGGGGTCACCAGCGCTTTGGCAATCTGCATCGAAGTTGGAAATGCATCCGCAGTCACCCCGCCGGTGCGCAGTTTGTAACCGAAGGTCGCCGAGTCGGCATCGGAGTTAAATTCGGCGAGCAACGCGATGGTCTGCTCCGCTCTATCCGGGGGTGCTTCCCAGAAAACTGGCAAATCACCGAGAATCGATCGCGCCTCATTCATCGACGCGACATCGACGTCCTTAGGTAGAAACATCTCCAGGTGACTGATTGAAATAAGATCAACGTTGTGTCTCGATAACGAGCGAGTCATCGCATCTGCATCTTCGAGCGCTTCAAGAAAAGCATCCGCGCTGGCAGTCTTCGGTCCGAGCGCAGCAACGCGAAGTGGATGTTGAGCATCAAATTGCGAAAGGAGTTGTTTCGTTGCATCGAATTGTTCGGTAGGGAGAACGAACGCACCAAGCATCCATGCGTCCGGAGAGCGGACATATTCAGCCTGATTTCTGAGCCCTGAGTCGAGCCCGAGACTGCAGGGCGGGAACATTCCCGCATAATCAATTGAGTGCGCGAGCAAGGCGCGAAGTGAAGCAGCTGACATAGTGGTTAGTGGTCAGTTATCCGGCTAATCAGACGAGGCAAGTTCCGGGGCCATGCTGAACGACGCGTGCAATGCGCCGCCGGGCGCGATTGTTTGAATCCCTTCCTTATTTTCAAAGGCGCGCTGTTGATTATGATCAGTGAGCCCCCAGCATGGTTCGATGCAAAAGAATGGGCCGCCGTCAGACCACAGTGTCAGGTACGGTACGCTCATTAGATCGAGAGTTACCCACCGGCCACTAGGAGGATCGACATAGGAGAATTGACGCCTCGGCACATCGAGGAGTTCCAGGATAACTGAACCGGGTAATTCCGTTTTGGAAAATGGCATTTCGCCACCGGCGAACTCGATATCACGCGTCTCGCCCGAAAGATAATTTCCAGGCGAAAAGTGACGACGGTAAAGGCCTCTGGGCATTTGTAGATGAAAGCTTTCGAACGAGGTCGCTGCCAATCCAGGGTGCAATCCAAAAGAAACATGCGCAGTCAACTCAGGCTCCTCATTTCGAAACTCGAAAAGCACAGCCACTTTATTCGCGTCGATGCTGTAGGTCAGGGTTACACTGACTTTTAGCGGATATTCTTCGGCTGAGAAATCATTCGGCGTGATACGATATTCCAGTGACGCGCAGCTTCCCTGAAAACAAGCTCCCGCGAAGTGCCACGTTTTAGAGCGGAGGAAACCGTGATTGCCTCCTTTGATCTCGCGGCCCCGGTACAAACTGCGTCCGTCTTTCAGCCGATGGAGATAGTAACCCATCACCGTTGCATGATTCGCCCATCCTTCTGAGGGAGTTGAAAGGTTGTTGTCACGGTAAAGAAACCCGGCCCATTCGCCCTCCTCGTTTATTCGCGCAAGGCTAACCAATTCGGCACCTAGCCGCGAAACGATGATTCGGAGACCGTTCTCCTCATCGGTCAGAACGTCGAGAAGTTTTCCCTCGAGGTTTTCTTCGCTGTGCGAAAATTTCATTGTAGTTCGTTAGCACGCACGCGCTGTAGCCACGGGGCGCCCCGCTCATGAACAATGCAACGCCCCACAGGGACGCGGCTACAAAAAAAGACTCACGGAAACAGGCCGCGCATCTTTTTGGCTTTGAGGACGCGCTCGACACCAATGGCCATGGCCGCGGTGCGATGAGAAATTTTGTGCGCTTTGGCGCGTTTGATCACCTGCGCAAACGAATGCTCAAGGATGCGGAAAAGCTTGTCGGTCACTTCCATTTCCGTCCACAGATAGGATTGCAGGCCCTGCACCCACTCAAAGTAGGAAACAATTACACCGCCGGCGTTACACAAAATATCCGGGATCACAAAGATTTCGTCCCAGCGTTTTTCCAGAATCAGGTCCGCCTCCGGCGTAGTCGGGCCATTGGCCGCTTCGGCAAGGATACGGCATTTGAGTCGCCCGGCGTTCTTTCCGTTAATTACGCGATCGACTGCTGCCGGCACCAGGATATCGCACGGCATCGTGAGGAGTTCGTTGGGATCGACATGGTTGTCCTGGGCGAATGCCCGCAGGGTTCCTTTCTTAAAAACGTGCTGTTCGGCGGCTTGGATATCTATTCCTTTCGGATTGTAGATCGCCGCATGCGCGTCGCTAATACCAACTACTTTGACACCGCTTTTGTAGGCGAGCGAGAGAGCTGCCACTGAGCCGACGTTTCCGAATCCCTGCACAATCGCCGTGCATTTTTCCGGATCCATTTTCAACATGTTCATCGCGCGCTCGACCAGGTAAACAACGCCGCGCCCGGTTGCCTCCCGCCGGCCTTCCGTTCCGCCGATAGCGACCGGTTTGCCGGTCACGATTTCACTCACGGAATAACCTTGATGCACCGAATAGGTGTCCATGAACCACGCCATGACTTGTTCGTTCGTGCCCATGTCAGGACCCATGATGTCGGTGTGTGGCCCGACAAACGGAATCATCTCCTGCATGTAACGCCGTGAAACCCGTTCCAATTCCGTCCGTGATAATTTCGCAGGGTCCACGGTGACTCCGCCTTTTGCTCCGCCATACGGCAAATTGGACAGCGCACATTTCCAACTCATCCACATGGCCAGTGCCGCCGTTTCGCCCATGGATAGAGATGGAGCGAAGCGCGTTCCGCCTTTTGTTGGACCCAGAGTCAAGTGATGCTGAACGCGGTAGCCTTGGAAAGTTCTTGTGCTGCCATCATCCATATGCACCGGCAGCGTCACGGCGATTGCGCGCTTTGGATACATCAGGCGCTCGCGATCGTTCTTATTGATGCTCAAATAATCAGCAATGACCTGAAATTGGTCGCACGCCATTCGAAACACGTCATCGTCGTAAATGCTCATCAAATAAATTCGCCTGGCTGGACCGGTCGGTCGCCAAATGCAGTTGCTATTTGCGCTGGGCAAATGGAGCCGTCAACTCCGAAAGATTTCGCGAGTCAACCCCGAAGCCGATCGTGAGTTAACCCCGAAAGCCGCAACAGCATAAGTTCGACAACCGCATTTGCAACCCGTAGCGTCCGTTCGAAAAATCAAACATAATGAGAATTGAGACCTTAGCTGTCCACGCGGGCCACACCGTTGATCCGGCGACGGGCGCGGTTTCGTTACCGATTCATCTTTCAACCACTTTCGAGCGAGACGCCGAAGGCACTTACTCGCGCGGGTTCATGTACACGCGCAACAACAATCCAAATCGCCAGGCACTCGAGCACGGTATTAGCGCGCTGGAAGGTGGCGCAGCGGCGGCAGCTTTCGCCTCCGGGACGGGAGCAAGCATGTCCATCTTTCAGGCGTTGGCCCCGGGCGATCATGTCCTCGCGCATGTGGATGCGTACTACGGAACATCGCGATTACTGCGAGAAATTTTCCAGCGCTGGGGACTCGACATTAGCTTTGTCGACATGAGCGATCTTCGCGCCGCGGAAAAGGCGCTGCGCCCGAAGACAAAGCTCGCCTGGATGGAAACGCCATCTAATCCGCTGTTAAAAATTGTCGATCTCGCGGCCGTCGCAAACATTGTCCACACAGCGGGTGCGATCTGTGTTTGCGACAATACCTGGGCGCCAACGCTCCAGCGCCCATTCGATCTGGGCGCGGATCTAGTCCTGCATTCCACGACAAAATATTTCGGCGGTCATTGTGACGTGCTCGGAGGAATTGTTGTTTCCAAGGTGGAGGATGATTTTTTCCAGGATCTCCGCGGCATTCAATACGAGGGTGGAGCGGTCCCCTCGCCTTTCGATTGCTGGCTAATCCTGCGCGGCATGCGCACGTTGCCATGGCGGATGCGCGGGCATTCGGAAAACGCGATGAGAGTCGCTGATTTCCTTTCCGGACATGGAAAGGTCTCACGCGTCCACTATCCCGGATTGAAGTCGCATCCTGGACATGAGATTGCCGCGAGACAGATGTCGACGTTTGGTGGAATGCTGTCCTTTGAGGCGAAGGACGGGCGCGACGCAGCAATGTCTGTCGCCGCCAAAACGAAAATCTTTACCCGCGCGACCAGTCTTGGCGGAGTGGAAAGTTTGATCGAGCATCGAGCATCGATTGAGGGAGCAGGAACAACGTCGCCTGAAGGCCTCTTGCGATTGTCCATCGGTCTGGAAAACGCCGAAGATCTGATTGAAGATCTCGATCAGGCGCTGGGGTAGTGGAGCGGCGTCTGACATAGACGCCCTGCAATTCTCTACAACGCGCGATTTATCTTTCGCCGAAAAATGTCGACGATATCCTGCACCTCGTTCACGCGCAGTAAGTAAGCGCAACCAAAGAACGCCGCAGCGCCAAACCCGATTGCAATGAGCAGCTCACATAGCTTTGGGAAAAAGCGCAGCTGCGACCACGCGCCAAGCCACCAGTAGTTTGCCGCCCAGCAAACCAGTGCCAGCACTGCGCCAGCAAGACACATTTTTCCAAGGCCGATCAGCAGCTGTCGCGTTTCCAGCCTGCGCACATGGCGTCGCATTAACGCGTAAAGCAACAGGAAATTAATTGTTGCAACAAGGCTCGTCGAAAACGCCAGACCACGATGTCCCCAGCCAAGCCGAAATGTAAAAAGCCAGTTCAGAAAAAGATTCGCACCAATCGCAAGGAAACTGATGATCATTGGCGTGTTACGTTTGCCGATCGCGTAAAACGCAGGCGTTAGCACCTTCAACACGGCATAGGAAACAAGACCGACTGCGTAATACTCCAGCGCCCCGGCAGTCTCTCGCGTCATTTCCGCGTTAAATCGCCCGTGCTGATAGATCACGCTGATAATTGGTGAGGCAAACATCGCCAGCCCAATTGCCGATGGAATAGTGAGCAAAAATGCGAGTCTCATCCCACGAGCGAGAATCGCGCGAAACTCGTCCATGTTTCCAACGGCGGCGCTTTTCGATACCAGCGGAAGAGTAACTGTTCCAATCGCCACCCCGAAAATTCCCAGCGGCAACTGCATTAGACGAAACGCAATGTTCAACCAACTGACCGGACCATTGCCAAGGCTCGCTGCAAATCCGCTGTTGATGAGCACGTTCACCTGCACGGCGCTTGCAGCAATCACGGCAGGTCCCATTAGCGTGAGCACAGTACGCACGCCTTCGTCACGCCATTGAAAATCGACGTGATACTTATAGCCGACGCGCCAAAGAGACGGAAATTGTCCTGCTAATTGCCAGGCGCCACCGATCAGCGTCCCGATTGCCAATCCTACCAGCGACCGTGCACCGAAATTTGGATCAAGCCACCATCCGATTGCGACGCCGCCGATGATTGAGCCAAGGTTAAAATAGCTCGACGCCATGGCGGGTGGGCCGAAGACGTGCTTCGCATTGAGCATGCCCATTACCAACGCGGCAAGCGACACGAGCAACATGAAAGGCCACATGATGCGCGTGAGCGAAATGGTCAGTTCGGTCTTGTCCGGCGACCAGCTCCCCCATGTTAAAAGCTCCACAAGTTGCGGCGCGAAAATGATGCCGAGCAGCGTGACTGCGCTCATGAAAACCGCCGTGAGCGTGGCAACTTTGTTCGCCAGTCGCCACGCCGAGTCATCGCCTTCCATCGCGATTTTCTTTGAAAACGTCGTGATAAATGCCATCGAGAGCGCGCCTTCAGCAAACAAATCGCGCAACAGATTCGGCAATCGAAACGCCATCAGGAACGCATCGAGATTTCTGCCCGCACCGAAAAGGCCGGCAAACACCATCTCGCGGATTAATCCGAGGACGCGACTCGACAGAATCGCCATGCCCACGATCCCCGCCGCGCGCGTGCTTCCTCGCCGATCTTCGACCGCAGTCATCGGCGAACAAAGAACAGCGTCCGGCCATTTACGAAAGCAAAAACTTCACTAACAGAGGCAGGCCGCAGCGCGGGGGTTCGCTGCATTGGCTATTTCAAAAACAGATTCATGCTGTCGACGTCGATACCATGCCAGTTGTGCAGTGTATCCCATCCCCAGGATCCCGCTGACTCCGGTGCCGCCCTGCGCCAATGACCACGAGCACAGCTAAGACGGTACAAAAACGTCGAACGCGCTTCGACATTGTTTTGTCGTCCGTCACATTCCCGTTGGGCAATCGATGAAGGCCCATGGAACTTTGAACCGTTTGGACAAATGCGCCGCCAGCGCTTTTACACCGAAAACTTCGGTGGCGTAATGTCCGCCGAGCAGGAGATTCATCCCAAGCTCGTCGGCCGCCACTGCCGCCCAATGCGGCGCTTCCCCCGTGATGAACGTGTCGATTCCCTCCTGCGCAACCTTGTAGATTTCCGAGCCGGCGCCGCCGGTAATGATCCCGATTGTTCCAGTTTTCTTCGGACCGAACATGAAGGCCTTTACGGGACCACTCAGTGCTTTTTGCAATTTGCGATCGAGTTCATCGCGCAGCAACGAAACGCACGCCTTCACGCCGATCAATTGATCTTTTTCTTCGAAAAACGGCTGATTTGATTTAAGTCCGAGTGCTGCAGCCAGCTGCGCGTTGTTGCCAACCTGGGGATGCAAATCCAGCGGCAGATGTGCGCTGTAAAGCGCGATGTTGTTTTCAAAGGCGAGTTCCAGTTGCCGACGCAACACGCCGGTCACCGGTTTCAGACCTGGCCAAAACAAACCGTGATGCACGATCACGAGGTCGACGTTCTGTTTTGTTGCGGCTTCCAAGACTCGTGTCGAAGCGTCAACGCTCGCTCCGATCTTGGTCACACCTCCCGAGTTTTCGATCTGTAGACCATTGAGTGCGTTGTCCCAATCGCCTATTTCGCGAATGCGCAGAAAATCATTTGTATAGTTAACGATCTCAGAGAGCGACGTCATGACTGCGTTTCGTATTGCACAGCGAAGATCGACAATCGTTCATCGATCCCGCGCACTTCCTGTGGCGGCAATTCCTCGAAGCTGAACGAATCACCGGAACGATGTCGCACCGCCGCCGTCACCAGCAGCGGTCTTCCAGTCGTCTTCGTCAGCCCCTGCATGCGTGAAGCGATATTCACAGTGTTCCCAATGGCAGTGAACTCGAGTCTTTGGGGCGAGCCGATGCTGCCCACGATCGCCGGTCCCGAATGAATTCCAATTCCGATTTGGATCGGTGCGCGACCGTTTACCGCAAGATCGTCATTCAGCTGTTTTACCGCGGACAGAATTTCTCGGCCGGCAGCAACTGCATCGCTGGCGTGATTGGAGCCGGAGTCGCCCACGCCGAAAATCGCCATGAATCCGTCGCCCAAATATTTGTTTACCATCCCACGATGTTTTTCCTCGACGACACGGACAGTTACCCGAAAAAAATCGTTCATCACTTCGACTACGTCGCTCGGTGCAGATACGCTCGTTCGTGCGGTCCAGGAACGCATGTCCACAAACATGACGGTGATCTCTTCCTCGACGCCGCTCAATCCGGGGTCGTGCGCCAGAATTTGTTCCGCTGCGCGCTTGCCTACGTGCAAGCCGAAGGTCTGACGCAATTTCTCCTTGTCTCTGAGTTCGCGAACCATGTTGTCGAATTCGCCCAGTAACCGCCCAAATTCATCCGCCCGCGCCACCCGAAGATCGACGTCGAATTTACCACGTGAGACCGCATCCGCTGCGGCACGAAGTTGATCGATCGGTTTGGCAACCAGCCAGCTCATCATGAGCGCGGTGAAAATTCCGAATGTGATGCCGATTACGCCTACAAAAACCGCAAACCACTCCGTATTAGTTGCAGATGACCGCGGCGCAAACATAAGCAATAAAAGGGAAGCGATCGGACAGATCGACGCGGACACAGCCCACACGATTCCGCGGCCACGTAACGAGAGTGTGAAGACGCCCGGGATCAGATCGGCGCGCTCGCCTCTAAAGAAGACTGGAAATAATCCCCAGTGACTGGCCAGTTCGACCAAAAAAAACGAATGCGTGACTGCGATGAACCCGGAAACGCAAAATGAAATCGGCAAATGCATGAGCAGGCGCGGATCAAGTGGATTTTGAACCTGTACGAGAGCGCCAATAAAAACAGGAATGCACAAAAACCAGGCAACACCGGAAATCGCTGCAGCAAACCATGGCAGATGAATCAGTCGGCGGTGCGCTGTTACGAGTAACGCAGGATCGATCACTGATCCCGCGCAAAGGCGATGGAACAGTCTACGAAACGAGAAGATTCGTCTGAGCCACAGAAAAACGCCGCACGGATAGATCACAAGGTTGTAAACTACGACTGTCTCGAAAAAACGCTGCTTCAAGGCGGGCGAAACGAGTAACGGCTCAATAACAGTCGTGTTGTACCAGATGTTGAACGCGCTCCCTAGGATCTGCGGAACTACGGGTGCGAGGGCGGTAAGCAGGAGACCGTAGCGTTCGCGCGTCCGAGTCATTTTTTTGGCAATGTCCATGGCTGAAAATAATCGAGCAGAATTAGGCGGCCATGATTTGCTTGTTCGCAGTCGCGGCGTACGCGCGAGAAATCCGTAAGCGGCCCAAATTGAAATCCAGCGTCCAACGGTTGAAAGAAATTGTCCTGGTGGCTGGGCAAAACATAGCGTGGCTCCAAGCGTTGGAGGGCGCCAGGCAGTCGTACCCGTGAATCTGGTAGTGCCATACCCAGAATTGCCAGGTCGACGCGCTCATGCGGCGGCAATTGCGCAGGTGTCCCACCAGAATCGATGTAGATGCGCTGTCCACCAACGTCGATGAGAAACGCCAGCGGTTCTCCACAGACCCAATCGCCCGGATGCTGCGGCGGGTCAGAACTGTGCATTTCGCGTTGATCGAAAGGCACCTTGCCGAAAAGACGATCATGCGTAGCAGGCAACACTCGGATTTTCCAAGGCCCAACCCGCCGCACATCTCCGGCGGTTACCACATCGCCGGATGAAGCGCCTGCTCGTTTCGCGAGGTCGACAGCTGAGGCTGAAGCAATGAGACGTGCGTGCGTCCTCGACATGACAACCGGAACATCGAGCAGATGATCGAAATGCCCATGAGTAATCAGGATCGCGTCCGCATTGGGTGCGAGATGTCGCATTCCCTCCGCAACCCGGGACATGTCCGGTCGAATGCGCGAGCCGAGCCCAATGCTCAAAAGATCAACACGCGAAAAATAGGGATCGACCAGTAGAGCGTGCCCGTCGAACTCAAATTGGTAACCATTCGTGCCGAGGTACGTCACGCGCACTTCGTTCCGTCGCATTGCGCCAGCGTCCTTTGCAATCAGGTCAGTATAAGAATTCAGCCCCGCGCCTAAGACTTGCGCGGAGAATCCGAAGAAAAGAAGAAGCGCGGCTTTCAATCCTTTGCAGCCGATTCTACCGAAGCGTTGTATCGCGGCCAACTGCAAGTTTGCTTGACGAATTCCGCGTGCCTGCCTTCAATAATTGAAATGAGTGTGGAGTACACGGATGCACCAACGGCTCGGTCTGAGCCGAGCACTGGAGATAAAATGCCCTGTCCATACTGCGGGCATTCCCTGCCGAAAGGAGCCGAACGCTGTGACCGATGTGATTGGACACGCGGCGCAACTGAAACAGCGGAAGGCAAAGCGAGCGACGCCATCGCAGTTATCTTTAGCATCATTCCCGGCTTGGGACATATTTACAAGGGACACAAGCTCGCGGGCTTTCTCTGGATGTTTGGTGCGATCCCAGTCGGGATCTTCGTGTTGTTGGCGGCATTCGCTTCTGCGGGCTGGGGCCTCGGCCTGTTTTTCTTCTACCTCATCGCGGTAATGCTTCATGCCTACGCAGTGAACGATCGCGTAGCGCCACCGAAAGAAGACGAGGGCGAAGAGTACTGACCTCGTTAAAGCGTTGAATCGTTACATCGTGAATCGATTCACGAATCTCGATCGTCAAATTACGATTCCGCAATTATCCATGTCACCTCCCCAGCGGACGGATTGACTCTCGAAGCTGGAAATTGCGGATCGCCTTCCAGGACGCGCTCAATCAAATCGGCGTTTTTCGCCGCGCCGACCAGGAAACATACATGCCGAGCGTGATTGATGAGCGGGAATGTGAAGGTCAATCTCCAGGCATCTAATTTTGGAACAAAGTTTGCAACGACTCGCCTTACTGTTTCATCCAACGCGACAGTTCCGGGAAAAAGCGACGCAGTGTGTCCATCGTCTCCGAGGCCGAGAAGAATCAGATCATGCCGATAAATCGGTTCACCTCGCTGTGTGGCCATAAGGTTGAGTTGATCCTGGTATTCCTGTGCCGCGACCTGTGGATCGATTTCACCGCGCATACGCAGGATTGATTTTTCAGGAACGGCGGCAGGCGCGAAAAGGGTTTCCCGGGCCATCCTGAAGTTGCTTTGTCGATCATCCGGGGGGACGCAACGCTCGTCTCCGAATGTAATCCGGGCCAACTCCCACGGCAGATCATGCCCGATTACGGCAAGCCGCGTGTAAATCGGCACCGGCGTGTTCCCACCTGAAAGCGCGATTCGGAATTCGCTGCGTTCTCCAAGGGCTTTGTGCGCCTCGTCGAGAATGAAGTGGGCAGCGTCGGCAGCGAAATTCTTGGTTCGAATTACGTGGCGAGCCATTCGCGCTTAAAATCAGATCGCGCAATGTGACTTCCCGCGCTTTTGCAGATAACGCTGATGATATTCTTCCGCGCGCCAGAACTTCGGCGCGGGTTCAATTTGCGTTACCACTGGCCCGCGAAAACGCCCGCTCATATCAATCTTTTTTCTGGACGTTTCCGCCGCCGACTTTTGCTCGGGCGAATGATAAAAAATTACTGAGCGATACTGTGTTCCAACATCCGGACCCTGCCTGTTCAATATCGTGGGATTGTGGTTCGACCAAAAAACGTCCAAAAGTTCGTCGTATGTAGTTTGCGATGGATCGAATTCCACTTCCACGACTTCGGCGTGGCCTGTCTTGTCAGTGCAAACATCTTCGTAGGTCGGATTCTCCTTCGTCCCGCCGGCATAACCGGCTGCTGTAGACAAGACTCCATTCAAATTGCGGAAAGTCTCTTCGACGCCCCAAAAACAGCCTGCGCCAAATGTTGCCTTCTCCGTGCTCATCAGAAGCAAAATGGAATGATTATGATAAGAGTGCAACCTTGCGGAATGCTGTTTCTGTCTCTTCACGATGCTCATATTGCCCTAAAGTCTTAGTAGCCAACGATTGCCGAATCTGGCAGAACAGCGGCCAATCCTTTCATTGAATGAATTCTTCCGCCACGACTCTCGATCAGACTCGCCCGACTTTGCCTGTGCGACTTCTCAATGGCTGTGGCGCCTTGCTCGATAAAAGCCCAATTCCGCGCACGCCTCTTCGTGCAGTTGATGTAATCGAGACGGCAAAACGCCGTTGCGGTCTCGATGATTTTGGAGGAGGCGACTTTTTCGAGGGCATCTCCCGGTTGGTCGATTCCTGCCAGCGCGAGGCGCAGCTAAACTTGATCGGAAGGATTGTTCTTCGAGCGGATCTCATACGCATACTGTGTTCACGTTTGTTCATACAACGAGATCGCAAGGCCTATCCAAGCATCGTGCGACAGGAAATTCGTGAACCGGTCTTCATCGTCGGTTTGCCCCGCAGCGGTACCACTGTGTTGCACACCTTGCTCGCGTTGGATCCCGATCACCGAGTCCCCCTCACGTGGGAAGTCATGACGCCATCCCCACCTACTTGCGATAATGAGAAGCGGCGAATTCAACGGGCAATTAGCAGTTGTAATTGCTTCAACTGGCTGGCGCCCACGTTTCGCCAGGTGCACCCCGTTGGTGCAGAGCTTCCGCAAGAATGCGTTAGTCTCATGGCGCCGACGTTCATGAGTGACCAGTTCGATGCGATGTATTATGTCCCTTCGTATCGGGCCTGGTTCTTTCGCCAGGATTTGCGACCGGCGTACGAATATCACCGCCGATTTCTTCAACATCTGCAGGTCCGGCGAAACGCACGACGTTGGGTGCTCAAGGCCCCCACGCACATGTTTGCCTTGCCAAGTCTGCTGGCTGTTTACCCTGACGCGCTTTTTGTCCAAACCCATCGAGCGCCGCTCGATGCCATGGCTTCGGTATCCAGTTTGATAACGATTCTTCGACGTGTGTTTAGCGACGCAGTCGATCCACTCACGGTTTGCCGCGAGGCAATCGATTACTGGTCGAAAACACTGGATAAATTCTTGCAAGAACGAGCTCGATTAGCGCAGCATCGCTTTTGCGACGTCGATTATGTCGAGATTCGTCGCGATCCTCTCGCGGTGGTGCGACGTATTTATATGTACTTCGGTTGGTCGTTGTCCCAGAAAGTAGAGGAACGGATGCGCCGAGCGTTGGCTAGCCAACCGGAGGAACGGCATAGGCTTCATCGATACAATCTCTCACAGTTTGGCGTGGAAGAAGCGGAGAGCGCCGCTCGATTTGCGACCTATTGCGACCGGTTTGGTCTAGCTGCGCGCAGGAAACATGCTTCTGGCGAGCGAGCGGAAAAGCTGGTTCGGAGTTAGGTCAACGACTTTACGAGAGCGGGTCGAGTTGCTGGAATTGCTGGCATGAGGAAAACTTCGCTGACATGATCTTTGAAGGACGCCGCGCGATTACGGCCGATCATCCCAGCCTGCCCGGACATTTTCCGGACGCGCCTCTCGTACCAGGCGTATTGATCCTCGATGAGGTTCTCGCAGCGTTGCGTGATTGGCAAAAAGACTGTCAGCTTACGGCGATCAGGACGGTCAAGTTTCTGCAGCCACTAAAGCCTGGGCAACCATTTACCATCTGCCTTTCCACTAGCAATGATGACGCGAGCAGAGTCAATTTTTCCTGTGGCATTGAAGGCCACGTAATAGTTGAAGGCCAACTTGAAGTTTATTGCGGGACAAAGGTGACTTCGTGAACGCGCCACTCTCCGACGCGCAAAGGCTTGAGGTACAGCCGAGCGATCCGCGCCTGGCTGAATACCTGAAGGACTATCCATCACCGGTGTTTAGTGAACAACTGTATCAAAGCATCGAACTGTTGGAGCGTTACAGCGTCGAAATGGCTATCGATCTGGCGCACCGGTTGAACGTAGTCGATCACCTCAGCCAATGGCAATCTGTCGATGACTTGTGTCGGCTCCTTTCGTTTCAGCCCTCTTTCAAGTTCCCTTTACAATGGATCTTGGAACGTCTGGCCGAAATCGATTGCGTCGAGGCTCGGACCGACGGGAACACTCGCATTTACCGTCTGCAGCACACGTTGCGGAAGCCGGATCTCGAAAACCTGCGTGCAGCAGCTCTGCAAATCGATCCTGCGAACGCGGCGACTTTGGATTTACTGGATCACGCCGCGAGTCTCTATCCTGCTGTCGCCAGTGGCGAACAAAGCGGTGATCGCAATTTGCTCGGTCCGCAAGGCGTACCGCTATGGCTGAATTATTTTCATAATGACAATTTAAGCTATGCCGTGAATAACTGGGTTGGCGCGGCGCTGGCAGCTGAGCGGGTTTCCAATCAGCGCGCGCTTCGGATTTTAGAGGTCGGCGCAGGCCCCGGCAGCGGCAGCGAAATTTTGCTACGCTTATTTGATGAACGCGGGCTTTTGCCACGGGTCGAACGTTATCTCATCACAGAGCCGAACGCGTTCTTCCTGCGATGCGGCCAGCGCAAACTCGCAAGGCAGTATCCTGATCTTCCGCTTGAATGGGGTGCGCTCAATCTCGATTTGCCTTGGAACACTCAAGGCATTACCCCGGGTCAATTCGATCTGATATACGCCGTTAACGTCATGCATATCTCCAAGGACCTCTTGTTTAGCTTGAACGAAGCACGCTCGGCCCTGGCCAGCGACGGCTGGCTTGTGATCGGCGAATGCCTGCGACCCTATTTCAATCAACCAATCTACCCCGAGCTGATGTTTCAGATTCTTGAGAGCTTTACAAACGTCCGGACAGATCCAGAGATTCGCCCGAACCCGGGGTTTCTAACTGCAGAGCATTGGCGGCGCGCGTTTACTCGCGCAGGTTTTCAGTGCGCCGAAGTTGCGCCGAACATCGATCGCATTCGCGAGATCTACCCACACTTTTTCACTGGCGCAGTCTGCGGACAAAACGTCGGCACCGGCAAATGACCTCGAACGTTCTCGAGACGAAAGCCTCCGAGACAGTGCGTTGGACGGGCTTGCCGGAACGCGGCACACTCGCCTCGCTGCAATTGATCGCCTGGATCGCGACGCACATCGGGCGTTGGGCGGCAAGGCTGCTGTTATATCCGGTCACAACCTATTATGTAATTACTGCATGCGCGGCCCGCCGAACTTCGTACGAATACCTTAAGCAAATGCGCGGCTACCCAGCCCACTGGTGGCATGTGTTTCGTCATTTTCATTGCTTCGCCGCGACCATTCTGGATCGCGTTTACCTGTTGGGCGGTGAGTTCCAACGCTTTGAGGTAAAGCTTCATGGCAAAGAAACTCTGGACCGCCTAATGGAAAGCGGAAAGGGCTGCATTCTGTTAGGCTCACACTTGGGCAGTTTCGAGGTATTGCGAGCTCTGGGTGTGATGCAGCGAAAGTTTCCGCTCAAGGTTTTAATGGACGCAAACCACAACCAAAATATCACCCGATTTCTGGATGCATTGAACCCTGTGATCGCCGGCACAGTAATCGCGCCGGACCGGGTGGATACTTTGCTGACAGTTAAGGAAAGTTTGGATGCGGGATTCTTCGTCGGCACGCTAGGCGACCGCGTGTCGAACAATGGTAAGACAGCCCAATGCCAATTCCTTGGTCGGTCAGCCGCGTTCCCGGTCGGCCCAATTGTGCTTGCCGCCATGGCGCATCGTCCCGTTATTTTGTTTTTCGGTCTCTACCGCGGCGGGAACCGTTACGAAATTTACTTCGAACATTTTGCCGATGAGATCACTTTGGATCGCGATCGTCGGGCTGAAGAGATCCAGCTGTGGATGCAGCGCTACGTCGAGCGCCTGGAGTATTACGCGCGCCTTGCGCCTTACAATTGGTTTAATTTTTATCCGTTTTGGGACCAGGCTGATCGATGACTGAGGAAGGGTCCATCAACAAAGCGGAAATACGAACGCTAATCCCGCACTCGGGTACGATGTGTTTGTTGGATGAGGTAACTCAGTGGGATGATCGATCGATTACATGCATCACTAACACGCACCGTGACCCCGCTAATCCATTACGCCGCGACGAACGTCTATCTGCTGTCCACGCTTTCGAATACGGCGCCCAAGCGGCGGCAGTCCACGGCGGGTTGCGGGCCCGCTCAGTGGGTGAGATCGCACCGCCTGGCTACCTGGCTGCCCTGCGCGACGCGCGCTTGCATGTGGCGTTTCTGGATGACATCAGGTCGCCGCTGCAGATTTGTGCGAATCGCCTGTTCGGTGACGGTGCCAACACAGTTTATGAATGCCGCGTTTTAGCCGACAATGCTCTGTTGGCGAATGCGCGTGTTACCATCATACAGCGCACCTAACTGCTTGAGACGCGTAACGGGAGCAAATGCATCAGAAAAGTTCGTTTCGGCGCGACGCCGAAACCAGCACGCGAGGCGCATACACTACCCTACATCACAATTCCGCCGTCGACGCACAACACCTGGCCGGTGATATAACCGGCTTCGGAAGACGCGAGAAATGCCACTGCGTTGGCGATGTCTTCAGGCGTGCCCGTTTTGCCAAGTGGAATCTTTGATTGAATGGAATTCTTAACTTCATCGGAAAGTCCGGCAGTCATGTCTGTCGTGATAAATCCCGGGGCCACAGCGTTGACTGTGATATTGCGACTCGCCAGCTCGCGGGCAAGCGCCTTCGTAAAACCGATCACGCCCGCTTTGCTGGCCGCGTAATTTGTCTGCCCTGCGTTGCCCATCAAACCGATCACCGAACTGATGTTGATAATGCGCCCGCTGCGCTGCTTGATCATGGCGCGAATGAATGCCTGCGCAAAACTAAACGCGCCGCGCAAATTCGTGTTAACGACCGAATCCCAATCCTCAAGCGACATTCGCATGGCGAGCCCGTCACGAGTCACACCGGCGTTGTTAACCAGAATGTCGGCCCTGCCAAAATCGCCGAGGATTTGAGCACCGATTTTGTGTACGGCTGCGTGGTCCGCAACATCGACCGTATAGGCCCTTCCCGCGTCGGCGCGAATTGCGTTGATCTGGTTCGCGATTTTCTTTGCGTTCGCTTCCGTGCGACTCACGCACGCGACCCGCGCTCCCTCATTTGCCAGTCGCAGGGCGGTAGCTTGGCCAATCCCTCGCCCCGCGCCGGTGACGATTGCAACTTGATTCTCGAATCTCATAAGCTTGGACTCCAACGTGAAAAATAGCTTCTTACATTGCGCCGTGTCGAGGAAGCGAGGCTACACCACGACTCCATAACGACGTTGGCGCCGCCCAAATTCTTCCACGGCGGCAACGAGGTCTTTTTTTGTAAAGTCGGGCCACAGTTTGGGCGTGATGTACATCTCGGTATAGGATGTTTGCCAGAGCAGGAAGTTCGACAGACGCATTTCGCCCGAAGTGCGAATGAGTAGATCGGGATCGGGATAGTACCGTGTGTAAAGGTGTTTACTGAACATCTCCACATCGATCATTGCCCTGTCGATGTGGCCCAATTCGATCGCGCGAAGCAGACTCTTGATGCCATCGATGATTTCGAGACGGCCCCCATAACTCAGAGCGAGAATGAGAGTCAAACCAGTATTGCCAGCAGTTTGCTCGATGGTTCTATGAAGTTGTTCCTGCGAACTCGCCGGTAAATCAGTCAGGCGGCCGATGGCCTGAAGACGCACATTTTTCTCAATCAATTCCGGCGTCTTCTCTTTCAAGAATCTTTCGAGCAGGCGCATGAGTGCGAGGACTTCAGTCTTGGGACGCTGCCAGTTCTCGGCGGAGAAAGCGTAAAGTGTGAGATATTCAATTTTTAATTCGCCACAGGCTTCTACGGATTCGCGCACAGCCTGGGCACCAGCTTCGTGCCCTTTGATGCGCGGCAGCCCGCGACCCTTGGCCCAGCGGCCGTTACCGTCCATGATGATTGCGATGTGACGAGGAACGCTCTTCACGTTCGGAGGCATGACTACAAGATGATTGTCTCACCGCGTGCCGGCCCGACGCTAATCATGGACAATTTTGCTCCGGTTAATTGGGAAATGTATCTGACGTATTTCCTCGCCGCAGGAGGAAGTTGCGAAAAAGTTCGAGCAGAATGAGTAGGCGTATTCCAGCCGCGCACGTCTGCATAGATTGGCTCACAGTTGGCCAGCTGTCTCGCATCGCAGGGCGGAACTCCAAGGCGCTTTCCGTTTAGCCGATAAGCTACGCAAACCCGGATCGGATCAACATGATCCAGCCCGTCCAGGTTAGTGATGGCAAGCTCGTCGATGCCATTGATCATCCTGGCGTAGCGGGTTGCCACAGCATCAAACCAACCGCAGCGGCGTTTGCGACCTGTGGTGGCGCCGAATTCCCTCCCCAGGTTGTGAAGCATCTGCGTCAATTGCATGTCTTCCGTCGGCAGAGCCCCCTCGCCTACGCGAGTTGTATACGCCTTCATCACGCCCACTACGCGGTCGATCCGATGAGGCGGCACGCCGCTCCCGGTACACGCGCCCCCGGCGGTCGTGTTAGAGGAAGTCACATACGGATACGTGCCGTGGTCGATATCGAGGAACGTTCCCTGTGCTCCTTCGAAAAGAATCTTTTTGCCCCGCTCCATGGCGCGATGGAGATACACGACCGTATTGCCAACGAATGGTCGCAATCTCTCGCCTGCCGCCAGATAGCTTTCATTAACCTCTCGAAAACTGACAGGCTTCGCTCCTAGTGCTTGGAGAATTCTGTTGTTCTCGGTCACCTTGGCCTGCAATTTTTTCGAAAACACGATCGGCTGCATCAGATCAGACATGCGCAGGCCCGTGCGCGCTGCTTTGTCGCCATAAGCTGGGCCAATCCCGCGTTTGGTAGTTCCAATTCTGGTATGGCCTTGACGCAGTTCGCGCTGCTCATCGAGCAGGCGGTGATAAGGGAGGACCAGATGGGCGCAGTCGCTGATCAGCAGATTCCTGCCAATTGTAACCCCTAGTTTGCGCAAACCATCAATCTCACCAAGCAATGCGATTGGGTCGATAACAACGCCGTTTCCGATTACGCAAACTTTGCCGCGTCGCAAAATTCCCGAGGGGATCAGGTGCAGAATGTATTTAACGCCACGATGGAAGACAGTGTGCCCCGCGTTATTGCCGCCCTGGCTTCGAACAACGATGTCAGCCTTCGCGGTAAGCACGTCAATAATCTTGCCCTTACCTTCGTCGCCCCACTGCGCTCCAACTAAAATTGTATTGGCCATTGCAATCAGAAATGGGCAAAAAATTTTCCCGATGCATCCGGCAGGACACAGTCGGGACTGCCTACGAACAATAGGTTGGCGAACGGTGGACGCAACACATTTCGCGTTTTGAGAAATTCTCTCTTGCTCTTAGAACCAGTACTCAAAAGAGCATGAGTAAGAATAAGAGCGAAGTTTTCGATTAGGGTGCGGGCGTTTGCCCTTTTGGCAAAGGAGTAGTGCTTGGCTGCTCTCTTCCGGATTCCATGAATGTTGGCCGCACGGCACCACTCGCATCCGGCTTTGCAGTTCGTGAACTTGGCCGACGCGATGAGCTTGTCTCTTCAGAGCGAGTTTCCTTCTTTGCCGGCCTTGGAGTTTCAGGGACAGCTGGGCTTGGCGTTGGGGCAGCCTCGGAATCTGATTGGCCAGATCTCCTCGCTTGTGATGGACTAGGATTGTTCAGCCGCTCGGCGGCAAGCGCTCCCGCCATTCGCATTTGCTCAAGCGTGGGCTCTGCAGATGTAGATTTTTTACGTGATTTGGGTTTGGTTTGCTGGGGGGTTGCCGATTCTGAGGGAGTTTGCTCGGGAGGCGGCGCGGCTTGTTTGGGAGCTTCCGGTTTCGTTTCGCGAGCAACGATCACCTCCTGTGCGTGCGTGTGGCCGACGAGGATGAATGTGTAGAGCAGCACCATGAAAAATGCTCTCGGCATAAATCGTCGGGATAAACAACTCCAACCCGTTCGCAATCCCCCATTCACAAGATGTCGCTTACCCAGTTGGCCGCGCGACCTTGATCACAGGCAGGGGAAAACGCAGCTGCAATTCGTTTTCCAGATAAATCTCAACGTGATGTAATCCGTACTGCTGAAACTGTACTCCGCCAAAATAATGGACGTTGGTCGCGTGACCTTCCATCTCCTTCAAAACAAATTCCACTTCCGCCTGCGCGATGACCTGTTGTTCGTCGACACCGACGATGCGGGATTTTTGTCGAAATTTTCCCGCTCCGCTGCACCAGCGCGTCCAGATGCAGAGCCGGATATAATTGATCGGTAAGGCAGGCGCGGGGACGACACTCAGCACGCCCACGAGCGTTTGCATGCCGTTAATTTCGCACCGGACGTCCTCACAAAGAACAGCACTTTGCAGATCCGGAAGAATAACGTCGGTCGCCATGACTGATTGATTACATGATGCCACGCATCAACAGCGTCAATAGTGCTATGCCGAGAACAATCCGGTAAAGCGCGAACGGCACAAACCCACGGGCACGCACCCAATTCATAAACCAGGCGACCACGGCCAGTGCTACGAAAAACGAAACAATGAATCCGATGGCCAGCACAAACCAGGCGTGCGAATTCATTGTCAGTGGCGCAATATCCGCCCCGTGATGGCGTGGCATCACTGTCTTCAAAAAATCAAACCCCGTAGCCACCACCATCGTCGGCATCGATAAAAAAAACGAAAATTCGAGCGCGGCTGGACGCGACAAACCTGCGACTTGGCCGGCGGCGATGGTGGACATCGAGCGGGAAGTCCCTGGGAAAATGGCAGAAAGAATTTGCGCGGCACCAATCCAGACCGCCTGAGGCAAAGTCATTTCCTCCATATGTTTCGTGCGTGGCCGCGTGAAAACAGCGTCAACGATCCACATCACGATTCCACCGACGAGAAGCGCGAGGGCCATGACCCAAAGATTTTCCAGGTTTTTGCCGATTTGTTTCGTAAGTGCCCACGCGGGGACTGCGGTTACAACAAACGCAATTAAGGTAAGACTTAACGGATTTGTGAAAATCGTGCGATCGCCGCGTTCGCCTTTTGGAAACGTGCGAACAAACTGCAGGATACGGTGCCAAAAATAAACGGGTAACGCCAGAATGGCGCCGAGCTGGATAACGATCGTGTACATTTTCCAGAAGCCGTCGCGAAGGTCGATATGCAGCAATGCTTCGCAGATGCGCAAATGCGCGGTTGAGCTTACGGGAAGAAATTCCGTCAGCCCTTCGACGACGCCGAGAAAGACTGACAACAAGTATTCGTGCATGAATCTTAGTTAAAAAGTTTAGGTCGTTGAGTCGTTGAATCGCTTTTCGTTTTAACGTTTCAACTATTTAACCTTTTTAACTGGACGCGCCAGCGTCCTCACAGGGCCTCCGTTCCCCGTTCCCCCGTCCGAATGCGCACCGCCTCCTCGACCTCGGTTACAAAGATTTTGCCATCGCCGATCTTCCCTGTTTTGGCTGCTCCCAAAATCGCCTCGACAGCCCGCTGTGCGCGGTCGTCTGGAACAATCATCTCGAATTTTATCTTCGGAAGAAAATCAACGGTGTACTCTGTGCCGCGATAAATTTCGCTGTGTCCCTTCTGTCGGCCGAATCCTTTCACCTCGCTGAGAGACATTCCTTCTACGCCTGCCGCCATCAGAGCTTCCTTCACCGGCTCTGCTTTAAAAGGCTTGATGATTGCCTCGATCTTTTTCACCGCGCCAAAACTAGAACTGGCGTACCAAATGGCAAGCTATCCGATTCAAATGACAGAATCGAATAGCTTTCCTTCACTCGACTATGGCTACCCCCTATCGCCTCAAGGTTGCAATTCTGCACAATGGTCTTCGCTTATCTGCAGAAAAATCTGTACTCGCATGACAAGGGACAGTGCATTATCGCTCGAGCGTTACACCCTTCCATTTACATGACTGATTTCCTTGAAGGAGAGTTCCAAAGTTGAGTACCGCACCCGCGCAGCCTGCCTCCGTTCTCAATCGCTTACCTGCTTGCCGTGCTTTGGTCTGCTACTTCCTCCTCACTTTTGGTTTCTCCTGGCTCATGTTTCTGCCGGGTTTGCTCACATATTACGGAGTTCTCAGTCTGAGTCCCCAGGCGGTGCGTTGGTTCGCCATCGCTGGTTTGCTAGGACCAATCTTGTCTGGATTTATCATGACGGGCGTAATTGAAGGGTGGCCGGGCATAAGTCGCTTGTTGCGGCGGATTGTACGCTGGCGCGTCGGGCTTCGATGGTACCTGTTTGCCCTTATTGGCCTGCCGGCGGTCATGGTGCTCGCTACTATCATCCGGCCTGGGGCTTTGGAATCGCTCGACGTTTCCGGCCAACCATTCCGCGTGGCCTACCTACAGGTCTTCATCTCTATGGCACTCATCGGAGGACCACTCTTCGAAGAACCGGGGTGGACCGGCTTTGCGCAGTCTCGCTTGCAGCGGTTGTACGGTCCGTTGGTCGGGGGCCTCATCCTTGGTAGTCTCTGGGCGCTCTGGCACCTGCCCGGTTTCTTGATTCCGTCCGAAGACATAAGCGACATTCCTCCGCGGGGTACCGTTCTCGATTTCGCTGTGTTTGCCTTGGCTCTCGTGGGTCTGCGTTTAATTATCATCTGGGTGGTCAACAACACGAGAGACAGCGTGCTTATGGCTATCCTGGTGCACGCCTCCTGGAACACCTTCTATGCTACGAGTCTGATCCGGCTTTTCCCCGCTCCGGCCGTGCTCGGCAGCTACTCGAACCTCACCATAGCCGCGTGCGCATTGGCGTTAGTGCTGATTGCGGCGACGCGGGGACGGATGGGTTGCCAGAACGAGGCCGACACGCTGCGTAAAGAAACAGCCGCGCCGCCAGCATAACGAAAAGAAGATCGCGTTTGCGTCGTCTGATTCATCGCGCATAACTTTCGCCGATGAAGTTCGTTTTTTTCATTTTCGCCATCACCACGATCACAACCTTCGCGCTGGCGCAGGAGAATCCCACACCGCCCCCTAGAGTTTATCCCGTCGCGTTGCCGAATTATGACGAGGAGACCGCTACGCGATTGCAAATTTTTTTGGACAACAGCGATTTCGGGCCTGGGAAAATTGACGGAAGAATGGGCGAATTCTTCCGCAAAGCGCTCATCTCATACAAGCATGCGCACGCCATGCCGAAGACTGGCGCGGTCGATCAATGGATGCTCGATCAGGTACCTGTGACTTACACTACTTACACGATCAGGGATGAAGATCTGAAGTTGGTGGGCAATGTGCCGGGCAGCCGTGCCGAGCAGGCCAGATTAAAATGGCTGCCCTATACGTCCCTACTCGAGTTCGTCGCCGAGCGTTATCATTCGGCCGAGTCTTACATTCAGAAACTTAATCCCGGAAAGAACTGGGAGCAGCTTCAGCCCGGCGAAACTTTGAAGGTGCCGAATGTATTGCCATTTGAGGTTGAGAAATTCACCGAGGGCAAAGTCCCTGAAAATCCGGCGTTCGCCTCTCGTAAGGTTTTTGTCGATACACACGAGCACCTTTTGGAGGTCTTCGACCAGGGTCAGCTCGTCTGTGTTTTTCCGATTACGCCTGGATCGAAAACTCTGCCGGCTCCAGTGGGCACGTGGAAGATTCTCGGCGCAAACGTTTGGCCGTGGTTCCGCTACGACGAAGGAATGCTCAACTACGGTGTGCGCACCGAAAACTATTACAATCTTCCACCAGGCCCGAACAATCTCGTCGGCATTCTCTGGATGGGCTTGAACAAGCCTGGCATCGGCATTCACGGCACCAACAATCCCGAGACGATCGGTCGCGCCGCCAGTCACGGCTGCATTCGCCTTGCAAACTGGGACGCCGCGCGGGTGAAAGACTTCGTGAGCGTCGGAAATACTGTCCTCATTTTCTAGGTAGGGACGGACCGCTGGGCTGTCCGGCGCGCTCGGCGAGCGCGCCCTGCCAAATTTCACTAGAAAATTTTCGCGCGGAATCGCGCTCTGGGACGTCTAGGCTTTAGATCGACCCAATGGATCCCAGTGAACGCGAACAGTATCAGGCGGCCATTCACGGCGATCGAGAGGCATTTGAGATGATCATTCGTACGCAAAGCAGCGCACTTTTCGCCATCGCTTACGGCATTCTCCAAAGTCGCGTGGAAGCAGAGGACGTCGTGCAGGACTCGCTCGTGAAAGCGTGGAAAACACGCTGGCGGGTGCGCGATCCCGAGAAATTTCCTGCCTGGCTCGCAACGATCGCGCGACATAAGGCGCATGACGTGTTTCGCAAACGCCGCGCTGTTCCTTTGTCGGAACGGCTGATGGAACCGATCGAACCGGAGCCGCCGAACACGACCGCTCTAGATCAACAATTGCATTCCGCGCTCGCCGCATTGCCGGAACTCCATCGTGCGGCGCTCACATTGCGCTACTTCGAAGAGATGGATTATCGCACCATCGAAAACACCCTGGGTCTAACTAATGGCGCGCTCCGAGGAATTCTGGGACGAGCGCTCATGTCCATGCGTAAACAACTTCGCCCTGCTCTCGCCTCAATGGACTAAAGGTATGGCAACGATTCACGACGACATCGACACATGGCTGGCCGCCGATCTGCACAGCGAACTGTCTAGTAACGAACGGAGCGCGCTTCACGCGCACTTGGTCGATTGCGCTGCGTGCCGACAAACTCATCAGGAAATCAAAGTTATGCACAAAATTCTGGAAGAAACTTTCGCGCAGGAAAAACCCGATCCAGCTCTCGAACAGCGGATGCTGGCGGGCTTTCGCAATCGTGTCCCTCAACGAAGCGGACTTGTAAAAATGCTCGTCGATCTAATGCGCTTGCGCGCTACTCAAATCGCAGCGGTCGCCGCCGTTTTGCTCGGGCTTGTGCAGATCGGACGGATGATCACCGGTGAACCTGTAACTGCGCCGCGCGAACGCGAACGCTACGTCGGGGAACAGTTTGCCGCGCAACCGTCACAGGTTCCAGCATCGCGAGCAGCTCAATCGGGTGCTTTAGCCAAGTCAGGCGAAGTCGCCGCCGGCCGACCACAAGGTTTGGCGCTGAAGGAACCACCGCCACCGGCTGCAGCTCAGTCGAAGGACGAAGAACGTGCGCGCGCTGAGGTGGAACGAACGATCGTTACCGGATCAGATATTCCGACTGTTGCGGAAGAAACCGCGCAAGCTCCAGTGCAGGAGCCTGCTTCAGCACTCGCCAATCGCAAACTAATTCGAAATGCAACTGTCGAGATGGAGATCGTCAGTTTTGATAATGCTGTCCAGAAGATCACTGCATTTGCGAACGAAGAACACGGTTATGTCGCTACAACGGATTCCGAGAAACAGGCGAACGGAAAACTGAAGGGCCAGATCGTCGTGAAGGTACTGCCCGAAAACCTGGATCGCTTTCTGCAAAAGATTCGGAATCTCGGTGAATTAAAGAACCAGACGCTCGGCACTGAAGACGTGACCAAGGCGTATTTCGATACCGATGCGCGGCTAAAAAACGCCCACGTAATGGAGCAGCGTCTCATCGACATGTTGAAAACGAAGACGGGTAAAGTGTCCGATTTGCTCCAGGTAGAGAAGGAACTGGGCCGCGTGCGCGAAGAGATCGAGAAGATGCAGGGCGAACTAAAATATTGGGATTCGCAGGCGCAATTCGCCACGGTCACGATTTCGCTGGCCGAAAAGGATATGGAAGAACCAGCGGCCTTCCTGCTCAAGGAGCGCGCGCAACTCTCTCTTTACACCCCTGACGTAGAGAAAATCTACAACGAGACCAAGGGCCTCGCCTCGCCAAAGGTGCAGATCACAAATGCACAACTAAACCGCGATTACTCTGGACGCGTTTCAGCGCAGCTGAGCATGCTGATCGCTCCGGAAGAAAGCGATGCTGTAATCGGCCGTGTCAAAGGATTCGGACGCGTGGAAAACTTCCAAACGCAGACCCAGCGTGTCGCGCAAGGCGGCAGTGGGATGTCGGAAAATGCAAGGACCAAACGCGACAAGGTGGAGCTCACCCTCACCGTCTCTCGTGAAGAACAGGAGCAGGCTTTTCAGCAAACCAGTCTGCGCATTCGCACATCGTCGGTAGACGAAAAGGCAAAAGAGCTTCGCACTCTTGCCGAGAAGCAAGGCGGGCGAGTTCGCAGCTCTACGTTCAGCCGTGATCCGGATGGCCGTGAAGTGGCAAGCGTTTCGCTGCGCGTGCCGATGAAAAATTACCCGGCATTGATACAATCGCTCGACTCGTTAGGCAAGGTTCAGAATGTGAGTGTGCAACGTCAGGACCGCGCGGACGCGCAGATCGACGAATCAAATGCACCGGCGGACATTTCGATTCAGGTTTACAGCCAGGGCAATATCGTTACCGAGGAAAGCGGGTTGCTTGCCACGCTGCGGCGTACACTCGCGCAAAGCGCGGGCGCAATTATGTGGAGCTTGCGAATGATTGGTGTGGCGGTCGCGTTTCTCGCGCCCTGGGCGATTGCAATTGTTCTGCTGATTTGGGTCACTAGGCGCGTAATTCGTTCACGCCAGTCCAGATCCTGAGCCGCGTGCTCGATCGCTGTCATCCTGAGCCGTGGAGACGGCGAAGGACCTCCCGATCGAAGTGCGCATGCTCTCGTTAGATTGTATGATCAACCAGTCTGTGTGAGGTCCATCGCTCTGCTGGGGATGACATGTGCGTGGAAAACGGAATCATTCTTGCTCGCTTCGCAAACGAGTCATAGGTTAGTGATATTTTCCGGACGTTGGCGATGAAATCTCAAGGCGGTATCAGCTATAGCAACGCGGCGGTCGCTGCTTGTCCGAAACATTTGCTCCAATTCGCAGTCGATCAGCGATACGACGATTACACATCGGTCGATCACGCCGTCTGGCGATTCATCATGCGCCAGAACATGTTTTTTCTGAAGGAATACGCGCACAAAGTTTATTTCCAGGGCCTCCTCAACACGGGCATTTCCTTCGAGCGCATCCCGCGCATTGAAGAGATGAACGAGATCCTGGCAAAGATCGAATGGGGCGCGGTGGCAGTGGACGGTTTCATTCCGCCGGCGGCGTTCATGGAATTTCAAGCCTACAAGGTGCTGGTGATTGCCTGCGACATGCGTCAGATCCATCACATCGAATACACGCCTGCGCCTGACATTGTGCACGAGGCGGCCGGCCACGCACCAATCATTGTTGATCGCGAATATTCAAATTATTTGCAGCGCTTTGGCGAAGTCGGCGCGAAAGCAATGTCGTCCAAGAAAGATTTCGAGCTGTATCAAGCGATCCGGCACCTGTCGATCTTGAAGGAGCGACCGAACGCTGATCCGAAGGAAGTCGATGAAGCGACCAAGCTGGTCGAACATCGTCAGAAAAATCTCGGCGCGCCGTCCGAAATGGCCCTGCTCTCCCGTTTGCATTGGTGGACGGTCGAATACGGACTCATTGGTAAATTCGAGGATCCAAAAATTTACGGCGCTGGGTTGCTTTCCTCGATCGGCGAATCGGTGTCATGCCTCGAGCCCGAGGTAAAGAAAATCCCCTACTCCATCGATGCTCAGAACGACGCGTTCGATATCACTACGAAACAACCCCAGCTCTTCGTCTGCCGGGATTTTCAGCATCTCAAAGACGTGCTTGAAGAATTTGCCAGCAAGATGGCGTTCAAAGTTGGCGGACTCGAAGGCATTAACAAAGCCATCGAATGTAACAACACCGCGACCTGTGAGTATTCGTCCGGCCTCCAAGTCAGCGGGATTTTCGCGGAAGTGATAACAGATGAAGACAATTCACCGATTTATCTGCGGACAACTGGCAAGACTGCACTCGCGTTTCAAGGCAAAGAACTAGAAGGCCACGGCGTCGATTATCATAAGGAGGGGTTCGGTTCGCCGGTCGGCAAATGGAAACAAACATCAACCGCGCCAGAGCTGCTCACCAACGATCAACTGCACGCCCTTGGAATTGTCGAGGGTAAAAAAGCCAAGATCGAGTTCGTCAGTGGCGTCGTTGTGTCGGGGAAGGTTGAGAAAATTCTCCGTCGCGAAGGGAAATTATTGTTGCTCACGTTTGTAAACTGCAGCGCGAAATATCGTGACCGCGTCCTGTTCCAGCCTGACTGGGGCTTTTACGACATGGCCGTTGGCGAACAAATCAGCTCGGTGTTTAATGGCGCAGCAGATAAGGACGCTTACAATCAGGTGGCGCTGGCTCCAAAGGAACGCACCATCAAGGTTCCGTCCACGCCGAAGCGCGAACGACTCGAGAATCTTTACGCGCAGGTGCGCAAGATTCGCGAAAGTAAGGCCGGTTATGAACGGCTCGGCGAAATTTGGGAGACACAGCAAGCCGAACATCCGGAGGACTGGCTGTTGTCGATGGAAATTTTCGAAATCCTCGACGCGACCGATCAACAGCCTGAACTGAAAGCCAGGATCGAGAAGTTTCTCAACGAAAAGAAGACGAAGACCAAAGATCTCTCGACACTAATCAGTTGGGGATTCCGCCTGGTTGAGTATCACAGAAAACCGGAATACCAGGAAGCTCTGCACGCCTCGCCGAAGTAGGTAGGGTCGGCGCGCTGCTCCGGCCGGACACCGCAACGGCGTGTCCTACTTTGTCTTGTCGAGCGAAGTCGAGACATCTCTAGGACCGTCCGTTTTCGATAATGAGAGATTCCTCGACTGCGCTGCACTCCGCTCGGAATGCCAAGCGGGGCCTACGATCATGCTCGATCCATAGGTGCCCGATAGCTGGCCATTTCGCGCGAAGTCACGCATCATATCGAAATAACCGGGCGCGTACCGTGTCGAGACGCGTTCGCCGTCTGGAGCGACTTCGTACTCAGTCATCCCGTGCTCAGCGTGCGGAAATAGCGCCAGGCTAATCGGCTTCCCTTCTGCAATCAGTGTCTTGATGCGGCGACTCGTCTCAGCACTCGGCGCTTCAAGGTCGTCTTCTCCGAGAATCCACAACTGCGGCGCTTTGACAGCTCGAAGCGTAGGCATTGGGTCGTAGCGGAATGGCGTGCCGGGGAGAGAATCCTTAAACTTCTCGCGGGCTTCGGCCGCTGTGTACGGCAAAATGAAATGTGTATAGTTGCCATGCAGATCTTTGTACCAAGGTTCACTGCGGTACTTCGCCCTCACAGCGTCGAAACGCTCGAAGCCTTTAGTGAAATTGCTCTCGAATACCGCTTCAGCCGCCGATGCTACCTCTAGCGCTTTGGAAATTTCTTCCTGGGTATGACCTTTTAGGCGCATCTCAAGCGCGACCTCCTGCTGGTCTTCGTCAATGACGGAGACGGCCAATCCGAAACTGACAATAACGAAATCGACGGGCGCTCGCGTTGCGGCGAGAGGCGCAACCCAGCCGCCCTGACTACCGCCCTGATATCCAATCCTGACGCACCGCGTCCCAGCAATTCGCTTGGCTTCTCGCATGGCAGCCACGGCGTCATCTGCGAGCGTATCGAAATCCTGCGTATATTTGCCGTCCGATCCGCCGGTTCCGCGTTTGTCATAAACGAAGGCGCCAACACCCTCGGCCGGTAACAGTCGTTGGAGCGAGTACGACTCGCGTGCAGAGTCCCTCTCCGCACCGTGAACGAGAACCACAATCGGAACCGGATCATTGCCCTTCGGCAGCACTAATCTGCCAGCGAGCTTAATTCCGCCACGACCTTCAAACACCGTGTCCGTCGCATCGAATGGGATCCGATCAGCTTTCTTACCGTCGAATTCGATTTCACTTGTCGGGCAGCGAGTGAAGGAGGCGCCGTGTCCATCGGGACGATCTGTCCATCCCAGTGTGCTTGTCCACGAGCCGTCCTGCTTCTTATGCAAAACCCCCGTCGTGCCATCGAATTTGCGCCAGCGGAAGGTTTTGCCTTCGGATTGCGCGATATCGACAATCTCTCCATCCGAAAAGCGATATGTGCCTATTTGGCAATTATCTCCGGCGTTTTCACCTAAAAGAGCAGCGCCGATACAGGCCGCTGACAAACTGCCTATCATCAACCCGAAAGACAATGGACGAATCCTGAAGCGGTGCATTCGTGTTTGTGATGCAATTCGTCACTGTTTTGGATTCAAATTTTTCTTCTATTAACCCAATAACGGTGAGCTGCTTGGCAGAACCTCGGTCACGGAGGAAGCCTGGCCACCAGAAAGACAAGCGACACAATAACGGACGGGAATCTCCCAATATTTTCTCAGAGCAAAAGTCCCACGATTCTACGCGGACGGAGACGCCGCGGCAGAACATCTCGTCGTTGAAATGGCGCTTGCCACTCAGTGCCTTTGCCCATTTGTCTTGCGTCGTGTCATGTCGAGCGAAGTCAAGACATCTCTCGAACGCGGCTCTTTGATTAGAGGTTCCTCGACTGCGCTCGGAATGACAAGCATGGTGAGCGCGAGCCTTAAAAAGCTTCGTCTTTGAAGTGGCGTTTGCCTTTTAGCGCTTTCGCGTACTCGTCCTTGCTTAGAATGTTCTCATCGAGCTGCATATCAGTTCGGCAAAGGTTTTTAAAGAAGGCCTCGACGCGTTCCTGGCTGCTCATGACTTCTTCAGTGAGATAGTTCACGTCCACATTGATGCAGATTGCGCCGACAATTCCAAACTCCTTACGACAGATCGGAATCGTAGTGCATTTGAATTTCCGCGCTCCTATGTTCAGCTCGTAGTTTAATTTCTCTTCGTTGAGGAGCTGGCGTTTCTTCAGATCGATCAGTAGATTCGTTGTGCCATCGCGCAAATGCCTGCCGGTCGCATTGTTTTCGAGCACAATTAGCGAATGTGACGGGTCAGCCAGATTGTGCAGCAAGATTTCCATTCCACAGTTGGGAAACGACTTCCCGATGAGCCGCACGAGCCGGATGTAGTTGTCGAGAAACTCGGTAGTGTCGTCGGCAATCTTTTTGCCGTCGTACTTCTCAAAGAGCTGCGCGTAAACTTTTTGTTCGGTGGGCTCGAGTTGATCGCGCACATTATTTTGCTCCCCGATGAAGATCAGTTGCCGAGCCGCTGTGCGGTCTTCATTTTTGAGAAAATAATGCATCCCAAGCCGGAAATCCTTCAAACTGAACTCGCCGAAATTCTCGCGGGTGACGATGAATGGATAGAAATCGTACTCTTCCAGATTTCTCCCAAACTTGTGGCGTTGTTCCTTGTACTTACCCCAAAGAAAGCCTGTTGCCAGAAAGAGCATCGATACAATGATCGACGCGATGACGTTGATACTGAGTTCGCTCTGCAGAGCTTTGATCATAGAAGAAACATCTTTCCTGCTGCTTTAGCCACGGGCCTCCGGCCGGATGCCTGTCCGGAACGCAGTCCCTAGGAAACGGCTCACAGAGCCGTGGCTACAACGTACTGCTGCTGGCGCCAAGACTAATGGATCAAAAATTTCCAGCCAAGCTGGAAATGCTGATACTCTCCAATGTGACGTCCGCTGGGCGAGACAGCGCGTATGCAACCGCGCTGGCAACATCTTCCGGGGAGATCATTTTGTGGCGCGGCCATTTCCCCTCGATGTTAGTCCAGATGTTGGTGTCTGTAGCTGCAGGGTAAACGTTGATCACGCGGATCTTATGGTCGCGTAATTCTTCGCGCACACATTGCGACAGCCCTTCGAGCGCGAATTTGCTCATGCAATAGGCGCTCCAGTTCGCAAACCCAGTCTTCGCGGCGATGGAGAGAATGTTGACGATGCTGGAGCCGGGCGGCATGTCAGGGGCAAAGTGCTGCATTAACATGAATGGCGCAGTGATATTGACACCGACGGTTTGCTCCCATTCAACTGCTGTGATTTCGCAAAAGGGCTTTACGATTGCGATGCCCGCGTTGTTCACGAGCAGATCCAGCGGCTTCTTTGCAACTTGATCGATGAGATCCGAAACACCGGACGCCACGGCAAAGTCATGAATCAAGCGAACTACATGCGCACAGCGGTGCTTCATTTCCTCGCACACCTCCGCCAAGGCGACGGTATCGCGCCCGTGGAGAAGCAATTCAACGTCCGCACCTGCCAGATTCTCGGCAATCGCGCGGCCAATTCCGCGGCTCGCACCTGTGATTAGATAGCGTTTCATAAATTGGTAGGTGCGACCGCCGGGCGCCGCCGCAGGCGTAAAACGGACGGCTCAGCGATCCGTCCCTACCAGTGCTTCAGGTTCGCCTCAGGGTAAACCGGTTATTCGCCGTTTCCCATAAGCGCATCCTAACGAGTTGCTGATTCAGCCGATTATCGATCTTCGGCCAAAGGGCGCGCACAATATTTTCTCCAGTTGAAGGCGCGTTGCGGAAATCTTCTGTTTCCAAGTCGAGGTGCCGATCCCGCCACGGTTCCAGCGATTCCTGGATGGCTTTTCTCAACGCAACAAAATCGTAGAGCGTTCCGCTGCGCTCATCGTACTCGCCGCCGATGGTTGTTTCGGTCAGATAGCCATGGCCGTGACCGAGTGGATTGCTGCACTTGCCGTAGAGCTTTGCGTTTTCGGCGTCGGAAAGAGTGGCGGCACGTAACCGGTGTGCCGCATGAAATGCCATCCGCATCGCAAGGAACACCGCTCTATTCTTCCACACCTCGGCAAAAAAATCTGCGCGCTCGTACAGGCGTACGCGATCCAGCGGCGTCATCGAGTTTGCCCGCTGGTAGATGTAATCGGCCAAACTCTCCGTCGTTATGGGATGATTGGCCAGGCCAGCGACGTCTTTATTCAGATAGCGGTGGTCGAGTTCGTCGTGCAAAGCGCGCAAACAAGCGTGGATCGCATCGTGACCAACTAGCGGCAGATCTTGAGCGCTGAACGCTTTCGGTGATCGGTACGTCAGACGGACGCGATAATTATGCCCGTGAATCGAAGTGGCCGCCCCAAACAAGCGCGCATTTTCCTCAGCGCTTAGCCGAGGCGACGTGGTTTTGCGCGCAGCTGAGAATTCGAACCAATAGTTCGCCTCGCAGGCGCCATTGGAATAAAAGGTTGCGCTTCGCTCAGACGACTCGGTCAGATGACAGGCGGCAAGTGTTGCGACGTTGTCAGAGAATAAGGGCGCGACATCGATGTAGAGTTGCCGCGCAATATTTTCGGCAGTCGGCGGAACGGGACGGAAGGAAGGATTGTCTTCGTTGAGGAATTTGTGGTCGAACCGCTGCCGCACAATCGTGCCGGCGCGCTCCTTGATTTCGCTGATGTTAATCAGCATTCCAGTAGCAGGATCGACAGGACCGGTGAAAACGAAATAGGCGACGTAATTGCGACCGCTCCCGTAGCGCGCATTCGTTTCGGGCCCAAACGCCGCCAGATTTTCGTCGTCGCTCCAACCCTCAACATGCAAGCGACGAGAAGCCGAAAATTCGAGCCGTTTGCTGACGGTTAAGAGCATGAAGCAGCAAACACGCTGCAAAATGATCTCGCAACAAATTGTAGGGCGTTTCTGTGAAACGCCGTGGCGTCTGACACAGAAGCCTACAATCAATCCTTCAGAAGCGAGAGAAATTCGGAGCGGGTTCGGGCGTCTTCTTTGAAAGTGCCGAGCAGACAAGAAGTCTTCATGACTGAGTTTTGCTTTTCAACGCCTCGCATCATCATGCAAAGATGTTTCGCTTCTACGACGACCGCCACTCCCGACGGCTCGAGACATCTCATCAACGACTCGGCGATTTGAGTGGTCAGATTTTCCTGGATCTGCAAACGACGGGCAAAAACATCGACAATCCGCGCCACCTTGGACAAGCCGATTACTTTGCCGTTCGGAAGATAAGCCACATGCGCACGGCCGATGAAAGGGAGCAAATGATGTTCGCACAACGAATACAACTCAATGTCCTTTACCAGAATAATCTCGCTCGCACTCGACTCGAAAATCGCCCCGTTTATGATCTCGTCGAGATTTTGCCGATAACCTTGCGTGAGAAATTCCAGAGCGCGTGCCGCTCGATCCGGAGTGCGCTGGAGACCCTCCCTGTCAGTGTCCTCTCCGATGGCTTGAAGTAGCTCGCGGTACGCATCCGCGACCCTTTCGAGATCTTTCCCTTGCAGGCGATTGCTCTCGCGAGTGAGTCGTTCCTCGATGTCGAGATCGGAATTGCTGCGCTGAATCATATCACAGGCTTCTCGGTAGCTTAGCAGACAAACGTGCGGACTAAAGACCGCCGCTACTTGGCTTAATCAAGCCAGCTTTGTGGATATTTCGGATCGTCCAGCGCTAGCGATTCTTCAGTGAGCTCAAGTGTATGTTGCGTGTCGAACATCACCGCGAGCTCTTCCGTGCGGGTTGCGTTCCTGCTTGCCATGATTGTCCCCGGGTGCGGGCCGTGCGGGATCCCGCGCGGATGCAATGTGATTGAACCGCTCTCGATCCCGCGCCGCGAACCAAAATTTCCGCGCACGTAAAAGAGAACTTCATCAGCCTCGACGTTGTCGTGCACCCACGGGATTTTTACGGCTTCCGGATGCGTATCGAGCAAGCGTGGCGCAAACGTGCAAACCACATATCCGCGAATCTCAAAGGTCTGGTGAATTGGTGGCGGTTGATGGACCGTGCCGGTAATCGGCTCGAAATCCTGCGCGTTAAACGTGAACGGATAGAGATAGCCATCCCACCCGACCGCATCGAACGGATGATGCGCCAGCGTCACCCGCGTGAGTCGCGGTCCATCCTTTACGAGAATATCGACGTCTTCCTCCTTATCGATCATAATTACCTCGCGAGGACCGTGGAGATCGCGCTCCGAGTACGGCGCGCCCATTTTGATTTGCCCCTCATGATTCAGGTAGCGTTGCGGAATCCGAACAGGGCCGACCGACTCGAGAATGAGATAATCTTCCTCCTCAATCTTGTCTGGTACCAGCCGGTACGTAATTCCACGGGGAATGACGATGTAATCCTCAGCGCGATAAGGCAGTCTACCGAAAACAGATTCCATCACGCCGCTGCCGTGAAATACGAAAATGATCTCATCGGCGCCGCCGTTTTTATAATATTGAAACTTGTCATTTGCCTTTGCCGGCCTGGCGCGATAGGCGATCACATCCTTGTTAAACAACATCGGCACGCGTCCGGTGAAGATATCGCCACGCCGCGGAATATTAGCTGTCTTTAAGTGATGATGTCGCAGTGGACTATCGGTTGCTTTTTTTGGCTCCCAATATTTGATCAACTCAACATTGCGCACTCGCGTAGGCGGCCGCAGGTGATACATGATCGAATACGCCTCATCGAATCCCTGCGTCGTGAAAACATGCTCGTAGGCGATGCCTTCGTTCTTGTAGCTCGGCCCCGATCCGTTGCGATGGAACCAGATGTGATGTTTCCTGGGTACTTCTCCCAGTTTTTGATAATACGGCATTGTCGTCTCCTCCCGTTTACAAATTACCCCTTGCGGCTTGTTCGCGTTCGATGGCTTCGAAGAGTGCCTTGAAATTGCCTTTGCCAAAGCTCTTCGCACCTTTGCGCTGAATAATTTCGAAAAACAGCGTCGGCCGGTCTTCTACTGGTTTGGTAAAAATCTGCAGCAAATAACCTTCGTCATCGCGATCGACGAGAATTCCCAACTTCTTCAATGCATTCAGTTCTTCATCGATGTGACCAACGCGATCGAGCAGGGTGTCGTAATAGTTGGAAGGTATGTTCAGAAATTCGACGCCGCGCTTCTGCAGGTCAGTTACCGTTTCAATGATGTTTTTCGTTGCCATGGCGACGTGTTGCACGCCTTCGCCGTTGTAAAACTCGAGATATTCGTCCACCTGCGATTTCTTTTTACCTTCAGCGGGCTCGTTAATCGGAAACTTCACAAAACCATTGCCGTTGCTCATCACTTTGCTCATGAGCGCGGAGTATTCGGTGGAGATATCCTTGTCGTCGAAGCTAAGGATGTTCCGGAACCCCATTACGTCCTCGTAAAATTTTACCCACGGATTCATCTGGCCTAAGGCAACATTGCCTACGCAATGATCGACATATTGCAGGCCGGTCTGAGACGGCTTGTAATTCGATTCCCACTTGCGGAAACCCGGCATGAACGGGCCACGATAATTCTGCCGTTCGATGAACAGATGAACGACCTCGCCGTAGGTATGGATTCCGCTCATCACTACCTCGCCATGCTTATCCGACAGCGTTTTCGGCTCCATATAGCTTTTGCCGCCGCGCTTCGTTGTTTCTTCCCACGCAGAGCATGCGTCCTCCACCGCGAGCGCGATCGCTTTCACGCCATCGCCATGTTCATGAACGTGATCGGCGATTGGACTATTCGGCCGGAGCGGAGTTGTCAGAATAAGGGTTAATTTGTTCTGGCGAATCGCGTAGGTCACCCGATCCTTCGTTCCCGTTTCCGGGCCGGAATAAGCGAGGCTTTGAAATCCGAATGCTGTCTTGTAGAAATGCGCCGCCTGCTTGGCGTTGCCGACATAAAACTCGACGTAATCGGTGCCGTGCAGTGGCAGAAAATCTTCCTCGGTTGCAGGTGTCTTTTTAGTTGTTGGAGCAGCAATTGTCGTTGGCATAATGACCTCCGTGTTATTCGCGCTCAGCGCGCCTTTTTCCAAATATAAGATCGACGCTCACGGGTCGCAAGGTTATGCGACGCGTTTGCAACAGGCTCGGTGTGGCTGCCCAGCGTGTTCGCCTTTACAACCGCGGAGCCAGATGAATGGTCGCGATCATGCAGCGAGCGCTCCCGCCACCAAGTTCAATGGCAGGAAGCTCAAGCGGCACCAAGCGCACGGAGCGGGTTAACCTTGCGCGTTGTTCCTCAGTCAAGGCTCGTATGGCGCGGTCAGAGAGCACGAGCAGTTTCTCGCCATGCGTATCATGTAATTCGATCGCGTTGCCCGCGAAGTTCGCAATCTGATCCAGCGACAACTCGACAATGTCTTTGTCACTCCGTTCCAATCGCGCTCGCACCTGTTGCCGCTCGGCTTTGTTCCGAATCGTCTCCAAACCAACCAGCGCGAACGCTGTTCCGATGCACATCATTACGTTGGTGTGATAGATTGGCTGGCCATCAGAGCCGATGCTCGTGAAGGTGACCGACTCGTAACTAAAATCATTGGCAAAGCGGCGGATCACCTTCGGGTTGGAGCGATTTGAGAGCGAGGCGTACGCAATTTTGTTGAGGTGATCGAGCACCAGACTGCCGGTGCCTTCAAGACAGCAGCCTTGCTCCTCGAATGCCGAGTAGTCGATTACTTCGTTGACACGATAGTCTTTGCGCAGTTCACCAACGATGTCTTGGCGGCGCTCCCGCCGCCGCAGCGCTGAATACATCGGAAACAGGACGATCCGCCCATCGTGATGCGTTGAGATCCAGTTGTTTGGGAAAACTGCGTCCGGCCTTTCCGGCTCGGCGGTGTCCTCAAACACATGCACGTTCACGCCGGCGGCACGGAGTTTTTGCACAGCTGTGTCGAATTCTTTTCGTGCGACCGCGCTGAGCGCATCAACATCGCAATCAAGTCGAGCTTGAAACGCGTTGTCTGCCGCCGTCTCTGGGTTCGGATAAAACCGGCAGGGCCGGATCATTAGCACTGAGTTGGTACTTTGTGTGAGCACAGCGCTCGCGTCATCGCAGTTGTGGACTCTTTAATCGCCGAAGGAAATATCGACGTCACGCGCGGTCTGCGCCATTTCGCCGTTGGGCGGAACCAGTTTGAGGCGATTGACGGCTTCCGCGATCGGCACCTGGCGCACTTGATAATTTTGATAGCTGACCATCGATCCAAAATGTCCTTCGTTGGCTAGTTGGACTGCTTTCACGCCGAAGCGCGTACCCAAAATTCGATCGAGCGTTGTGGGCGCGCCTCCGCGTTGCAGATGGCCGAGAACGCAACAGCGCGTTTCCTTGCCAGTGCGTTTCGCGATCTCGCGCGCCACAATTTCGCCGATTCCACCCAGACGAAATTCGCCGCCTTCCACGTCGTGCTTCACCTGTTCGCCATGTTTCAGTCGCGCACCTTCTGCGACCACAACAACAGTTCCCAGATAACCGGCCGCCTCGCGGGCTTTGACCACGCTCGCGATCTTCTCGTAATCGAATGGAATTTCGGGAATCAAAATAATATCGGCGCCACCAGCGATGCCGCCGTGCAACGCGATCCAGCCGGCGTGGCGTCCCATTACTTCCACAACCATGGCCCGTCTGTGACTGGTCGCTGTAGTATGTACCCGGTCGAGCGCGTCCATTACGACGGCGACGGCAGAATCGAATCCGAATGTTGTCGCAGTGGCTTCGAGATCGTTGTCGATTGTCTTCGGGACGCCAATGCAATTAATACCGGCTTCCTGCAATTGCTGCGCCGTCACCATCGAGCCATCGCCTCCAACAATGATCAACGCCTTTACCTGAAGCTCGCCCAGTATCTTCTTGGCGCCTGCAATGACGTTTGCAGGCACGACGGTCCGATTGCCGGCACCAACCTTGGCAACAAAATGACCGCGATTTGTCGTACCGATGATCGTGCCGCCAAGTGCCATGATTCCGTTAATGCTTTGGCGATCGAGAATGACATGATTGCCGGGTGGAAGAAGTCCTTCGAATCCGTCACGAAAACCAACTACTTCCCAGCCAAGTTTCTCCGCCGCGAGCACAACGCCGCGCAAGACCGCGTTAACTCCCGGGCAATCGCCACCACTGGTCAGAACGCCAATCCGTGGCTTCATTTTTGCAATCGAAGGATCAAAGCATTTTCTTTGAATCGGCCACACGACCGCCGGCTGCCCATTGGTCGTATAGCTGCCAGCCGCGTTGCAGAAGGGCTGTGCCTTCACCGAATCGATTTGTGCTACCCACGAGCACGACCATCAAATGACGCGGATACACCGTTTCCATCTGGCCCTGGCGAACGACTTCCGCCTGACGATTGGCATACAGGATCAAACAATCACCGGATCGCGCGGTGCGACCTGTTTTGACTCCGTCGATGCCCATCTTCCCCAGGAGTTCGTTTGTGTTGCGAAGCACGTAATTCAATCGACGCCCGCCTCGATCGAACGAGATTTGGCGTTCCTTTTGCGACACATAAAAACGGAAGCTGGCTTTGTTCATTGCGTAGCGAGTGAGACGCGCCATGTCTTCGGCTGTCGAATACGGCAGCGGCTTGACCTTGTAATCGACGCCGTGTGGGTTAACAAAACGCGTGCGCTCCATCTTCAATTGTTTGCCCAGCGCATTCATCTGGGTAACGAACGCATCAACTGGCGTGTATTTCGAGTTCGCCTCGCCGGGCAGGAGTGATTCTATTTTCGAGCCGACGTGGTACGCCAGCGTGTAGGCCGCGATGTTGTCGGACTGGACAAGCGCCGCGTAGAGAAGATCGCGCAGACTGATGTTGTCGCCCGGCTGAAAACCGATGTTGTTTTCAAGGGTGCCGACAAACGCTTCCTGGGGGATCGTGACCGCCTGATTCAGATCGCCCGATCTTCGTTCCGCCCAATCGAGCACTACACTCGCGGTCGCGATTTTCGTCAGACTGCCGACTTGCAGCTTTTTCCTCGATTCCTGCTCTTCCAAAATGTAGCCCGTTTGCGCATCCGCAATGAGATATGCCTCTGCGGCAGCAGCCGAGCGGAGAAGCGCCGCGCTGGCGAGAAACACGGAAGAAACAGTGAGAAATCGACGTGATAAATGCATAAACACCCTTGAACCGGAGCACCTTAATCGACGCGTTCTGATTGGCAAACGGTTCGGTGGATCGGCTTCTCCGAAGACGATGGCAAGAGAGTCGCCGAAGTCCAAAGATCAGGCAGCAGAGCCGCATAATTTGCCACTGCGTCGAGGAGGCGCCGCGCCAACGCGTTCCATCTCGCTCACACGGTCTTCTGTGGCGCTCGAGCGCGACTGACCAGTAGCCGCATCACAAAATAGACAATGATTGCGGAAGGAACCGCGAGAAACAGAGAGCCAACAAACGCGGGCCAAAATGTGGGCCAGACGACCCGTGAAAATACATGCCAATGCACGTAGTCGTTCAATCCAAACTGGCGAAAATGCACACGCTGTGCTGGTGGTCGCTGCAAACTCCAGCAACCCAAATGATATTCGGCAAGGTACATGGCGGGCATCGCCCAAATCAGAACGTCATGGAGTGTAACGGCGATCGCGGCCGCAATTTTGTTGCATCGGCAAGCCCATGCCACAGCGATCGACAACAACGTCTTAAGCGGATACAGCGGTGTGAAGCCAAAAAAAATTCCAATTGCCGACCCGAGTGCAATGGAGTGCGGCGTATCGGCGATCGCCATCAAAGTCATGTGATGTTTGGCAAGCCATTGCTTGAGGTGCGCCACCGACCTGGGCAAACCCGGACCGTAGCTGGGCGTAACAGAGAGATCTCGATCCTGCAAGGAGTGAATTCTAGTCTAGAACAGCTCCGCTGTCTGTGCCGGTATCCGGACGATTTGACCCAGCGCCTTGCGCAAACGAAGTGCTGCGCGCGGCGCGTAATCGAGATTGTTATTGTTAAAAATGACGTGCAATTCGCGCGCTTCTCGCGCCAGTTTCCTACTGCGCTGTGCGACTTCCGCGATTTCATTCTCGTTGTAATCGTAATCGAAACGCGTGGCCACCGTTTTACCGGTGATGTAAGCTTTCGCGTTGCGTCCATGCAGTCGAAGATATGCGACATTCGAATTCGTCACCTCTTCCACGTCCGACGGCATGACCATGAAATGGTCCGATTCGGGCGCGTCCACGTTCACAAAGATTGCATGATGCTTTTGCAAAAAATCCATTGTCGCTTGCAACTGATCGCCGACTGCCCAATCGCGGTTTCGAAACTCAATCGCAAGATCGTAATCGCTGAACATTTCGATCAATTGAACAAGCTCGCCTAGCTCATGTTTGCGCGGAGAAAACGTCGGGGAGAGTTGCAAAAGAAAGACGCCGAGCTTGCCCGAATCACGAAGAATCGACGTCGCCCGCAGAAAAATCTTGAGCAGCGCTTCCTGTAAATCCGGTGTCGATTTCACGCGTCCCCTGGTATCTGTCTCTGCGCGTCGTTGTAAGTCCGGCGGCAAGAGCTTTGCCGATGTCGAGTGGAAGGAGAACAGTTGGTGTAACTTTACGTCGAACGTGAAATCATCCGGGGTGGCCGCGCACCAGCGCTCCACCATTCTCGGTTCCGGCACGGAATAAAATGTCGAATTCACCTCGACCATTTGAAAATGCTGCGCATACCATTGGAGCCGCTCGCCGGCTGGCATCTTTTTCGGATACCAACGCTCGACAAAGCCAGGATCCGACCAACTGGCTGTGCCGACGAGAATTTTTGAGGTTTCGATTTTGCCAGAAGATCTTTTGGTCACACATCTACGAAGTCACATGCGACGGCTAACGCAAACAGGATCGCAATTTCATATCACTGCGGTCGGACAAATGCTTTTTCGATTTGCACAACGTCGATATCGAAATTATTCTCCAAACGCGGGGTGGAGCAGCCTGGTAGCTCGTCAGGCTCATAACCTGAAGGCCGCGGGTTCAAATCCCGCCCCCGCAACCAACTTTTTTAGTAGCGAACGGTTTTCCTGGGCGGCCGCTGTTTTCAGCGGCAATTTTTGTGTATAAGGAAGCACTTGCCGCCTTAGGTGGCGCGGGCAAGATTCACGCTCCGCAACCGCGGAGAAAGAAAATCCAGCGTAGCTCAGTGGTAGAGCGGTCGGCTGTTAACCGATTGGTCGTAGGTTCGAATCCTACCGCTGGAGCCAATTTACATAGGTGAACTAGCGGGTTGATGCGGCCATCACTAAAGTCACGCGCGAATGGGGAGAACACGTTTCGATCAACCATTGTAACCGTCCGAA
>Ga0193735_1000010_pt1 | contig 68365 bp, 71 predicted proteins | sample U1m2metaG_FD_145080 | JGI IMG/M metagenome (GOLD analysis project Ga0193735, IMG submission 145080) | Soil microbial communities from a riparian zone of the East river system, Colorado, United States - U1m2 | ecosystem: Environmental > Terrestrial > Soil > Riparian zone | place: USA: East River... | reverse complement strand
AACACAATATATCTTATACCCATGTCAGCAATTTTTTCTTTAAATGTACTGGAATTTTCGATTGATAATAGAGATGAAATATTATATGCAAATGTTTGGGGATTGAATAAATCAAGGCTTGTTCTGTTACTAAAAAATGGTATAGCTGGAGCACGTACGGAAAGAACATTTCCATTTTCTGCACTCTTTAGATAGTCTATCACCTCAATTACATTGGTCTCCCATTTAGAAGGTGGCAATTGATCCATTTTTTGTGGAGAAGCCAACATTATACCGCTATTAAATAGGATGGCTACCTGTATACAAAGTATTACCACAAATGCATAGATTGTGTACCTACGTAAATTATAGCTCCTGGTGAAAACAGAGATCTTTTGCCCTCCAATTTCAAGTAATATCAATCCACCCATAATTGCTGCGCCCATTATGACATCAACCGAAGTTACAAGCGAGCCTTTGTTCGGTTCCAGCCAAAATCCACCAAAGTGGTTTTGATAATTCCAGATGAATAGATTGAAGTGAAGGAAATAAAATGTGGCTAATACAATGAGCCCGTAACTGAATAATTTATTATACGGTGATTCTTTTCCTATTTTCATTCCGATGACTATAATTACAGATAGAATTGGAACAAAGTATGCCACATATCTTATATCAGATGTTTGAAAACCTGATTGAAGCAGAAATGCCCATATGACTAATAAAAATATCAATAAGACAAGAAGTAGAGAATATTGATAGTTGTTTTTCAGTTGATAGATTATTCTGGTCAATCCCATTAACTTAAAAAATATGAATACAGAACCCATAGCTACTGAAAAAAATAGAATATCGATCCTTGGTAAGCTTTGTAACGATTGTATTAGATCAAGATATAAAGGGTTAGTGATATCAAAAATCTCTCTGTAAGTTGGAAGGAATTCGTTGAATTTACCGGAAAAAGTAAAGATGGGAAATGGTCCACCGAATATTATGATATTAGAAACAATGAAAATAATTGGAATAACTAAAGGCACAATATATTTGAAATTTGAGACTGGTGTTATTAGTGAGGAAAATTTATTTTGATTTTTTAATTGAGCCAAAATATAAAATACTGCTAGGTTAGACAGTAGTAAGGCCGTTAATCTAATTGTAGTTCCATTTATAAATCCAACTTCAAATAGGTCTTTCAAAGATAACGTCCAGGGAAGAAGAAACGATAATACTGTAAAAAGCGCTCTTAGCTTTAGATTGCCCTCTGTGTATTTGATTGCCGGAATCAAGAAGAAAATAGCCGCTGCTATAACTAATCCTATCTCTCTTGTTAGTGCCATTAATGCCAATGAAGCACTTAACATCAATAGAGTTGTTTTAGCAGGTTTGTCATGGCGGACAATATCTGATAGGAAATAAAAGCTTGCAGTTAGCATGAAAATAAATCCAAGATCGTCCTGCAGACTAAATCGTGATGATACAACAAGTAAGGCAGGTGTTATCAAAAATGCACTAGATGCTATTAATCCAAAATAAGAAGACTCACTATTGCTGCTACTCTGGTTTAATACGTTTCTTGTCAAGGAATATATAAGAATAGCAGCAAAGAGTACATAGTAGAAAGGATACATCCGTACGCTTGAATATTCAAATGAATGAATCAGCCATGCATTTAATGCCTGAATAAATGGAGGATACCTCATATTAATGTCAGAACCCAAGTAAAAATCATGATTCAAGCCGTTTCCTAATAAAATGGATTTTGAAATAGGCAAATATCTGTACATAGAATCATACTCGCTGTAAATCGGATGATAGTAAATAATTATAGCTTGATATACAAGTAGAATTACAAAGAGAGCAATTCCAAATAAAATATAAATCGTAGTCTGATTGTTAGAAACGAAAAACAATGATTTGATCCTTCGGATCTTTATATTTGCAGATTCGCCATCAGCGGCACCACACTTTAAAATGGTTATTATTAATTTAAACAAAAAGTAAATACCAAAAATTGATAGGCCTACAAGTATGTATGTAAAGACAGCAAAATATCCATTTGCCGCCGAGGTCAGTACTCCAAAAATTATAAAACCCGAAAGGAACAGAAAATTCACAACTAGATTCCCATAAATTAAATCTCTAGAGAACATAGGAGTTACCTTGCGCATTTTGGATATTATTATGCCAATAGCGTATCCAGAGGATCCCATTAAAACTATCGGTAAAATAGTAAGTACGGGGTTAGCTGCCTCACCAATACCTATTATGTAGGCCATCTACGACCAGACCACACCTCCTTCTCACTCTCTAACCTCTTCATTAGAAAATTTGCTTAACCATTTATGTTTTGGGTTGAACTACCTGATTTAGTTTCAAGTGATTTATGACTACTTTTAATAAATTTGATAAACACATGATTCGTGAGTTTAAACTATCTTCTAGAAGTATACTTTTAAGATGTCGCCTCAATAGATATTTCCCGTTAAAAAAATATTGAAATACGACAAACTTAAAACATTTTTATAAAACATAGACAACTAGTTACTTTAGATAGTAATCCACAAAAAAATTACACCCCCATAATTGCTAGCGTTGCATAAGATAAGATTAATAGTCAAATAATGTATAGAGAACAACCTTTCTCAATCATATACTAATTCAAAATTTATTCATAAACTTAGCTATCTTATTTGAATATGTTTATAAGTATCAAATATTCTTAAATTTTTAGAAAAAATATTTCTATAATATTATTCTGTAATACTTGTCGCCCCAGTCACAATAACGAGAGAGATCGATAAGTTATTGTCCTTGTTGTGAAAAGGATGGTTTTAGATCTATCTTGGGAGAGAGGATATACTTGCCAGGTGAAACTATTATATCCTTCCGATAGAGGGAATATTAAACACTATCAGAAAATAGTAACGCCATAGAAAAAAGCACATAAAAAGGTGAATTTATAGAAATTATATATGTTTGCATTTTTGAATAAAACTGGGACGCTTATACCCAATCCGAATTACCTAAAATTTTTATAAAAAGAAAAATTTAATATTTAGTTGAGTTTGGAATTTTAATATTCAATTTTTTTCCATTTCTTAATAAATTATACAGTCTCTTAAAATTATGCATTTTATTTTTACAATCCTCGTTATTAGCACAATATTTTGGTAAGTTGTCTTTCGCATAATTCTTGCGTATAGGCATTGCTCTTAAAATGAGTACTAATAACTGGAACAAACCTGATCTGCCACCAAATGCCCTATTTTCCTTTATTATCCAAAACATTTCAGTTGCATCATAACTACTGGGGAATATGCGTTTCCTCAATTTCTCACCTTCCTGGGAAAAATGTCCTATGCAGTGAATTTGACCTTTGGAAAATTTTAATGCATACTTTGCAAAAATCGTGCATGATGAACATGTATCATCATAAATTAGAATGGGCCTATTTGTGACTAAATCCAAGATTAATTGCTAATAATATTGATACAATTCAATGTAAATCTTTTGGATTTCTTACTATCTACAATAAAGTACAATAAATTAGTGTAAATAATTTAGATCTAGATTAACAGAACTGCTGCACTTAGTACTGTGGTCCACAAACCATCCTTGTGACCTTCAGCAGATTGAGTAAAGTTTTGTGTTTTGTATATTTTCCCGGACAGTCTCCATTGCTCTTGCCTTTCATCCCACGCCAAAGAAGAATCATTTGGTAATCCCATGGTAGTCGCTAACATCTCCATGGCCATATCTTCAGCATAATCTCCAGCTTTTTGGGCCGTCTCACCTGTAGAATGATGTTCTGACAGATAACCATACTGACCCTCTTCAGCTGGATTAGCCAAACCCACTGAAGCTGCGATCAGTCTGTTGGGTTCATTAGTAGACTGTCTTGCGATAATCACAAAGACAACTTGTCCCGGTACAAGATAATTTCTTCCTTCTTGTAAACTTATGATCTTGCATTTTGGAGGCTTTATACTTGAAACAGATACAATATTCAGATCAGATATCCTAGCATCACGGAGTGCTAATTCAAAACTCGTAAGAGAATCCTTATGGACTGCTTTTCCCTTTGTAAAAAACATAGCTTTTGGAACGTAGAGCATTGGATTTGTAAATGGCTGGGCACTCAATATTTTTTCAGTCATGCAAAGTGGATCTAAATTAATAAAATATTAATATTACTTTTGTTGATTCTTTTTAGTTTCAAATTCTTATACAAAATAATATGTAAGAGGTAAATTCGTTCGGATTTACTTTATCAATTTGCAACATTAAAATTTTGAAAATTTTATTATTTTTTAAAAATGACTGATTGACAAATTTCTACCTCGCCATCTTTTCGCAATTAGGATTGCTAATATCGCCTTCTGAAATATTCAAATGAGATATAGTGTCGGAACTAGTACCACAATCAAAATAATCAGCTCCCTTGCCGCCGTCTAGGAAATCTGCGCCAGGACCTCCATAAAGATCATCATTTCCATCGCCTCCTGAAATGTTGTCATTGCCTATTCCACCAAAAATAAGATCGTCCCCAGTATCTCCGATAAGCCTATCACCACCCACTCCACCATCAATTTCGTCATTGCCCTGAGCACCTGTAATGTTATCAAAACCTGCTCCACCAAAAATAAAATCATCAGTTGTGGTCCCTTTGAGATTGTCTGGCTGTGTTGTTCCTATAATTTCGCTGGCTTGTGCCATCCCTGTAGTATTGCCAGATTGTGCCATCCCTGTAGTATTGCCAGATTGTGCCATCCCTGTAGTATTGCCAGATTGTGCCATCCCTGTAGTATTGCCAGATTGTGCCATCCCTGTAGTATTGCCAGATTGTGCTATGCCTGTAACATTGTTGGATTGTGCTGTACCATTTAATATTGAAAGTGCATGTGAGTTGGACATGGGAAAAGAACAAATGTTGAAGAAAATTACAGACAAAATAATGAACAAATATATCCTCATTCGATTTCTAAAATATAAATAAAAAGCGGGTATTTAATTTTACCACTATATCTAACAGTGAGCTTAAAAGTAAATTAGTCAATCAGTTTATACGATTGTTGATAAATTTGGGCATCAAGCAATATTAATAGCTATAAAAAACAGGCATCTTTGATACTATTTTTGAGAATTTTAAATGCTTTGCCATGTGCAATATTATCTTTGAATCAATTCTAGCTTATCAAGATAAAAGGGAAAATTTAGGAGGAATTGCATGAATCTAGAAATCGGAACTATGGGAATTTTATCGAAAAAACTGCATTGACTTTCATGAAGAGTCACTATGATTGGAATTACTGCTTCAATTTCTTTTCTCTTATCTAAAAATATCCGGGCTCTTCTTATCTGGTATAAAGAAAATCTTGATACATTAAAATCATAAATTTTCATCCAATGCTTGCAGTCAATTAATAAAGCAATTTTATGATAAAATCCAATTACGTCTATCTGAATTCTGGGTTTATTGAACACTACATTTCTCTCGAAAGTGTATCCTGCAGATTTTATTAAAAGGGACGTAAATAACTCAAAGTCAATCCACCGTAATTTTTTTGAGAGGTGCTCTGGATCGCACCCTTGTTTCATAACCAAAAGAATAGTATCTAGTTTGTCTTTTTCTGAAAAGGAAACAGAATCTTTTGATAAATGACCAATTCCTAACCCTATTAAGTAAGTCAACAACTCCTTTGTTGTTGTTCTACTCGTAATTTCACATAATTCTTGAAATTTATCGATACTTAGATTATTGGGCATTGTCACAAGTGATTTGACAAGCAATTCATCAATAACTGAACTTCGCAGATTTTCACTCATTTTAGTAGCAAAAATAAAATCCATAGATCAAGATTTATTTATTTCTAGTCGCAATAATATACATGACTTTTGGGCTATTGTGGTTAAGAAGTCATGATAAATTTTTACTAAAACTCACAATAGTAGGTATATTGTTACTAAGTATTATACACATTTATCTATCAATATCAGTAATTGACTTCAATTCGAAGATTTTTGGGTTTTTACACATAATCACAATTCTAATATTAATACTTGTTTTCCTTTCGATTTTAATCAAAGGTATCGTCCCAATAGCAATTTCATGTCTAGGTATAGTCTTACTTTATGGCAGTATTGTCATACCTTCCGTTGCCACTGATTCCCTGGGTCCTTTTTACTACAAAGCATCGACTGGTAACTTGAATATTGAATCGATAAACCGTGGATCACATGGATTTTTTCTCCTTGGTATAGCCATGATTGTTTTTGGCATAATAATAGCATACAAGCCAGATGTCCTGTACACAAGGAATAGACCCGTTTCTGCTGAAGACATCTGGGCCAAGTATCCAAAGTGGGATGAAAGATTGCAGTTTTCTGGCACAACAACGGAATCGCTAATTAGATTACCAAATCTTTTGAGCGATACAGAGAAGTATCTGGTATGGAGGTATGAGTTCATACTCGTAATTATCTATGGCACAGTTTATCAAGTTCCTATCAATTCATACATCCCTGAGAGCTCAAAAATATTGAGGGAATCAAAATCGCACAGGCTCATTGGCTTTTCAAAGTATGGATATTTTATCTAACTAGAGCAAGCCTGAGTATCTAACTAGTACCATTGCAGACGTGCGATTTGTATGTCCTGCTCGCCTGTTCACAAATTTGATTAATTTTCTATCATGGGAAATATCATGTAAGAAAAATCCATATTCGAGTAAGAAAAACTTTGAAGATCACAGAACCTTTAATTAAAGGTAAATAGAGGAATTTTTTAGGAATATTGAGTTGGCCGAACTTAGAAAAGATTACATACTTGATAAATTTGTAGTTCTTCCTCCTGATTCATATAAAGTAAAAAATGATACTAAACAATGTCCATATTGTCCTGGAAATGAAAATATGACTCTCCCATCCGTACTGTCGCTAGTAGTAAAAGAGGGAATGCTCCAAAGATTGTCTGATAACGAAGATAACATTATTGAAAACTGGGATGTAAGAGTTTTTCCAAATTCAAATCCTGTTGTAACATCAGTGACTGAAAGTATTTACAGAGACAAACCTCTATATAGTGAACCGGCGTACGGCTACCACTTTATTGTTGTTGCAACACCGAATCATGAAGAAAACTTGCCAGAACTATCTATTGAAAAATGGTCCAATGTTTTATTAGTTTTACAGAATTATCTAAGTCATCTCTACACAAAGAAAAGTGTAACTTATGTTTCTATATTCGTAAATAGCGGGATCCTATCAGGAAGTGATATTGATCATGCTCATTTTCATCTCATGACATTTTCTACCATACCGCCAATTATTGAATCAGAAGCAGAAGCATCAAACAGATACCTTAATGAAAATGGAAATTGTCCTGCGTGTAATATAATTTCTACAGAGACTGGAGGCCCAAGACAAATTCTAGACACGGAAAGCTATATTGCCATTTCACCTTGGGCTTCAATATATCCTTATGAATTTTGGATTTATCCGAAACGCCATACAACATCCTTCTCGAAGATTTCTCAAAAGGAGTTTGCAGACCTTGCACTTATCTTGAGATCCACTTTGGGTGGGATGGACAAAGTATTACAGAAACCATCTTTTAATCTAATTTTTCACCTGTCGCCAGAAAAGAAAAACAGTCGACAAATTCATTGGCATATAGAAGTTTACCCTCAGATTCATAACTGGTCAGGACTGGAGAGAGGATTTGGGGTTTATGTTAATCACGTATCACCAGAAAGATCTGCAGAAGTTTTGGGATCTGCTGCCAGAAAAGAATTTGGAGATGTAATTGGAATCAAGTAAATTTAAAACTAATTCTATTCAACAGGATGCATAATGTTAAACCTTGAAACAGCAGTATCTTTAGCTAGCTTAGGGTTAATAGTTATGTTTGTTCTTCTTATGTATTCATTTGTATCTTTTCTAATTGGACCAAATTCTAAAGGACCAGATATAGTAGTTCAGCCAGAAGGAGTTATAATACAAATTGTGTCTATATCTGCAGCCCCCGGAATAGTACTGGCAGGAATTACCTACGGTCTAGTGAAAAATTATGGATCAAAGAAAATTGGAATCATCCTCTGTGCATCGGGAATAGTTCTACTAATTGGTATCATTCTAACTCAGAAGATGATTGGGAAAATACCTGAAAGCCTGTATGTACCTGGACTTGTTCCAGGTACATACGCAATTTTAGCAGCCGGAATTGGAATCACCATAATAGGAATTATTACTTTTATGACAGAAGGAAAAAGAAAACCACCAATAGGAGAAGAAAACTTTTGAGTGAAAAGATACCAATACGAAATATTTATTTTAAGAAGAAAATTCTTCCTATTGAGATTTTTGACAATGTTCTAGATGACAGCTATAAACTTTCTCATGATTTGAATAGCCCTGTACTTTCAGTTGTAATTGGAACAAAACCTGATTTTTACAAACAAGCTCCGGTAATGATAGAAGCATTACAACAAAAATTACCGGCATTTGTAATAGATACCGGACAGCACTTTGATGATCTTCTTGGATATGGCATCCAGGAATTTGAATTGCAAGATCACATCGCATGTAATCTTCAAATTAGAGGAGACTTGATGGAAAAAGCAAGCGAGCTAATTTTAAAATTTGGTTCGTTTGGCAGGTATTTGAAAAAGAATTTTGGAAATCTCTCTCAACTTCTACCAATAGTGCATGGCGATACACTTGTCGCAGGTATCGCGCCACTAGCGTGGGTCTTTGGAATGGGTCAAAAAGTTGCCCAGAATGAAGCAGGGCTACGGTCCATGAGTCCTGAATCCATAAAATATCTAAAAGTTAACGAGGACCCAACAAAATCCAGTCTTGAAAAATTTATAGATTCACAATTTGAAGGTAGATGGTTCTTGGCAAGAGAGGAGCCATTTCCTGAGCAAATAGATACTTGGATATGTTCTGCAGGAACACAATTTTTCTTTGCACCAACTCAACTCAACAAAGATAATTTAGTTCGTGAAGGCTATCCAGAAGAATTTATTTATGTTGTTGGAAATTCAGTGGTAGACGCAATCGAGATTAAGAGAAAAAATAAACCAAAAACTAGTTTATTTGATATATACCCAAAACTAGAAACAGATGAATGGATTAGGATAGACATACATAGAAGAGAGAATCTTACAGAGCATAGATTTTCATCAATAATAAAAAGTATTTCTTATTTGATTAAAAATACTGATTATAAGTTAGTTCTAATCATGCTAAATGCGATGAAATCAGCTTTAAGATCATACCATCTGGAACAAAATCTACTAAATCTGGCAAAAGAATATCCAAATAAATTCATTATCACTCCTTTATGGAAGGAGTATTCTCATGTGATAGAATTTTTGGATAGTGGACATTGTTGGGCAGAGATGACAGACTCGGGTTCCATGCAAGAAGAATTATTATACTTTCCAAATGTTTTATCACTTACAGTCAGGTTAAATACCGATAGACCAGAAACCATATTTGATGCCCGTGGTAATATACTTATCCCACCAGTAAATTCCTCATGGATCACTACCCTCATAGATGAAGCATACAACCGAAAAGAAGGACTCGGCCTTGAGCTGAAGAAAAAAAGAAAGATTTACGGTGAGCCAGGCATGGTATCAAAGAATATTGTGAAAATTGTGAAAAAGGAATTTGAAAATGGCGATGCAAATTTCTATCCATGGCTTCATCAAAGGATTGGTCTCTGGAAAGAAAAACAGATCATGGATTACTTGTAACTATCGCAGGGTAAATCTTTTTGAACGTACGCCGTACTCTTTTCTTTCATTCCTTGTGACATCAAAAAGTTCTCTCATCATTGATTCATATGATAAAGACATATTGACATTTCTTCTTGACATCATCCTTTTTTGAAATTTTATTGCCGAAGAAATATCCATTTCCGCATTTTCAGACCCAACACCTTGACCATAGATCACGTAGGAAGGAACATCATTAAAAATATTACCATGAATATGTGAGGATACACCAATTTTCATTCCACAATAAATATTTGTACCTATTGATGTTTTTGCCATATCTCCAAAAAAGGAACCCAACTTAATTGTGTTTGTGTCTCTTTTTTCATTTCCTATTTTCATTGAAATTGTACCGTATGTCATTTTGAGGTCAGATGTGATTGTATTAGCACCAATATTTACCCATTCACCGACATAACAATGACCTAAATATCCCAAGTGAGATTTGTTAGTATAATCTAAAATGATTGAAGAATCTATTTCTCCTCCTATGCTACAGTTATTACCAATGTATGAACTCTTGATAATAGAATATGGTTTTATTTGAGTGGACAGTCCGATATAAACTGGACCGTAGATTGATGACTGATGAATTACAGATTGAGGACCAATGTAGATGCCTCCATCACTTACATCAAATACAGTCCCTTCATCGATTTTTGAAGTTTTGTCCACATATACAGGATTTTTACCAATAACTTTTACTCCATTAGGGACTTTATGATTGATTCTAAGTTGATGGTATAGTACGTCCCTGAGATGGGAGATAAAATCCCATGGCCAACTGTATAGGATGCCACATTTATCTAGGTTATTGGCGTCAACTATTTCTGTACTTAACTTGTTAGGTCTGATTTCTTTATGCTGAACTATCGATTCATGGAAATATTCAAAGTTGGATTTTTTCAATCTTCCCATTAGTATCTTGCCTCTAAAAGAAATCAAAAATTCTTTTTTCGCGTTCCATTTTTTTAAGAATGATTTATGAGGAATGAATAATGAATTTATAATGATATCATCATTATTGTATTCGAATTTGTTTACGTTGCAATTTGGGTGTCTTTGAGTAGTTACTTTTTCTAAATATTGCCGTGTTAGGAATTTTGCTGATTTCATATTGAAATGTTCAAAAGTTGTTAACGATCCAATTTTAATGTCAAACAATGATCTTGTATAACTTAGGGGTACAAAATTTTTCCAACTAGTATCTTCAAAGAGAACGATACCCATGACTTAGATTTTTCCCAGTCGCTCCACATATTTTTTGTAGGTTTGAAGATAAGATTTTTTATCGCCGATATCAATGAATCCTGATTCAATTTTATATCCATTTACAATCTTTTTCATATCCAGCGCTTTTCTAACGGCATCATCCATTCCATAGCCGTTTGAATCTGGAATCAAGTCAATAAATTCCGGTTCCATGACATAGCATCCTACATTTATTAATCCTTTTATCTCAGGCTTTTCATCCCATGCAGTAACTCTACTGTTTCCATTTACATCTATAAAACCGTACTTTAGTCTTGTTTTATAGGATAAAAGGGCCATTGAAATAAATGCTCCAAGTCTATCGTGTTCATTTATCATTTCCGTAAGTGGGAACTCATAGATGGAATCTCCGTATACACACACAAATGTATCATCGATAAACCTCTTAGCCGTCAATAGCTGTCCCGCAGTAGCTAGAGGTCTATCAGACCTCGCATATTCTATCCTTATGCCAAACCTGCTTCCGTCCTCAAAGTAGTCTTCTATTGTTCTATGTAGGTAGCTTACACAAATTATAATATCATCAAAATTATTGTCATCATTCTTCAACCACTCAATTATATGTTCTAATAGAGGTTTATTTCCGAGAGGTAACATAGGTTTGGGGATGAAAAAAGTATATGGCTGAAGACGGGTTCCAAGACCGCCAGCTAAAATTATTGCCTTCATTTAAAATTATAGTTAAATTGAACTATAATATAAGGTAAAAACTATTCAAAATTTCATGTTGTCGAGTATACTTTTTACCTTGTCCACCACTTCTTGTGGATTTTGTCCAAAGATTATTATCATTGGTTCTTTTCCGATATCGCCTGTATGATATATGATATCTGCATCTGGATTTTTAGATAGTGCTCTGCTAACTCCCCAGGAAATTGACCTGCCTTCTCTGTTTTTTATCGTGTTTGGTTCCCATTTTCTTTCATAATGAGTTACTCTAAAAAGTCTATTACACTTGTCCAATATTCTTTTCTCATTTTTTATGTTAAGTGCAGATCTAACGAGTTGATTGGTTTTCATATATTCAAGAATCGAGGATGCTACATGTCTTGAAGCACCAAATTTTATGCCTGATGTTGGGACACTCCTGTTTCCTGCCTTCACTATTCGTCCACTGACACCAGCCACATCGTCAATGTTATTAGCATTGGGGATCGCATAAACAATATTTGATTGACTTTCTGGAATAAGCTTCTCAAAATTCTTGATACTAATTAAGTTGTCAACGGCGTTAGCTAACTCCTCTATCACCTTATATCTGCAAGATTCTTCATACATTAAGGAAATCGGATTGTTAACTGGAATCCCCTTACCGATTTTCATAGTATTGACAATTGAATTATGAACATATTTGTTTGCCATCAAGCAGGCTATAACCATAGGAAATTTCAATGCCAGAAACGCGGTTACCGCAGCAGAAAAATTACAGCCACTTCCATGCGTTTCAACTAGTTTCATCCTTGGATTTTTTATGAGAGTAAATTTCCCCCCGTCATTCAAGATTGTGTCAATAATCATCTCATCGTTATTTTTAAAATGACCACCTTTCACTACCACATTTTTTGCCCCTAGTTTTTGTATTTTCAAAGCTGTTTTCTTAATATCATTTTCATTTTTTATCTTGATTCCAGATAGTTTTTCTGCTTCATGTATGTTGGGTGTAACTACATCACAAATTGGGAGTAGTTTAATTTTTAAATCAGATAGAAATTCCTGTTCAAGTAATCGGGCTCCAGTTCCCGCAGAGATGATTGGATCAAGCACAATTGGGATTTTCAAATTTTTTAGGATATCACTTACAGTAGTAATAATCTCATTATTGTAAACCATCCCAATCTTTATTGCATGAATTGGGATGTCAGACAATACTGACATTATCTGTTTTTTGATGATGTCGGGCCTGAGCGGGAGTATGTGATCTACGTTTAATGTGTTTTGTGCAGTTATCGCTGTTATGACTGTACATGAGTAGACTCCCAAAGCAGACATAGTTTTTATGTCCGCTTGAATGCCAGCACCACCACTGGAATCACTCCCAGCTATTGTCAATGCAGCCTGTACCAACACTAGAAATATGTTAAAATTGGATTATTCAGTCTATCGGATTTCCGTTGGCTAACTTTGATACTTTATCTATTCATAGTCTGTAAAAATGCTGTTAATGTAAGACAATAATTCATCCCGCAATTGAATTACCTTTGTACGGTTATCTCCATCTAAATTTGTTAGTAAGAGTACATCAAGGCCTTGAACTAGATATTGGATATTTGGCAGGGTAAGAAGAGATTTTGTATATTTAGTGACGTCCTGATTACTCAATGAATTCTTTTGTGTCTGCTTAATGTTAAAGATTTTGGATGAGCAGATTTTGAGTATCGACTAAATGGATTATGGAACAAAAAACTCTTTTCCGTAGGCTATCTCAAATTTCTTTAATAGATTTATACAACAAGGTTCAACAAACAAATTCCGCTTTTCATCCGTATGATATGTGATCAAATTTGCGTTTCCATTTCTTCCGCAAACCGGTCTTCCACATATTACACACCTGTGAACTTCTTCAAACAGGTCCAGTGCTTCGGAGCCATAGGCATTAATAATAAATTTACTACTATCAGTACCCTCAACTTCTATATAGTAATATTCTATCCCATTATTCATGTAAATCACTTTTTTTGGGAGGAAGCTAAATCTATATTTTTTATCCACTAGATCATGAACTAGCTTCTTAATGTTACTTGGAACTACAGGTTTATGAATGAGAGTACTACCTGTCATGGTTCATCCTCCGTTTTGCATTTATGTGAGTTAATCAACACAATATTATTCAATCCAAATGCAGATAAACTGGATTAAGCTTGGAATATGACAATTTTAATTCAATCATAAAAACTAAGCTACTGATCTAATGCGTATTTTGGCAGAAATTATAAATTCAAAATAGAAGTTGCTTAAATTCTCGGTTAACCTACATCCTGGTTGCTATACAATTATTCAATAAAGAAAAAAATAAAAAAAAATTTTCTGAAGTCTATCTATTTCGAGTATTGCTTTTGTGCAGATGTATAGAAGTTTGACCATGTATTGGCCAAGTTTGCATTATATTCAGCCATTGTTTCACATGTTTTGCCATACAATTTGATATTTTCCCTAGCAGCGTTAAGATTCTCTATCGCTAATTGATTGGCGGTGCCAAACACATGGAATGCTTGAGAGGTGACTTCGTCTGATTGTTTTCTAAATTGTTCTGCGTATGGAGTTGTTGTTGGTGTAAAAGGATTTCTTGCATTTCCATACCATGATTTTTGAGTCGCAAATGCCCTGTTTATCGCTTCTTTTGTCACCTGAAGGTAATCTTGTTGTAGGTTCGAAATTGATTGTGCATATTGTGGTTGATACTTTGATACTTCATCGATTGTTCTTAACATATTTTGCTTGTAGGTGTCTAAAACTTCGACGTTTTCTGTTGCAGTTTCTTTAAACTTTTCTGTCAAGTTTGTTCACCATTAAATGGTATCAAAAGGTTATATATATCTTTGGTATTCAACGGGCTTCAAAGGTATAAAGCACCATCGGATGTATTTGAATAGTACCCAGTTTAAAGATCATAATGATCTAAACCATTGAATATTATCCAATACTATGGATAATCTGCGGTCGATTTGCGGTAATTCAATAGAAAAATAAACCGACTACATGATAAACACTGGTGATATGCAAATTGGCCATTGTGATTTTCCTGAAGGGATTATGTACGATTTGGATAATCTCGTTTGGATAAAGAATGATGACAAGGACCGTTCTATAGTTACATTAGGTGTAACACCGATTCTTATTTCATTGGCGGGAAAACTAACCAAGGTAAAGCTAAAAGAAATCGGAACTATAATTGAGAAAAACAAGAGCGTTGGATCAATTGAAAGCCTTCGCTATTTCGGTATGGTGAGGTGTCCTATTAAAGGAAAAATCATTGAAATAAATAATGCACTATCTGACTATCCTAAAACTGTTAATGATTTTCCGTACAGTAAAGGATGGTTTGTAAGGATAAAAATTCAGAATTCAGATTCGAGTATTGAATCGGATTTTAAGTATGATAATCTAAAATTTATTGATGAATGTCATGGCGATATCAAAAAATTAGTAGAAAAACTTCATGTTAGATGTTTTTCGGCATTTCCTGATTATGATATGTTCGAAATTGGCGTAGAGTGTGCAGCAACACTTACAAAACTGGACGAATTAATCGGCAAAATTGATGTGGGAAATATAGTTCATGTTGTCTCTGATGATACTTCAGCGGACCTTGAAATGATTAGATGGTCAGAAGAAAGAGGACAAAATCTTTTAGAAATCAGAAAAGAAGGAAACCTTTATCATTTTATAGTAAAGAAAATAAAATAAAATAAAACAAAATTAAATAAAATAGAATTGAATAGTTATTAGGAGACCAGATATTATCTTGAGAATATTTGCTTCTATCTACCTACTTTTCAATTGGGTTATTTATCATGTTTCCCCATTCGGTCCATGAGCCATCATAATTTTTGACGTTAGGATATCCAAGTAGATATTTTAGTACAAACCAAGTATGTGATGATCTTTCACCAATTCTACAATATGAAATAATTTCCTTATCTGGTGTAATTCCTTTTGCGTGATAAATCTTCATTAGCTCATCAGCAGATTTAAATGTTCCATCATCATTGACTGCTTGAGCCCATGGGATATTTGCTGCACCAGGAATATGTCCACCCCTTTGAGCATGTTCTGTAGGATATTCTGGAGGAGCCAATATTTCCCCTGTGAATTCTTTTGGACTTCTAACATCAACTAAAGCCTTACTGCCAAGAGTATCACTCACATATTTTAGAAACACACGTATGTTATTATCAGGATCAGAGCTCTTGAAATTTCCAGGTGGATAAGTAGGAATATCCTTTGTCAGTGGTTTGTCTTCTTCTAACCATTTTTTCCTACCTCCATTCATCAATTTCATGTCTTTACTTCCGTAATAGGTAAGTGCCCAAAATGCGAAAGCAGCAAACCAATTATTAAAGTCGCCATAAAGGACTAGTGTAGTATCATTATTTACTCCGATTCTTTGCAACAATTCTTCGCATGATTGCTTGCTAAGAATATTTCTTGCAACAGCATCGTTTATGTCAACTTTCCAATCTAGAAGGACTGATCCAGGAATGTGTCCCAAAACATAATTGGCTGTAGGATCATAGTCTACTTCTGCGACGCGAACCTTTGGATCATTTAGATGATCTTCGACCCATTTAGTATCTACCAGAACTTCTGGATGAGAATAATTCACATCATAACACCTACATTGAATTTTACTTTAATCTTATATTAGTTTTTCATGAATTTCCGGTTATAAAATTGGTTTCAGTAATTAGAATAATAAATGATTAGCCATGATCTGCACCCCTGGTGCCAATCTGCAACTCTACATCACCATCATACTTTGGCTTGATAGCAAGCTGTGCTGGAGTATATATTAGATGCTCCTTTGTAAATGATGATAATTCATAGTCATTTGTCATATAAAGTGCATAAAAAGGACATGCATCAACGCACAGACCGCAAAACACACATTTTCCGTAATCAATTTGTGGCATAATGGATTTCTTGTTATGTTTCCATTGTTCATCTACTTTTACCATCCCTATTGCTTCAGCAATTCCCTCACATGCAATTGCGCAAAGCTGACATCCAGTACATTTATCATGAAATAGAATATGCCGCCCTCTAGAACCTGCAATACCAACGCCTCTCTTTGGATCATATTGATATCCATCACCAACAAACTTTAGTTTCTTTTCGGGATATCTCAAAGTAAATCTCTTCATAAGGAGATGCTTTGATCCTGATTCAATAGCTTTTATGAAACCGCCTGCTGAGGTCATCAACAATTATTTTATCCACAGCCATATTTTAAGTTAAGAGTTATGGAAACCATGTTCGACAACCAATAACGTCAAATTTTTATTCAACCCTATTCTTACACTGGAGCTATCCTGTAGATGCTCCCATTGATTCCTAGAATGTAAAGATAGCCATCTGGTCCAACTTGTATGTCTGTTATTACTCCAAACCCTTGTCCAAAAACTACGCTTTGAACTTCGTCAGGAGTATCGGCAACTTTGTCATCTAACGGTGGTTTCAAAAGTAATTGTTTTCTGTCTGTATTAAGTTTGAAATTATATAGGTTGCCGGTCTTTACATCACCAACAAATATTGTATTTTCATATTGTGAGCCAAGTCTGGAGGAATTCAAGAATTTGAGAGCAGTTGGAGCAACAGTTTGTTTCCATACAAATTCAGGATCGCTATACTCGCCTTTTCCCGTATAATTGAATAAATCCACTTGAGAATCAAATCTAGATAAGGCCATACCCATGGCTTTTCTCCAACCACTATTAAAGCCAGGATAGACATAATTAATTTCATCCTTATCAATTCCACCATTTTCACTATCCCATAGGTTACCAGTAACAGGATCAAAGTCAAATCCAAAGCTATTGCGAATCCCATATGCGTAATATAGCGTGTTAGGAACTGAATTTCCGAATGTTCCGTTATCCACGGATTTACCATCTTGTGTGACTCTTAGTATCCCACTTGTTCCATCTGGGGAATTACCTCTCATAATATTCTGAATGTTACCCATTCTGCCACCTACATCCCCTACAATAAGATAGACGTTATTGTCAGGACCTATCACTACTTTTCCTCCATTATGGTTGTTTTCATGTCCCACTATGGGTGAGGTTGCAGGCAAGTTCAGAAGCAAGAGTGGATTTACAAGTCTGTCTTCAACAAGTTCATACCTGTATAATCTGTTACCGATGACAACTCCTGAACTATTAGCCTCACTATAATATAGAAAGACAAAGGTCTTTCCTTCTTGACTCTTTGATATTGCTATCCCCAACATTCCCAATTCTACTTCTGTTGCCACCTTCGCCTGAAAAAGTGGGTTTACCTGAAGATTTCCATTTAAGATTCTCTGGACTTTACCTGTGTTTTTCTCTAGAACAAGAATATCATTTGGCCCAAGAAAAGCCATGCTAGTTGTGGGTCCCTTGAGTCCATCCCTAAATATTAATTCAACTTTCAAAGAAGGGTCAATTAATACCTGTCCACTACTCTCAGGTCTCGCCCTTACGTAAAATGCATGAGAAATATTGTTGTCGTTAAAATTTGTAATTAGAGCAAAAGTAGGAAGGATGAGCATAATTAAGGACCCAAAAAGAATTATATTTTTTTTACTCATCAGTAGAAAAAATTCTAGTCAATCTTTTATCTGTTTTGACGAAAGTAGTCGTGGGTTCCAATTAGTATTTATTACTCATAGACTTTCCTAAACCTTCGCCCAATGAGTCAATTCAATTTTTGTTAGTTTTATATAGAAGCAGATAAAATCATCAGTTTTTAACGCAAAAAGACAGTAAGAAATTAGAAGGATCAAACAAATAGAAAGATAGATAATATGTGTAGTCATATTTATTCTCAAATTTATGACAACTAATCTTATTTCCCTATCGTCACTGGATGATAAATATGTAAAAGAAAAAAGCAATATGAATTCAGAACCGGAGTGGTTGATGGAAATAAGGAATAATGCATTTTCTAACTATTCTTCTCTACCACATGAAGTTTCACCACTATACAAAAAATATTCTGATGCCAATCTCCTCTATCCAGATCGGGTTTATCTTTCACAAGGGACCAAGTCTTACATACCAGAAGAGTATATTAACGAAAGAATAAGAGAGCTAAAAAAGGAAACAAGTATCTTAAAAATAGGTTCGTCAATTGTTCATTCTAATGTTTCAGATAAGCTATTAAAACAAGGAGTAGTTATTTCAGACCTTAAGAGTGCGATAAAGGATTACGGAAATATTATTAAGGATAGAATGTATTCAAATCAGCTTAACTCTTCTGAAGATAAGTTTCTTGCTCTAGAATTGTCTTGTTTTGACTCTGGTATTTTTGTATATATACCAAGAAATGTCATCATTGATGATTCAATAAGAATAATTGACGTTCTCGCACCAGATGGGATATCGTCCATAACAAGAAATATTGTAATTGCTGACTCAAATTCAAAAGCCAGTATAGTTCAAGAAATATATAGCAACAAGCAATTTGGTGACAAAATTCAACAATCACTGTTTGAGCTTTTAGAATGCTATGTTGGATCAAATTCAGGGTTGGAAGTCGTAACATTGCAAGCAATGAATGAAAAAAACTCAGTTAATTTTTCAAATAGAAAAGCGTTCATTGAAAAGGATGCGAAAATGTCATGGTATATGGGACTTTTCGGAGCGCAGCTTTCAAGATATAAAATTGACAATATTATGAAAGGTCAAGGTGCAAGTGCTGAAGATGTGGAAATAATATTTGGTAATAATGATCAATCATTTGATGTAACATCGAATCTATTTCACTATGGGCCCAACACAAGAGGGAGAGTGTTATCAAAATCAGTAATGAAAGATAAATCGAAATCCCTTTTTAAGGGCATGATAAAAATTGATAAAAATGGAAAATCTGCAGAATCGTTCCTCGCAGGACACGCTATATTGTTGGATAAGGGCGCAAAATCAGATACAATACCCGGTCTTGAAATTGAGACTAATGAAGTTAGGGCCACTCATTCTGCATCTGTTGCGCAAATTGATGAAAATCAAATTTTCTATCTCATGTCCAGAGGACTTAATAATGAAGAGGCAAAAAGAGAAATCGTAAGTGGGTTCTTAGAACCTTTATCTCGTAAAATGGGTCCCACTATTAGAGCTTGGGTGAATTATCTAATAGAAAATAAGTGGCTTGGAAAACCATTACTGCTCAAAACTGATGAAGCAATGGAGTATATTCTTGAAATTGAAAAATCTAGATACCGTGAGACAGAAGATATATTCGAGAAACATTATAAGTATAGATAGGACTACTTTGCTAAATGTGATTTATTTTGGTATCATGGATTAAGACATGTGAAGTAAAAACTGTGAATAATGGTGACATGATAGACTTTGATTATGATGAGAAAAAAATTCTAATATCTAAGGTAAATAATAAAATCTATGCAACTGATAGGATATGTACTCATGCATATGCTGATCTTTCTACAGGATTTGTAAATGAAGATGAAATTACTGTTACCTGTCCATTACACATGTCCAGGTTCAATTTGGAAAGTGGAATGCCCGAGAATTTACCGGCTGAAGAACCTCTTAAAACATATAGCATCGAAATAAGAGATGGTTGGGTTTACATTCTTATTTGAAACCCAATTCACAATGTTTCATTCTCGTGTTCTACTTTTTTTGGTCTAATGGAATAAATTAACAATCCAATTATTATTGCCATAATGATGTAGTTTATCGGAGGGGTTATAATCATTGAAATCGTTCCTATTTTTGGAATTACATATACTACTTTTCCCACATAGTTTTCCATAAATATTGGAAAGTCTATGCCAGGAATAGAATATGGATTTGCATCACCTTTTGTTTTGACAACTTTTTTTTCAAAAATAGTTCCAATATCCGATATCCTATGTACAATTACCTTGGGTTTTCCATCATCTGTTTTAGCCTCTGCAGCTCTGAAGACAATAATGTCACCGATTTTAAGATTATTGAATAAAGTATCAAATGAGTTATTCTTAATAATTACTATATCGCCTATGTTTATTGTTGGAATCATGCTTCCACTAACCACTACATAAAAGGGATTAAAAGATCCAAAAAACGTGTGTATAATAAGTAGACCTCCTCCGATAATAATCGCTATTGCTATGAAGCTATATATCGTGTTTTTTTTCATTTTGGATATATTCTTGTAATCTATTGGAATGACCATTAAAACTTATTGATCCGTTTTAAAAACACTAAAAAATATATCTGGCAAAATTGGTTTACTTAATTATGGAAAAAAAAGAACACAATCAACTCACCCGAGAGGAATCTATCAAGAAAAAAGAAAAATGTCACGACTTGCTCTTATTATCACAAAAAATTCGTTATGTTGGTATAATAAATAATTTTGGTAAGACAGTTGCAGGACAGTTACGCCCCGGTCTCATTCCTTTACTCAGTGTGGAACAAGCAATCAATGAACATTTTATTGATGCTACTCGTAATCAGCTGAGGAAAGCATTTGATTCAGCATTGGGTCCCACATTATACACACTTACCGTAAATAAAAAGGTAATATCATTGACCTTCCCGTTTCAGTCAGGAGGATCTTATTACATAACAGTAGATAACGACATAGGGAGCGAAGAGCTAATTAAGTTAATAGATTTACTAATGGGAAAAATTAGTCTCAATTGACTTAACAAGAGGGCTAATTATTTAGCAAACGCCCTTAATCTCTTTTTGAATTCTACATCTTTTGCGATTGATGGATGAGCAGGGTCTGCCAATATGATTTCATACCATATGTTCTTACCGTCTTTGTATAGGAAATAAGAGCCCATAACTTCCATATTAGGATACTTTTCATTTACTCTTCTTTCGGCAACTTGTCTCATATTTTCTGACTGTTTAATTCTTACTACACCCATGTGTTTTGGCCTTCTACCAGATGTGGGACGTTGCTTTCTCATTCCACCTCTTCCGACTTTGGTACGAATTACAATTATGCCTTGTTTTGCCTTATATCCCAATTTATGAGCCCGATCCAATCTACTAGGTTTCTCGATTCTATGTATGGTTGGTTCTTTTCTCCATGTAATGGCTTTTTCCTTTAATTCTTCCGAGTTAGTTTTCCACATTCTTGTCCACATTTCGGCCATATGCTGATGCATATTACAGATAACTCCAGATGACCTTAATATCTGTATTTTGCCCCGCTTAAGCCTACCAATCAATCAATGATTTATCATATTTTCAACCAATGATTTTTGTAATCTAACCACAAGAATTCTATTATCTGGCAGTAAAACAAAAAATTTTCTAAGGTCGATATTATTTACTTTATACCTGCCAATTAGACCTTGATAGTCGATTTATGTTAGCTTGAGAGATGTTGGCAAGCAAGCTAAATACATTGAGCTAGCTAGGATTATATTTAATGAGAGCAAGAGCCCAAATTTGTAAACCTTGAAGCGGATCTATAAACTTACTAAGGCCGGCTTGACTACGTTCAGCATTAAGGGATAATTTAATGTTGCTTTGCTTATGTTTACTAAATTTGACTATGTATATGCCAACTATTCCTTAGCTCTGAGAAAGTATTTTGGTTTTAATAAACATGTTTATGAAAGTTTAGAAACAAGTGTTTTGAGTATGAATGTCACAAAAGAGGAAGGATCAATTATAGGTCTACCTTTTCCATAAAGTAGAATTTAGACTAAAAAATATAAGCATCAATTTTTGACAATTTAGTAATACTTAGAGGATGTAAAATGGTAGAGACACTAACCTTTATTCTGATTTCGATTCCTACGATGATCCTGTTGGGTCTACGCCATGCGCTTGACGTAGACCATATAACAGCTATAGATAATCTAGTAAGGCTACATAGCTCTAGCAGAAAATCACAGTTGATCGGGGCCGGATTTAGCCTAGGTCATATGATATCAGTTCTTGCTGAAATGATACTTATCATATACTTTATGGGCTCTATAACTAGAGTTGATCAACTCTCATTCTGGGGAGGAGTGATAGGAGCAATTGCATTAGGTGTGATTGGAGCAATAAACATTTACTCAATGAAGAAATGGGGTAAAACTGGATCAGCTATCCTTGCAAGCAAAATTTTAGCTAGGATTGGAGTTATGAAACCTTTTAGTTCTGCTCTAATTGCAGGGATGGTATTTGGTTTAGGATTTGATACAGCTACTCAGATTTCTGCAATTACTCTATCCGCTGTAGCATCAGCAACTCTTGGTGTCCAGGTAGCCCTAGTTCTTGCAGGATTCTTTGCTGCAGGAATGGTTCCTCTAGATACACTAGACAGCTATATACTGCGATCCGCTTTTTCTAGAATATTTGATACGAGAGGCTTTAGATATATGGCTTATTCATTGAGCGGAGCTGCGTTAACGGTGGCAGCTGTTGCCTCATATGAAACAATAACAAACTCAGAAATACTGCCGGACATAACTGGTTCAGTTTTAGCAGTAACAATAATTGTGGTGTCTTTTGGATATGCTTATATTGCTAGAAAAAGACGAATTGTGAATTCCAATGGTGCTGGTTCAGCTTCACAAATAAAGAACAAACATCAGAATGACGGTGAGGATGAACGCTTACTTCCTTGAACCCAAATCACTTCAATTACTTTGTTTTTCTGTAATCGCTATTTATTTAGAAATTAGTAATTTGTGTGAGCTAGTGACTAAGAGGCTGATGCCTATGTCAGAATTTAATGTTGCCTTGCTTATGCTATATAATAAAATCGGCCATAACTCTATGTTAACAAATTATAAAATTTCAGCTGAGGATGATATTTATAATTGAAATTGAACAAATACTCTCGGTTGTTAAGTGACTAGTAGTATTATTGTAAAACTTAATAGAGTGAGGTTAAAGGACGGAATGCGAGAGAGAGCTAGTAGAAAATTTAAAGAATTTTTTGCAACTATTCAGGGAAAAGAGAAAGGATTCAAGGGTTTTATCATTCTTGAGAACGAAGAAGATAGTCATGAGACGCTTGTATTGACACTATGGGAATCGAAGGGAGATATGGATAATTATTATTCTAATACTAATAAGAGGCTTTCAAGTCTTGTGGAAGAAGTTAAACCAATGTTCGAAAAAATGCCTGAAAGAATAACTTACAATGTAGCGTCACTTGAACTGTCAAACTAAGCCCAAAAGTTGCAAAGTCAATACCACTTCATAGATTTGAGTTGCTTTCTAGCCACTTCTTGGCAGCTACTATGTCTTCTTGCGTAAGGTTATGTCCGGAATTTTGCCACTTCAATGTAACACTTGATTGAGTTTTGGTGAATAATTCCAACAAACTTTCTGCCTCTGCTTTACTAACGATCGGATCATACAGACCTTCCAATAATATTACAGACTTCTTCGAGAGATCTGGCATAACAGTTGGAATAAACGGCACCATAGCTCGAAACAAGATTGCACCCGCAAGAACTTCAGGACGCCTTAACAAGAGACTCGCAGCTATATTTGCACCATTAGAATATCCTACTGCAATGACACTTTCAGCATCAAACATATAGGCAGAAGAAGATTTAACTATGAATTCTGCCAACTCATCAGTCCTTATTTTAAGATCCTCCATGTCGAATACACCCTCTTCTAGTCTTCTAAAAAATCTTGGCATTCCATTCTCCAGAACCTTACCTCTTACACTTAAGATTGAAGCATTAGGTGCCAATTCTTTTCCCAAAGGTATAAGATCATCTTCATTACCCCCTGTCCCGTGCAGAAGCAGCAAGGTTAGCTCGGCTTCTTTTGCATTACTATCAGGAGGGATCAATCTATGAATAAAATCAAGATCAGTATCTTTCATTATTTTTCGAGCTCTGATACGTTACTTGGTGGTGATAACTTTAGTCTTGGTAAAATCTTTTCAAGACTCGCCCTCTCGGATTCAAGCCATTCAGGTAACATCAGGCGAGTGCCCAGCTCTGACAATTTTTGGTCGACAGTAAAGCCCGGCGGATCCGTTGCGATTTCAAAGAGAACACCTCCTGGTTCTCTAAAATATACTGAATGAAAATAAGTTCGATCAATTATTGGTGTGGCATTGAGACCGGCTTTAATGATACTCAGCCTAAGGTCTTTTTGTTTTTCATCTGTTGATGTTCTAAAGGCTACATGATGAACACTTCCTGCTCCTATATAGCCCGATGGGGTATAAGGCAGGCATAATACATCGACTATGCTAGCACCATGTTCAGAATTTTGGATCTCGTATCGGAAACGACTTTTTTCCTGGCCTACAGATGAAAAACCTAGTTCTTCCGTTAGAATGTCTGCGGTGCGTTCAAAACCTTCTTCTGATATTGACACTGAATAGAAACCTCTAATTGCATGCTTAGAGGGTATTCCACCTCCATTCCAGACATTTACTTCTCTATTCTGTGCCGACGAATGAGCCACAAGCTCCAGTTCTAGCCCATCTGGATCGTATAGGCTCAAGACTTGCTCATCAAATCGTTTGAACGGTCCCCTAACTGTTATGTGATTATTTTTCAACCTTGTTTTCCAGTAATCTATCGACTCCTCTGAAATTAGAAACGACGTTGCGATAACCTGTCCCGTTCCTCTATGACCCTTTGGTGCGTCCGACCAAGGAAAGAATGTCAGAATAGTTCCAGGGCGCCCTAATTCATCTCCAAAATAGAGATGGTAGGTAGTTGGATCATCAAAATTTACAGTCAACTTCACCAATCGAAGTCCTAACACAGAGGTATAGAAGTCAACATTCCTTTGCGGACTACCAGCTATAGCTGTCACATGATGAATGCCATAAATATTGCCCATTATCTTCACTTGTCATTCCTAATATTTTTCCTTACCCTTTTCTGCAAGAGGGTTAGAGTGAGACGGTGGTTAACTCGCTCTTGGAGTGTAAATATGTAATATAGTAATATAACGAGAAACTTTAAAGTTCGTTTTTCAACCGGTTCTTCTTTTATCAGGGTAATTTAAAATAGATTTTATTTATTTGACATACTACATGGGAAACGAAAGATTCGGTCATGAAATTCATTTGAAGGAACGCCCAGTCGGAATTCCTAGTGAAAACAACTTTGAGATTGTCAGGGTAAGTGTTCCGGATCCCAAAGAAGATCAATTCTTGGTGCGAAACACATGGATGTCTGTAGATCCGTACATGCGTGGACGAATGAGAGAAGCTAAAAGTTACCTACCATCGTTTCAGCTGAACAAACCTCTTGAAGGTGACTGTGTGGGTCAAATTATAGAATCAAAAAATAACCAATTTAAAGTTGGGGAATACGTGCTAAGCAATTTTGGTTGGAGAGAATACTGGATCTCTACTGATGGTAACGATATTACAAAAATTGATGCAAAGATGGCATCGGTCCAACAGTATTTGGGTGTTTTGGGCAGGACAGGTCTTACAGCTTACGTCGGGCTTTTAAAAATTGGTGAACTAAAAGACGGAGGTGGAAATAACACTGCATTTGTCTCTGCAGCATCGGGAGCAGTAGGTTCTGTAGCATGTCAGATAGCAAAGATAAAGGGTTGCCATGTTGTAGGAAGTACTAGTTCTCTTGAAAAGGTAAAGTGGCTGCTTGATCAAGCTAGAATAGATTATGCTTTTAATTACAAAGATGTAGGAGAAGACAACATTTCATCCGAACTGAGAAGAGTTTGTCCTAACGGGATTGATATCTATTTCGATAATGTTGGTGGCCGACACCTGGAGGCAGCCCTTGATAACATGAACGTATTTGGTAGAATTGTGCTTTGCGGCATGATATCACAGTATAATGTTGATACGTTCTCTCAAACAGGAACATACAACCTCTTTTTAGCAATAAGAAATCGACTCAAGATTCAGGGATTTATTGTACGGGATCATTATGATATCCTAACTGAGTTCTGCACGAATATGTCCAAATGGATTAGTGAGGGGAAAATAAAATGGGAGGAGACTGTATTTGAGGGACTTGAAAATGCACCCAAAGCCTTCGTAGCTCTATTCAAAGGAGAAAAATTGGGCAAAACACTTGTTAAGATCTGAATTGACTCAGATGTCTAAGATGGTAATATCTTTTGTTACTTTAATCGGAACGCATATTAGTATACAGGAGAAGTTATGAATGTTCCTAGTTTCAAATTTACAAATATTCGCTTGCCGTAGGGCAAAAATATCTAAAGCCTGTTTTAACTTACTAATATTAGACTAGGTAACATCTGTATTTTGTTAGGTGAGCAGAATAAGGAAAGCTAAAATAGAATTCTTGAAGAAGTTTTGATTAAGATTTTACTTATTTGTCAGTAATGATTGGATTACCTTTTCTGCTATGACAGTAGAAGCAAGCTTCTGCGCTTCTTTTGTTTGAGCAGCAATATGGGGACTGCAAATGATATTGGGAAGTTGTAATAACTTGGTATTAGTAGGAGGTTCCACTTCGAAAACATCAAGTGCTGCTCCAGCAATTCTTTTCTCATTTAGCGCACTAAATAAAGACTCTTCATCTATTATTTCTCCCCTAGATGTATTAATCAGAAAAGCAGTTGGTTTCATGTAGGATAATGTCTCTGAATTAATGAGATGTCTCGTTTTATCGGTTAGTGGTACGTGACATGTTACAAAATCTGAATTCTCCAATAGTGTCTTCAAATCTGTCTTTATCATTCCTACCTCTCTAACATAATCTTGATTTATAGGAATGATATCGTATCCTATCAAGTTCATACGAAGGCATCTTGCCATTCTACCCAAGTTTCTACCTATATTTCCTACTCCAACTATTCCCAAATATTTTCCTCTAAGTTCGATACCGACAAGTTCCTTTTTAAGCCATCTTCCGGACTTAATGCCCTCATTGGCTTTAGGAATATTTCTAGATAATGCTATCATATGACCTATCACAAGCTCTGATACTGCATTCATTGCCGCCTCAGCAGCATTCAATACCTTGATTCCTTTAGATTCAGCATAACTCGTATCTATATTATCCAATCCAACCCCTACTCTAGCAATAATTTTAACATTAGGAGCAGCATCAATTACCGTTTTTGTTATTTTTGTTCTGCTTCTTACTACAATCACATCACAGTCATTGACAGAGGTTAGTAATTCATCAGATTCAATATCAGATTTGTAAACGACAACTAATCCTGCCTTTTCTAATATGGATATCCCGACATCATCTATCCTATCACAGATAATTACTTTGCCCTCAGTCTGCATGAGATATGCAAATTACAGGTCTTATAATTTGGTTGCTAAAGGAATTTACATGTAACTAGAATTAGTATCTGGTTGAATAATCTGTGTTAAATTAGATTTTCTTATTTAAATTGAGGTTTTATGATTTTGAATAAATATCTGCTCTGCTACACATGACCTTTCACACCCGTTCTATCATGAAATAACCTACTATTGATTTTTTATTTCATGATTCGGTCTTGAAGTCAGATTAAATGAGTCCATTTTGGTAGTCGTGGTGGAATGAATCTTCATTATATTGGAATAAACACCCTATACAATGATAGCCGGAATAGGTGGACTTCTCATAGTCATGGCTGATTTTTTTCCTAACGTTACCTCCAAAGATGGAGAGATAATTATTTATTTTCCATTTAACCATAATTATTCCCCTTCTTTTAATGGCTTATGGGAGGAAGAATTATTTTTTTGATCTACTGATTTCGCCTCCCGTCAGGCTTTAAATTGTTTAGTAAGAATCTATGAAATCATTGATATCTTTCGTCTGATGAGAGGTCAATATGGATCTGGAAATGTAGGATTGCATTGATATAGTGTTATCTTTATTTGAACACTTTATATTATGACAGCTTGCATATCACCAAACACACCTACTTTATCCATATCCTCTGAGAACCGTTTTAAGATATGGTGAATTTACATAAGCTTAAATCCAAATAAGCGTTTTACCTGATGGGTCATCGGTAGTCGGCCAACCATCGTTGGTCCACCAGTTTTTATGTTTTGCTTAAGTTAGATCATGTAATCTTATTTATTTTCTAATCGATATTGTATTACCAATGCGGATAATGATACTGGGGGTCTGCAGATATATTTACATGTATGATCCGGATTCCTTGATCCTTATCCGTTGATGGTCGAGACAACTCCGCACACTGGTGGGTCCAAGTTTTAGCACTTCCTAAACAACCCACCAGTTTTGTAATCTAGAGAATTTTCTATTATATTAATAATGTTCCACTTTTCACCTCTCGATTAAAATCTTCATCTTTTTCTTGTTCTTAATTATGTACAATTCGTAATAATTGTAATTTACATTGTGATTGTTACTGAATAAAATGATATCCTCTTTCTCTAAAAATCATCAACTATTTTATAATTTGTTTTTGAGGTTCTATTATCGCTAATAGTTCGGTTAATTTTGTCACTTCACAGAATTTCATGAATAATTTGATATCCCTTTCATAAATTTTTTTTGTGACCTCTGATTTTAGAGTGTTTATGAAGTTGAAGTATACATCTTCTTCACTTTGTGTATCTTGATTATGCCTTAAGATTGACATCCTAACTCATTATCTATCGGCGATATAAGAAAAGTAAGTAAGTATTAAAGACTATTTAGATCACTTATAACTAGAATTAGATATTATTGCCGCCATTATTGCATCAACATAGTATTTTTTCTTGCTTTGAAAATCTTTAATTTCCCATGCAAAATGACTTCCACCGGTATTGGTAGGTTCAGCATTGCCGATAATTTTTCCTACGTTGTTTAATTCTGGATTTGATTCATATACAGTCCCATCAGACTTTACGTAAACATATTGAGGAGAGCTGTCTAACTGGTTTTTTGAGATATTAAAGGTACTCACGAGTCTTGAAATCGCTACATCTGGAGATATTGGCAACCTGGAAAGTGAAGGACGATTTAGGGAATCCACTATGCCTAAATAAACGACAATGGTGACCAATATTCCAAAAGAAACGGTGACAATGATTTTTTTATCTATCAATTTCGTTTCTGGTATTTCTCTATCATGTTGTTAATGGACTGACTGATGATAACAATTCAATATCAATATGATTCAATTGTCTTAAAATTATTTTGAACCAAGAATATTTTTCTTAGATAGCGCATTGTCTAGCTCTTCTCTCGTCATTAGTCCCTTTTCAAGAATCAATTCTCTGATACTTTTATTAGTTGTCATAGATTCTTTGTAAATCTCCGATGCTTTAAGGTATCCGATATGAGGATTGAGCAGAGCGACCAATATGGGACTCTTTTCAACAAACGATGAAAGCTTCTGCTCATTTGCTTTTAATCCTTCTATCATGTTTCTTGTATAAATGGGTAGAAAATTTTTTAACATATCTGTTGACTCCAACATATTCTTTATCATTCCTGGTAACATTATATTTAGTTCAAATTGACCTGCCTGAGCAGCAAGAGCAACCGAAACATCATTTCCTACGATAATAAAACAAATCATGTTAAGGCATTCTGAAAGTGAAGGATTTACTTTACCAGGCATTATAGAAGATCCGGCATGTACAACAGGGATTGTAATTTCTGATAAGCCTGCTACAGGACCTGATGCCATCAATCTGATATCGTTTGACATTTTAATTAATTCTAATGCAATGTTTCTCAAAATTGAGGAGCACATTGCTATCTCAAATTTACTTTGTAAGGAAAAGAAATAGTTCTGTGAAGATTTTAAACTTAATCCAGATATCTGAGAGAGATATTTGATTACTAGTTTATCATACCCAGGAGGTGCATTAGCTCCGGTACCAACCGCTGTTCCGCCAAGCCCCACATATTCTAAATCAGAACATACATCTACAATTTTACTTAGCCCTCTTTTTAGAGAAAAAGCGTACTCATTAAATTCCTGACCTAACGTCACAGGTATTGCATCCATGAGATGAGTTCGGCCAATTTTTATAACCTCCTTAAATTCCTGAGCTTTTTTTTCAAATGCGGTAATAAGTGAGTTAAGTGAATCTACAACTTCCCTCATATTCATTAATATTGCGATATGCATCGCTGTTGGAAAAGTATCGTTACTAGATTGTGACATATTTACATCGTCATTAGGATTTATGTAAGAATAATCGCCAATTCTATGACCGCTAATTTCAAGAGCTTTATTTGCAATTACTTCGTTTGTATTCATGTTGAATGCGGTTCCTGCACCTGAGTTAATTGCATCAACTATGAATTGATCCAATAAATGTCCTGAGAGTAGTTCGTCACATGCTTTTACAATAGCATCAGCTTTTTCCGCAGGTAATATGTTCAAATCTCTGTTTGCAAGTGCGGCAGAACGTTTTATCATAGCAAATGCCCTTATCATGTTTACGTGAGTTTTCTGACCTGTTACTTTGTACTGGTTCGAAGCTCTTACTGTAAATGGTCCATAATAAGCATTAGAAGGAACTCTGACCTCTCCTAAAGAATCTTTATCAATGCGAAATGACTCCATAAATACAAAATCTAGTAATGATCTAATAAATCAATCGACTCCGCATATCTGACAAAACTTAACTGTAATAATTAATTAATTTTCAATTTTTCCAATTTATTTCTATTACGTTTGAATTTACTCTCCGATGACTTTTACTAGAACCTTCTTGTCTCGACAACCATCAAATTCTCCATAAAATATTTGTTCCCAAGGCCCAAAATCAAGCTTACCGCCTGTGATGGCGACTACTGTTTCTCGACCCATTATCTGACGTTTTAAATGTGAATCAGCGTTATCTTCTCCAGTATCATTATGCAAGTACTGTTTCGTGGGTAAATGAGGAGCTAGTTTCTGAAGCCATTTTTCGAAATCCAGATGCAGACCACTTTCATCATCATTAATAAAAATGCTTGATGTAATATGCATGGAATTAACTAGACAAATACCTTCGCTAACATTGGATTCTTCTACAACTTTTACTATGTCTGGTGTTATATTTATTAGTTTGAATCTCTCTTCAGTATGAAAAGTTAAATATTTTGTAATCGCTTTCATGGTATTCAAAAATTATTATTATTATTATTTAAGTTATTAATTTGTAAGTGAATAAAAAAACTCTTATTAGATCTATTAATAATTCAAATCCCCAAAAACATGTTCATAAATAAAATTGATGTTGAACCTGAGTTACCCTATTTGATACTTACTTTTGCGCTTGTATTTCTTGTATTAGGTTTTAATTTCAGTCATACTAATTATTCATTCGCTCAATCAGATCAATTTTCTCAACTTCAGAATGCTTCAAAAACCCAAGCAATTCTACGTTTTCAAAGTCAATTTTGTGGAATGAATTCTACATTACATAGCAACTCTTTCATTGCCGAATATTCACTTCCACAGAAATGTGAAATGCCATTAGGTATACTAGTAGATAATGATACAGTATGGTATTTGTCAACAAAATTGGGCGTTCTTGGAAAATTCAATCCTAATGATAACCATAGTCAGGAGTTCACCATCCCTGTCTGGGACAGTCGCTCAAAGCCCACGGATGTATCACAAACATGGGATCTTAAAAAGGACTCAAATGGCAATATCTGGTTTACTGATGAGAAGCAAAATGGGATCTGGAGATTTGATCGAAATAATAATAGTTTCAGCTTCTTTCCTGTCCCAGAACGTCCTTCAGCCTTTAGTACAACTTACCCTGTCTCAATAGTGTTGGACAATGACGAAATCTATTTTGTGGGTATTCGCTCCAAATCGCTTTGGTTTGGAAATATTTCAGATTTGAAAAATAACTCATCAGAAGGTATTTCAAATATTTCACTTCCGTTGTCATCATTCAGCGGAATAGATCCAGACCTGGTCAGTACTGGATCAATTGAGATAGACAGAGATCGTAATGTCCTTTGGATTTCTACTCTTGCATTTGGAGTTAAAGGTCAATTGTTCAAGTTTGATTTAGCTTCAAGAACATTCACTCCTTTCGATCTGCCAGCACACCTTAATTCACCTGTAGGAATTGCTATAGATGAAAAGGGAAATCCCTGGATTACAGATCATGGAACCAGTATATTCTTTATGGTTAATGCAACAAATGGCAAGGTTACAGAATTTAGTACCTCGCCACTTTCTAGGATCTCTGCAAATATTCCAAAGGGATCAGGTTATACATTGCCTTATTGGGTTAAGATGGATACAAGAGGGAATCTTTGGTTCAACGAACACATTGGTAACAAGATTGCAAGATTTAATACAACTGATGGAACACTGGTTGAATATTGGATACCAACACAAAATAGCTTGTGGGCGCCATGTACTCCAAACGAAAGTTCTTGTGGAATTTCGAACGCTCTTCAATTTTCGATAGGAAAAAATAACCAACTGTGGTTTTCAGAATGGACAGAAAATAAATTAGGCATGTTGAATGGCTCAAGACCTCTACCATTTGTTGTGGATACAAGCTCTACAGACTTGAATATCAAGAGAGGACAAACCATTGAAATACCTCTTAGTGTATCGGCAAACGAACATGTCAACCTTAAAATGATTGCTTCATCCACATTCACTAATACTGGTGACATTGGAAACTCATCCTTTTCATTCAGTCAAGAGTCTTTTCCCATGAATTCAGGTGAAACCAAGAACGTCACATTTTTGCTTACTCCTTCAGAGGATCTTAAGAACGGAGAGTATACTCTCATGATTGGAGCAGAAAATAATGAAATATCATATCTTCATTCAATAAAAGTGCATCTTTCATAGTTTAATTAGCCTGTTCAAGAGCCTCAATCCCTGGCATTTTATCTCCAGCCAAAAATCTCAATGTTGCTCCACCTCCAGTTGATAAGTGTGTTACTTCACTCTCTGAAACCCCCGATTTTTTGAGAGCTACAATTGTGTCCCCACCGCCGACAAGTGTCATAGCGCCTCTCCAAAACGCAAGAGCCATACTCTTTGCAACATTCATGGTTCCACCTGCAAATTGTCCGACTTCAAACATACCCATTGGTCCATTCCAAAAAATGGTACCAAACCCGTTCCCACCAATTTCTGAAGAATATATCCTAGAAGTTTCATTACCAATATCTAATCCACACATTCCATCTGGTATGTCACCAGAGACGGTTGAAAATGAGTTTTCCTCAGAAGAGACTATATGATCAAGTGGAAGTAGGATCTTTTCACCAAACGAAGAAAGAGCACTTTTTACCCAGTCAAAATGTTCCTCGTCAAATAACGAATTACCAATTTTAAATCCTTTTGCCTTAAGAAATGTGTAAGCGGCTCCACCTCCAATTAGTAATTTGTCTGCTTTTGGTAGTAGATTTTCCAATGCCCCAATTTTGTCCTTAATTTTTGAACCTCCTACCACTAGGGTAAATGGTTTTCTTGGATTATATCTTATCATCGAAAGATATTCTATTTCCTTTATTAAACTAAATCCTGACAATCGAATATCAAAATTCTTTACAGCTCCATAAGTCGAAGCATGTTTTCTATGTGATGTGCTAAAAGCATCATTTACATAAATATCTGCCAATGATGAAATGGATTTACAAAATTCAGGATCATTGTTCTGCTCTTCGGAATAATATCTTAAATTTTCTAATAGTAAAATACTTCCATAATTCAGCTTCTCTATCTTTGTATGTACTTCGGTACCAATACAGTCGTTGATAAAGTCAACTTTTCTATTGAGTATTTCTTTCAGTCTTACAGCTACAGGCGCAAGTGAATTATTGTGATTACGGTATTTAGGTCTGCCCAAGTGGGAAGCCAAAATGACTTTAGCTCCTCTCTTTACAAGATATTCAATTGTGGGAATTGCGCTTCTAATTCGATAGTCTTCAGTAACTAAACTGTTGTCAAGAGTTACGTTAAAGTCTACTCTGACTAAGACCTTCTTTCCATAATATTGGATATCATCAAGGTCTGATACAGATCTAAGCAATTGTTTTTCCAAATATGGGTTTTAAATGCTACTAGGATAAACTTTTCTCTGCCTTGACTCAAAACATGACTGAGTTATAATGAATGGTTATTAACTGTTAAACTATGTGTAGAGATTATTATCCGATTTTCGTATATCTATTGTAACTTTATCTCCCACTCTAATTCCAATGTCTTCGTAATCCCTTACACTAATTTTGAATGTTGGGGAATCACTAGCACCTCCACCTCCCATCATTCTTGAGATATTTCCCATAGCTTTTGGAAGATTTTTCATCATGTCTTCTGGAGAGGAAAATGCCATAACATTAGAACCAAATGGGTTCGTTGGTTTCTCGTTCTTGTAATCATTAGGATCACTAAAACCAACGTAAACGTAAGGACTTCCATCCTGTGCAGCTTCTATGCGTGCAACAACAAAGTCTTTTTTCATGCTTGCCATATTATTTCTTCCCTTAAAGGCTATAATTTCCTTTCCATTATAATACTTTACAAACAAAAGATGGGTTTAGGCAATCCTGAAAATTAGATATTAATCTTGGATGGTAAGATAAAGCTAAATTGTAACAACTCTGAAATAAATGACTTGAATACAGCAGTCCACAAATGACGTAACTTCTTTTCATTAAAAGATGAATGATAAGGAACAATTTTTTATGTTTCGTTCTTTACATCTGCAATGATTTTTAGTTAATTTTTGATAGCTTGAAAACATATACCAAATTTGGTATCCTTTGGTCAGATCCTTGTGATAAATTTTACTATCCGGCATAACTGGACAAATACAAATAACAGAAGATTATAATTCCTTGTCTACAATATAAACAAGACAGGAGCAATTTGTACTAAATCCTTGACATAAAAACGGTAATGTAAGGATTAGACTTTGCATTAATTATCCTCTATACCATTATTTTTTAATAAAGTTATTTTGACAGTTATTGGACACCCTAATTTGCTTGATGCAACCTTAAAACCGCGCTTTGCAAGTTCTAAGTTTGCCTTTGAAACATACGCTTCAAATATTGATTGATCTGGTTTGACCCTGGCAGCAAGTCCAGTAGCTTTGCCAAACGCTCTCCTCATTCCTTCTTGCAATCTATCTGCCCCGGCAGTTGCAATCATTTTATTTTCACGTAGCACCAAATGAGGATAAACTGTAAGTCTGGAAAAAAAACTCATGTCCCCTGCTTGAGACATTGTCTTGTTTGCCGCCAACCTTGCTGCTTCTAGCGCATTGTGTCTAATCTGCATTTTTTCACTAACAATTAATTCAAGTTTGTAATCATAATCTACTTTAGACTGCCCTGAAGAGAACCTCGCAATTTTTAGCTGAGGTTTTCCAGATATGTATTCTCTTCTCACATATGGCATTCCCTTTGTTTCCCTGTAATTAACGCCTTTCATAACTCATCACTTGTTTTAATACTTAAATCCAACTTTCAGAGTGATTTAATCGTTATGTCTCCAGAAGAAGATCAGAATAGTGAATTCCAAAACATAATTCAGGGGGTTCTGACTAAAAAATGCTTGATAAAAATTGATGATTTTAGATCTCAAGATCAGCTTCGCAATAAAGGATATGGTGACAAAGAAAACAATAATTACTTCCTGGAAACTTACGAAGCACTCTATCTTCTTCATTTGAATAAACTCGTCATTACTAATGGCGATGTTGTTGACCTCAGCGATCTAATGAAACATGCATTAAAATACGATAAGGAGATAGTTACAAAATTTCTTGTATACAGAGACTTAAGAAGTAGAGGCTACGTTGTAAAAGAGGGATTTGGATTTGGTACAGATTTTAGAGTATACGAAAGGGGAGGATTTGAAAAGAAACGCGCAAAATACGTAGTTTTTTGCGTTAATGAAGGGATTAATGTAAAGGTCGGAGAGCTTTCAAAACATGTACGAGAAATAGAGACTATGGGAAAAAACGCAATAGCCGCAGTTGTAGAAAGACGCGGTGAGGTAATTTATTACAAGCTAACCAATATGAAATTTAATGAGAACAAAAAGCAAGAGACAACTTTAGCCCTTAAAGAAAGAAAATAGTTAAATAAACAAAATTTGAAATTGTCAAATGTAGGGAGTGTCATTCAAAGAAATCTACTGTCAGGATTGCGAAATAATTTTGGCTAGATACAATGATGATTATTTCTCCGACGACAGCATAAATGAATTATCCAAACACCATTACTATTTTCATATTAAAGAAGGTCATTCAATAATAGTCAGGAAAAAAGAGTTAGCTCAACGTCCTTGCTAGTTCAGCTCATATGAAGATGCCAAACTGGTGTATACGCAAGGATAATATTTTTCCTCGATGATTATTTTTTTACTACAGGATAATGATGATAATGGTAGTCCCCCTATAACTCGAATAAAAATCACGAGTAGATGAAGAGATTTTACCGGACTGCAGAATCTTGTGGTTTGAGTGCTCCGACCGGGATTTGAACCCGGGATCGTCGCCTCGAGAGGGCGAAATGCTTAACCGGCCTACACCATCGGAGCGATAGAAAATTGGATTATTTTCTTCATATAAAACTTATGTTGAAATTTTCATTTCATTTTCTATAAGATGATTTCACAATGTATGCTCAAAAAGAAACTTCATTATTTCATAAGTCAAGTTTCAGAGAATTGAAGTAAAACTGAGTTTATACGTAATAGAAGTTTGCCTTGTACGACTTCCTACTCCTAAAGTCTAGGTTCTCAAAGTTTCTAGTCTGATTTATAAAGTTCCTTGTGGTATATAATAAATAATGGCGTCTGTAGAAATAATTGGTAAAGAGGCAGAATTATTCACTAAGCTTCAAAATGGGAGAATCCGGTGTACTGCATGCGCCAGAAAATGTGAAATTCCTGAGGGAAAAATAGGACTTTGTGGAATTAGAGGCGTTAATAATGATAAATTATGGTTATATGTGTATGGAAAAGTAATTGCAGGACATATTGATCCAATTGAAAAGAAGCCTGTAATTCATTATATGCCTGGTTCTTCAATATACTCGATTGCTACAACTGGTTGCAATTGGCTTTGTAAATACTGTCAAAATTATGACATATCACAGAGAAGAAAAATAGAGGGAACCGATATGACTCCATCAGAAGTAGTAGACAAGGCGCAATTTTACGGGGCGCAAGGTATCGCCTATACTTACAATGAACCATCAATTTTTATGGAATTTGCAAAAGATTGTGGAATTGAAGCACATAAAAAAGGAATTTTCAACATTTTCGTATCTAACGGATATGATACGCCAGAATCTGTTAATATGATGTCAAAATTTTTGGATTGTATAACGGTAGACTTTAAAGGTAGCGGAAATCAGGAGTTTGTAAGACGTTATATTGGAATTCCTAGTTCAGAACCAATATTTTCAACTCTAAAAGAAATAAAATCAAAAACTAATATCCACATCGAGATAACTGATCTTATCGTTCCTCAGGTTGGTGACAATTTGGATTCTGCACGAAATCTATGCAAGTTTGTTTATGATGAGCTAGGGCCAGATACTCCAGTCCATTTTTTACGTTTTCATCCTGACTACAAGATGATGGAGTTTGATTCGACTCCTGTTTTAACTCTGGAAAAACATTATGACATAGCGAAGCAGGTTGGATTGCAATATGCTTACATTGGCAATGTACCGGGACACAAGTTGGAAAACACTTACTGTCCTGATTGCGGTTACTTGGTAATTCAAAGGTACGGGTTTAATGTTGATGGGTGGAATCTAGATCAAAAAAATTGTTGCATACAATGTGGACATAGTATTCCAATTGTGGGATCTCTTCAAAAGAAGAGTAAGAGATGGTTTAATTTTATAGAATGATTTTACCTTAGATTGTAAAAAAGGGACAGAACATCAAAGTAAAATAGACACAATCGATTAATCAAAAACACCATCCTAAATTCCAGTCTTCTTTCTCAATTGCAGCTCATGAGTTTTATTGAAGTCATTTTTAGACAATCTGATGAGAGCAGTTAATCAGTTTGTGTACGATTGAACTCTAGATCTGCCCTTTTTAGGAAGGTTTTTGGCAAAGGTGTAACATATCATAGTAAACATTGACAGAATTATTTTCCATAACTGAAAATTATATAAAAAATCATGTAAAGACTCGCCATGAAAATTCTAAGAAAGGAGATAATGGAATAGTGCTCGTTGTAGGTGGCAGTAGTTTGTATCATGGTGCCCCACTACTGGCATCACTAACTGCACTACGTGCTGGCGCTGACTTGGTTTATACTGCAGTACCTAGAATTATTATTAACGCGATAAGGTCATATTCCCCAAATATCATTGCATTGCCCATGACTGATAATTCGCTTACAATTGGATCTGCAAACCGATTGGTTAAGAGTCTTCCAAAGATGCCACATACAGCAACTATCGGGATGGGAATGACAATATCCAAGGCTGAAGCTTTAAATTCACTTATCAAGAAGCTGAAGGAAAACGGAACAAGAATTATACTTGATGCTTCTGCACTAATTCCAAGAATCATTACAGAAATTACAGAAACTGATACTATTATCACTCCACATGCTGGCGAATTCAAAAGAATTTTTAATGAAGAAGTGGGAATCAGCGAAAGTGAGATTGTATCGAGCGTCTCAAGAATGGCAACTAGGTATAAAATTACCATAATTCTAAAAGGATGGTTAAATGTGATAGCTGATCATAGTGGCAAAGTTGCAACAGTAAAAAGAAGTACTCCTGCGATGACTGTTGGAGGAACCGGCGATGTACTTGCAGGACTTGTGGCCGCGCTTTATTCAAAAATAAATTCTGCCTTTGATGCATCTGCTCTAGGAATTTATTTTAACGGATTGGCCGCCCATATTGCATTTGAACAGGTTGGACTTCATATGGTAGCTACTGACTTGATAGAAAATCTGCCAAAGGTAATGATGCCATTTGACAAAATATCTAGTGAGAAAATCTAAAATTTTTTTACTTCATACTAAAAGATTACTTGCTCCAATTCAGAATGATATTTATTTTACTTTCAAATATATATTATTGTGAACCAAATTATAATTATTCTGATTACTTTTTCCTTCACACTGTGCATTTTCCAGTTTAACTTTATTCCACTTTATGGAGAGGATATTAGAATTTCTTCAGGATCCAACTTTATTGATTCTAGTGGTAATTTGAATATCATAGGTGTTGTAACAAATTATGGATCAACATCTCAACACGTGACCGTAGGACTAAATGTCGATAATAAAATTGATGGTTCAAATACCGCCTTGCGTGATCCCACATTTAGTAAAATTATTTATCCAGGGAAGGAATCTCCTTTTAAATTTAAAATAAATAGGGACTATGATGTCTTGGGTAAACCATACATATTAGAGATAGATAATACAAATGAACCCTTTTACAATGTCATAGTTCAAAATTATTCTAATTTTCCAGTAGGTCAAAACAGAGAATTAGTTGGAACATTAAAGAATACAGGGCAAGTCATATTGCACAATATTAGTGTGTATGCGTCAGTTCACAACAAAAATGGAACGCAAATAGATTCTATCAAATCTAATATAATTCCTATACTAATGCCAGGAGAAGTAAAACCATTTTCAGCAAGACCAGACTACGCGGTGCTAAAAGATGCAAATTATTTCAGTTGTGCTGGATTTGATCCAAACGCTCCACCCAACACTCTTGATTTAGGCAATGGGAAGTTTCTGACTTATGGCTTGGAGAGCGTTGCAAAGATAAGTAACTTCAGTTATGATAAATCAACCGATAGTATATCATTTATTGCCGATCATTATAATCCTTTGGGAGGTATCGTTACTTTTAGAATACCACAATTAGATAATAATCAGAATATAACAATATATTTAGATAATTTAGGACTAAAGGATCAACAAATTACAAAAAATGGCAAGACAATTGTTACTAATATTTTTATCCCACCAAATGAACACTCCGTAAGAATTTCAGGTATCCTAAATAGGTCCTAAGGCATCTTTCACTCTCATGTATCGTGTGAATGTTAACTAGATTAACCTGACATGATGTATTTCATTTTCGCTATTTCTTATCTTCACTAGGTGCAGACGATAAGTCAAGTTTAGTCCCTATTTTTAATATGTAAGGAGTAACAAAAGTGGTAACAATTGTAACAACCCCTAAGATAGGAAGAATATATGAGGAAACAGCACCTACGTCCTGACCCCCTTTTCCAACTATAAGTGACATCTCTCCCCTCGCAGATGATAGTCCAAGGCCAGTTCTAACCGCTGTAGTAGTATCATATCCTGCTCTAATTAAAACAGGTATGATAATCATCATTTTTACAATAAATGATGTCGCAATAAGGATTAGAGCAGGAATGATAAATAGTGGAATTTTTGACACATCGACAAGAGCACCTATCGATACAAAGAATAATGCTGCAAACACATCTCTAAGGGGAATAGTTATGACACGAGCTATACCGGCACTATTAGATTCAGCTACGAGCACACCAGCCAGAAACGCTCCTATTACCGGTGACAATCCAAGTTCAATGGCAACAAAAGATAAACCAAAGGCCAGACCTAGTATAACTATTATCAATACAGAGTAATCAGTTGTTCTAGCCAGCTTGTCTATCACTGGTGGCAAATATCTTGAACCTAAGATTAGAATTGCTGCTATGAAACCCAAAACTATTCCTACAGATAACAGTACGTCAATAAATGATACAGCTGCTGTTAGAGCTAGTGATTGTAGAATACCTAGCATGGTAATGACAATAACATCTTCTACAATCAATATCCCCATTATCAATACACTTGATTTGTCGTTAATCATGTTTAGTTCCTCCAGTATCTTCACAGTAACAACAGTACTAGTAACTGACATGGCAAGTGCCAAAAACATTGAGTCAAATTGTGAAAATCCAAGTGTTCGTGCAACGAAGAATGTAACTAATAGAGTTCCGAGTGTTTCTGCAATGCCTACAACCATAGATATTCTTCCAACTGATCTTAGTTTAGTGATAGGAAACTCAGTTCCAATTACAAACAAAAGAATGATTATTCCAATCTCAGCTAGTATATTGATCGTCCCTACTTCATGTATTAGACTAAATGGAGGAGTAAATGGACCAATTACCATACCGGCCAAAAGATATCCAATTACCATTGGTTGCTTTAATTTGTGGGTAACAAAAACCATAATGGCGGCCACAATCATTACCACCGCAAAATCTTGGATTAAAAAGCCTGTCCCCATTTGTGTTATGACATCAAAAAAATACAAAAATTACACTACCTAATAATCAAAATCTAATACCATTACTATTCTCATATCACGAATTTTCTATTTCAAAATCATAATTCCTCAATCCATGAGTCTTTATGAATCGCAAAAGTTCATCATGATCATCAATTTTGTAATATCTTTTCATCTTTTCTAAAGTTTCATCGTCATAATGTACGTACCTTTTTACTTTTGGTTTCCACATGCCATATTAAAATATCTAATCGCACTTAAATATTTCAAAAAAATATAATGAAAAATTGAACCTAGATAAAAATGATTGATTACTAATCTAATATACACTGCATTTTCAAGAACTCTAGCAATTCTTCTCTTTTTTCAAAGCCATAATATCGCTTTAGTTTTTCTAAAGATAGTTCATCGTATACTAGCTCATTGTGATTTTTGTCTTTATGAGACGCTATAGGAACGCCCAATTGTTTTCTTGTAGTATTCGATGACAACATTTGGATATATTAACATTTTTCTCAATTTAATAAGATGAAAAATCCCTTCAATGTGACAAAAGATATTAAGGAATCATTGCATGCCCAATAAATTAGAATAGAAAAATCAAATTAGATTATTTATATCGGCTTAGGCCCAGACAATGGAGTTAGATCTCTCTTTTGAAGTATTTATTAATATACAGCAAAGTAGATATTGAAAGTCATAAATGACATCGGGAAAATATTTCAATAGGGCAGTAATTGCATTAGACGCACCTCATATTGGATATGTAGTTCGAGAAACAGATGATAAAATAGTTGTATTTGGGGAAGGCAAGCAGAGATATGATATACCACTCGCTGAAATCAAGACTGTTAGCAAAAATGTCTTAGTTGGACTAAATTTTGAAGAAATTGCAAAAAAATATTCGCTTGAAAGGGATGCACCACTTCCTACAAGTAAATATGTGGACCCTTGGGGAGCAGATGATACTACTGACTTTGCCACTTATGTGAAAGAATATGCAAAGACGCTCTTCAATAAGGGAGTCAGGATAGAAAATGAAGATCATGTAGGTCATATAATGAAGGAAACTGACGACAAGATTGTCATCTTCGGTGAACGTAATTACAGATTTGACGTTCCTAAATCTAAAATTATTGCTGTTGGCAGAAACGTTATATTAGGAATGGATTGGGACCAACTTTATACCTATAAGGTTGATAAGAATTCACCACTACCTAGCGGAGAACCTATTGATAGACTAGTAGAGGAAGAAGACAAACTCTAAAACTCTTATCTTTTGAGTCAGTCTTCAGTTCTTTATCTAAACTTGCTTGATGGAGAAAACATGCAAAAATGTTAAAGTTAGAAATTTTAGTAAAAAAGAAAGTAAATACTTTTAGAATATTTGCTTCGCTTCCTGATATGGGTAGAGTTGGTGGATTAGTATCTTCATTTTTGGCCAGTAATTTAGAAACTGAACATATTGCAAATATAATTTCTAACCCCAAACCATGGGTAAATGTTAAAGATGGTGTTATAGAATCAACAAGGGATATTTACAAGATTTATTTTTCAGATAGAGAAAAACTATTAATTCTTACTGGTGAGATACAACCTGAAGACCATAGAGAACTTCTCGAATTGTGTAACACATTTCTTGATTTTTGTTCGTCGATTGGTGATGTAAAAAGACTCTATACCGCAGGTGGGTCATTAAACGAAATGCTCACAGGAGAACCAAGAGTTGTAGGTGTCGCAACCAAACCACAACTGAGAGAAATTCTTGTTAGTTCTGACGTGGACACTTTGGGTTCTGAATTTACAACAATAACATGGTTTAATGGTCTTATCTTGGGAATGGCTTCTGATAGAAATATTGAAGCAATTGGATTTTACGGCGAAATCTCGGACAAAAGCCTACCTCAACCTCTCGCAGCAAAGAGTATCGTAAAGGCCTTTGCTAAAATTGAACACTTGTCGATATCTACCAAGCCCTTTGATGTGCAATACGAAGAAGTTTTGGACCATATTGAAAGAAACAAAGGAACTAAAAACCTGGATCAATAAGTAAATAGATCTTAACGGAAACGGAGAATGGATCTTCTCTATGACTGATAGAAATGTACGAAATTATTCCAATTTCTAATATTGTTACTAAATCCTGTACTATTGCCTCATCGCATTAATGTATTAAATTATTGTCATGATATTACGACAAAACCTCTTGCAATACCTTTCCGAGTAATGTCCAAACCAGTTTGCTTAGGGATTTTTAATGACTTTACCGCAAGTTCCAAGTTAAATTCTCCTTTAGAGGGCAATGATACAGTCTGATTTGAAATTCCATTTATTGCTGTGATATTATTCTTCCTCACGATCTCTTCTCCTTTACTGTTTCGGATCGACAAATCGTAATTTACATCAGCATTTAATCGATTGCCACTTAGAGCATCACTGAAATTAATATTTAGAGTATTTTGTCCTATCACGGGAGGAGTTGGATTCCACAATAATGATGCATGTATTCCTCCTGTATCGGTTACCATGTCCACAGAAGTTTTTTGTGATTGATTTGCTAACGGCCGAAGTGTAAAATTCATTGAATTATTGCTATTTGCTACCGCTTGATTATTTTCGGCTAGTTTGATTATATCATTTTTGTTCAACAGAAAGTGAATTACCAATGCCTTTTCATAGGTAAATGGATCTATGGCAAGAGACCTTCCCACTACTGGTTGTCCATTTACGGTGGCATTAAATATGGAGGAATTAGAGAATTCGTTGAATGATTTTGGAACCCTAAATTCTTCATGAACAAAAATATTTTGTGATTTTATTCTTGAAAGGTTCCAATTAAATGGCATCGTCCATTCTGCTCTCAAATCTTTGGGTTCAAAGGTGAAATTTCTTATTTTATCGTAATATGAGATTAATGTGCTATTGAATTTGTCATTTCCGTGCGTTAAATTAGTTGCAAATACATCACCAATGCTTAGGTAAGAATTAAATTTAGGAGAATTTTCAGGCTTAAAGATGTTTCTGACGTTGTCAATTCCAAAGATTTCTATACCAAAATGATATAATCCCCCTTCAGTGAGGACAGGGCCAGATACTGTGAGTTGACCAGTTTCATCTGTCCATCCACCCAAAAAAGCTTCCGTAGATCCGTAGACTGTAACTGGGCCCTGGTTTGGTCGGAATTTCAGTGTTAATGGTCCGTCTTTTGAATAAAATAATTCACGTAATAGTAATTTGTCGCCTTTCGTTATAGTTAAAAAATAATTAACATTAGTTATATTTTTCCCAGTCTTTGAATCAAATAACCTTAATTGAAAGAAGGCATTTTGCTTAGAATCAGATGTCAATATCGGCGGACTAATTTTTGTGTAAAGGCTTGCTACTCTATCTCCTACTGTAGCTGGAGGTAGGTTTTCTTCAAATATTCCATCAGCTTTCACTTGCTGCAAATTAGCAAGTAGTATAGTGCCGGTTGCAAACAGAAAAGAGATAATTATTATTGTATACCTTTCCATATTCAGTTTAGCAAATAATTGGTAATTTATATTATTTAACAAGACACTAAATTCAGTATTAATTAATTTAAATAATAATTCAAGCAATTTATATACTGTTCGCAGTCATGATGGGCATATACTTATGGAATTTGTTCCATCAATAATAGAACCGTATCGCATAAATGCAAACTTTGATACACTTTCAGCAAGTTATATGGCTGATTACAGTGCGCCAATTAAGGTTATCGGTAATATTTTTTCTCCCGGTAATTATACGGTAACTCTTGAAGTAACGGGTGTTGATTTTGATAATCTTTTTCTTCCGGTTCCTTTGAAATTTGAATTCCCCGTTTCTATCAATAGTTAGTCCTACTAATGATGATTTTATGAAAAATTGAGAACAACCTTAGAAAAATTTTTCTATCCATGATGAATATTCTATCGTGTGACTATCAAAGCATCAGTATCATTTTCTAATATAGATTACGATCTTTTTAATACCGTACTTGAGTGCTGTAGTAAGAATGCAGAAATAAAGTACGCGGACAAGCAGAAAAATAATATCGTAGGTAAATCTGTGTTTGGAACTCAAAACCAATCTGGAATAAATTTTCAAATTATTGTAAAAGAAAAACCTATTGGAGTCGAGATATATGATTATTCAAAACGCGGTTTGGATAGAAAGTTTGCGGACAGTTTTTTTAATCTACTATTACCGATTGTCGGGCAGGACGTAGACATAAAGTTCGAAGACCAGGACGAATGCGCAATCTGTAAGAAAAAATTCAAGCTGGGATTATCAAGATATATTCCATCCATAGGTTGGGCAACACATAGCGAATTGTGTGAATCATGCTATACTTTATTATCAAGCCATGAAAAAAATTATTGTTGTGTCTGCCAAAAAAAACTGGGAATTAGGAAATATTCCGCAAGAATTAGTTGGAATCGCAATCTCATGTTATGCAAAGAATGCTATCTTATACAAAAACCACAGATGCAAAATGATGTTAGTAAAATAAGCAGTAATGGTGAATTAACTAATACAATGAGAAGTAAGACGAGCTCATCGATTCCATCCAAACTTTTAAACAAATCAATAATAATTGGAACTGATGATCCCTTGCACATACTTAAGATTAGGTTTGCAAAAGGAGAAATAAGCAAAGAAGATTATCAAGAAATGAAAAGGTTACTTAACGATGATTGATTATCTCGAACTATGTTCTTTATCACCATCCTACTAGTACGCCAAGGTATAGACGGATTTCTATTTTACTAGCAGTTATTCCCAGCTTATAATCGCATTTCTACGAAGAATAATTCTCTAAGCCCCTAATAGGCCTAAAAATTAGGCATACTTTTTAAAATAAATATATAATTTCAACAAAAGTATAAACTAAATTAAAATATTTTATTCTCATCTTAGAATAATATTTATAGTGGGATACTTTACAATGCGATAATGAATCGTAGTTTAATAGTAGCAAGCTTACTAGTAGCTAGCTTTTTGCTTGCAAGCAGTATTGCTTTGGTTCCGTATTTTTCAGGGAACAATGTGGTATTTGCACAGGGAAAAGATCAAGGAAAGGTCAAACACGTAACTTTAATCGCATCAGAAAAAGAAGTTCAAGTTGCTCCTGATAACGCTTTACACCCGGGAGGTGTCACGTATAATGCAATGGTATTCAATGGTACCATACCAGGTCCAGTTATATCAATAGACCAGGGTGACACACTAAACATCACACTAAAGAATGAAGGACAGACTATTCACAGTATGGACTTTCATGCAGGATTTGGTCCAGATAAAGCAAACTCTGGCAGCGTGAAACCAGGTGAATCAAAGACATGGACACTCAAGGGAGTAAACCCAGGTGTATTCTTCTATCACTGTAGTGGTGACAGCCTCAATGGAATATGGGAACATATTGCTAACGGAATGTACGGTGGCATAGTTGTTCATCCACAAACCGAAGAAAAAGCCAAAGAATTCTATTTAGTATTCGGTGAATTGTACAACAATGCCGACAAAGGAGTATTTGTAGGTACAAATGGAACAGGATCATTTGACGTTGGCAAGCTGTTATCAGATCAGCCAGATCTGGTACTGACAAACGGTATGGCCCACAAGTATGTGCCAGCAGTTGGCCAAGTAAATAAACTAGTCATTAACAAGGACGCAGAATTATTCAAGGTAAAACCAGGTGAATTAACTCGTTGGTATGTAGTTAATGCAGGACCAAACGATGGTGTATCATTCCACATTATTAGCGGAATGATTAATGTAAGAGATGGTAGCAACACAGCAAACAACGCCCTTGGAACACAGGATAGAAATGACGAGACTTGGTGGATTCCTCCAGGTTCAGCATCAGTAATTGAATCAACATTCCCAGATCCAGGCATCTATGTAGGTGTAGACCACTCAATGAAAGACGTTGTAAAAGGTGCTGCATTTGCAATAGTAGCCATGGAGAACTCAACTGCAACTGATCATCCAACAGGAACATGTGTCGCACAAAAAGGCAGTGAAAGTGTTGTCTGTACAGAACAATCTGCTTCCGCATCAGGATCAGAATCAAAATCTGGATCTCAATCTGGATCTCAATCTAAATCCGGATCTGAAGACTCTCAGAATGCCTCAGAATCAAAATCTGGATCTCAAAGTGAAATAACCCAAAACGCTACAATGCTCAATACCAGCAGCAGTAGTAACATGACCGGCAACGGAACAATGATGACTGGCAATATGAGTGGAAATATGACTGGCATGGGTGGAAATTCCACCATGGGTAAATAGTCAATTATTTTCCCTTATTTCTCTTTTTTATAAAAACAAAATTCAAGTATTATTCTCTTAATTTAATTCCTGTAAACTTGAATTGTTTCTGGCATTAAGCCTATCAAACCCATTAAGACAAGCATAAATCTAGCCGAGTCATATACAGGAAACGAATCATAGGTTGAACTGTACTACTTAAAGTGGTACTAGGGTGCGATCGACGCCAAGAATATTAGGTGTTTTCATCTAAATAGAGTAATTCCAAATTTGATAGAAAATTGAAAAGAATAAAATGAATGTATAATTAAAATTCTCTCAAATCCATGAAAAACTTGATTACGCGAACAGGAAACCATGAAATAGCAAAAGAAGGAGAATTCAAGTATGTTATTAAGAAAAATGAATCTAAAGGAATGATGGTCCCAGTTACGATATATGCAGATGAGAATTTGGTTTCAAAAATGGCTTTAGATAGAACTATTGATCAGGCTGCAAACGTTGCAACATTAAGAGGTGTTATGAAACATGTGGTGGTATTGCCTGACGGACATGAAGGATATGGTTTCCCAGTGGGTGGAGTAGCAGGAATGGATTTGGAAGAAGGTGTAATTAGTCCTGGAGGAGTAGGATATGACATTAATTGTGGTGTTAGATTAATACGGACCAATTTAAGAGGAGAAGAAATTAGACCAAAGCTAAGAGATCTTGTAAACGAATTGTTCCATAAAATTCCATCTGGAGTAGGCAGTTCAAGTCCTAGGAAGATGACGGGATCAGAAATGGATGAACTACTTGTTCAAGGCGCAAGGTGGACAGTTCATAATGGGTATGGCTTGGACTCTGATATTGATGTATGTGAAGAAAATGGTTGTATGAAAGGTGCGGATCCTGTTCATGTGTCCGAACTTGCTAGGAAAAGAGGAAGGCTTCAGTTGGGGACGCTTGGTTCAGGAAATCATTTTCTTGAAGTACAAAAAGTAGACAAGATTTTCGATGAAGCAGCGGCAAGAGCTATGGAAATTGAAGAGGATCAAATTACCGTTCTGATACATTGTGGATCCAGAGGATTTGGGCACCAGGTTTGCAGCGACTATTTGAAAATTTCTGAAAAAAAAATAAGGGATTCTGGAATGAAAATTGTAGATAGAGAGCTAGCATGTGTTCCAAATAACTCTGATGAAGGCGAGAGCTATAGGAAAGCAATGTATTCTGCATTAAATTTTGCATGGTCCAACAGACAAATGATAACGCATTGGACTAGAAACACGTTTGAAAAGGTAATGGGAATGACTGAAGATGAACTGGATATGAAGTTAGTATATGATGTTTCACATAACATAGCAAAAGTGGAAAGACATGCTGTTGACGGTGAAGGTACCAGAGACCTTGTAATACATAGAAAGGGGGCTACAAGAGCATTTCCAGCTGGGGATAGTCATATTCCAGACAAATATCGCAAGATTGGTCAACCAGTTTTTATTCCAGGTTCAATGGGGACGGCAAGCTGGATACTTCTTGGAAATACAAAATCATTAGAATTAAGTTTTGGCTCAACGGCGCATGGTGCGGGAAGGACAATGTCGAGATCAGCCGCAAGGAGAAACTATACCACAGATAGTGTAAGAAAAAACTTAGAGTTAAAAGGTGTTTACATAAAAGCTCTGAGTAGAGAAGGAATGGTTGAAGAAACCCCTGAAGCATACAAGGATGTAGATTCTGTTGTCGAAGTATCGCATTCTCTAGGCATCGCGACGAAGGTTGCACGATTAGTTCCAATTGGGGTGATCAAAGGATGAACAAGGAAGAAGATCCAGAACTGGCGATAATTAAAGCACGGAAAATGAAACAATTAAAAGAAAAAGCCGCTATGATTGAAAAAATCAAAGAAGACGAGACAAAAACAAGCATGACAAAAATTGATGATAGAGAAATATTATTGAAATACTTGTACGATAGAGGCGACGAAGTACTACAACTAGCTGAATTGCAATATCCAGTTCAGGCAAGGGTTATAGTAAAGAGAATAGTGGATTTGATTAAGTCGGGAGAAATAGATTCCCTCATATCGGGAGGTGAACTCTTGGCAATATTTCGTTCCGTGGGTTTACGCATAAGAGTTGATACTAATATCAGAATCGAAGATCATGGAAAATTCATCTCATTTGGAGAAAAACTAAAAGAAGGAATTTGACTATCTAATGATATCTGATTTAGTGCCTTTTTATCAAGACAATATTGTTAAATTATAAAACTGCTCAACCCAATGAATTGAATAATAATGTTACCTCAAAAAAATCACTCAGCAGTTTTTAGTGGCCCTAAAAATTTTCAAATTAAGGATTTGCCTGTATCTAGCAAAGATTGCATATTACTCAAGACTCTCTCATGCGCTGTTTGCGGATATGATGTCAGGGTATTTAAAGAGGGTCATAAAAAAGTCCGACCTCCCATTGTTTTAGGCCATGAGATATGTGCAAGAACATTGGATATTCTAAGACTACCAAATGATCAAATAATTCCGGAGGGTAGAAGAGTGATAGTTTCCCCATTAATACCATGTTTAAATTGTCATCATTGTAGTGCAGGTCATTTTAATTCTTGTAATAAACTTAACGAAATTGGCTCAAGCGTTAACGGTGGATTTGCAGATTACATAAATATTCCTCAAAATAATATACTAATTAATGGTATCATTCCAATTTCAAATAACGTACACGATGACGAAGCATCACTAATAGAACCTTTATCTTGCTGTCTAAACGCACACCTGAATTTTAATATTCGAATTCGTGATGAATTTGTGATAGTTATTGGAGATGGTCCAATTGGCCTAATCCACTTGCAAATTTCAAAACTCTATGGTGCAAAAACAATTGTTGTAGGTAAAATTCCATCGAGATTGAATGAAGCAAAATCAATTGGTGCTGACATGATACTATTGAATAATGATCCGGAGGAGTCAATAAGAACAATATGGGATTATACATGTGAGAAAGGAGGAAAATTAATAATTGTGGCTACAAGCAATCCTGAAGCATTAGACCTGGCCCTCAAAGTAGCTGGAAAGAATTCACTTATCAATGTATTTGCAGGTATATCCAAGAATAAGACTCTGCGTATTGATCCAAATTTACTTCACTATAATCAAATAACTTTGAGTGGAAGTTTTAGCTCAACTCCGAAGGTAATGAATAAGGCATTGGATCTGGTACATGAACAAAAGATTAATTTAAGGAGGTTGATTACTCATAGATTTTCACTTGATGAAATTGACAAAGCATTTAGTATAAGTGAAGGTTATAGCGGGTTAAGGTCGGTTATAAATTCTTTTTAAGGTTAGCTTATTGTTTTTGTCGATTCTTGTACAAGATCATATTTGGATTTATATCCTCTTGGATTTATCATGAGTCCATTGTAATTAAATGTTGATGAGTTACCTACTATTACTGTTGTAATCATACCTAGCATATCATTGTAATCGAGCAATTTCTCTAATGTGGTAACTACTATCTTCTGACTTTCGCGATATGCCCCTTTGACTATTGCAACAGGTGTTTCTGGTTTTCTATATTTCAGAAAAATATCTCTAGTATCTTTGAGCTGATGAATCCTCTTTTTACTAGCAGGATTGTAGATTACTGTTACATAATCTCCTATCGCAGCAGCTTCAACCCTTTTAACAATAATTTCCCAGGGTACCAGTAGATCGCTCATACTTACTACAGCAAAATCAGTCATTAAAGGAGAGCCAATTAATGCGGAACAAGAATTTAGAGAAGAAACGCCTGGAACACATTCAACGTGAATTCCGTCTTGATAATTCCATTTTTTGTCAGCAAGAATTTCATAAATTAGACCTACCATGCCATATATACCAGGGTCTCCTGATGAAACCAAAGACACAATTCTTCCTTTTTCTGCAAATTCAATTGCTTGATTGGCTCTATCGACCTCTTGAGTCATAGGATATCTATAGACTTCTTTACCCTGAATTAGATCTTCAACTAGTGAAACATAAGTTTCATACCCTACTATAATTTCACTTTCTTCTATTACCTGTCTTGCTCTGAAGGTCATATGATCATGATGTCCCGGACCAACGCCTACCACATACAATCTCCCCTTTGTGTTTTGCATATATAGATTACAGACCGTAGAATAATATAATATTATATCTAATTTTGATATTTATAAAAAATGGGTTTCCTGTAATTGCATGAAAATCATTTAAAAACAGTCTATATAGAAACTCTTAAAATGCAATTCAAATCATTCTTGTAGTATGGCAGTACTGGATGAGTTCACTAAAGTACTACTAGACAAAATAATTAACAACGTCATATCCTGTCTCCCCCTAATAGAAAATATGTTTAAAGATCAGAATAAACATCTAAAAGAAGAAATTGGAATCATAAATAGGAGAGATTTCATTTTAGGAGCTGTCTGGTGTATCATCATGGAGAAGTTCATTATTACCTGCTATCTTCACACAGGTAAGACAATAAATTATGAAAAAGGAATGGAAATAAGTGAATATGTTTTGAGTAAAATTTCAGAATCAGATCTTTTAATGTCGATCAAAAAGGAATAATCAATAATTTCTTGGAGAATATTATAATTGAGCAATCAGCTGTGGTCGACTAAAGCCCTTGAGGCAATGCTTGATTCATGAAAATTTAATTAGAGGAATAGGGAAATTTATTTTCTAATTTGGAGAAAACTCTAAAATGTCCAGAATTTTTGAGACTTGGAATTACTATAATCTATGCAATCGTGATTGCATTAAGTATTGATGCATCAAAAAGTGTTTTTATTCCGTTATACTCAATACCAGCGAACCTATTAAATGCGACGGTTCTTTTTTATGGATATTTCATTATCTTAACAGCTTGGATTGAATATTATTTCCTTGGGCGAAAGTTTCAGGACGAAGGAAAGTCTGGATTAGGGAGATTTGTGCTAGATCTAGGAGTACTGTTCCTATTTTATTATATTATAATTGCGGGAAGTAATGAAAATCAAGAATATTTGATTCCTGATGTGTATTTGTTTGTTATACCTCTAATTTTTTTTCTTTTTACTCTTAAAGATATGGTTAGACTTAGGGACTATCCAAATGAAACTTTACTCAAGTACAGGAACATGTCTAGAAACTTTCTTTTTATTTCCATCATAATTTCATTATCATATCTAACTGAAATATATGCAACTGGTTTTCAATCATTCGGATCTCTCGCATTCTATAGGGACTTGATATTTGCATATTTGACACTTGCACTTATTGTTGTCTACAGGATAATGAGATGGAGGCAATTCAATGTTGCCGTTGCAGATTCCTGAGATTGTGAATTAAAGATGGTAGAATTCTCTAGTTAGCAATGCATTTTGTTTCATGACCTTTATCTGCAAGAACTATATTCACAGTTGCAATTTTTGTAATGATCCTGCAGTTGAATCAATAATTGCCTAAAAATTAAAAATAATGAAAAAGTAATGAAAAAATAATGGAGAAAAAAATGCAAAAACATAAAAAATCAAACCAGTTTAATTGCAACTAGCCATATCACGATTCCTTTGGAAAATAGATACTGAGTACTTTTCTCCTTCCGAATTGACTTGATGAAGACGATTAATATGATTAGATGCTATACTCTGTTTATTGTGATTCTATTGACTTAATGATAATTCCTAGTGCTTCACTTTCGTCTATTTATAAAGAGGGAATTAATAAGCGTACCGTATACTATGCAAAAGGTTATCTTTACCGATATTGATGGAACATTACTAGATTCTTATTTACCCGATATAAAGAAAACGAAAAAATTAGTCGAAAAGACTTTACAGAATGGCATTCATTTAATATTATGTTCCTCAAAAACAGAACTAGAACAAAATATAATCAGATCGAAAATAGAGCTACATGAACCATTTATAGTAGAAAATGGCGGGGCTACAATAATCCCTGTAGGCTATTTTACTAAAGGTAAAATTATTCATTCAAAGAAATTTCAAAAAAATTATATAATTAAAACGGGTGGTCCTGCATACAGAATCAGATCTCTGCTAAAAAAAATTAGGACCAAACATGACATAAATTTCAAAGGGGTGTCTGATCTGTCTATAGCAGAACTTTCAAATATTACCAGATTGCCTCAAGAATATGCGAAGAGAATGATGAAAAGGAAATATAGTGAAACAATAGTTCAAATAGATAATAACAACATCCCTAAATTCGAAAATATTGTAGAAAAAGTAGGATTAAAAATGATACCAGGTGGACAATATTTTGATATTACACTAGGTAACGATAAGGGGACAGCTGTCAAAATACTAATAGATATTTTTCGTAAAGAATATGAAAATAATGTTATTTTCTTTGGTATTGGCGATAGTAAAAATGATGAATCCATGCTATCTCTAATGAACCTTCCGATACTTGTTCAGAAGGCTAATGGTAGTTGGCAAAATCTACAAATAGGTAACTTACAGAAGGTGGAAGGAATAGGTCCGAACGGTTGGGAAATTGCACTTGAAATTATTCTCAAATATTAATGCTCAGTATGTGGACATTTTAGTCCATATCTTTGTATGTTTTCGAGCTTATGTTCATTTTTGAATTTTGAGTTTAATCAAATTCTGTCCTCCTATCTTTGTTACTTCAATCAAGTCTACTCGCTCCAGACGCTTAATTAGTCTCCAAAGACTCGTTTTGGGCAGTATAAACTTATTCCTAATCTCTCCTTCAAATGCTGCCCCCTCCTTTTCAGAAATATAAAACAGTATTTCCCTCTCTTCTGGTTTCAGGTTTCCTTTTTGTTTTATGACATCGGCAACTAATCTATGGAGATCTGATTGAGTAGAACTATCGACATTTATCTGTTCTTTCATAGGAGGTTGTTTTTCAGTAAGATTATTTTCTTGCAAAGTATTAGGTGTCAAATCGTTGTTCAATGTATCTTTTTTGAACCTAGTTGACTGTAAGTGCGGAATAATTTTACTTCTGTACTTTACAATTATGAAAAATCCAACTGATGCTGCGAGCGGAATTAAGAGTAAAAATGTAGATGAACTTGAACTCTGTGATATTTGTTCTTGCTTCGTCACATCAAGACTATTTACAGCTAAAGTAGCATATTCTAGAGCCTTAGGATAATTTCCTTGAGAAAATTCAATATTTGACTTTGAGATAAATTCCGATGCTTGTGAAGCATCAGTATTCATGGCTTGTGCATCCTCTACTTTACGAGTGGCGTTACTTATCATGTCCTTGGACGCTTCAAACGACTCTGCAACTCTTCTTGAGATATCACTGGCGTTATTTGCAAGTCGTTCTGCCTCAATAAAATTACTTTGATTCACTGCAGTTTTGGCCATATTTAGAATACTCTTGACCTCATCTAGATTAATTCCAACGTGGTCCCTTTCTGCTTTTGCTAGGTCCAGTTCTGCGGAACTTGTAGATATTATGGCTTGTTCTCGTGTTCCTGCATAGCCAATAACATAATCTATAGAAATCTTGCCCTTATCAAATGATAATAAATTCTGTCCACCCAATTTTCTAATTAGTGATGGTGACTGTTCTCCCAAATTCGTCACTACTGCATCATTTGGTAATTTTACCGTAAATGGAAAATCTGAATCTATAAAAAAGCTCCATTCCCTTTCCTGTTTGTTAACAAGACCCGGAGTTTGGTAAGTTATTCTTAATTGTGATTCATTTTGTGTATTGATCTTTATATCATTGGTTACAGAGTTGAATGAATATCCCAAGTATTTTGATAGATAGTTTTTTACCAAAATATCACTAATGTTGCCTCCGATTAACGGTAACATAATTTCGTTAGTATTGTTTTTCAATCTAAGATCATATTGCACAATTGAATCTCCATTTGACAAAATTCCAATAAATATTGAGTTAACTTGGTATTGCACTTGTGATAGTACTTTATTAAAAATAGTTCCAGATAAGAAAATAAATAATACTAAAATAATTGATAACGCAAAAAATTTCAATATAGAAACAACCCCGATACGCAGAAAGACCTTTCAGCGTCTGAATTATCGGTATTGTGACCAAGACATAATTTTAATCCACCATAGCATTCCCAAATCATAAAGGGTTTAAGATTATTATTCATATGATATGTTATCTTGTATTATTGATGTCCAGATATTTTTTTAGATCACTTTTTGAATACAATTCGATCCACTTAAATTTTCTCTGCAGAGTGCTTGTATAAATTTTTGTCCAATCTAAATTTACATATTCGCACCACGATTTGAAAACACGTGGATCAATATAGTTTCTTAGTGACGTACCAAGATTGTAATCTTTAGTCTCCTGCTGAAGTTGTAACTGGAATTCCAGTTTTTCCAGTCGTTGTTCCTTCTTTAGTTTCTGTAGCTCTGTCTTCCATTTTTTATCCTTCAATTCAATCTCTATTTGTTTAATTTTTTCTTTTTTGTTAGCCACAGATTGTTCAAATTTCTCCCATGACTTTTTACTAGCAGGATTCTTAGGATCTATTCCTTTCTTATGATTACAGGTTATTGCGGCCTGAAGATTTGCAATTTTTGCAATGTATGCCTTTTTAAATTCACTTTCATTTTTATTAACTTTCAAAATAGGTGCAGATAGGTGCTCTTTTACAATCGCAGTAGCAATGTACGTTCTAAAAACCTTAGCGGTCAAATTAGGGAGATTGTCCTTATCTATTGAGCGGAGGAATATATTTACTTTAGACGATGTAATATCTTCAAAGATTTCGTCAGTTTTATCCTTTCCCTTCATGAAGAACAACAAATTCTCGTAAAGCGCTTTTGTATCGGGACTGAATATTTCCAGAGTTTTTTGCCAGGGAACACTGTCTTTACCAAGGAAGTTAAATTCTATTTGTACCTTGTCATTAATTTTTGGAAATCTAAGATGTTCTACTCTGAGAGTAGACGCACCAATCGTATCTGTTTCATCAGTATCTTTCTCGTCACCAACCCTCATGGCTAATTTATATATGAGGTAACAGACTGTCGCGACCTTTTTTCTGGTTGTATCCCTTGCATATAGCATCTGATTAATTATCTCTTTTTCAATAGCAGGAATGTAATTTTCTAATTTTTTTGCAATATCGTATTTTGCCTTATCGTTATCCTGTCGTAGGTATGACGAGTCGTGCAACCAAACATACTTTCTCTTTCCAGTTAGATTTTCTGTCCATGAGGCCAGCCAAGTTGAATAATGGTCATGAACAATAGCTTTCCATGGACCTTCGGGTACCGAAGCATCTTCACCTAAATTTAGTATTACATCTTTGGCAGAGACCCTAGGCTTCCATCTTCCTCGTAACGGATGAAGCCCTCTTCCCATAAAGATACCAGGGGGTTCAACCAGCCAATTGGCGACATCAACTTCAATTCCATCTATTTTAGCTGTTCCATAAATTGATTTTAGTTTTTCCTTCTCTAATTTTTTTTCGTGAGTAATTCTTCTTCTTTCTTCTCTTGGAAGCGATTTTATTCTTATTTTTTCAGCTTCTTTAATTCTTAATTCCTTATCAACCAAATTAAACGCTTCAGTCATGTTGAGATCATCAATTTTTTGAATTGATTTAATTCGATTAGGGATTAATTTCTTGAAATCAGAAAGAAAATTGGATTGAAAAACAGGATCTTTCACATAATGTGTATCTTTCTTTTTGGCCCAAGCATAAATGAGTTCTTCTTGCTCACGATTCAAGAAAAAAATCTCTCCTAAAATTTTGATATTAATTCCGCGTTGGACATAATCTGGAGGGAAAGCGACGCCATTATGTTCAAGTTCAGTCCATTTATTAGAAGTAGCAACTTTAGATGATATGGTCAACTACATTCAAAATGTCAAATTAACTATTCTTAAACCTTATCCGAATGGATTAATTTTATTAAGTTTTGATTACTCATCAATTGACTTATTTATTCTAGCAGATGATAATAATAATAATAGTATGAACTCATCGCAACTTGTAAATTTTCCGGTACGGCTAACCTGTAAAATAAGCGATGTATCTGAAATTAAACCAATGATCGATGAATTCATATGTCATTACAAAAAGTTCCAGTCAGGAGAGTTTAGTTGGAGAATACTATTACCGCGTCATTCAAAGTCAGATCATGATATTAAAAGTTTAGGAGCTGTAATATACGCTGAGTTGATGCTCTCTTTAAAGAAAAATAAATTAATCGTCAATTTGAGAGATTTAAGATATATTCATGATGACGATAATTATGGCTGGTTGTTATTGAATCCAAAAATGGCAGAAAAATTAGAAATGAACTATTGATGATGAGCAGTTTTAAATCTGTTCATCACAAATGGGACTTGAAGTTTCAAAATATTACTCGTTGCTATTGAAATAGCTAACCCTATCAGTAAACCTCCAATTAAATCGCTCACATAACTTAATCCTAGAATCAAATTTGAAAACATAACCATTGGTGGCAGTACCCAAAGAAGAAATGAATATTTTTTCGTCTTTTGTTGTAAGATAGTTCCCACAATGTAAGCGAAGGCACTTATCATTGCTGTGTGATTTGAAGGATACGAGAAGTTACGTGCTTCAGTAAGCAAACTATCACTCTCAAGATGAAAACCATTTGGAAGGGCAGGTATTCTTTGTGATTCTGGTGGTTTTGGCTGAGCAACTAATGGTTTCATATAAGACACCAAAATGGCTAGTGTCATTATTGTTATCATGAGTATCATGCCCATTTTTCTTGTTCTTCTAATAATTGTAAAAATTATAGCTACAAAAATCAGATTTACTACCTCTGCAAAAGACGAAATGACCACTAAAGAATAGAGCAAGTATTGGTTAGGACTTAAACTGTTAACAGTATTGAAGACAAAATTGTCTATTGAGCTAAAGAATCCAAGATAGATCAATATCGTAAATAGTATAAAGATAACTAGAATCGTTACGAATTCAAATGATCGGATATATATCAATCATGATTACCAGAAAATTCTCAAACCAGCATATGGGCATGTTTTTGCCAATAATCAAAGTAATACATCGTTCATTGGTTGAAATAGTGATCAATAAAGTGAAGATTCACTTTTAATTTGTTCCGCTGATTGGGGATCATTTTCTGAATAATATTTCACCATACTTACTTTTAGTACCTTGAGTGAAAGAAGTGCACACTTAATTCTAGCAGGTCCTAGATTTGTTAATCCTATATTTTCAAGAATATCCTCCTTTTTCAAATCCTTGACGATATTCAAATCCTTACCCATGACCAATTCTGTTAACATAGAGGCACTTGCTTGGCTGATTGCACATCCTTTGCCTTCAAATTTTACATCGCTGATTACTCCGCCATCTACCTTCAAGTGCATATCTATTTCGTCGCCACAAAGAGGGTTACTGTCATGAACTGTAACATCGGCATTCTCCAATTTGCCTTTATTTCTTGGATTCCTGTAGTGATCTAATATGATCTCCCTGTATATATCATCGCTCATATCTTAAAGATTCTCCCTGCTTCTTTAATAGCATTAACGAACCTATCTATTTCTTCTTTAGTATTATAAATGTAAAAGCTTGCCCTAGATGTTGCCGGCACGTCAAGCCTTTGCATCAATACCTGGGCACAATGATGACCAGATCTTATCGCAATTCCATGATCATTCATTATAGTTGCGAGGTCATGGGGGTGTATATCCGCAATATTAAATGAGATAAGTCCTCCTCTGTCCTTCGGATCTCTTGGACCGTATATTGTAGCATATTTGAGGGATAACATCGATTCTAGAGCATAATCTGTTAGATAAATTTCGTGTTTCCTAATGTTCTCCATCCCAATTTTTTCTAAATATTCTATTGCTGCACCAAAACCTACGACATCCGCAATGTTTGGAGTACCTGCTTCAAATTTGTAGGGCACTTCGTTGTAGTTTGTGTGAAATTTAAAGACCTCTTTAATCATGTCACCGCCGCCCAAAAATGGTTTCATCTTGTCAAGATATTCTTTTTTTCCGTATAATACGCCCACTCCTGTGGGACCTAGCATCTTGTGTGCAGAAAAGACCAAAAAGTCGCAATCCATATTTTTGACGTTTACAGGCATATGCGGAACTGACTGCGCACCATCTACTATTACCGGTATGCCATTTTCATGAGCAATTCTTATGATCCTTTCAATTGGCACAATAGTGCCGAGTACGTTTGACATATGACTTAAGGAGACCAATTTTATTTTTTTTGATGCAATTAATTCAATCATATGTTCAAGATCTAAAAATCCATTTTCATCTATTCCCACATATTCTAATCGTGTTCCAATTTCTTGAGATAATATCTGCCAGGGTACTATATTGCTATGATGTTCTAATTCAGTTATTGCTATACCATCGTCTTTTTTAAGATTTAACCTTGCCCAAGAATGCGCAATAAGATTTATTGATTCAGTTGTGTTTCTAGTAAAAACGATTTCTTCAGGACGCGCATTTATGAAATTTGCAATTTTCTCCCGACTTTGCTCATACATTTTCGTCGCTTCTTCGGCAAGCTGATAAACCGCTCTGTGAATATTAGAATTATAATTTGAATAAAAATCAGTAATTGAATCAATCACAGTATATGGTTTTTGTGTTGTAGAAGCATTATCAAGATACACTAGATCCATACCGTTAATTTTTTTCCTAAAAATTGGAAAATCATTCCTCAGCTCATAGCTATTTACAATGCTCCTTTGCATCAAATTTTAAAATAAGTCATAAGAGATATAAACTTAGATTAAAAATACTGACAAAGAAGAAAGTTACAGGTCTAGTTCTCTACGAACGGTAAACAAAAGTTAGAAAGGTTTTCAATACACATTATCTTACCATGCGTTATCTTTACAAACTTCTTTTTATAATACAAACTGTCGTGTGGACACAGTATATCTAATTTTTTTAGGATTTTTGAGGTAAGGGATCTACCATTTCTGTCTCTATCCAGCAAGAGTATGACCTTTCTTCTCTTTCTAGACACATAGTCTACAAAATTTATAATTCCTTTAAAATTATGATAAACCAAAATTTCGCCCTTAAACCCTATCTCTCTCAAGGCAATTTCATCTTTCCTACCCTCTACTATAACAATCGCTCCTGCTTTACATTCAATGTTTAACGATTCGATAAACTCTCGAACTTTCAGAGCTATTTCTTCTCCCTCGTTTGTCATTTATTGACATAACCTACATACCAAAGATTAATGAATTTTTGTCTTGAAATCATAAAGTTATACTTAGCCGTTTTGGTCGGCAATACTTGTGAAGCCTCTGACAATGCTTCAGAAAGATTCTCTTTATTAAAGCATAGCAAAGTGCCAATATGTCAAGATCTCTCTTTTTTAGCAAAGACTTATTTTTCATTCCGTTGGATCTAACATATTCATATGCTTGAAAATTACGTGATGAATGTCGGTGGTTCTGAATGGTTAATGATCGGATTACTGGTAGTTGTACTTCTATTTGGTTCCAAGAAATTACCTGAATTTTCCAGAACCATAGGAAAGGCGGTGGGAGAATTTGAAAAGATGCGTAATTCGACTAATTCGACACTCACACAAAAAATTGATCAAGATTCTAACTACCTTGGACCGCGTGTAGCTGGCGCTGTAGATAACGAACGTCACAAGCTTGAAGTGATAGCAGAATCTTTAGGGATCGACTATGTCAATAAAAATGACGAAGAATTGAAGCTTCTTATTTTCGATAGGATTAATAGATGACTTAGAGAATCTTGTAAAATCACTATAGTTACCCCCTTTTCAAAATTTAAATATCTGATTTTTTCAACTCACCTAATGTCAAATTCTGTAAATAGCGGAATCAATCCATTTGAAGTGGCACTCACTCAGCTTGACGAAGTTTCAAATATGATTAGACTTGATAAAGGTCTACATCAATTTTTGGCTCAGCCAAAGAGGGTGTTAACAATTTCTATCCCTGTTAAAATGGACGATGGAACCATTAAAGTTTTCACAGGCTTTCGTTCTCAACATAATGATGCTTTAGGACCATTTAAGGGAGGAATCCGATACCATCCACAGGTAACAATAGAGGAAGTGAAAGCTCTTTCTATGTGGATGACATGGAAGTGCGCCATTGCAAATATTCCCTATGGTGGTGGAAAGGGTGGTATAATATGCGATCCAAAAAGTATGTCCGAAGGAGAGTTAGAGAGAATGACAAGAAGGTATGCATATGGGATTTCAGACATCATAGGCCCATACAAGGACATTCCTGCTCCTGATGTATACACCGGTGGTAAAGAGATGGCATGGATTATGGACACGTTCTCGGTAATCAAGGGAAATTATATTCAGCCTGAAGTAATTACAGGTAAACCTGTGCAAATCGGAGGCTCTCTTGGGCGTAATGAAGCAACCGGTAGAGGTCTAGCCATTACAGTAAGAGAGGCTGCCAAAAAGCTCAATATTGACATGAAAAATGCGAGTGTGGTTGTTCAGGGATTTGGAAATGCTGGACAATTTGCTGCTCAGTTAGTTGAAGAACAAGGGGCAAAAATAATTGCAGCAAGTGATTCAAAGGGATGCATAATTAATAAAAATGGAATCGACGCTGCTTCGCTAAGGAAACACAAAGCAAAAAACGGGTCTGTGACAAATTTTCAAGGCAGTCAACCGATTGCTAATAAAGAACTACTTGAAACAGAGTGTACAATCTTAATTCCTGCAGCACTTGAAAACCAAATTACAAAAGACAATGCAGGAAAAATAACTGCCAAGATCGTTGCAGAAGCTGCAAATGGACCCACTACACCTGATGCTGACAAAATATTATTTAATAATAAAGTTTTGGTAATACCTGATATTCTGGCAAACGGAGGTGGAGTTACCGTTTCATATTTTGAATGGTTGCAAAATTTACGTAGAGAATACTGGACAGAAGCAAATGTTAATGATCGATTAGATACAAATATCACGAATGCATTTTTGGGGGTTTATGATACCCATATAAAACATAATACCAATATGAGAATGGCAGGTATGATTGTTGCACTGAATAGAGTTGTAGATGCTATAAAGATAAGAGGGTTTTGGCCCTAGCCATCTCAGCTAGAATTGAAGACTCTAGGACAGCAAAATATCTAAAAAATATGATTAAAAAATTCCTTTTATTCAGTTGAAAAGGAATGTCCACATGAACATGATTTGGTCACGTTTGGATTATTTATCTTGAAACCAGATCCCATAAGACTCTCAATGTAATCAATATTCGTTCCTTTAAGGTATTTTTGACTGTAACTATCCACAATCATCTTTATGCCGTTTTCATCAATAACGCTGTCGTCTTCATCTGGCTTTTCCTCAAAACCCATACCGTATGAGAGACCCGAACAACCGCCACCCGAGACATAAACTCTCAGATATAAACTGTCCTTATTCTCTTGTTTCATAAAGTCCATGACTTTTTCTGCTGCTTTTGAGCTAATTGTAATCAATTGCGTCTGGTGTGTACTTTCCATTATCAGTACATTGTCATAATAAACTATAATAACCTTTTGAAAATTAGAAAAGAAGCATTACGAAAATAAAGAAAGGGTTTTAGACAAATATTATTTTAGGCTTTCCTTAATCCTATGCCATTTTGCCAGAGTTCCGGCTGCAGTGATCCAAGTGATTACCGAATGGTATACTGGTATGTTGAACACCTCAATTTTTTTCGAGATCTCTTCAGTAAACGGACCACCCATGGCACCCACAAGTATCGGTTTTTTCTTTTGTTTTTGAAAATCTGCTAGAATATCGACAATTTTTTCTTCTAACGGATCATCTTGGAACACAAACCAGGGCATGACGATATCTACATTGGGATCGTCTAGGAATGATTGAATCGCAAATCGATAGTCATCGGCGGATGCAGAACCGGTAACATCACAAGGATTACCAATTACGTAAGTGGCAGGATAATGTTCTTTGAATGATTTTATAGTTTGATCACTTAGTTGTGCCAGTTCCAGATTCAGCCTTTCGAAATTATCAATTGCTGCTATGATTGGTCCAGCTCCATTTGTTACCATGGCAATTTTATTTCCCTTTGGAACGGGTTGCCATGTCAATGCCTTAAGAGCAGAAGTAAGTTCTTCATAACTATCCAAGGATATAATTCCTGTTTGTTCAAAGGCTCCACTTATTACCGCAAAGGATCCACCTAGTGAACCTGTATGAGACGCCGCTTGCTTTGCACCTTTCGTTGATCGGCCATTTTTGAAAACAACTATAGGCTTTTGGTAATGCTTTATTACATCTTTAGCAGCATTCATAAACTTGCGACCATCTCCAAGCCCTTCCACATACAAGCCAATTACGTTTGTATTTGGATCTTGAGCTAAATAGTGTATCATGTCAGCCTCATCAACATCCGATCTGTTACCATAGGAAATCATCTTACTTAATCCAAACGCATCGGATGTTTCCATAAAGGCGATACCCACGGTCCCACTTTGGGAAAGAAAAGCAACGTTGCCTTGTTTTGGTCTTAACATTCGTAAATGTCCCTGAAATGCACAATCCAATCTATTTTCTCCATTAAAAATACCAATGCAATTTGGACCAATTATTCTAATATTTAATTCTCGAGATAGATCCTGAATTCGTTTCTCAATAGCTGCACGCTCTCCCCCTAATTCCTTACCACCCCCAGATATTATCACCATATTATGGATATTCTTTTTTCCACATTCTGTAAGAAGATCTGGAACAAATTTAAGATCAACAGTTACTACCACAACATCTATGGGATCTTTTATGTCCAAGAGGTTCTTGTATGCTTTTACACCCATTATCTCGGAATATCCTTTTGCATTAACGGGATAAACTTTTCCCTTGTAATCATGTTTTGCAAGGCTTTCCATAACAGAATTTCCTATCTTGCTTGGCTCTGGTGATGCCCCTATTAATGCTACAGACTTGGCATTAAAGAATAAATCCATATGACTTGAATCGGGATTGGCTCTTGAAATAGCGTCATCTGAAGATTTTTCCTTAAGGATAATTTTTGCATCTACAACAAAATAACCATCCGGATATAATACGACTGGATTAAAATCGATACTCTCATATTTTCCAGCCATGTCTACTCCTAATGTCCCAATATGTACAATTGCTTCACACAACATATCCATGTTAATCGGTTTTGAACCTCTAAATCCTCTGAGAATGTCCTTACCTCTTAGAGATTCCAACATTTTTAATGCATCATTCTTTGTGATTGGAAGAACTCTGAATGAAACATCCTTAAATATCTCCGTGTAAATACCACCTAGACCGACCATTATGGAAGGTCCAAACTGAGAATCGTTTTGGAGTCCTATAATTAATTCCACACCATTTGGAACCATCTTTTCCAATAGGACTCCCTTAACATCAAATTTTTCCTTAAGTCTATAAAACATATCATCAAAGGTTTTTCTGACTTCATCCTCAGAATTTAATCCTACTTTAACACCACCGACGTCTGTCTTGTGTAAAATATCTGCCGAAACTATTTTTGCAACCAATGGGAATCCAATTTCTTTTGATTTTCGTGCTGCTTCATCAGTATTTGTCACAAGTGCATAATGTGGAACTTTTATCCCGTATTCGCTAAGAATTTCTTTTGATGATTCTTCAGTTATAACTTTTGGATTGCCTTTCGAAGATTCAACTATATTTTGGATCTTTTGTTTATCAACCATATTAATGAGAAAGGGTTTTCTTTGTTTTTAATTAACTTTACTCCAACCAGCAATAACTGTGGTTGTATACTTTTGAAAATAGTTACTCTCTTTTCTTAAACAAATTTGTCAATTTGAAAAATGGGATATATCTCTTAAAAATGCCTGAATTACTGGTAATTTCTGATTGTATCTCATTGGTTAATTCTTCATGAATCTGTAAATATTGCATTCCTTTTGGAGTAATGATATAGCTAGTTTCATTCCTCAAAGATTTTAAAAGATCGTATTTTTTCAACTCGAAAATAAATTTCATCAGTTCTGACATTGTAAGATAGCTTTGGCATTTAGAGTATAACCCCCTATAGTGACAGCTTTTATTAGCACTCTTTAAGATAAGATATATTACATCTAATTTACTGATTGATTCCACGAAAGATATAAAATTATATAAAATAAAAACCTCGTCAATAACTCTTATAGTAAATGAATTTTTGCTTTTTCCAGTAATTTTATCAGTATAATCATAAGAACAAAGTAAATGTTGAATTAACCATTAATATTGACATATTTTATATAACATACCTATAATACAGTAACTTGTCTAGCCTTAAAGCAATTTATTTAGACAAGTTCGAAAAAAGTTGTTACTATGATGTGATATTAAAAGCAATATTCTAGAAAATATTGAATAAATGTAATTCTCAATCAAGATTCATTAGATACATTCATTTTTAAATGGAAAGAAGGTTCTGATCCGATTGTTTTCCAAATACGTATATGTTTGAAGTAAAATTGTATGATTTTGATTCCTCGTACATTTCCAAATAATTTCTTCCCTTGTCCGTTGTATGGTAAGTGGTAAAGCCTTCAGATAAATTGTTTCTCTCAATAACTAGGCCATTTATGACTAAAATTTTTATGTATTTTTTTATTTGTCTATAATTCAAATGTGCCTTGGACATTATGGAAGATTTCGTTTCCCCATTAATGGCCGTAAATAGTATCATCGCATTAATGTCCATTGTGCTTCGATAATTCAATATGACTTTGATAAAAATGAAATATCTCTATAAATAGAAGAGTAGACAATTATCTGGCTTTTGAATAGCTAACATTTACTTTTTCTCAAGTCAACTGGCTGTTGTTCACTACTCAAAATTATTTGTAAGCCACAACAATTATTGCGCCTCCAAATAGTTTTTTAGTAAATTTTACTTTCGTAAATTTCTTCATTAAGAGATCATTCAGAACACCATTATTTGGCCATCGTGTAAAAGTACCATACAAAGTCTTAAATCTCAAACCTCTCTTACCAGAAACCGAATATGCTATTATTCCTAAGATATATTTTAGGTAAAATGTGACAGCGCATCTAAAAAATGCATTATCTGGCTTTCCAATATCGACAATAATGAATCTACCATCATTTTTAAGAATTCTGTGTATTTCAGAAATAGCTTCAATTAGGGAAAAGGCGTCACGTAGAGAGTACCCACACAAGACAGCGTCTACGGATGATTCCCTAAATGGCATATATTCAAAGACTCCACATGAAAGGTTAAGCCTCTGATTTCTTAGATTCTGCGCATAATGCAACATTTCACGTATCGGATCATGCAGGATTATCCTGGCATCATCTTTTAGAATGTCTAGTGCTTTTGATGACATATTCCCGAAACCTGAACCTGCATCTAAAATCAACTCACCAGGTCGAATTTGGCCGTTCAAACCACATTCACGATATTTATCATCCTGACCTAAAGAGATGCTCTTGTTAACTTTATCGTAAACTGGGATTATGTTTCTTAATACTCCAATGACTTCTTTCCAATAATTAAGTCCTAGTCCAGACAATTAATAAAGTCTGAAAAATGAAAGGATATTTTTTATTTTGGAATAGCAATTTTCAATGTCCGTGCACAAATTTTTTCTAATACCTTTCAAGATAAATTATCCCAAGGTATTGCTAATCTATAAACGGCTTCATAAAATTGATAAGGGACTCTTAGTTATTGAATATATTGTCTGATACAATGGAGTACATATGCGAATCTTGTGGCACACTGTTAATTCACAGTAATCCCGTAACGCTGGACAGTATGAAGGATGTTCACAATCAATTGTGTTCTGTTAAGAGGCAAAATATAGTGACTCCGGTTCCGCAGATTCCACAAAAATCAACACCATCTGCTAACCCCGCCGTTTCGACAACACCTTCTCAATCTCAAACTGCTCTAAATCCTCCGTCAGCTGCACAAGCGGCTGCTGCCCCATCTCCGGGTGGACAAACTACTATTTCTCTAACCGGTAGCGGCACAAACTATTCAAAGATAGAAGGTCCCATAGACCCTGAATTCAAATCAAAGCGTCAGATAAAGGGCATGTATCAAGGAATAAAGGTATGGGGTCCAGTTGATCCTCCAGGACAGGTTGGAATATGGGGAACAGAGGTTACAGTAGATTTCGATATATGCATAGCTGATGGTGCCTGCATTGAAGCCTGTCCCGTAA
>Ga0193735_1000009_pt1 | contig 71362 bp, 70 predicted proteins | sample U1m2metaG_FD_145080 | JGI IMG/M metagenome (GOLD analysis project Ga0193735, IMG submission 145080) | Soil microbial communities from a riparian zone of the East river system, Colorado, United States - U1m2 | ecosystem: Environmental > Terrestrial > Soil > Riparian zone | place: USA: East River... | reverse complement strand
ATTCTTCCCCAATTAATTGCATAACCTAGAGGAAGATCTAATGCTCTTATAAGAACGTCCCCAAGTTTTCCAACCAGGAGATTAAAATTAGTGGGATTTACCAGATCTTTCATCATCAGTGAATTTCAACCTCCAATTTAAATTCTTTAAATTTAATCCTTAGATGAATAAACTCAAAATTTACCAAATGCCTTTCCTCCCAGAAAGATAAAGTGCGTAAGCCATAGCAGAGAACATTATAGCAAGAAAACCAATTATGGGAAGTGTTGCTGAACGTGATATTGAAAAGAGTGATGCGCCCCATGCATACAAGAAAATAGACATGACATCAAAAACGACAAACATGAGAATATAAGAGTAATATTGCATCATAAAGTGAGTTCTCCCTTCACCGGATGGCATCTGACCGCATTCCATAGGCAAAAACTTTACAGGGTTATATCTTCGTCTTGGCGAGAGTAATTTTGACAAAAACAATACTGGAACAGTGGCAAGTAAGCCAAAGCCAAGCATGTACATGATAGGTGCAAACTGGGTAACAGTTTCTCCAGCCAAGGCTAAACTTGCTGTTTATGAATCACATAAAAATCTTGCTTCACAATTATTTATCCAAAATTATACTAAATAGCTGTCTTGCAGTGGCACGCGGATGAGTAAGTACCAGTTTCATTAATTTAGTAGTAGTAAATTGAGCTTTTATGAAATCAAGAAACTCTTCAAGGGTCATTTGTTGAATGATTTCAACTTCTCTATCCCAAGACTCATTATTCATCTTCAACCATCTTGATTGAACTTTAAGTGATGATTTTATTCTAGAGCTTACCCGTTGTTTCCAGAATTTTTCGTACTCCTGTAACGATTCTCTAGTGCAGTCCTTCAATAATGAGTTAGCCCCAACCTCACCTGCTACTCGCCCAAATTCTATTGCAAACCTTATTCCTTCAAGCACAAGGGGGTTAGCCTGCCCTGCTGAATCTCCTACCAACAACAGCCCGTCAAAAATGGTAGCTTTGCGAGAACCCTCATTCGGGATGAATCCATAATGGAATTCAATTGGTTGAATATTTCCAAGCTCGTCGATTGGTTTTAACTTGCTTTCTATAATTGAATTCAATTTTTCAATTGGATCAGAATTTGATTCTGGCCGTCCTACGCCTGTACCTATTCTTACACGTTGTTTTGATATGGGAAAGATCCACGCATAGCCCGCATCTGAGTATCTATCTCCAACCATCAAAATCCAAGTCTCAGGATCTATGTCATCACAGTAACATTCGTATTCAGCACCTATTCCATATCTTTTCCAATTATGAACGATTCCAGCTCTTCTTGCTACAATGCTATTAAATCCACTTGCATCAATTACGAGTTTTGAATCAAATTCAATTTTGCCTTTAGGGGTATTGGCTACAATTCCAGCTATTTTATTTGAACGTGATATTACAGATTGTACTTCACTTCTTACGGATATTTCTGCTCCTTCTCTAGCAGCTAGCGTTGCTAGATATTGGTAAGTAGCCCTGACATCCAGGACACAAGACTTTGGCGTATTTCCCCTAAGAATGACGTCTTTTGAAGGAGAGATTATTCTAAAATTCTTTATTGGATTATAATATTTTTCCGGTATTTCAAGTCTTTTCATATCGTCTATCCATGATACCCCACTAGTTCGAATGTTCTGTGCTATAGAATCATCTTTCTCTAGGAGAATAGTTCTGGCGTTTTTTCTTGCCGCAGAATATGCAGCGGAAAGGCCTGCCGGTCCACCACCCACAATCAATATATCGCACTTGGTCATAAAATTCACTTCTCGCTCAGTTAATCATCTATTGAAATTCAATCGAAAGTTATATTTTAAAGTAATGCAGATCCAGTCAACTATCAACGCTTTTATTATGCCATCTTGAAAATTTACATATAGACAATTTGACAGATAGTGAATTATTACGTTCGGATGGTTTGAAGGAAGGAAACGCTGCACCAGATTTTTCATTTAAGAGTAAGAATCAAAGAATGAATTTAGCTGATTTTAGGGACAGAAAAGTAGTCCTGTATTTTTATCCCAGAGATTTTACAACTGGCTGTACCACTGAAGCTTCAGAATTTACGAGAGACTATGAAAAATTTAAGAGTGCTGGCATTGAAATAATAGGAGTTAGTCCAGATACCGACGAGTCGCATGAAAAATTCAAACAAAAGATGAATATTCCATATCACCTTGCCGCCGATGTAGACAACAGTATTTCAAAAGAGTACGGTACTTACGGACTGAAAAAATTCATGGGTAAGGAGTATATGGGAGTTAACAGGACCACCTTTTTAGTAGATGAAAATGGCAAGATAGTAAGAATTTTCATTAAGGTCAAACCGATAGGGCATAGTAACGAAGTCCTTGAAGCATTTGGAATGACAAATTAATTGATTAGTACAGGTACGAAATCTCATCATCTATCATGTACATGGATATCCCAAGATAGTCTAAAGTCCTTTTTATGGTATCAAGAATTTTGGTTTCAGTTCTTCCTTTTTGATACCCAACTAATATAGTGGATGTAATTATCAAAGCTTCTTCTGAATACCTATTCCACTCTAGAAAATAATTGTTGTACATAGAGTTATCTGATTTTATTTCCACCATTAGTTTATTCAATCTTAGAAACAATGTAATAATTATCACACGTAGTTTTTGTAACACTAGTTTGACCTGCTCTGTATCAGGAATCGAGGGTATTTCATGACATATCTTATTTTGATAATAATCAAGATTCTTGGCAATACTTACTGATCTAAATATTGCAGGAATTTGTGATTGCATTTTTCGTACATTGAGGGAAGCTTTTACAAACAATAAATCAGATATATGAATGGCAAATTGATCTGTAGTAATTCCATCTTTGGCAACTATGCTAAAACAGTTTGAATTTTCGATGTAGTTTTGTACTATTGTACGAATTAAATGGGACATTTATTTAGATATACAGACGGAATTTATAATTTGATTCTAAATGTCAGCGTCCAGGTTTAGATACAAGCTCTTCAATGTGTTCCAATATCTTAATATGATGTTCTTCATCAACTATAATGCTTTTCAATAAAGATTTTGTTTCTACATCGTCAGCCAGTGCTACGCATTTCAGTAACAGATCCCTTGATTCCTTTTCTTCATCTATCGACTTAGTGATTCCTGGTTTTGTCAAATTTAAACTACTGCTAGCACCTTCAATAGTAGTCATCATGGTAGAAATATATTCAATGTGTCGCAAGCCATCATCGAGCAACTTGTGCACATAATTCTTTATTATACCATTGTTCAATCTGCTCAACACTGACATGTAATGATTCATTTCTTTCACTTCTGCTTCATGTTGCGATTTCAATAAGGCATAAAGATCTTGCTTTCTTTTCAATAGTGAATCAATATCCAATATGATAACCTATAAAGCATTGATAAAAAATTTATCGAATCAAAATGCATAAAGATCGAAATTATTTAAACAACATAATTTCGGAAATCACTAAATTGTTAACTAATGCTGAACTGTGCGACTGTGAATGTCATGTTAAGTATGGACATAGATCGCTTTGTGAAAAATGTATTGAAAAGCACAAGGCATCGCCATATTATAAGATTCTAAAAAAATTTTCCTTAATGAGGTCTATTGGTTGTATGCGGGAGGTGGGATTTGAACCCACGAACCCCTAAGGGATAAGAGCCTCAGTCTTACGCCGTTGACCAAGCTGGGCGACTCCCGCATAGATTTAGCGGTTCAAAAATCGCTAATTTGAATATTTGGTATATAAACGCTAACACAAATACATGGTTTTTATAAGACACCTGAAAATAAAATATCAATGCTAATACCTATAAGATGTTTTACCTGTGGGAATTTAATAGCTAATAAGTATGGTGAATATTCTAACAGAATCAAAGCTGGAGAAGACCCTGCGCAAGTTATGGACTCGCTTGGTATCAAAAGGTATTGTTGCAGAAGAATGTTTGTTTCATCTGTTGAAACAATATACCAGGTAATACCTTACTACGAGGCATTACGCAGACGTATGTCAGAAATTGAATCAGAAATAGATTAAGTTTGATGAAATATGCCTGTAATTTCATCATTGAAGGGAAGAATAGTTTTTAACAGTAGAGGATCAAAGTCTATAGAAATAGATGTAATAACAGATAAGAAGTTTCTGGGCAGGGCTTGCGCTCCTTCTGGTGCTAGTGTAGGAAGTCATGAGGTTCCAAGTTTTATAGATAATGATCCAGAATTAACCCTTCAAACCTTTGTTTCGAATATGCACAAGTTTATTGGAGTTGACGCCTCAAATCCTATTTCTATTTTTGAAATTCTGAAGTCGATTGATACTTCTAATGATTTTAGTCGAATTGGTGGGGCTGTAACATACGGATTGAGTATTGCCGCTGCAGCTTCTGCTTCAGCGTCCCTGAATGTACCTTTATTTGCAATGCTGAATAAGAAAGGCCCTTATCGATTTCCTTATCCTCTCGGAAATATCCTTGGGGGAGGATCCCATGCAGGTCCCGGTACTCCTGATATTCAAGAAGTACTAGTTTGTCCATTAGGAGCAAAAAATATCATGGAGGCATTACAGATGAATTTCAATATCCATAAGGAGGTTAGAGTGCTATTGGAAAAAATAGACAAGAAATTCACGTATGGAAGGGGTGACGAGGGTGCTTGGGCTCCAAACTTGAATAACGATGAGGCAGTATCCACTGTGGCTCAGGCCGTGGAAAACTCAGGGTTAAAGCTTGGGAAGGATATAGCTTTAGGTATTGATTTTGCAAGTTCCTCAATGTGGGATTCTAAAAGGAAACTGTATGATTATTCAAGACAGGGATTAGTAAGGAATACTGAAGAACAGATAAATTTTGTTGAGGATTTAATTAAAAATTATCATCTAATTTATGCAGAAGATCCTGTGAACGAAGATGATTTTGAAAGTATGGCAATAATCACTAAAAGAAATAAGAACTGTTATGTTACAGGTGATGATATGCTCGTTACAAGTGTTGTAAGGATAAGTGAAGCATGCAAAATTGGAGCTTGTAATGCTGCAATTTTAAAAGTTAATCAAGCAGGTACTTTATACAATGCTTTGGATTTCGCAGATAAATGTACGAAAAATGATATTAAAATAATAACTTCGCACAGATCTGGGGAATCTGTTGATGCACATCTATCTCACATAGCATTATCAACATCTTCAAAAATGATCAAGACTGGAGTTGTTGGAGGCGAGAGAGTATCCAAATTGAACGAACTTTTAAGACTTTCAGAGTATGATTTAATAAAAGGCATGATTGATCTGTCTTTCAACTAAAATGGCAAGTGCAAACCAAGAAGAAAACACTGACGATTCTCTGAGTGAAGCTGAGAATCAGGCATCTGAAGAAACTCCTAGTCACGCATACATCGAGACTGGAGAGGAAACCGGGGAAATTGAAAGTGATAATTTAGAGAAAATGATACTTTCAACAGGAATACGCGTAGGCACTCCTGTAAAGACAAAATTTATGTCACCATTTATTGTTCGTGCAAATCCAGAAGGCCTTTATATTTTAGATATTAGTAAAACACTTACCAGAATTGATGTTGCTGCGAAGTTTATTGGAAGATCGGATATTTCCAAAATCATAGTCACGTCTGCAAGAGAATATGGGAAAACTCCTGTCCAGAAGTTTTGTGAGGCAACTGGGGCTTCTGGAATCATAGGGCGTTTTATGCCCGGAACTTTTACGAATCCGTCTTTGTCAAGTTACATGGAACCGCAAGTGGTTATTGTCACAGATCCTCAGGCCGATTTCCAAGCTGTGTTGGAAGCAACAAGGGCCGGTGTTCCAGTTGTTGCTATTGCAAATAGCGATAACGTTACCTCTAATGTAGATTTGGTCATTCCTGCAAATAATAGAGGAAGAAAAGCACTTGCGACTGTATATTGGTTACTTACTAGGGAGGTGTTAAAGAAACAAGGAAAGATAAAATCTGATAATGAAATGAAGATATCAATCGATGACTTTGAGACCAAATTGGTCGAAGAGATATCTTGAATTCTTACGTAAGAGAACCTGCCGTCTCCGGAATATTCTATCCAAAAAGCCGTAATGAACTCAACGTGAATCTAGAATCATTATTTAAAGATTCAAATTTTGGTCCAGGAAAGTTACCACCGTCTAATATTAAAGAGAGGATTTACGGAATGGTTTCTCCTCATGCTGGTTACATGTACTCTGGAGCAGTTGCTGCAAATGGATATTACCAATTATCATCATCCAAATTTGAATCTGCAATAATACTCGGTCCAAATCATTACGGCTTGGGTAGTGATGTAGCAATAATGAATACGGGTTCTTGGAAGACCCCTCTAGGAAAAATAGAAATTGATTCAGAATTGGCCCAAGATATATACCAAAATTATAGACTGATTAACTATGATGAATTAGCGCACTCCAAAGATCATTGTATTGAAGTTCAACTCCCATTCCTTCAATACATAGGAGAAGAATTCAAAATAGTACCTATAATTTTAATCAACCAAGGCAAGAACACAAGCATAAAACTTGGCGACGGGATATACGAATCAGTACAAAAAAGAAATTTGATTTCGATAGCCTCTTCTGATCTTACACATTATGAACCAAATAGTCAAGCTCATGAAAAAGATAATCTCCTGATTTCTGCAATTCTCTCACTGGATATAGAAAAATTTTACTCGATATTGATTTCATTTAATGTTACGGCATGCGGCTATGGTGCCATTGCTACAGTTATGGAAATATCAAAAAGAATGGGAGCTACAAAAGGCAAGTTATTGAAATATGCAACAAGTGGAGACGTAGCAGGAGATAAAAACTCAGTTGTCGGTTATTCTTCAATATTATTTGTATGAATAACCATTACGGTAAAGCTGTGTCATCAGCACCTGGAAAGATAATACTCTTTGGAGAACATTTTGTAGTCTACAAAAACCCTGCAATTGTGGCAGCAATAAATAAACGGATTCAAGTTCACGCACAAGTTAATGACAAGTTGCGTATTAATATCAAATCTGGAGAAAATTCGCTAAGCGTACCAACAGAAAGTAACGAAGAGCGTGTAAAGGTCCATCACAATAGTATGTCATTTCTGTATCCAATCTATAAGTGCGTAAAACACGTTTTATCCGAAAAAGATAATCTTAATGTTGGAATTAATTTGGATATTCAGTCTCAAATTCCTTACGGAGAAGGTCTGGGATCATCAGCAGCTTCATGTGTCGCAACAGTTGCCGCGCTTTATTCGTTGTTTTCAGACCACGACAAGAACCAGATTTATGAGACCGCAAAGATTATGGAGAAAAATATACATACGAACTCTTCAGGAGTAGATTGTTATGTCTCTACTTTTGGTGGAATAGTGAATTATGAACCAGACAAAGGATTTAGCAACATAAGAACAAAAAAGAACTTTACACTTCTAATTGGCAGTACCGGGGTAAAGCGTTCAACAGGAAAAGTGGTATCGCAGGTTAAACAGTTTAGGGAAAAAAAAATTCCTTTTTTCAAGGATCTTTCCTCAAAAGCTCAAATAATTTGCAACAAGGCGATGAATTCTATGCTTGAAGGCAATGAAGTGGAACTTGGAAATTTGCTTACAGAAAATCATAAACTATTGTCAGCGCTAGGTGTATCGCACCCAATGATCGAAAAGTTGATTGAAAGATGTCTCGATGACGGAGCTTTAGGAGCTAAATTGACAGGTGCAGGAGGAGGAGGAGCAATCATAGCACTAATACCAACTGATACAAGCGAGGAAATATCAACTAGAATTATTAGAGGTCCGGGAAAATGGATGTTAGTTGAATTTGATCATAATGGGGTAGCATTTGGTTAGTATAGGTAAATTATCAAAATTTAAATTTTCTAAAGAAAACCTACCCTAATGCTGCAAGATATTGTTCTAATTAAGCTAGGGGGCTCCGTTGTTACCCACAAGGAAAAACCTATGACTATCAACAAGGCAGCGATAGATCGAATCATTAAGTCACTTCTATCTGTAAAAGTTCCAATCATGCTTGTTCACGGTGGTGGATCTTTTGGTCATTACTGGTCAATAAAGTATGATTTGCATTCCAAACCTGAGCGTTATTCCTCACAAGGTATAGCCGTCGTTCATGAATCAATGATCTTATTAAACCACATATTAGTCAAATCAATGTTAAAATTAAAAATGAATCCATACAGCGTTCCACCCTTTTCACTTATTTTAGGCAATAAACCTTTCATGAAGAAAATTTTTGAGTTGGCATCTATGACTAAAGACAAGATTATACCTATAACATATGGGGACATTGTATATAGAACATATCATAAATACTCGATACTGTCTGGTGATGAATTGATGACTATGATTTCCTCTGTCTTAAGACCTAAAAAGGTAATATTTGCAATCAACGTAGATGGAATATACAAAAATATTCAAACCAAGAATGTAGTACAAACAATCGAAGATAGAGCGCTAATTAAATTTTCAGAGGTGAATTCTGATATAACAGGTGGTATGAAAAGAAAAGTTCGCGAAGCATTCAAGATTTCACTTGCTGGAATCGATGTACATTTTGTAAACGGATTCAAGCCAGATAGACTCTTGAAAATAATAGAAAACAAGAAAACAGAAGGTACAGTAATAAAGGGAAAAAGGTCCAGTACCGGAAATGCCCGATGAATCTGACTCTCCTTCAGATATAGATGTTATAAAACAACGAAAAAAAGAAGGGATAATTATTCCTTTAACTAGGAACGTTCAAGCAAAAGAATCATCAACGTATTTAGAATATGTCAAATTAATTCATAACGCTTTGCCAGAAATTGATTACGATGAGATTGATACTACCCAAAAATTTCTAAATCACAAATTCAATGCACCGATTATTATTGATTCTATGACTGGAGGAACCCCAGAAGCTACGAAAATAAATTCAAGACTTTCCCTTGTTGCAGAAAAATTTGGTCTGGGTATGGGGCTTGGGAGTCAGAGGGCTGGACTTTTGAGCAGCGAACTTTCGGAAACATATTCAATAGCAAGATCCAATGCCCCAAGTGCATTTCTTGTTGCGAATATTGGTGGAGCACAGCTTTCTAAAGGATTGAAGATTCAGGATATAAAGAATATGATTGACATGATTAAAGCAAATGCTCTTGTTGTTCACTTGAATCCTCTACAAGAACTAATTCAACCTGAAGGAGAACCAAAATATAAAGGGGTTTTATCAAAAATAAGAGGTATTTGTGAAAATTTTGATATTCCGATAATAGTGAAAGAGGTGGGAGCAGGTATTTCAATGGAGGTTGCTAGAAAGTTAGAGTCTGCCGGGGTTTCAGCTATTAATATTGCGGGTTCGGGTGGAACCAGCTGGGCTGGTGTAGAAAAAATAAGGGCAGAAACAGCGCATGATACTAATAAGATAAATTTGGGGGAATTGTTCTGGGATTGGGGTATCCCAACAGCACTAAGTTTGATGGAAGTAAGAAATTCAGTAAAGTTACCAGTTATTGCTTCAGGTGGAATTCGAAATGGCTTGGAAATTGCAAAATGCATCGCACTAGGAGCAGACATGTGTGGAGTTGCCTTTCCTTTCCTTAAACACGCATCAAAATCTTTAGAAAGCTTGTGCGAATTTACTAATAAGACATTAACTGAATTAAAAGGCACAATGTTTCTTGTTGGCTGTAAAAATATAGCTCAATTAGGGAATTCAAGATTCATAATTACTGGAGAATTAGCAAAGGTGAAAAAATGGATAATATGAAAGACGATCTTAATGATGTGGTATCACGGGTAAGAAAATTTGCTTTATCTGTTCTTGACGGTCAGCCAATCAGGTTGTATGATGCAGCCAGTACATATTTGACTAGTGGAGGAAAGAAGCTCAGGCCATTCTTGGTGATAAAGAGTTGTGAAATGTTTGCCGGCAAAGAAGAAAAAGCATTACCAGCAGCAGCTGCAGTTGAGCTAATTCATAATTTTTCCCTTATTCATGATGATATAATGGATAATGATGATATTCGTCACGGGATCTCTACTGTCCACAAAAAATACGGCTTACCAATTGCTCTCATAGCAGGAGATATTTTGTTTTCTAAGGCATTCCAAGTACTGTCTTTACATGGTAAAAAGATGGGCCATGATGATACCATCATAGCTGAAATGAACAGGATTCTGTCTACATCATGTGTCCATGTCTGTGAAGGTCAAGGACTCGACATTCAAATGGCATCTAGTAATAAGATTCCAACTATAGAAGAATACCTAGACATGATACGGAAAAAAACCGCGTCACTCTTTGAGGTTTCTTGTGCTCTGGGCGTTCTCTCCTCTGCAGAGCCACTTGTTGGTAACGTAGACAAGCTTTCTAAATTTGGACGATTCACTGGAATCGCCTTTCAGTTAATAGATGATTTGATAGGGGTTACAGGTGATCCGAAACTCACGGGAAAAGCAGTTGGAAATGATATAAGAGAGGGTAAAAAAACCTATCCGATATTATTAGCACTAGAACATGCAGACACAAATAAAAGAGAAAAGATTATGAAGGTTTTTGGATTCAAGGGAGCGAATCGCGACTATCTTGAAGATGCAGTTTATGCAATATCTTCGCTCAATATAGAAGAAGAAGTAAGAAGAACAGCTCATGATAATATGATTAAAGCTTTTGAATCCATTAAAAGTTATAATGAAACAAGTGCAAAAAATGCTCTTGTATCTTCTGCAAAGTTTATAGTCGAAAGGAGTCTGTAGTCTTGTGAACAGTAACGAAGAAATTCATAGATTAGTTAACGCTATAGCACTTAGAAATGCATCTGAGTATTCTGGAAGTACAAACGTAAATATTGTTCTCTCCCGGATACTCAGCTTGAAACCTGAATTAAAAAATGAATTAAAGACCCTTATAGAAGAAATCAGAACCGTTGTAGATTCTGTAAATAAGTTAGATCTAGAACAACAGAAAAAATTTCTACAAAATGTATATTCTATTGAAAACGATATTGATTCTAAATCTAGACACGATCAAATTGATTCACATACATTGCCCGAACTTCAAATGACAGCTACTGAAGTAGTCACTAGGTTTCCTCCAGAACCTAATGGTTATCCTCATATAGGTCATGCGAAGGCAGTCATTATAGATGAAGAATATGCTAAGATGTATAATGGAAAATTGATTCTGCGTTTTGATGATACTAATCCGATGAACGAAAAATTAGAGTATTATGAAGCTATAAAGAATGATCTAGAATGGTTAGGAGTTAAACCTGATATAATAAAAAATACATCTGATGATATACTTGTTCTACATGATTATGGAAAAAAATTGACAAGAAATGGAAATGCATATGTGTGTACCTGTGATAGTAACGAAATTCGCAGGTTGAGAATGCAACAAGTTGAATGTCCGTGCAGACTGAATATTGATAATTTAGACTCTAATCTAGAAAGATTGGATAAAATATTTGACGGAACCTATCATCAGAACGAAGCCATAATAAGATTCCTAGGAAATATGCAGGATAAAAATACAGTTATGAGAGATCCAACACTCTTTAGAATCATAGAAGTGCCACATCCCATTTTGGGTGACAAAGTGCAACTATGGCCTACGTATGATTTTGCCGCACCCGTTGAGGATAGCCTGGATGGAGTTAGTCATGCGTTAAGAACTAAGGAGTATGAATTGCGCAATACATTATACTTAGACATTCTAGATAGATTGGAGTTAAGGAAACCAGTAGTTGTTGAATTTTCTAGATTAGAGATTGAGAACATGCCAGTTTCAAAAAGAAAAATTAAGCTATTGTTAGATGATGGTCTAATTACAGGTTGGGACGATCCTCGTCTACTTACTCTGTCGGCAATGCGCAGAAGGGGATTTGATCCTAATGCTATTAGAAACTTTGTATTGAGCCTTGGCCTAACTTTGGCAGAAACAAAACCCCCTTTTAAGGCATTGGAATCGATGAACAGGAAAATAATTGATCCCATAGCTATTCGATTATTTTTTGTGAAGGATCCCATAATGTTAACTGTAGATGATGGCAAAAATATCAAGGTCACATTGAAAAATCATCCAACTAACGATCTTGGAACAAGAGAAGTTGAAGTTTCTACTGTATTTTACATCTGCCGTGATGACGCCATACTTCTAGCAGAAGATGAAGAAGTTAGACTTATGGAACTGTATAATATAAAAATAAAAGAAATAGATTTAGAAAATAACAGAGCAATTACTGCCTCTTATCTTAACAACGACATAGTGCGGGATATGAAAAAAATTCAGTGGGTATCAGATAAGAATATGACAAGATACAGTATCCTAATCCCAAAAGAGCTGTATCTAAATGACAAATTTAACCCCAATAGTTTAGAAAGTATTGAAGGATATGCAGAGGCTTCTGTATTGCAATTAAAGTCCCATACTCCTATACAATTTATTAGATTTGGTTTTTGCATAACTGAGGAAAAGAAATCTTCTGCAATTTTTACACATAGGTAGACAAAATGAAAATAGGAAGGATCAAGATAGAAGAAGTGGGAGAAACATATGGAATAATCTCTCCAGATGGTAAAAGTATAATCACAAAATTAGATTTTCAAGAACAGACTGGTGTTCCAATTCCCCAGACAATTAAGGAATTCATTGTTAGAGGATGGATTGACGAAGTGAAGAAGTATCTTAACGATATTAATTTTAGTAACAAAATTAACAATACTGACCTATTGGCTCCTATTCCGGATCCGTCAAAAATAATATGTTTAGCATTTAACTATTATGATCATGCAAGGGACGCAGGACTTACTCCTTCGAATGAACCAGTTATTTTTATTAAACCACGAACAACGCTGAACCATCCATTTAATGATATCATCTGTCCATATTTTGTAGAACGCCTTGATTATGAAGCAGAATTAGCGGTTATTATTGGAAAGAATACTAAGGATATTGAGCCCGAAAATGCCTCTGACTACATATTTGGATATACTATCCTGCATGACGTTTCAGCTAGAGACATACAATTTAAGGATAAACAGTTTACCAGAGGGAAGAGTATTGATACATTTGCGCCCTGCGGACCTTGGATAACAACCAAGGACGAAATCAACGATCCTCAAAATCTACAAATTGTTACAAAGGTAAACGGCGAAATTAGACAAAATTCTTCCAGTAGCAAGATGGTAATTTCAATTGAAAAAATAATTTCGAGTCTTAGTAAAGTAATGACATTAGAAGCCGGGGACATTATATCTACCGGAACTCCAGCGGGGGTTGCAATGTCTATGAAGGAACCAAAGTATCTGAAGAGCGGAGATGTTGTAGAAATATCAATTGAAAATTTAGGCACTATTAGAAATCGAATTACTTTTGCATAAACATTAAGTTACTGGTTATTGTCCTCACAAATCTTCCTTAAGCGGATTACTTCTTTTTCCAAAATATGGCAGTAACTCTTGTATAATTCCATTAAAGTAGATCTTGTACTTGCTAGCTGAATTGAAATATTAAGAGATTGTAAACAAGTATCCATAGAACGCTCTGTTGCAAATAGATTCATTGATTCTTTAAAGGATTTAAGTAATAATTGATGCTCTGAACTATTTTCATTAATCATTTTTTCAAGATCATCTACACTTTTTGAATCATTTTCTGGAAAATTGTGTAATTTGAACAATTAATAATTCATATTGATATTGATAAATATATTAACATCATTAGTTTTGAACTAGAATGGCACTTTTTTAAGGTGAAATAGACATCCAGACATTAGATTAATAATGTATTTATTTGTCGGCTCAAGTTCAGAGTTGTATGGTGGTAGACAATAAGGGCATAATATCGTATCTACGTGTATTAAAGGAAGATTTGATCATCTTCAGAATAAAACCATCCGAAGATAATGTCCCTGATTTCAAAGCTGGCCAATTCTTAACTATAGGGCTACATGTGCCGTCTGAAGGAAAAATAATAAGAAGGGCCTATTCGATAGCTTCACCTCCAGAACAAAAACAAGTATTTGAGTTGCTAGTGAGATGGGTAAAAAAGCCAGTGCCAGGACGTTTAACTACTGAATTGTTCAACAGAAGAGAACTTGATGAAATATTATGGGTAAAACCAACAGGGGCGTTTACAATAGATGAGAAGAAACATGATGGTACTCCTGATACCAGAAGAATGATCCTTATAGGTGGAGGAACTGGACTTGCGCCATTTATTTCCTATGCACTTCATCTAAAGGCTATAGGCAGCCGGCGGGAGATCGTTGTTTTACATGGTGCCAGTTATGTGGATGAGCTCAGTTATAGGGAGCTCTTAGTCGAACTTGAAAATGAAAGTTTGGATCGTGGAAAAGACAAGTGGAACTTCAGGTATCGTGCCAGTATAAGCAGACCTCAGGAATGGTTCAATAGGAGTTGGAACGGACAGAAAGGAAGAGTCGAATCATTTTTACGACCAAAATTAGGAACAGACAAGTCCCCTCTTGAAGAGCTTGTCGGAGGGTCAATTACACCTGATAATACTATCTTTTATGTTTGTGGATGGCAAGGAACAGTTGATGGGGCATTGGATTTTCTAATACCAAAGGGATTTGTAACAGAAAGAAATAAGAAAAAAGATGGAAGCTACGCTGTTAAGTTTGAATCTTATGGATAGATTCTGAAAAGCATAGCATTACATTCCTTTTCAAACCTTAACCTTATATCAAGGATAAAGGTGAGCATTAATAGATATGAAATTCGAGTTTGAAGAATTTTCCACTATTGAAGAATTTTTCCTATATCTAGTGTCCGTTGCGCCATATATGAAGCAAGTACTTCCTGCTAGTTCATACAAAGGATACGTATTTTCAATTCTACCACTGACTCCTGTTTCTGGAGACCTATTAATGATGGTTTATGCAAAGGGAACTATGGACCCAGGACTGGTAGAATTTGATATTTCAACCAACAAATACAAAACCGTTTCATCGGTCGAAAGAGCTGATAAGAATTATTTCGTCATACTGAAACCCAAGATTGCAACAATTGCGGATAGTGCTATTAAAGAAATTGAAAGTCTTGGCAAGAAATAAGGATATACAGTATCTTTAATCCTATAATTTTGGAGATAAGGATTCAGATACAGATCTACTTCTAGAATATTTCTCGACGATATCTTCTGGTATTTGACCATTAAACAAATGTTTTGACAAACCCTTCAAGTATCTCATAATTGCCCATGTCCCAGCCTTTATCAATAATGCCATAAAGACTTTCATTGCAGGGCCATATGTCTTATTTCGAATAATTATTGGGATTATGTCATTTATCACTTTCAAGTTAAATTGCCAACATTTCCAAAATAGGGTAAATTGTGATTCGTTCAAATTCCCAAAATGCATCGAATTCCTCTCAGAAAAATCTTGGTATAAAAGTGGGGCTACAAGACCGCTCATTTTCATACGGCTAAAGTCATCTATCAACTCTATCGTGTATTGTGTTTCGTCAGGAGTTTCATCAGGCCAGCCAATAATTAATGTCAAGGCAGGGAACCAATGATTTTCATTTAAAATTCTGCAACCTTCTCTTACAACTTTACCCCATTCGTCAGGCTGATAGGGCTTTGTCTTCACTCCAAGATGTTTTCTAACCATTCGTGGTGCGACAGTTTCAACACCAAGGTTTGTAGCCAGCCATCTTCCACTTGAATCCATGTCATTCATTGTGGAGAGATCTCTTATTAGATCTGGCGAAGATGCTACTGCAGACAGCGTCATGTGGGTGGTACCTATAAAATTTGCACCTGTTAACTTTAAGCCCTTCCAAAGGTCAGTTATAGCATCTGCGTTTGGAATAAAATCCTTATTATCACAACCATAGAGTAACATTTCATCAGATTGCAGCCATATAGAATCAAAACCATAATCTAAGTTTATCCTCGCCTCAGCCTGTAATCTTTCCAGCGGAATATCTTTTTTTGATCGTTTATTTACGTCGCAAAAGTCACAACCTCTCCCACATCCTCTCATTGCCTCCACCAGGGAGTTTACAGTAGGACCTTGAATTGGCGGAATGTTTTCAATATTTCTTACAAATGTATGCAGAAGCTCCGGTGCATCACCAGATTCAAGATCGTGAAAAAGATCCAATGCAAGTTCATCAGCTTCTCCAATTACAACTGTGTCAATCCCATGTATTTTCATCCTATCAGGTTTAGCAAGTTCCCATGAACCATTTCCACCAACTACAACTTTAAAGCCATATTTCTTTTTCAACTGAATAATAGAAGCACACATTTTCTTAAATTTCATGGCAACATATGATAGTTTCTCAGGCGACATAGTTGTCGTTACTGGCGCCATACCCAACGGATCCATGACATTAATTCCCACCACAGTGGTGTTAGGCCCTATTGACTTCGCCAGCATTTCTGGATGAGAAATTACAATTTCATCTCGTTGGTATTCCTTTAATAATGCACTTTCAACTCTGCGAAGACCGCATTGAGCAACCTTTACTTCACCTGTACTTTTATCGGTTTCAACGCTGGGACAAAATAACTTGTCAAATACAAATTCTGGTACTAGTTCATACGGACCACAAGCAATAAAACCATAAAGAAAATTACCTCGGTAATTTGTCATAAGACTACGGTCTGCTGTTAATACTACACGCCTACCAGATGACATCTTTTGTGATCCTCAAGTTCGTTTACGTATTTGGGTATAAATCTATTACTATATTGTTACCAATGATGATTATTTAATACAACCCAGTTCTATGACCCTTTATCAAAATTGATTTTAGCTGCCTATGTGCCAAAGTATTAAGGGCGTTTAGAAACGAAACCCACTTGTAAGATGCATGTTCATAAGAAATTACTATTTCTCTGGTGGGAGTCGTGGCAAAATAGAATTTGACTTCCTTATGTGACCTTATCCCATTTAATTTCATATAAGAATATCTTATTGTTCCAATAAATGACATTATATCGAGAAATCGTATTCCAGTCTCTTCCCTAACCTCTCTTATCAATGTTTCAACCTCTGATTCTCCAGGTTCTTTATGCCCTTGCGGAAACCCCCATGAACCTCTTCTATTCTTTAGTATTAAGAATTCTGGTTCTTTAATAGAAATCGATGGATTGTATCTTATAACAGCACCAATAGAGGTTTCCAGGAAAATTCCACCTCTTTTGCTTAGTACCAAAGCTAATTATAATTTTTATCCAGCCTTTATCTTAGATTTTAACATAAACAAATTCTAAAACTCAATTTCATAATGATGTTGAACCTAATCATAAAAACATAATTAACCTAAAGATATTAATGTCTAAATCTGAGTCGAAAACATGGGCCGATCGTCTAGTCCGGTAGGATACGGCATTGGCATTGCTGAGGTCGTGGGTTCGAATCCCACTCGGTCCACTACTATCGAGCAAATCTTGATTTAGTATGATGCAGCAAAATATTCTTTTTTCATTTAAAGAAAGTAGCCATTTGTGAACGACTAATAATGTATTTATTCATAAAATCAATAATGTACAATATTGTATTTCGTGAATTGGCAACGAGAAATATCTATTGTCGAGATGAATGGTAAAAAAGTTGTTGTCAAACGTAATAAGTTAAGTAAAAATTTGCATGATTATCTTCTTGTTATTTCATATTCTATACTATCTATTCTTCTTGCACATCCATCGGCTCCTCCAGAACTAGGAAATAAAATGACGCGAAACGAGGGATTTGAAATGAGGGAGAAATTACAGTTGTTAGGTATACCGACACCATCGCTAATATCCATCACAAGTACCTTGTTAATCGAAGATTTTATTGAGGGAGGAAATCTGCATCAAGTTCTGTCAAACGGAAGAAACTCTTCATTAGCATTTAGTGCTGGGATTATCACAGGGAGGCTCCACAAGTCAGGTTATTCATTCATAGACAATAAATCTCAAAATTATCTTGTAACATTTTCAAGACAAGTGTTGAGAACTGATCTGGCTTTTATACAGAAAAAAGATTCACTCTTTGCTAGAAGTATGGATATAGGATCGTTTCTTGGTAGTCTTTTGGGATTGGATTGTAATAAGTACAAAGAAATAGAGAATGCTTTCTACGCAGGATATTACTCTGAAGTGAAAGCCAGTATTCCTTACCTTTCGCTTACTTTAAGAAACATGCTGGGTTTTGGACTGAGTTTCAGTTCTAACTGGATAAAGAATATACTGCAAGGTTCAGATAAATTACTGTCACATAGGAGGAAGTTCGGTTTTTCTGTCAAATCCCCCTGAACCGAACTTGCAATAGAAGCATTGATCAGATTGCATGTAAGACAATTTTTCTATCAAAATAGCCCGTATCTTTAATGCAAACTTTGTCATCAGCCTATATTTTAGAGGCATTGAAGGAATGACTTCATCAAAATAAACCTTATAGTGGTCTGGACAAAACTTTAACGTAATCTGTGCCCTATGCTTATTATTGGGGTCCTTGTTAGAAGAAATATTTTTTGCTACACTAATTTGCTCTCTAATGTATTCATGTTTTGGACAAGGACAGTCTTTTCCTCCTGGATGCTTGTATGCAGGTGTATTTTTCCAATCAAAGTCTGGAAAATCTTTTTCAAACTCATCCATACGACTAACTTTAAAGCTCACTAATCGGATATAAAGATATATCCAAATTTAATCATAGTTTAGCAATGATAAAAGATATATTTTGAATATTTTAAAATCACGATAGAAGTGTTAAAAGACCATAGCACAGACGTCAATAGTAAGTCGTCCATAGTTGCAAATATCCAAAAGAATGGCAATAGTATTGAAGGATCAAGTAAGTATGTTGATTCGAATTTAAATACCCTGACAAAATTTAAGAAAACACTTCTCGAAGAACAGAAAGCAGGAGAGGAAAAGACGGAATCACTTAATCAATCAATCGAATCTACCAAAAAGGAAATCGATAAGCAAAGAATGGATCTGGAGGATCTAAGAACTCGGCTAAAGAAAGTAAACGAGATAAAGGAATCTGAATATACAAAATTTATAGAACTTAAAAATAATTTGATGGAAATTAGAAATAAAATGAAAAATTTGGATGAAAAGGCAAACGATTCATTGGGAAATAAGTTGCGAAAAGAGAGATTTGATATGATAAATTTAGCAAGAAACTTGGATCAAATTGAAAAGGATATTCAAACGAAAAAACTAACTAAAGATGAAGAAAGGAAGCTCGTCGCTCGCTCAAGAGAAATGGCCACAAGGTTACATTCACTAAAGAAGATCCACAAAAAAGAGGATGATTATAGAACAATTTCTATCCAGTATGACAAGTTCAAAAGTAAAATTAATTCTATTTTTCAACAAAAATCCGAATTAGGAGATAAAATAGGCAAGGTAAAGGGGAGTTTAGACAAATTGCTAAATTTGAGAGAAAGTCTCTACGAAGAAAGAAGAAAAGTCAAAAGTGAATTAAGAGAAGCAGAGGCAAAGTTAGAAATGGTGAATACCCAGCTAAATGCAATAGAATATAGACGTGCCAGACAGGCAAGCTTTAGAAAAAGGTCTGGGAATGTTGGAGATAAACGCGATTTCAAATATGAAAGCTCTCATGAAAGAGTCAAGCGCATAAAAGAAAAGCTAGAGCTATTGAATACTGCTAAAGAGGCGGCATTGAAGAAGATGTCAAGTGGTAGAAAATTAACATTTGAGGAGATGAAGCTCATATACGGCGACGAATTGCTACATGAATAGTATTGCGTTTGTTTAAATCTCCGACTGTGTAAAAATTATGACCACTGAGGATATAACTACCGGAGAAGGAATTCATCTTGTAAGACTAGCAAGAACATCTGTTGAGTCATATATCAAAAACAAGAAAATAATTAACTGTAACAATAATAGTAACAAAAAGGCTGGAGTTTTTGTTACAATTTACCATGTTAATAAAATGAACAGCGAAAAAAATCTCCGTGGCTGCATTGGTTATGTTTCTCCACCACAGAATATTTATGAGTCGGTAGTTGTTGCTGCAATAAATGCCGCCACTGTAGATCCTCGTTTCATTGCCATCAGTGAAAAAGAACTGAATGAAATAATTTTTGAAGTCTCCGTGTTAACCAAACCCTCTCTAATTAAATTAGAAAATACTGATCTCTCTCTAAGCAAGATAGTTATTGGAACGGATGGGCTTATACTAGAAAGTAAGTACGGTTCTGGTTTGTTTCTACCTCAAGTTCCTGTTGAACAGAAATGGAATATTAGGGAATATCTTACAAATTTATGCTACAAGGCAGGTGCGTCATCTGACGCTTGGTTACTACCTGAATCAAAACTATATACATTTTGCTCATTAATATTTAGAGAAAAATTACCCAATAGAGAAATTTATGCTGAAAATGCTTAAGCTAAGTTGACAAATATTTATATTGTCTTTCTAAAATTCAACTTCATTTCTAATGCGCATTTACAATCTAAATTGTATTTAACTCAACCATGAAACTATTTAATATATAACAAAGTGCCAACATTGAAAATTATGGCAAGGGCATATTTAGCTCCATATGGTGTGGGACTAGGTCATGCCAGTAGACTACTCTCTATTTCCGAACATCTTAAGGAAGATAACATAATGATAAAATTTTCTTCATATGGTGAGGCAGTATCTTATATTAATAATCACGGATATGAGTGTGTCGAAGTACCGCCTATAGAATTTGCTTGGAGTGATACGGGATTTTCCATAAAAAATAGTATTGCAAATATACCGCTATGGCTTACGAATTTTGCAAGGCAAATTTCCCAAGAAACAAAAAACATTTCATCATTCAATCCTAACATTGTTGTTTCAGATTCAAGGCTATCTCCATTATTAACATCAAAAATTTTAGATATACCTTCAATAGTTATTCTTAATCAGATAAAGCTGTTACTATCACCTAGAATCAGAGAATTCAAGCTTGCAAGAGTTTTCGAAAAATTAAATGGCGAATTTTTTGGAAATTTGTGGAGTATGGCAGAAAAATTGCTAATTCCGGATCTTCCGCCACCTTACACAATAGCAGAACATAATATTTGGAATTTGGAATCTGTAAAAAAGAAAATGCACTATATTGGCTTTACAACATCAAAGTGGCACGGGGACAATCGCGCTATAAATAAAGTTATGTACTCTCTAAATCTAGACAAGAACAGACCAATAGTATTTATGCATATCAGCGGTCCCCACGAAACCCGTCTCAATTTGATTTCAACAATCATAGAGGGATCAAAGTACTTTAGAAAGGACATACAATACATTATATCTGAAGGTAAAGCAAATGGAAATACGATACCAAGAAGAATTTCGTCTGCAGGTTGGTATTATGAATGGTGTCCGGTACGGGATGAAATCTTTGCCCTGAGTGATTTAATTGTGATTAGGGCGGGTCATGCAGCAATATCACAAGCAATAGAGTATGGAAAACCCATGGTTACAATACCAATTCAAAATCATGGAGAACAGCTTGGGAATTCAGAGAAAGTTGAAAGAATTAAAATTGGAATAAGACTTGGACCCTCAAATACTAACGGTTATCATATTGCAGAAGCAATACATAAGATATTAGATGATCAATCCTATATGAAGAACGTTCAGAAAATAAAGAAGGTTTCCGATGGTCTTGATGGTATTAATAACGCACTCAATATAATTAGATCATTCATCTAGCTATTTCGTATGGAAAGTCGTGATTCTAAAAAATTTGATACGTTACCATTAGATCCCTAGAAGATAAATTAGATAATTGTACTGGCTACATATCCTAATTTAAATACATCACATGATTTTGGACGAAAGTTCTTTTATTGCCAATTCAATATTGTTTTTATCATGGGCGTTTGGGCATTGGTCTAGATAAGAAGTGAGATCCGATATCGCACCCTTATTGTCATCTAACTTCAGTCTAACAATTCCTCTGTTCTTATAGATAGGACCAAATCTATTTGGATTAATAGAAATTGCCAATGAATAATATTTTTCAGCAAGAAGATATTTTTCTTTTCTAAGATAATAATTTCCAATGCCGCGATAAGCCAAGTAAAATTTTGGATTTAATTTGAGAGAGGCTTCAAAATAGTCTTTTGCCTCATCAGATTTTATTTCATTGTAAATAGACCCTAGCATATCTAATGCAAGTTCATTACTCTTGTTTATGTCAATAGCCTTCCTTAATTTTTCAATTGCTTCAGTTATCCTGCCGATGTAAAGTAATCTCTCAGCTTCGAAGCACATCTTGTATGTAGGACCTTTATTAGAATTGTCTTCGTCATTGATGTTCTTCATATCATTAGGGATAATTGTAATAGCCAAAGATCCATCTTGTTCCCAAAGCTCTAAGAATTTTTTTTCCGGTATGGAACCCACAGTATCTGGTTTTGGAACATAAGTAATTATTCTGTGCTCTTTAGGATCATATCCAGTGACCACAGTTGCATGTTGAACAGTCTCCATCAAGCCTGGCATTATAACTATGGAAGGAATACCCTGATCTATTTTTTTCTTTAGGACTTGCAGATTGCTCTTAAATATTTTCACTAAAAATCCACGAGTCTCTGCAATTTCAATCCCCTCGATAAAGATGGGACCTTTGATATCCTTATATTTTCTTGATCTTTCTTCTGCTTCTCTATCAAGATTATATTCACCCCAATAGCTCAAAATTACCTTAATTGCTAATGGAAGACAGACATGATCTTTTATGTTATCCAGTAATGGAAGAATAAGCGTATGTTCACTATCTAGTTTCAATAGTTAGGATAATACCGAGGGAAAATAAAATTCTTGTTACAAATTTACAAAATTACGAATCAGATCCATACCACATTCTCCACTTTTTTCAGGATGAAACTGTGTACCAAAGATTTCTTTTGAGGTGTGACAAAATATTTCATGTTTCGATGAAGCAGAACTTGCGATACATACAAAATTTTCTGGCAAATGTGAGATAACATATGAATGGCTTTCATAAACATTACAATATCCTTCTTCTAATAACATGATAGGCTTTTCAATGTTAATTCTGTACAACCCCTGGACGTAATCAGTCTTTTGTATTGAACCACCAAACGTAAGAGCAATTATTTCTGCTCCGTAGCATATGCCCAATAGCGGAGTTTCATTATTAAAACAAGTTCTAATAATTTTTGAATTGACGGCATTGATTTGTTTTTTATTCTTTTGACGTCCCGACAGTATTACTTTCTCGTAGTTCGAAAGTAGGATTTCATCGTCATATTTCTTGATAATATGATTATGTCCTATTTTATCCAAACACAATGTAATATCCTTGACATAAGGAGATCCGTTGTCAACAATAAGTACACTCAAATTCTAACTTGTTAACAAACGTATGTCTATAATAATAATTATACTTTGTCATATTATCAATTATTTTGCATAACAAAAATTTCTGGGCGCATTTAATACAAACTGATGAATCTCGCCATTTTTATTTGTCGTTTTATATTGTCATTGGTTTTTAGAAATTGTAGCCAATCCCTTACATACCAGATATACCGCGACATAAGAGGGAACTTTTTCTAAAACGTTATCCAATTTAAAATTATTATTTTTTAGGTTAATTTTCAGTTTGGTCTTTAAGTTAATGAAAACTTCAGAGTCATCCAACATGCATGCGTCGTTATTTGGATTGAATGATTCTAAATTATCGCATTTCGTTTTAGTCAAACCACTTTTCCCGTTAATACTGCCGGGTAATCTAAAAACTCTATGAATGTCATTAGTAACTTGACTATCAATATGAACTCCAAATTTTTTAGTAATTCTATTAATTTCATTTCTAAATCCATCATACCCCCCACTTGCTTCGACTAAATGTTTCAGTTTTAATTCTGATTTTTGGTTTATACCAAAGCTTGACGCAATTGTTTTTCGCCATCCATTCATAATACCACTCTTAGGTAACTTTATCATAAACCCATTGCGATATTTTCGGACGCCTATACTTTCACACATAAAACCATTTCCGATGATATAGTCTGTAACATTAGACCTTGAATTAGAATCCAAGTTTTTCATACTAGGATCGTTTACATGGAAGTGAAATCCTGCATTTCCAGAAAAGAATATCTCTATAAACTTTTCCTCTATTCCTAGGTCAGAACGCAAGAATTCAAGTAACTTTGCTGCTTCCTTTTTTATAGCGGTTAAACACCTTTTGCACGGTATTGAAATATCATAGGTTTTCCCCTTATTGCAATTAATACATAGTTTTTGTTCTGAATTTACAAACCCACACAAATTACAAATGTAGTATGTATGATCATGAAAACATGGAATATTGAGGTCTTTGATGTCAATATCGAATATGAGGTCAGCACCTTCCCACTGTTTTTCATTGATAGGATTTGAGGGGAACCCATAGTATGCATTTGAATAATATACATCCAGTGGAACATTTCGCACTAATTCTGCTACAAGTTCGCCAATATTTTTAAAAGAAAGATGTCTGACCACGAGAGAATCAAATTTTCTGTATCCAAACTCTCTTTTTTCTATTGAATAGAGATAAGGGAAATATTTGTTCTCAAAATAGTATTTCCTAAATATGTCCTTAAGAAATTTAATATTTTCATTTGTATATTCGATTTGATTCAATTATGTTAATTTCCTTCTTCCAAATTGAATCGGATTTATCAGATTTTCGCATTCCTTAACGGCAAAGCAAAGATCTTCACTCCTTAATCTGTCACAAGACGGTACTGAATACTTTATGTGACTGCCTTTCTTTCCTGCAAGATGCTCTACTTGATATCTGGTTATTTTCTCATTATAGTCAGGAGAATTCTTGAATATTTCGATAACTTCTTCCTCGGTTTTACCAATGGCCAGCATATAAGTTGCCAGCATAAATCTAGCAGAGTGAGGAAGATTTTCACCTTTGTTTATTATCTCCATAGCATGTTTTATGCACGGAGGATACTCCAATATCTTGAATTGATTTCGGTAAATATAGCGCCCTGAATATTTTTTTCTTAATTCATCTGCTTTTGATTTTATTATAATTGGCACCTCATAGACTTTCATATTTTTTATTCGAGTGTAAATTAGATTGCTTAATTCATTTCGAATTAATCTTACTGCTTCATCAGTATCAAGATATACATATCCATCTTTTACTGACCTGTTAATCAATTTCCATTCCTGTTCATACATCTTGGATGCCCTAAGAAGATAGTCAGGAACGCTCAGTTTGCAGATACTTGATGTAGAATCGACATCTATATTGATGTCAAATAAGTCCTGAAAGATCTTTTGAACAAGCAATTTCTTTTTTTGTGAAGATCTCTCAATGCTCAAATCTGTAGACAGGAATCTTTCTACTCGCATAGCTTCAAATAGGGAGCATTTCTTTGATACTTCTTCCAACCCAATAGATTTTATGAGTAATAGTGAAACCAAGAATGTCATAATCTCGATTTCGTATTCATCCAAATTTGAATAAATTTTTCCCTTAAGTTCATTCTCCAATTTTTCCACGGCCCTATTAATTATGTGGATCATTTCAGGACGATCAAACTCTGCAAAATCAAACTTTGATTCCTGAATATAAGCTGAAGCCTCTTGTAAGAAAGGGTACTTTGCCAACTCAGACGATCCCAATTTTATAGACAATTCGAATTTGAATTATTAATACAAATTACTGTAATAAAAATAAATACAAATATTTAATATCCTGGTAAAAAACATACAACCAATTGAATTTTAGAGTTGGATTTCACGTTTCCATAGCGGGAGGAATACAAAATTCGGTTTCAAATGCAGTGAATATCGGATGCACGGCATTTCAGATTTTTACAAGAAGTCCAAGGGGATGGGCAGAAAGGAAACTTATAGATACTGAAATTGAATCTTTTAGAGACAACTTAAAAAAAAGCGGGATTCAGAAAAAATCTGTTACGGTTCACATGCCTTACTTACCTAACCTCTCAGGCCCAGATAATGAGATATACGAAAAATCAAAGATCTCATTCAAAAATGAATTAATAAGATGTTCCCGATTAGGTATTGAATATCTTGTCATACATCTCGGAAGCCACCGAGGACAAGGAAAGAATAATGGTACAAAGCAATTGTCAAAAAGTTGTGAAGAGGCAATCGATAATTACAAATCCGATTTTAAGAGGAAACTGAATGTTACCATTTTATTAGAAAATAGTGCAGGTCAAAAAGATAGCATAGGAAGTACCCTTGAAGATTTAAGAGAAATTCTTGACAACCTATCTAGCAAGACTTTTGGTGTATGTTTGGATACCTGTCATGCATTCGCTTCAGGCTATGACTTGAAGACTGCAAACGCATGTAACAAATTTATTGAAAGATTTGACGATATCGTTGGTCTCAATGTTCTTAAATTTATTCATTTGAATGATTCTAAGGGCGATATTGGTTCACATCTGGATCGTCATGAGCATATTGGTCTTGGAAAGATTGGTATTGAAGGGTTAAAGACAGTACTTAATATAAATTCATTAAAAGATTTACCTGTAATCATGGAAACCCCCATTGATTCAATTCGTGATAATTCTAAAAATCTTGAGGTAGTACTTAATCTCAGAAACAAGTACAACTAACCTGCAAGAAATTTCATTTGAAAGTTTTCAGATATTTTTTAGAAATAAGAATAAATGCATGGCGAATGACAGATTCTAAGAGAAATAAAGAAAAATGAATACTTATGACACTGTAATGAAACTCGCTCTTGAAAGAGGCTTTTACTTTCCGAGTTGTGAAATATACTCTGATGCCCATGCAGGATTCTGGGAATATGGACCTACAGGCACCAGTATAAAAAATAAGTTCATTGAACTCTGGAGAAGAGAATTACTGAGACGCGATGATATGATAGAAATTGATGGTTCACAGATAATGAGCAAGAATGTGTTTGTTGCTTCGGGTCATCTTGAAAATTTTACAGACCCGATAATAAAGTGCAAAGATTGTGGTGCTACTTTTCGAGCAGATAGATATATCACTGAAAAGACCGGCAAGGATATTCCAGAATTACTTCCTGGGAGTGAAATCGACAAAATAATAGAAGAGTATAATTTGAAATGTCCCAGTTGTGAAGGAACTTTCGCTGATTCTGACAGATTCAGTATGATGTTTAAAGTTGAAATTGGTCCTTCTAAAGAAGAGGCATTTCTCAGACCAGAAACGTGTCAGACAATTTTTGTTGATTTCCCCAGAATTTTTAAGACAATGAGAGGAAGACTTCCGTTAGCAGTTGCGCAGGTTGGTAAAAGTTTTAGAAATGAAATTGCCCCACGACAGAGTCTGTTGAGGCTGAGGGAATTCTATCAGGCAGAAATTGAGGTGTTTTGCAATCCGGACAGATTAAATGATTTATCAAAATTTGAACAGGTTAAGGATACATCGCTTAATTTGTTCATGAAGAATTCACACCAGACAATAAAGGCTGAAGACGCAGTACGAGAAGGTCATTTGCCAAACAAACTCGTAGCTTATTACATGTCTCTTCTGACTCTGTTTTACAGTAAGACAGGCATAATTATGGAACGTACTAGATTTAGGGAGTTATCAGATGACGAAAAAGCATTTTACGCATCTACGGCCTTTGATTTCGAAGTTGAAACAAGTATTGGATGGCTAGAATTAGTTGCGTGCAATTATAGATCAGATTACGATTTAAAAAGACACAGTGCCATAAGTAAACAAAATCTTTATGTCATCGACCCGTCAGATAATTCAAAGGTTCTACCACATCTGTTTGAATTGTCAATGGGAATAGATAGAAGTATCTACTCAATAATGGAACATTCTTATTTTGAAGACATAGAAGCGAAGAGAATTGTATTAAGACTCGTTCCCCAATTAGCCCCAGTGCTTCTTGGAGTTTTTCCACTTGTGACAAAAGATGGTCTACGTGAAAAAGCTCAGGACATTTATTCAAAATTAAAATTGGATTATTCTACTTTTTATGATGAGTCAGGCTCCATAGGTAGGCGATATAGAAGGCTTGAAGAAATAGGAGCACCATTTGCCTTGACTGTTGATAATCAAACTATGAAGGACGACACGGTTACAATAAGATATAGAGACACAATGTTGCAAGAAAGAGTAAAAGTTTCAGAAATTTCTAGTTTTCTTGATGCAATTATAAAACTAAAGTAATTAAGGTGCATTCGTCCAGAAAACTTGGAATATATCAAATTGTATTATTTTATAGCCCACAGATACGTGTACAATTTTATTTTGTTCTCGAGCAGAACGCTTTTAGGACGAAATGATAATAATAATTTACCAAACTAATGATTTTGAAGAACATCTCATTTGCAAAGCTTGTAGTTGCAATAATTAGTCTATTTGGTATTGCAGGAACCGCAATAATAACAACTCAAGTGCTGGGAGTGAAATTTTCTGTTTCAATGTCAGGAGATCAAGTTGCTCCTCCAACAGATACTAGTATAAATGGGACAGCATCATTTAGAACAACTGCGTATGATACCGTAATAAAGTATAAGATAAAGATAGCAGGATCTTCCGATGTATCAAGTGCGGATATTCATCTAGGTAAGAAGGGAGAAAATGGTGAGGCCGTAGTAGATCTTTTGAAAGATAGCAAAAAGAATGGCATCAACCTTGGAACATCAATTAGAGGTAACATCACTAGCTCAGATCTACAAGGATCCCTAAAAGGTAAACTATTGACAGATTTAATTTCAGCAATGAGAAGCGGAAAAACTTACGTGAATATCGATACACCCTATCATGAGAATGGTGAAGTAAGAGGGCAGATTAACGTAGTTGACAAAATAAATTCAACCAAAGTCAAGTGAATGATTGTGGTTAATGACCGTACGGCTATCTGGATCTAAATCGGAAAATTGGGAATATTCCAGCCAAATTCGTCTTTAAGAAAATAGTCTTGACCTGCACTACATTGATATATGCTTGAATCCAAAAACCCGTAGATTAATCAATGGGAAAACAAGATCCAAATCCACTTCCTTATGGTGCATTACCATATTTTCAGATACATTATTTGATTGAACCAGTGAAAATATCAAGCCCATCTTGGTATATGGCAAAGTGCAAATCAATAACCCAAGGGCACTTCGGAGATAAAAGAGTTATTGACATAGAATGGATTGGGGGGAGATTGGCTGAGAGGTTGGCATCGGATAGTGAGCTCACTGAAATGTTGAAACCCTTCATGATTGACGAAGGGGAGATTAGCATTGATCCTCAAAAAGATCGGGTAAGAGTGTACACTAAGTGGAAAAGAGAAGATAAGCTGCAGTTCAACCCCCAATTCTTTGAAGTGGTAGAAAGAATTGCAAGAACGATTAAAAAATTAGAGTTATAAAGACAAGGAACATTCTATAATCATGAATTTGATTTTAACATCTTGTATTTGTAAATATCAAAAATATACTAATTTCAATATGTTGTATTCATTTTTTATTGAGATAAAATTCAATATGTACATATTAAGGCATAGCAAACGTACCGTATAATGCGTGAGTCATCCACTCTAAGTCATGATGTGAAGGTAGTAAAAAAAATAAAGGAAGGAAAGCTCAAGATAGCAATTTATGGTTTAGGTCATGTTGGTGCTCCCCTTGCTGCGGTCTGGCTTAGAGCAGGAGCCTACGTGATTGGAGTGGATAAGTCCAACAAAGTTTTATCTGAGGCAAAAAAAGGAAAGACTACAATCCCTGAACCAAACGTAAACGAAGCGTTTAGCCATGGTATCGATTCAGGACGATTCAAATTATATGACGATCCGATCAAAGCGTCACGAGACTCTTATTTTAAGATGATTTGTGTTCCTGTATTATCCCAAGACCAAGAAATATCAGCAGATCTTACAGCGGTCTCTCAGGTTGCCACGTTAATAGGAAAGGGACTGAAAAAAGATGATGTGGTATCTCTCAATCCAAGTGTTCCTCCAGGAACTACTGAAGAAATTGTGATTCCCATAATTGAAAAAGAGAGTGGCCTGAGTGTAAGAAGCGACTTTTGTATGATATATAATCCTGAAAGGATTTATGAAGGACGTGCTATTAAGGATATTGAAGAGAACTATCCAGCTATACTATCGTCCGTCGGACCAAATTGTAAGCAGATAGCATATACCATTTATTCACTTATTTACAATAAAGGGGTGTTACTATTAGATAGAATTAGAACAGCTGAAGCAGAAAAATTGTTCGAGGGTGTATATAGAGATGTGAATATTGCTTTAGCTAATGAGATGGCAAAATTTTGTGAAGCTGCAGGAATTGATTTCTGGCAAGCAAGAGATGCAGCAAATTCTCAACCATATTGTCATATACATAAACCAGGAATAGGAGTGGGAGGGGCTTGTATCCCTGTATATCCACAATTTGTACTGGATGTTGCGGCCAAAATGAACGTCCTCTGTGAAGTAACAAACATAAGTAGAGCCTTAAATGACGGCATGCCATCATATTGTGTAAGACAAGCCATAAAACTACTAGATTTTGCAGATCTTGCTAAATCTACAATAACTATATTGGGACTAGCGTTCAGAGGAGATGTGTCAGATACGCGTTTTTCTCCTACTTATTCAATAATAAAAGAGTTACAAAGGTTTGGAGTTAAGGAAATTAGAGTCCACGATCCACTTGTCAGTAGTGATCCAAATTTAGCTAATCAAGGTAACGTTGTTTTAACGTCGGATCTAAAGAAAGCAGTAAGAAATAGCAATTTGATAATTTTGGCAACAGATCATCAAGAATATAAAAAACTTAATAACACATTTTTTCAAAATATTCCGGTATATGATGGTCGCGGTATATTAGATAAAAATTTAGCAAAAGAGATTAAACTCCTTACAATAGGACAAGGAAAAAATAATTTGTAATAACTTTTGAAAAGCATAAATTATATGTTTATTAAATGTTCTTAGAATGAGATAGTTTCGATTGTAAAGCCTAAATCCTCTAAGGTTTTTATACATCCATCCTTACCTCCTTTCAAAGTCGATGCAGAACTTTATCCACTTATTAGGAAATCTGGTGTCATAGAAATGAAGATGCATGTATGACGCAATACAGTTATATATCAAGACTCCATCATGCTTACCACCATCAATTCCGCTTCCACGTTTTAATTTATACACATACTTTGAGTCTTGTGGAATATTTTCTATCTTTGAGTAATGAAACTCATGTCCTCGTATGTTTTGAATATTACCGAAAAGATTGGACGTCATATCAGCCTGAGTATAATTCAGTGTCAATCTACCTGTCATTATTGTGTTGGCATCTATTACTCCTACCATTTTAAATGGCTTTTTAAAATCTCTGTATCCGGCTATTGATTTGGTCAGGTACATTAATCCACCACATTCTCCGTAAATTGACATTCCCTGTTCTACCGCTGTTTTTATTGATCTTCTCATAGATTGGTTTGAATGTAGTTTGTCTGCCATGACTTCAGGAAACCCTCCACCCAACATTAATCCTGACACATCATTAGGGATATGGCTATCATTTAAGGGACTAAAAAAAGTTATCTCAGCTCCTAGATTTCTTAAGCTATTTAGGTTCTCATTATAGTAAAAGTTGAAGGAATTGTCAAGTGCCACGCCTATTTTAAGTTTTGAAATACTAGGTTCAGATTTCTTTACAATTTCTGTGAATTTTGATTTTTTTAATTTAAATAATGAAACAATCTTATCATAATAGATCTCTTCTGATACCTTTTTAGCTACTTTCATTATTTTGGATTTTTTCGTATAGTCTAACTCGTCTGTTGGAATTAATCCAAGATGACGTTCATCCATCCTTAATTCATTGTCTCTCTGTACGATACCCAATATAGGAACTTTAATTTTGCTTTTGCAAGCTTCAGTTATGTATCTTGCGTGTTTTGGTCCTGAAACATTGTTAAGAATTAATCCTGATATTTTCAATCTCCTGTCAAAATGCAGATAACCAAACGCCATAGCTGCAATTGAGCGAGCCGCCTTTGCTGCGTCTATTACCAAGATGACTGGAGTGTTTAGAATTTTAGCAACATATGCAGTACTGGCAAAATCGCTCTTTCCAGATAATCCATCAAATAAGCCCATGACACCTTCAATTATCGCTACATCGACATCTATTGCAGTATTTTGAAGAGTTGAAATAATCCCGTTGTTTCCCATCATCCATGCATCTAAAGTACGCGATTCTCTGCCTGTAATTATCTTGTGATAACTTGGGTCTATGAAATCTGGTCCTATCTTAAATGATTGAACTGAAAATCCTTTTTTGTATTTTAACGCATACATAATCGCAAGCGAAATAGTTGTTTTACCAACACCGCTAGTTGTACCTGCAATGATAAGTGTTGGTGGTTTCGTCATTACTTGATCGATTAATTAACTAAAATTTAGCTGATATTTATCATATCGTTTAGTTGCTTGAATAATTGGTTAATTTATAGAATTCAAATTCTTTAAGAAATATCCCAATCACGGATATGTCTTATATAATAACAGTGACGTATTTCTGATTTAAGGCATTTGACATTGTCGGCGCGGGCCCGTCGGTACCCGCGACGCTATCGGTTCTAAATTAGGATTCTATCTAGTGGACGGTAAAAGTTAGCTTTAAAGTTTTACTGTTGCGCATTTATAATTAATGGAAATTGATTTGGATGAACTAATGAGCGTCCAGAGTGCGTTAGTAAACGTGAAGATGTTCCTATCCGAAGAAAGAAAAGTAGACCCGGACAAGCTTAGGACACTAGTGGATGAAGCCTACCAAATTGTCATGAAGAAAATAGATAGCTTACAACAACCCTTTTACCTCTAAGTTTGGTCGATTGTTAAGATATTACGTCGGGATACGACTGAATATTATAGCGGAACTTTTTGAGGTTCGGAGGGATTAGTTCCGATATCTGTGCTAAAAGTAGGTTCCTATATACCAGTAAAGACTAAGCTATAAAGATTATCTGCGAAGTACTCCAGTTCAAACAAAAGAATTATAAAAAATAGTATAAAAAGAGTAAGAATATAGCTATAATCAAAATAGGCTAGACTTCAGGGTGCAAGGTATTTAGTCTCTATGTAGGTAACAAAGTAATCCGGGTTATAGCCTTCATTTAAGGATTTATTAAGAAGCACTTTGGGGGCATAAACAGATCCGTACTGATGTATTTTTAATCTTAACCATTCTCTGATAGGCTTGAAATTACCCCTCCTGATTTCTTCCTCGTAATCCTCCAGATCTTTGCGCATCTTTGAAGCAATAATAGCTGAAACCAAGTTTCCCAAAGTGTAAGTTGGGAAATAGCCAAAGAGGCCACTGCTCCAATGTGTATCTTGAAGCACTCCCTGTGAATCCTTAGTTGGTCGCACTCCAAGCAGCTGCTCCATTCTATCGTTCCAGAATTCAGGAATCTCAGAGACACTGAGATCATCTCCAAATATTTTTTTCTCTATCTCATATCTTAATGCTATATGGAGATTGTAAGTAACTTCGTCGGCGTCAACTCGTATATAATCAGCGTTGACATTATTGAAATACAGGTACAACTCGTCATCTGTTGCTTGGTTTGCAAAACTTACTTGCTTTCTAATCAATGGAGCTATCAATTGTACAAAAGGCAGGCTTCTGCCCACAATATTCTCCCAAAACCTTGACTGAGATTCATGCAGAGCAAGCGAAGATCCGCCCTCAAGAGGAGTCACAGATAACGACTGATCGCATTGCAGATCATACAGGGCATGACCAGCTTCATGAATAGTACTACATATCGACTTTTTGAAATCAGTCCCTTCATATCGAGTAGTTATTCTGACGTCGTTGAGGCCCATAGTCTCAGTGAAAGGATGAGTAGATACATCCATTCTGAAACGTTTGGTGTCGTATTGCAGGAGAGTCAAAATACCATGATTGAGCTCATCAACTCTTCGGATATCATACTTTGATTTTACAAGTTTACTCTCTTTGCGAAACGGGCTGCCTAAATCTACGAGTTTTTTCAGAATCTTCTGAAGACGCGGAGTCAACGCACCGAATACGTTATCCAGTTCATCTACTGTAAGCTCTTCTTCGAACGAATCCAAAAGCGCATCGTATGGATGCTTTTCATAACCTATTTTCTCAGCGATTTGCTTCTTTATCTCTATCATTTTCTTCAAGTGGGGTGCATACATCATGAAATCAGATTTTTCTCTCGCCACCCTCCATGTCATGTTGCCCCTTATTCTTTCCAGAGATTCTGCTTCTGTCAACTCTTTGGGTATCTTTATTTGCTTGGTTATTTCCCTGTTGAGTACTCGTACAATGCCCTTCTCTAAATCGCTAAGGCTCTCCAGTTTCTTCGCTGACTCAACAAGACCAACAAAATCTTTGTTTAGCAAAAGATCTTTATGCAGCAAGTGAAGTTGAGAATCGGCCACTCCTCTTTCTTCCGTGCCTTTCCTAGGCATATAAGTTTCAAAGTCCCAACCCATTAGAGAAATGGCATGATTTAGCGACCACATTGGTTTGTAAGCATCGAGGATCTGATTCATGACATGGTTCTCGCATCTCATGTGGTCACACCTGCCATGAACTCAACCGCATCGGTCTATTAATCATTGCTAGCTAGGATTGCATCTTTGAAAAATCAAGGTAATTGCATTAGAGTGAAAATCATATAGTTCAATGTCCTTGGCATGGTTCTAGATTTGATATTTGACTAGAAGACTTGAAGATACGTAGAATTAATAACAGGAAATTACGGGCGTAAGTGACTGCGGTATATCCAATGTAGATTCCTCGTCTGGATGAGCCTAGAGATTTACCTCACTTTATACACGTGTTTTTGAATAGTAGGTTGTACTAGATGGAAATATGAAAATTTCGGTAACAGTAAAATCTGAATTACACCATGAGGTATTAATCATAAAATCACACACATTTTAATTTAAGATGTAACAAAACAGCTTTCATATTATTTTATAATTCCAACACGGATGTTTATATTCCAAGTAACTTCTCTTTTGTCAAGCTCATCTCCCCATAAATTTTTCATTTCAGATTTTACAAGATCCAAAGGATCTGATTTATTTTCAGAATAATACTTCTTTACTGATGACCAAGTTTGCATATAATTCCATAGTTGATGCAGATTCCAATAATGTGTTGTTTTAAATGCAGGAACAGAAATTTCCTTAAATGGAAAAAGGATTGTTTTATATTTTTCTTTAACATATTTGGTTTCCTTTTTCCAGTAACTACCAAGAATTTCACCGTCTACATCAAGCCTGTCGGTAAACTTATCTATTTGGGGATTTATCTCGTGCATATCATAACTCCAAACTGCTATGATTCCATCTTTTTTTCCAACTCTTTTTACATTATAGTAAAATTTATCAAAATCAAACCAATGTAATGCTTGGGCTACAGTCACAATATCGACAGAATCATTGTCTAACTCTGCATTTTCAGCTGGAAATAGCTTGTAATCTATGTTTTCTCTCTGAAAGCCGTGTCGAATCTGATTCTTGCTGGCGTCACTTGCGATTACTTTTTTAAAATATTTGCTGAGTCCTATAGCTGCCTGTCCGTTTCCCGTAGCACAATCCCAAGCGAGATTTTTTTGGTGTGTTACTTTAGATAAGAATTCAAAAAGTGATTCAGGATAAGTTGGTCTCGAGAAAGAATATTCCTTTGATTGAGTAGAAAAATTATCTATAAATCCCTCGGACACTAGAATTGTTCATGCTTTCTAGTTATTATTCGTTCTTTTCTTTGCTTTTACTAATTTGAAATCTCTTCAAAGAAACAAAATGCATAAGACGCTATATCATACGCTAGGAACTGAAGCCGTCGGGATATGACTGAATATTCAATCGGAACTTTTTCTTATATTCTAAATGTTAAGTCGGTTCTATTGTTACTAACATAACTACAAGTTTACAGTATGTTAATTTATCTATTAATTACTTCTTGAGAAGGATTAAAGACAAATTAGTCTCTAGAAAAGGACTTGCCCTAAAGAAAATGGGAAACCTAATAAGGGAATGCAAAAGTGGAAATATTTCATAGATCAAGAGATCATCAGTATCTGATGTATGTCTAGTTATCAAAACCTAATAAGCACAGAATACTTTAATAGTATATTGCGGTAAGAAGCCTATGTCTACTAACACTGTTCATTTACATCGTGTACTTACAGCAAAGCCAGAGAAAATTTATCGTGCTTTTCTTGACCGTGATGCCATGGCTAAATGGTTACCACCCAATGGTTATACTTGTAGCATTCATCACATGGATGCAAAGGTAGGAGGAACCTATAAGATGTCTTTTACAAACTTTACTACTCAAAAGAGCATGTCATTTGGTGGAGAATACCGCGAGCTGGTTGAAAACGAACGCTTACGTTATACGGATAATTTTGATGACCCAAACTTATCTGGAGAAATTCAAGTAACAGTAACCTTGAAGAAGGTTTCACTAGGAACAGAAATGACAATTGTACAAGAAGGTTTGCCCACTGTCATTCCTCTTGAAGCGTGCTATGTAGGCTGGCAGCAATCACTGAATAATCTAGCAAAACTAGTTGAACCTGAAATCCCAGAGTAAAGTTAGATTTTCTAGAACGTTCATTCGGCCAAAATATTAAAAGTAATCAAGAGTTCGGACGTCGGGGCGAATATGATTTTTCATAATGATCGGATTTAGAATTTCTAGTTTCTTTATGTAGAGACCTTAACTTACTGTAAGTACTATACCACCTATAACGGTACGAATTAATATTCATTATTGCTTCTGAAAAGGATCGGGCACGATATTTGAAACTTAAGTGAAACAATCAGACGGCTCACTCTGATGACGGCTTTGTCAAATCTATTTTGAAAGTTCCGAAATCGAATTTTATGTCATACTTATCCATTATTTCGCGAGTTATTTTGGTGACAACATTCTTGATTTCTACTAAAAGATTAGTTAAGAATATGGAAATCTCTTTTCTTCTAGTTTTCTTTATAGCGTTTATAACTTGACCATCCATAAACAAACTATATAGTTCATTCACGAGATCTGATAGTTCTTCTGGTTTTGAAAATAGCCTTTTATCATCGATCCTCACAAAGGTATTCTCAGTGTCAGAGACAGTAGAAAGTGAAGATTCGGCCGTCATTATAATCGCCGGAAGCTTTCCTAGTTTGAACATTTTGTTCAATTTGAAATAATCTTGATCTTTCATATCCCAAAGTCCTACAAAAAGATTCAGCCCTGATTCTTTACCCATTTGGACTAATTCATTTTTAATTTTTATCATCAACCTGTAATTGTCGAATTACAAAAGCATACACCCTGCAATTATTAGGTACCTTTCTGAGAGTCACGTTACGACTTACTAGTGAGCTACTACGAGGCCTAGAAGTATCTTTTACTACTGCCGAAACCAATGCTCATCATTGGTATCAGCATTTAAAAACCTTCTTAATTCCGTCAGGTTTTAATTGCTTAGGGATAGTAACCGCTCCTTTTCCTTTAGGGGTCGTAACATCCCAGAGATTTCGCATCAACCAGCTTTCATCTGTTACTTGCTCACCGCAATCTTTTCGATAATTTATCCATGAAGACAATTCATTCCATGCTTCCAAAGAAATAAATGTTAAATATTCTTCGTCTTCACCTGCGTAAACCCTTAACTTTGCAGCTACTACTTTTCCGTCTCTCTTTATAGGGGTTATATGTTTCTATTTAAGGTAATTCCAAGCTCTCAGCCGTATACCGGAAGAAACCATTGTTGAAACTATGGCTTTAATCCTTATGTCCTGATATTCTATAATCTTCTGAACTTCTTCTAAGGTTGGCGCTCTATCATCTGCATACCTTCTTGCCTTCGGTAGCCCTCTTGTAATTCTCTTCCAAGGTAATAGAATGTCGTTCATTTCACAGAATAATTTTATAACCTTGACACTATTCAGGAGTGTCGCCGCAGTGATCTCCTTCCTTTCAAATCTTTCCTTGTTCATTTGAAGAAATTTTATTGCAGAACTCAAACCCCACGAAGGTTCATCATTTGCTTTTTTCGCAAAAATCAAACACTTTTCTCGCATGGTGCCATTTAGCTTAATAAACTCAAAGAATTTGGAGAGTCTCGGAACATATTTTTTCCTTCGTTGATGGAGAGTTTATAGCAAAATGAATAGTGAATATGGATCTGAATCAAATTCTGTCAGTTCTTCGGTCATTTTCTCTATTGTTCTTGTCCCAGATCCCATTTGGGAACTAATTATATTGCGGGCCCGTCGGGAATCGCATTGTTAACGATTCGGATCCAAACCTAACTATCCTGCCTGTGATTTTTTAACATTGAACTTTCCTTCTACAAAGACAGGTTCTTCAAGTCCCCAACTCCACTTCTTCTTGGGTGTTACCCTAATATATTGAGGATTAGGGTGGTCGGTACTATCCATATAACCTCCTTGACGAGTTATTATGTCAGCAATACCGTAGATTCTTATTCCTCTGGGGTCCCATGGATCGATACTCTTCAAGTCATCAACCACAATTGCAACCTTGTCATTTTTCAAAACATTTCTAAATTTCGTAGATTTGAGAAGGTTCATTCCGCCTACATAAAGATATTCGCCATCAAAATCAAATCCAACAGGCACAACGTCAGGTTGCACGGATCCTTGTTCTTGTGTTGAGTCTGCAGCTGTAGCTATTCTTGCAAGACGTTGGGACTTGAGATATTCTATTTCCTTTTGGGTAAATATCGATTTTGCCATTTAGATATTGACAAGTAAGCATTAACGAAAGATAAAGTTAACTTTGTAATTAGTTGATAAAACTGCTTTTATCGTAGATTACCAAGGGTTGCATGTGTCAGTGGATCGGCAAGAGAACCAGACTAGAGATCCTAACTCTTCCTATTTGGTGGATGACTAACTCCAAGTCAAGAGAAGAAGCCATTTCAAGGCTTTATGATGATTTAGTTTTTAATGTAATGTTCTCCGTTGACGTATATCGAGAAATAGTAAAAAACTACTTGGCTGAACTACACATTAGCGACGGTAACAATGAAGCCCTTATTAGTAATCTTCAATCCGCGTAGTATCCCAGAGTTTTACAAGGCCATCGAAAAGATAAACGGGATCTCTAAACTATGGATTAAATATTTTCCACAAGACGAAGCATACAACAAAGCAAGACAGTTCTTTCTGCAAAGCGACTATACTCATTTTATGATCCTGCCCGACGATCTTATTGTGACTCAAGCAGATGTTGATGCAATAGTAAATTATGACGAGTCGTATGATTCGATATCTGGCTGGTGCAATAACACCGGCCGTGACGATACCAATATTGATACTAACATCTCGGCTTTCCTGCCTCCAGATCCGCCCCGCACTGCAACATATGAAGGCTACCGTTGGTTTAAGATAGCACAGTTTGAATCGTTGTTATGGAAAGTAGAAAATTCCGATGCCATAATTCCTGTATTACATCAAGGGTTTGCTTTGTCGCGTCTGTCAAGAAGACTCATCGAGCAAGTGCCATTTAGGACGGATGCGGGTTGCTGTGTTGATTCTTGTCTTTCGTTAGATTTAATGAAGTTTAGAGTTGGGTTTACTCAATACGTTGATATTCGTATCAGAATGAAGCATCTCAAGATTCCTCGTAGTGAATTATTGGTAGGAAAAGAAAAGGCTATAATGTTGTTTGAAAATTAGTTAGCCAATGAGAGATGTTGATTGGAAGGACGCTGTAGACTTTGGACATGTGATTTTCTTTTCTAACAGTCATCTCATCTTTAGTCTCCCTATGATTTTATTCTCTTCTAAACAACTATAAGAACCCGAGTACTTAGCGGGCCCGTCGGGATGCGTACTGTTAACAGTGCGAATCCATACTGTTATTCGACTCAATTTTTTATAAAGGGTATATCGGTAATAGTCCCTTGCATGTAGTAGGGTTCTATCGCATTCAAATTAAATTAAGAATAATCTGTATAACAAAAATCAGCCCTTGGGCCCAGTAACGATACACATCTGTGATCCTTTCAGATTGTCATCCTTTAAGCATAACCAAGCCAAATATCTTAACATAAATTCTGTTATTCCAAGACCTGTTGCTTTCTCAATCCAGACATACATATTAGAATCAAGAAAATCATAAATAATTCTTTCATATTCAAACATGGGATTTTCTAATACGTCCTTTAATGGAAGCCCTATAACGTAATTGAAACTAGTGCTAGAGGATTAAAAGACGATGCTAATCTTGAATTGTTTCTTCAGGAACTTGTCCTTTATTTACAAAAGTCGAATAGTTAGAACTCGGACAAATCGTGATCAGTCAAAGAATAAATATTTATTTTGTCTGTTCCATTGGTAACAAGTCACTTTTTAGATGTGTTCATTTTTTAGATATAGATTTCCATTAGACTATCAGTAATTTCTCTGGATGCATATGTTAGATAAAGTAATAATCAATAACAGGAATAGGACCATCGTAGTATTTTGTCTTAAATTAGCATGTTTGCTTACCGAAAGTGATGATATAGAAGGTTTTTCCATATAATTTAATATAATCTCAATGTCTTATAAAGTTGAATGGGGGATAATGTTCAAGAATTTATTTAAAAAAATAGATGGAGTATTTGGTGGCCACGAACAGGGACTAACTCCTGAAGAAAAATTCTTTTCCAATGTGGTGGGGTATCCTGAGATAAAGAAACTCTTATTGAAATCTGTAGTGTCAAAGGAACCTGTAAGCATACTTTTAACTGGTCCGCCGTCCTCTTCCAAGACAGTGTTTCTATTAGAAATGCTAGAAGGTTTAGATGATACATATTTTATAGACGCAGTTGGTGCTTCTGGCCCTGGCATGACCGATCACTTGTTCAATAACAATACAAAATATCTGTTGATTGATGAAATTGACAAGATGAAAAAGAATGATCACGCCACCTTGCTCAATGTTATGGAAACGGGTATTCTTTCTGAAACTAAATTGAGGGGTAAAACAAGACAAAAAAAGATGAAAATATGGGTTTTTGCTACTAGCAATGATGCTGAACGATTATCTGAACCACTAAGATCAAGATTCATGGAACTGTATTTGAACGAATATACATATGAAGAATTTATAGAAATTGTTAGGCGACTTCTTAAGAAAAGATATCATTTGGACGTACATCTGGCAGAAAAAATTGGACATGTAGTATGGAACCGTATGAAGTCTAAAGATGTTAGAGATGCATTAAATATTGCAAAATTGACCAAGTCAGCTACTGACATAGATTGGTTAGTGGATGTACAAATGAAATATGGCAGCAAAAAGAGTTATTTGGATTAACTATTGGTAATAGGTTTTGTTGGAGTATATAGTACATTACTACAAATAAGTTGTTCAATATTCATTTGTATTCTAACTACCTAATTTGTTAATCTTTAAATAATTTCACATAGTATTACGTGGCAGTAAATCAACGTTTTGGTGATAATGGGTAGTCAAATGTTACAAGCAATTCACGCTCATTTCGTACACTGTACAGAAACTTCAATCACCCATTTGAGCTATCAATTACCCATTCAATTACCCATTTTAAGTCAAGGGTAGATCAATGGGTAGTCATTTTGGCAGATGGGTAGATCAATGGGTAGTCATTTTGGCAGATGGGTAGATCAATGGGTAGTTGAAATTGCAGATGGGTAGTACGATGGGTAGTCGAAATTGCAAATGGGTAGTACGATGGGTAGTTGAAATTGCAAATGGGTAGTACGATGGGTAGTTGAAATTGCAGATGGGTAGATCAATGGGTAGTTGAAATTGCAGATGGGTAGTACGATGGGTAGTTGAAATTGCAAATGGGTAGTACGATGGGTAGATCAATTTTCAAAATGGGCAGATCAAAACAAGAAAATGAACTTCAACGATCCAATATTGTCCACCTGCTAAGAATAATTTAGTTTCACAATTTTGCATCAAATGGTTTAGATGTTCACGCTATAGATTCTTCTAAAGTAGCAATAGGGGATATAAACCAAAAAATAAGAGGAAAAAATATTTCTTTGCATTTAAGCCATTTTGAAGCAAGACAAACCTTTACCATTTGATAGTAGCTATTTTGATGCAGTTTACTCACACATGTTATATAATATGCGTTTCACAGATGTGGAACTGAGCTATCTTTTCAAAGAATCCAATAGAGCATTAAAAAACAATTGTTTGCTGTATTTTTCGTTCCGAAGTGATAAAGATGTTTTGTATAATAAAGGTAAGAAAATAGGTAGCAATATTTATGAAATAGATGACTTTCAAATCAGATTTTCTACCAAGGAACAAATAGAGTCATTTTTAACAATCTATTTTGAAATCAAGGACATTGAGGAAAGTTATGAGGAGCCCGTAAGTCTTTATCTTGTTTTCTGCAATAAGAAATAATGAAATAAATCCAGAGGTCTTCGACCGTCGGTACCCAAGACGCTATCGGTTCTAAAATAGGATTTTGGTAATTAAAGAGGACTACAAAGCTTTAGAGTTTTCTCTTACTTGCTTTTGGAATTAGTTTATTCGAGCTGAGTGGATAATTTTTCATATTATTCTAGAACAACAAGCAATTAGTCGACTTATGTTCCATTACCATTAGCAATAAAATTATATTCTCGTTATGAAAATTTTTAATTCTATTGCAGATGTCAACTAAACGGTTTTCTCTTGCCCCTGATATATTCCCACCAAGTGGTGATCAACCGACAGCTATAGATCTACTTGCAAACGGGATAAAACATGGTAAAAAGTTACAAACTTTACTGGGCGTGACAGGTAGTGGGAAGACCTTTACAGTGGCAAATGTAATTTCAAGGACAAACAAAAATACACTTGTGATTTCTCATAACAAGACACTGGCAGCTCAGCTTTATTCAGAGTTTACACAGTTCTTTCCACATAACAACGTTGGCTACTTTGTAAGCTTTTATGATTATTATCAGCCTGAAAGCTATCTTCCCCAAACTGACACTTATATAGAAAAGGATACAGAAGTCAACGAAAAAATTGAAAAGATGCGCCTTGAAGCTACTGCGATGCTGATGTCAGGTGAGCCTACAATAATAGTCTCAACAGTTTCGTGTATCTACTCGCTAGGATCTCCACAAGAATGGGATCAGAGTGCTATTACTCTGTCAAAGGGAATGGAAATTGATAGGAAAACTCTCATTCACAAGCTTATCGAGGCCCGATATGAACGAAACGATATAACTTTATCACCAGGGAAATTTAGAGTCAAAGGCGATATTATTGACATAATACCTGGATATTCTGAAGACATTATAAGGATATCTTTATTTGGTAACCAGGTTGAAGAGATAGGTGTTCATAATAGCGTTACCATGAAGAGAAAACGTGGTGCTGATACTGTCAAGATATTTCCCGCAAAACACTACATAATAGATGAGGATACAAAGACTGATGCATTATCATCCATACGTGGTGAACTGGAAAGGTGGCTTCCAAAACTTCCAGGGGAGCTTGAAAGACAGAGATTAACATCTAGGACCAAATATGACCTTGAAATGATTGAAGAGTTAGGTTACTGCTCTGGAATTGAAAATTACTCGAGACATCTTGACGGAAGACGCCCTGGACAACCACCATTCTGTCTTCTTGATTTTTTTGGAAATGATTTTTTGCTTGTAATAGATGAATCGCATGTAGCGCTGCCACAGATTAGAGGAATGTTTCATGGTGATTATACCAGGAAAAAGAGTCTTGTAGACTATGGATTTAGACTCCCAAGTGCATTTGATAACCGTCCACTAAAATTTGAAGAGTTTGAGAAATATCTAAAATCAACAATGTTTGTCTCTGCTACGCCATCAGATTATGAAAGAAAAAATAGTTCTGCAATTGTAGAACAGTTGGTAAGGCCAACGGGCCTTGTTGATCCAGAGGTCGAGGTAAGGCCAACAAAAGATCAGATAAAAGATATTATAAATGAGATAAATATGCGTGCGTCCAACAACCAAAGGGTACTTGTCACAACCCTTACCAAGAGAATGGCTGAAGACCTTGCAGAATATCTTGCTAAAAAGGACGTAAGGGTGAGATATATGCACTCTGAAATTGAAGGACTAGAAAGGACTGAACTCATACGCCAGTTAAGAATTGGAGAGTTTGATGTACTGGTTGGTATTAATCTATTAAGAGAAGGTCTTGATATACCAGAAGTTGGTCTTGTAGTAATACTTGATGCAGATAAAGAAGGATTTTTGCGTAACACAACAAGTTTAGTGCAAACATTTGGTAGGGCATCGAGAAATATTGATGGAACCGTAATAATGTACGCAGACAACTTTACACAGTCTATGAAAGAAGCGATATCCGAAACTGAGAGAAGAAGGAAAAAGCAGATCGCTTACAATCAAAAATATGGAATTACACCAAGGACTATAGTAAAGGCAGTTGCAGAGAGGGAAGATCAAGCAGGAATCGACGTAGAAATCAAGTCAATGTCAACAAAGGATCTTTCAAAGCTTGCGATTGAAATTGAGACAAGCATGAAAAGACATGCTGAAGACCTGAACTTTGAAAAGGCGATAGAATTAAGAGAACAGCTAACAAAGATAAAAAGAGTGTTAGACACTCAGATTATTGAGGCCTCAACTAGTAGATAGGGCAATAATAGGTGTAGATGGATAAATGAATAACATTAGTAATAATGTGGGTCGTGATAGTATAATCATCAAAGGTGCACGGGAGCACAATTTAAAGAATATCAACCTTGAAATTCCCAAAAACAAACTCATAGCTCTAACGGGTATTTCTGGATCTGGTAAATCAACTTTAGCCTTCGACACAATATACGCAGAAGGACAAAGAAGATATGTTGAATCTCTTTCTGCCTATGCAAGACAATTTTTGGAGATGATGGATAAACCTGATGTTGACTCCATTGAAGGTCTATCTCCTGCGATATCAATACAACAAAAGACCACTAGTAAAAATCCACGCTCGACAGTAGGTACGGTGACAGAAATATATGATTATCTGAGATTACTTTATGCCAGGATAGGAGTACCTCACTGTCCTCAATGTGGAAGAAAGATTACGACGCAATCTGCTGATTTTATAACAGATACAATATTAAAGACATCAAAAGGAAAAAATGTTCTTTTACTAGCTCCAATTATAGAATCAAAAAAAGGAACGTATGAAAAATTATTTCAGGAGTTAAAACAAAACGGATACGGTAGGATAAGACTTGATGGTCAAATAATCAATTTGAATAAGGATGATAATGAAAATGACAATGGTAACGATAACAAGAAAGATACTAAATATCCTAGGCTTAACAAACACAAGAAACACACAATAGAAGTCATTGTAGATAGGATAAGGCCCTCAGTTGAGGATAGGTCGAGGTTGTTTGATTCAGTCCAGACTGCCTTAAAAACAGCAAAAGGCATAATCAAAATTATAGTTGATGATAACAGTGAAACAGTTTACTCACAAAGAAAGGCATGCACAAAATGTGGAATAAGTGTTCAGGATCTAGAACCTCGTTCATTTTCATTTAATTCACCGTTTGGTGCATGTAAACAGTGTAATGGATTGGGTATCAAAGTTGAGTTTGACCCGGAATTAATTATTCCAGATAGAACAAAGAGTATTTTAGACGGTGCAATAAAACCGTGGGCAGGCCACTTTGCAACATTTAGATCTTCAATGTTGCGCGATGTTGGAAAAAGATTTGGTTTTAATCTCTATCAGTCCATATCAGCCATGACAAATAAGCAAATTAACGTTATTCTATATGGTACTGATGAAAATATCCATTATAGATATGAGTCTAAAACATCTGATTCTACTTGGGAATATCGTAGTTCTTTTGAAGGAGTCATTCCCAATTTAGATAGGACATACGCCCAGACAGATTCTGATTCGAAACGACGTGACATGGAGCAGTTTATCAGAGAGCTGCCTTGTGAGCTTTGCAAAGGAATGAGACTTGGTCCTGATTCTTTGGCGGTCAAGATTGCTGGCAAGTCTATTATGAACATATGTGATTTGTCAATTGACAGTTGTTATAATTTTTTCATGACACTTTCTCTTTCAGAGACTGACAGTTTTATTGCAAAGAATATTCTAAAGGAGATAATATCAAGACTTGAGTTTCTTAAGAATGTCGGACTCAATTATCTTACCTTAAACAGGATGACCTCAACACTATCTGGTGGCGAATCGCAGAGAATACGTCTTGCTACACAGATTGGTTCTAACCTTACAGGCGTCTTATATGTACTTGACGAACCTACAATTGGTCTGCATCAAAGGGATAATAACAGATTAATTGAAACACTGAGAAAATTAAGAGATCTTGGAAACACGCTGATAATAGTTGAACATGATGAGGAAGTTATTAGGAGCTCAGATTGGGTTATCGATATTGGAGAAGGGGCAGGAATCCATGGTGGAAGGGTCGTAGCAAATGGAATGCTGAAAGAAATTATGCAAAATGAGGATTCTATAACAGGAAGATTTCTTAGAGGAGATGATACGGTTCATCACAAAGATAGAGTAAGAAATCCCAATAGTTGGCTGACACTTCACAAAGCCATGGAGAACAATCTAAAAAAGATAACAGTAGATTTTCCTCTAGGGTGTATGACGACAGTAACTGGTGTATCGGGATCTGGAAAATCAACTCTTGTAAATGAGATACTCTTCAAAGCAATGTCAAATCACTTTTACTCATCTAAGGAAAAGCCTGGCTCTCATGAAAAGATTACAGGTCTTCAAAACCTGGACAAAGTAATAGGAATCGACCAATCTCCTATTGGAAGGACACCTAGGTCTAACACAGCAACATACGTGAATGCTTTTGGTCCCATACGAGAGATCTTTGCAAAAACCATGAAAGCCCGAGAAATGGGATACAAGCCTGGTCGATTTTCATTCAATGTTCCTGGTGGGCGATGCGATTCATGTGAGGGAGCTGGGGTTAAGAGAATTGAAATGCAGTTTCTAGCTGACGTGTATGTGACTTGCGATGAATGTAAAGGAAAAAGGTACAATTTAGAAACCCTGGAGATAACATACAAAGGCAAGACAATTTCAGATGTCCTCAATATGACTGTTGAAGAGGCGCTTGAATTCTTCTCAAACATCTCCTCAATAGAAAGAAAACTCTTGACGCTTCATGACGTTGGATTAGGGTACATTAGACTGGGACAGCCGGCAACAACACTTTCAGGAGGAGAGGCACAGAGAATAAAGTTATCATCTGAACTTGCAAGAAGGGATACTGGGAGAACACTCTATATTCTTGACGAACCGACCACGGGATTACACTTTGCGGACGTGAAAAAGCTTCTTCATGTCTTAGATAGACTTGTGAATGTTGGGAACACCGTCATTCTAATTGAACATAATCTTGATGTAATTGCATCCTCTGACTGGATAGTTGACCTTGGTCCTGAAGGGGGAGAAAATGGCGGAAACATTGTTGTTACTGGCACACCGGAACAAGTATCAAACCATATTTCAAGTTATACCGGAAAATATCTCAAATCAAAGTTAATGGTAAGTCAGACAATAAGAAAAAGTAAAACTGGTGTACGAACTTAACATCTTCCATACCTTATAAGACTTTAAATCAATCTGAAAATACAAAGAAGGTACGCGAAAAAGCGCTCCTGCTTCCTTTTGATCCAGGAGTATACATAATGAAAAGTAAAGAAGGTAGAATAATCTACATAGGTAAGGCAAAGAATCTTCGCAAGCGTGTCTTATCCTACTTTACATATGGCCATTCTCAAGAGTTATCAAATTGGAAAACTATGAAGCTCATAGCAAAAATCCAAGATATTGATTTTCTTGTCACGGATAATGAGATTGAAGCTTTTTTGCTAGAATCAAATCTAATTAAACAATATAGACCACTTTTTAACATTGATCTCAAAGATCAGCAACGATACACTTATCTTAAAATTTCAGATGAATTATTTCCCAGATTACTCGTAGCAAGAAGAAACAGAGATGGTAAATTTATGGGCCCAAAAGGCAGAGTATTTGGACCTTTCGTGCATGGAAGCTCAAAATTGCTTGCCATAGGTTTATTGAGAAAAATTTTTAAAATTAGAATTTGTAATAGACTCCCAAAAAAACCTTGTCTTGAATATTTCATAAATAATTGCGATGCTCCATGTATAAATAACGTTACTCGGAATGAATATATGGAAAATGTGGAATCGCTTGTGAATATACTACAAGGAAGAAAAAGTATTGATGACTTTATAGAAAAAATCAAAGAGGATATGAATATTGCTTCGTTAGGACTTGATTATGAAAAAGCAAAAGAAATTAGAGATACTGTAAATCGACTTGAGAACTTGAGAACAAAACAAAAGATTGAACAATCAATCAGTTCCAGATCTGAAGAGGAGTACGTTGGGGTCCAGTATGACCGCCTACAATCGAAAGCGCATATTTTGATTCTCAGGAGGTACCGTGGAGTTATTAGGGACAGGAAGAAATATGAATTTGAGCTAGTTGGTGATAACTCTTTTTCTACTTTTCTGTCACAGTATTGTAATTCCAAGTCATCAGTACCACGATTTATCTATGTTAACGAAGAACCAGATTCAAAGCAAGTACTTGAAAAGTCCTTAGAAAGGATTGCCTCACATAGAGTGAACATAATAAAAATATCTAACAGAACCGATGTTGAAAGAAAACAATTGATGAACCTAATTGTTAGAAATTTATCAACGTATATATCAAAAGGTTATGAACCTGCCTTATTTGAGCTAAAAAGAATACTGAATCTTAAGTCACTACCCAATATTATTGATTGTTTTGACATTTCAAATCTTGGTTTATCAATATCTGTTGGTTCCTGTGTTAGGTTTGTTAATGGGATTCCTGAAAAATCATATTACAGAAAATTTAAAATAAAAACCATAAGAGATCAAAATGATTTCGCAATGATAGCCGAGATTGTAGGTCGCAGATACTCAAAAGAAGATATATTGAATTTACCCGATTTGGTATTAATTGACGGTGGAAAAGGTCAGCTTCACGCTGCACTTAATGCCCTATCAAAATTAAGCATAAAGATCCCCTGCATATCAATTGCAAAAGAAAGAGAAGAAATATTTGTACAATTTTCTAATTCGCCAATAGTTATCCCAAAGAGTAACGAATCACTTAAAATATTACAATACCTGAGAGACGAAGCTCATAGGTTTGGACTTATTTACAATGTAAAGTTGCGCGATCTGAAATAAATTACATATACGTGGGTGAACAAAAAGATGAATGGATTGTAAAATTTTAAGTTACTGTGCTAAAATTTGAATTATTTTATCAAATGCAAACACTGTTCGATGTTTATGTTTACCAACCTTGCCCTACTTACCCTCTAACAGCTCCGAGAGTCAAACCTCTAATCATCCTCTTTTGGGAAATTAACATCAAAACGACAACAGGAATGAGTGCAATGGTTATTCCTGCAGTCAGGTAACCCCAGTCTATTCTGTAAAGTGAAATGAACTGGTATAAGGCAACTTGAAAAACCATGACATCAGGTTTGTTAGACAGAACAATAGGTAACACAAATTCATTCCATGAAAATCTGAACGATAAGATGCCTGCTATCAGAAATCCTGGCATGGACATGGGCACAATGATGTGCCAGAGAGCCCTTAATTTTGAGCAACCATCTATTAGTGCTGCTTCTTCGAGCTCCTTGGGAATTGTTTCGAAATAATTCTTTAGTAGAAAAATATTGAGTGGTATAATAAGGATTTGAAATGTCAATACGAGTGCAAGAAGTGAATTTAAAAGTCCAACATTAGCTAGCATTATGTATAGTGGTATAATGTTTATGACTACCGGGATCATGAATAATCCCAATATTGTGCTCATCAGCAAGTTTTTTCCCTTAAATTCAAACCTTGCGAATGCATAGCCTCCAAGTGCGCTTACAGCTACGCTTAACCCAGTACCTCCAATACTTACTAACAGACTGTTGAAAAGGCTTGTCACTAGTTTTGGATCGGTAAGGACAAAGAGATAATTATCCAACGTAGGTGCATCTGGCAAGAGTTTTGGAGGGAAGCTAATTGCTTCTTGATTTGGTTTGAAAGATGTTGAGAGTACCCATATGAGAGGAGCTAAAGTAATAAAGAGATAAACTGCAATAACGGAGTATATTAGAGTCTTTTCAATTGGGATCATTTTATCACCCTGTTTATTAGTGATTGAAAGTGGAGTTCAAGCCATCGTCGCCAATTTGGATTCAGATTTAGTATTCTAGGTTTCTTACATTTGTCTAATTTCAACTGTTCTCTCTTGTCTCCTGAAAAGTCGGATATACGAATATGCTAGAACCAAGTTCATGCCGATCAAAAGGAATCCTGCAGCAGCGCCCTTTGACAATAGTCCAAACTCAAAAGCTTGTCTGTACATATATAGGGATGAGGTAGTGCTTGCGAATAGAGGTCCCCCGTTTGTCATGACTAGAATTAGATCAAAGAAATTTACTGACCACATAGTTATAAGTATAAGATTTATGATGATGAACGGTTTTAGTAAGGGCAGTGTTATGTAGAAAAAACTTTTAATTTTTGTCGCTCCATCTATGCGTGCTGCTTCATAAACTACTGGGTTTATCGAAAAGAGTCCTGCTGTTAAAAATATCACGGTAAATGGGGCCCCATGCCACATGTTTGCAATAACCAATGTCCATACTACCACCCCTGGATCTGACAACCAAGCAACAGGGTTTAATCCCATCTGTTCAAGACCGTAATTTAAAACTCCAAAACTATCACTAAAAATGAACTTAAATGAAAAGCCAGTTATGACTGCAGAAACTGTCCATGGTATTATGAACAAGGCACGAAACGCATTGGACCCCCATATTTGTTGATTCAATACTACTGCAAGGACCATTCCAACAAAAAACTGAAGTGCCACTGACCCTCCGACAAATAATAGGCTTACCTGAAGCGACATATGAAAATCAGGATCACGTAAAAGGTTTGAGAAATTCTTGAATCCTACATACTTCCATTCCCCCAGAATTGTAGTTAGAGATACATTGTGCATTGATATGTATATGTTCCACATAAGTGGAAACAGAAGAAACCCAATTAGTATCGAAAGAGCTGGTACTAGAAGTAAATATGGCTGTAAGCTCCCAGCTCTTGCCTCCAGCGTGAGTTTCATTTGGTTAATACGGTAAAATAAAAAGATCTTGTACTTGAAGGTGGCAGCTAAGACCAACCAAGTACTTCTGCAGATTTTTTGGCAGCATCGTCTAATGCTTGTTTTGGTTCCTTCACACCAAGATAAACTTCATCAATCGCCTGTCTGATGTTATCGGCTATCTGTGGGTATTCTGCAATGCTCGGTCTACTATGCCCTATAGATAGCATTGATATGAGCTCTTTATAATATGGTATTGTAGCATTAAGCTGAGTCGAATACGTTCCTTCGGCTATCGGTTTTTGAGTTGGAAGATATGCATAATTCGCTAACATTGGTGCAAGCACATCTGGCTGTATCATTATTGTAAGCAATTCCCAAGAAAGAGCTTTATTTGTAGAAGTTACAGGAATCCCGAGCATCCATCCACCCATCATTGTGGCACTAGTGTCACCTTCTTTTGGAACTGGAAACATGGGAATCATACCAACACTCTTATCAAAATTCTTCGATTCGTTGCGGGGAAAATGTCCTAGTAACCAAGAGCCTTCCAACATCACTGCAAATTTCTTGTCTGCAAACTCCTTACCCCAGAAGTGATTTATCTGAGGTTTTATACCCGCCTTTACTTGATCACTCAAAAACTGGAGAGCTTGTACGCCTTCTGTACTGTTGTAAGCAGGAAACCAGTATGTTCCCTTCTGTGGATGTCCGCTTTTTTGCTTGACTATTTCACCACCAAGCATCCATAGATAGGGGTACCACATATCTGGAGAGTGGCTAGCGCCGACAAGGTGCATTGCTTGAATTCCCTTATCTTTAGTCGAGTTTTCTAACTTCTTAGCTGCTTCTATATAGCCATTCCATGTTCTCAGAGAGTCAGGGCTCACACCACTTTGATTTAATAGGTCCTTCCAATACCACATAGCCCTTACATCAGTCCATGCCCAAATTCCATATACTTTACCATTATAGATACCCCCATCCCAATTAGTTTTGAACCATTCAGAAGATCTGTTCCATGACTGTGTCAAATTTGAAAGATCTGAAAGAAACTTTCCTTCAGCAAATTCGCCAAGCCATATCTGATCAATTGAAATAAGATCAATTGGGGTTCTTCCTGCCATTGCAGTCAGAATCTGTTTTCTTGTATCTGCGTATGGTAACACCCGATAGTCAATATCTATCTTCATATCTGGATGTCTTTCTCGTAGTTTTGTTAACGCATCAGCAAACAAACTATCCCACCTTTCCTTTGGCTCTGCCACTATAGCTGTTAGTGTGACCTGTTTAGGTTGTTGTGCGTGCACCATTGTAAATGGAGTCAAGCTCGTCGCAACCAAAATGAGAGACAGTAAGCCTATTACTAAAATGAGTTTAAAATCCTTAAAGATGTATTCGTGAAGCGTATTTGTGGAAGATTCCTTCTTTGTAACAGGAGGATAGTCTCCGAGAGAATTAGAATTGCTCATTGTTCATAATTAGAACGTAATGCTTTTAAGCATTGGCCAATTTGTGTGGCCGACATGTTATTGAATCCTATATCTTACCACACTGTTAATATAATACTTCTAAAAGCTTGAAGAATCATTACAATGAATACATTCAGTCACCACAATGATCGATTGTTATTCAGTGATTCAAATTTCATCTCAGCATTTTGCAAACAATCCAGTATCAGTTATGAGCCATAGTATGAGAAATTAAAATTAATATGACATGCAAATCAAAACAACTCAAGTAGAGGCGGATTATTTTGACAACACTCAGCATAAGAAATCTAACCAAGAGATATGGGAATTTAACTGCATTAGAAAATTTTTCCCTGGATATACACTCAGGTGAGTTTATGGTACTCCTTGGCCCTTCTGGGTGTGGAAAGACTACGGTATTAAGATGTATCGCTGGTCTGACCGTTATTACTAATGGAGAGATCTATATTGGAAATGATTTAGTGAATAAACTTCCGCCAAAAGATCGTGATGTAGCCATGGTATTTCAAAATTATTCTCTTTATCCTCATATGAACGTCTATGATAATATTGCTTTTCCATTAAAGATGAGAAAGACCGAAAGAAATCAGATAAATGAAAGAGTCCAAAACATTGCAAATCTTCTTAACATAAGTAATCTACTCAAAAGGAAACCTAAGGAAATCAGCGGAGGTCAAATGCAGAGGGTGGCACTAGGTAGGGCCCTAGTGCGTGAGCCAAAAATCTTTTTGATGGATGAACCTCTAAGCAACCTTGATGCTAAATTACGTTCAGATATGAGGGTTGAGATAAAAAAATTGCAGAAAAAAGTAGGGATCACTACGCTCTACATCACACATGACCAGATTGAAGCAATGAGCATGGCCGACAATATTGGGATTATGGATGCCGGAAAACTGCTTCAGCTTGATGCTCCACAAAAAGTATACAATGAGCCTACCAATCTATTTGTAGCGGGTTTTATAGGCATTCCTCCTATGAATTTCTTGCAATTTGAGATAGTTAGAGAGAAATCTATGTTTCTTAAACTAGTAACTGGCAGTACTCACGAACATAATAATAAATTCATGATAAAAGTCCCGGACGGACTCTCAGCAACTATATCCAATATTAGGGACGACGCCCTCATCCTGGGTATAAGACCAAAAGATATTATAGTGTTGAGAAAGGATGAAGAATTCGATGGTTTCAAGGTTAAGGGAGAGGTAACTTTTATCGAACTGCTTGGTGATGACTCAATAGCAGAAGTAAAACTAGGTCAAAACTCCCTAAAAATATCTAATGTACCCTCCAAAATAGACAATCTAATTATTGGAAAAGAAACCGTACTGGGCATAAAATATGACAAAATATACTTGTTTACGAATTCCGGAGAGAGGATCAATTCTTCAATAATACCCTCATCAGTTTGATGTGGACTCCTAATAGACAAATCTTTCTAAAAACGGAATATCTGTCAAGGGTAGAATATCATTAACAGAAACATGAGACCGCCAGTGTTTAGTATTATCTTGCAACAGCTAATCTTTCCTTGCATAGCAACTTTTGCATTAATGAATCTTTTTTGTTACCATAAAAAGAAATTCTTAATAATGACAAATTGATGCTTAGAATGATCTGTTAAGATTATGAAAGTGTATAAAATCTCTGCAGTAACATTATTAATCAAAGATATGGAAAGATCTTGTAATTTTTATTCTAAAATACCAGGTTTTAAGCTGGTCTACGGAGGATCTCCTCCTGATCCCTTTACTTCATACGAAATTGGCGATAATACATCTGTCTATTTAAACCTGGAATTGTTTAAGACATCCACAAATAGCCCAGAGCGTGAAACAAAAGATTTTGGAAAAATAATTCTTCATACAGAGGATGTTGACAAATTATATTCTTATTTTAAGAACAATCAAGTCATTTCACAACTAATATTTTTTGAAAATGAACCATCAAATGCTTCATGGGGCGAGAGGTATTTCCACGTGCGTGACCCAGATGGATACCTGCTCTCATTCGCAAAGTCAATAAAGAATAAAAATACTTTCTGACATGATATGACGTACGTTACTGATTTATTATTACATTAATTGATCTAGTATCGATACTAATGGTAACTCTATTTTTATACAACTTACCACCAAAATAAATAAATGTATAAATCAAAATGTATTAAATTACATACTAGTTCATATGACTTTTCCTATATGGTCCCCGTGTTCTTTTTCGTGCCTTCTCTTCTTCCAACTTTCTTTTTAATAAGTCAGCTTCCTTATCAAGCTGATTCATACTAGATATTCCATTTTGATTTTTCTTGGCGCTGCCTTCATCATTTTGGGTTTGACGTCTCCTGAGCTTATTTTGGCTTGTCACATTAATGTAACGGAGAGATATATTAATAATGTTTCCAAGATATAGCAATAAATTTATAATAATTTTTAGTATGATTAGGTGGTAAGTAACAAAGCACGTCCAACTAGGGATATAAAAAATATGGAAGACTTACAATAGTAGCATGGAATAAAATATAGTCATTGCTACAGCGTTTACTCCACCAACAGCAACATACTTTAGTTTTTTTGAACCGTTAAAACATATTTCTTTGGTTTTTTTGAATTTTTCTACCACATATCTAATTTAGAGTACAAATTAAAAAGTGTTTTTCCAAATTCAATCCACATCGGCAATTTAAATTATGATCTGAATAAGTCACCTACCGTACTTCTATAGGAATTATAATGATATTGAAAATGAGTGATCGTGTAAAAATAAAGTAACGCTGCACTAAAAGTATTACCTTCAGCTTTTTACTGTTATATCAAATCCAAATTTTTGATAGGCCAGCAATTGGTTGAACTTGTCCAGCATCGCTTCACATTGTAACTGCTGCTCTTGCAACCACTTCGGAAAGTGCTGGATGGACATGAACAGTCTTTGAGATGTTGTCAATGGTGCCATCACCACTCTTCATTGCCACTAGTACTTCATGAATAAGTACCGAAGCGTGAGTTCCAATAATATGACAGCCAAGAATTTTTCTGGTTTCTTTGCTTACTAAAAATTTTACAAATCCCTCTTTATCTTCTAGTGCTCTGCCCATTGCAGTATCAATGTAGCGATAAATTGATTTGACATAGTCTTTATTGCTTTTCTGTTTCAATTCTTGCTCTGTATAGCCAACTCCTGCCACTTGTGGGGAGCTAAAAATAGCATGTGGCATTGCGCTGTAATCTACTGGAATTTTTTTCTTGTAATTTAGTATGTTGTAATAAGCATATTGAGCCTCCAAATTAGCGCTGTGCCTGAACTGATAGCGACCAATTATGTCACCTAGCGCAAAGATCCCCTCTACATTGGTTTCAAGAGTTTTATTTACCTTAATGAATCCATCTCCGTCCACATCTACTCCTGTCTTTGATAAATCAATGTTATCAGAATTTGGTACACGCCCTGTTGCTACTAAAAGTTGATCAGATTCAATTTCCAAATACCTACCTGAATTTCTTGTCTTTGCAGAAATCACAAATTTGCCATTCTTCTTTGTTACTAATGCTGAGATACATTCCAAATACACATTGTATTTTTTAGAGTAAATTTCTGTAAATTTTTTTGAGATTTCTTCATCTTCATCAGGTATCAGAGTTTCTCTGTGGTGAATAATGTTGACCTTTGTTCCAAGAGACCCGAAAAAGTGACTTAGCTCAGCGGCTATATATCCTCCGCCTATAATCGTTAAGACTCCAGGTTGTCTATCAATACGGAGTGCTTCATCGCTTGTAACATAATTGAGGGTCGCCAATCCCTTGATTTTGGGTATTGCAGGCCTAGTTCCAGCAGCAATTAGGATCATGTTGGCGGTTATTTTCTCCCTTCCTACCAAGAGGGTTTTTTCTGCAACAAACTTGCACTCTAACGGAAACAATTTCGGATTAGCTAAATTCTTAAAGGCATTACTGATATCATTTGAATCTGAATCGATTATTCCATTAACCCTATCCACTATTTTTTGAAAATCAATAGAAAATTTCTCCACTCGTATGCCGAATAGATCGCCCATCTTTATTATCTCAGCAACATCTGCGCTGTGTATTAGAAGTTTGGAAGGAATACAACCCCTGTTTAAACATGTGCCTCCCAATCTGCTCTTTTCAACTATTGCCACCTTCAAGCCACTTTGTGCCGCTGCATTGGCAACTTCCAGACCAGCGCCACTCCCGATAACTATAAGATCATATTTTTTTATATTTTTTGATTCTAATGAATTAGATTTCAACTAAATCTTACAACGACGGGTTTGTATATATCATTTGAATTTTGTATTTATTACTTGTTTGCTCTTTCAGTTTTTATGAAGAGATATTCAGAACTAAGGATTTTAAAATAAAAAATATAATTATTATGGCTCATACTTTATCGGGATTTAGCTAAATAGATTTTGATTTCTTTAGCTGAATAGGGAAGATTTCATTTATCCTACAAATTCGATGTTCCTTATAATATAGTGAGTAATTTTTAAAAATATATTTTCCTGAAACATACCCAATTTCTGTGATTTTTTTAAATATCTCCAGTCGATGGTAAAGTATTATTTTACCTATACTTTTTTTACATTCTCGTATTTCTTGTAATACTTCAAGAGGTATTTTTCTACAATAGATTTTTGAATTCGCAAAAGCCAAAATATTATTTGTTGAAGAAATTATACATGATTTACGTCTAATTATGTTTTTTTCTTCAACCTGGGATATGACTTTTATTCGCGTTTCTGTATTATTTATTACTTCTAAAAGTTGTTGCGTATTTCCTAAATCAATCAAGAGTATCCTCTGGGCGAGATCAAATTTCTTATTTGATATTACTTCAAGCTTGGAAATATCATTAATTGTCACATGATAATGATTTTTGACATTAAACATATGATGCATTGTAATTGATAGTGAAATTGAAAATTAAAAAGTGATCTGGAAGAGCCGGAAAATCAAGAATGTAACTGAGAATAATATGGTTGTCAAGCTAATAATCTTTAATCTGAATTCCAGATTTTTAGAGCTAACCAAATCTTGCGCTCGTTTGACCTCTTTATATTTTCTTGAAAGGTGTATCTCAAAATATGAGATTGCAAAGGCTACTAGAGACACTAACAATGGAATAGGGGACAAAGAATTAGTTTGCATGACATATCCTGCCAATAGTGGTATGCTGCCCCAAGATATTGCAAACCACACATTATTATGAAAAAATCCATTCCAAAATTCATAGTTATATGCAAATAAGAAAAAACCTTCCAAAATTGCTATAGGCAGTAATAATGGAACAAAAAAGACTATGTAATATGCACCAATTGCGTAGGCTATAGCTAATCCACAAATAAGCATTATTAGTAATTCCCGATTCGAAAAATAATTTCCCCATGGCCTATTTTTTGAGCCCATATTATCTGCGGCATGCGCAGAAATACCTAAAGCACAAAAGTAGATTATGATAATTGCAACAATCCTATCCCATGCTATTGTTGGCGCGAGCAATGATCCTATTATTGAAAATGAAATACACATTCCGGTATAAGGGAGAAACATCATGCCAACAAAAATTCTAAATTTTATTGGACCAAACTGTGGAACAAACCATTCATTAAGCCTAGTTACTTGTTCTTTCATTACTTTATCGCCCATACAATAGCAGCAGTACCACAAGTGTAGTACTTTTTTGATATAGATCTAAATCCAATCCCATCAAGTTCTCTAACGAGATTGTTTACCCAAGGATTTAGTTGTATTAATTTGTCTAGATTGGAAAACACATCTGTCCAGGAGGTTATTACTTTTCCCAGTTGGTTTAAGATTTGAAAATAAGTATGCCACAATATTTTCATCAATCTACTATCAGGATATGTAAAGTCATGGATTATTACGATTCCACCTTTTTTTAAAACGCGCCAATGTTCCCTTACCATGGCCGATAACTCAGTGTATTTAGCCAGATAGGATGAAATTATAACGTCAAAACTATCGTCTTTGTATGGAAGAAATTCTGCCAAGGAATTGGTCAGAAGCAGATAACTTTGTCTATTTTTTGCCAGTTTTAGATATTCAAATGTAAGGTCAGTTCCAATAATCCTAGACTGGGTAGATTCATATCGAATGAATGAAGAAAGTATACCAGTACCACACGCTAAATCAAGAACTAATTTATTTTTTCCGTCTATAAATCGTACCATCTCCTTCTTCCATAATGAATCTTTATAGAATGTTGTAAATTTGACAATCTTGTCATAGCTTGATGCGTTCTTGGAAGAAAAAAAATTTCTTGCAATCAAGCGACCATTCGTACCCAATCTTTCATAATTATTTGCAAATGCATGAATATTAAATGTACGTCTTCTCAAATATACAAGAAAATTAACGATTTATTTAGTTTTGATTTTTTTCTCCAAAATGAATTAGTATTCTTGAATAAGGTTTCTAAGAGCTGTGAATAATAGTTTTTTTATTGAAAATAACGATTATCTTAAAGTACAATTCTTGTTTCCAGTTCCTTTACATCTTGGACCGTAACGCTATCGGGCATTAATGAAATGTTATAAATGTTTAATGGTATCCCTATTAGTAATAATTGCTTCTGCGCATTTGTAGCAGATGTAGTCTTAATTTTTGTATCTGTCCTCTAAACAGTTTGCTCATGCAATTATGAATATTAATAACACAATTGGCTCTGCTTATTCAGTTTTGGATAGAGAAAATAATAATATATTATATAACCCTTTATACAAATATTATTGATTCTTTTGACTCAAAATAATTTTCCCATGAAAGATTGGCATATTAAACATATGGAAAACACAGTCATTAAGCATGTTAAGGGACTATCCCCAGACGCGACGAGATATCAAAAAAAGATGCATTATAAATACGGAGGTATAGTAAAGATATTACGATATATTGAATACGATAAAAAACACGGAGTAAAGAACGATGATATTATTGCAATTTTAGAAAAACTTCGTTCAGACACTTCATATGAAGAGATTCGTGGTAATGAGGGATTCTTGGATAGGTTAAAGGAAATTGAATCGTCATTTGTGAATAGCCCTGCAACGAAGATTGTCACTAAATAGTTAATTCAGTATGAATGATTTTCGACTTTGTGTTCATGCAAAGCTTTCCATGTCGTAAATGAAGAGCTGCATTTTTCGCAACTATACTTAATTTTTCTGCCATACACAAACTTGTTTATGTCAATTGATTCATGATTATCTTTATAGTCCTGTGACAAATTAAACCGCATAATTCTTCTGGATACTCTAACCAATGGTGACCGTTAATTGTTCATAATAGCAAACTAATTTAAACTAATAACACGCCAGAAATCACTTCGAATTTATTCAAAAAGTCACATCTGTATAGTTAACACATAACAGATGAGTCGTTACGCTGATCAGAATCCCTTAATCCCCTGTGAAACAAGCACGGAATAACATCCAAGTCCGCATTGTTCGCATATTGGTTTTAGTCCTTTTCCGTCAGCACTTCCAATACAACATGGTTGCTTGATTCTGCCTTTATGATCCAAAGCAAGAATTGCCCAAGTAGGACACTGGATTGGTATTGTTCCATTGCCGCCCCAGTTTCCTCTCATTAATGCAATTTGTTTCTCAGTGTTTACGATATAATTTGGATATTTTTTCTTTAGGTAGATTATACGATCTACTACTTCGTTCCTTGTTTCGCCAAATGGTAACCACAACGGATCTTCTTTTATAAATGGAGTATGGAACTGAAAGCCAATTTTATTGATTTTATCCTTCCATTCTTCGGCTAAATCCGTGACTGTATGATAATTCAATGAATTAATAGTCATTGTTATCCAGATATCTTTCCAAGCTGGCTTTCCTTTTCGTGGGGGTCCGGAAATATATTCCAAAATGGCATTACGCGTCTTATGATATGAACCCTCCCCTCTTATACTATCATGCACCTTTTCGGTTCCGTCTAATGATACCCAGTAAAAATATAGATCTTCAAACCTTTTAAGAGGAAAAGTTCCGTTTGTCACCACACAAACCCTGCCGGGCATTTCTTGGCAGAAAACATCAATCACTTCAGGACGCATGGTTGGCTCGCCACCCACTAGCGTAACACCAAAAAGACGTTGTTTTTTGAAGGTATTCCTTATTATCGATCTCCAATCTTGGGCGCTTAGTTCATTCTTTTCATCTTCCCGATTAAGCCACCAATAACAATGAGAACAATGTAGGTTGCATACATTGATTATGTCTGCCGACCCATACAATGTCCTTTTCTTATGAAATAATTTGATATCAATAATGTTGCGAAAAAATGTTAAATAAAAAGGAAATTCACGTATTAGATCGGTTATTCCGCGTCCGTAAACGAGATCTACCATATTTACACATAATATTTATGATAATTAAAGGTATTGTAGTCAAGATCATTCATAAAAAAGACCTATGTTTGAAGGATTCATCTTTGAGTAACGCCCTGATATCATTTTTTGCAAAAAATGAGTCGATTATAGAAAGATCAAAAATGATAAATACGGTAAAATCAAGAATTATATTAAGATAATCTATAAAGAACCAAGATTTGTTAAATGTGGGTGTTATTATAAAACTAGAACCTGATTTTTCAGAAGGTAATGTCAGTTATAATTCAGATGGCACACTAAATAGAGCAGAGACAAAAAATATTTTGGGTCCACACAGCGCAATAGCATGCAATGCTGCATTTTACTGCAAGGTGAAATACGGCGCACATATTTCAATCGGTACAATGGGTCCACCCATTGCAGAATCCGCCCTCAAGCAGGCCCAAGTGTTGACTGATGCTGAAGAACTCAATTTATACAGCGATAGATTGTTTGCAGGCGCAGATACCCTTGCGACCGCAGAAGTACTCAAGAACGGAGTAGAAAATATGTTTGGAGGTAATAAGATTGATATTGTCTTTTCTGGACATCGAGCTTCCGATGGCGAGACAGGACAGACAGGGCCGCAGACCGCATGGAAGTTGGGATATACTTTCTTTGGCAATGTCATTGATTTTGATATTGATTTAGACAGAAAAGTGGCAATTGCAAAAAGATTGATTTCACTTCAAGGAATGGACAATATTATTGAAGAAACAGAGTCTCCACTGCCTGTCTTTATAACTATTGATCCTTCCTATAGGCCAATTTTCAATACTATATCGCAAAGATTAGCAGCAAATAAGCTTAGCAAGGAAGGGAAAAAACATTCAGAAGAATATGGTCAAATTCTAAGAATATTCGATAGTAAAAAATTAAATCTAGACGCAAAACGTGTAGGACTGCCGGGTTCTCCGACTATAGTATATAGAGTAGAAAGAATTCCCAGGGCAAAAACAAACCGTAAAACTGAGTTCATAGATCCATCTAATCCAAATAATTTAACACCAGTAACAACAAAAATAATTCAAGTCCTAAGTGGCAAGTGAAAAATGTCAAAATTGATAGGTCAAGAAAGTAGATCAAACACCACTGAAAAATATAGACATATTTATGTAATAATCGAGCATTTTGAAGGACAGGTAGTACCTGTAAGTTTGGAGATGCTAGGCGAAGCGAGACGGTTGATGGATGATTTTAATCAAAAATACAATTCATCAGAAAAGGTTGTAGCAGTATTACTTGGTAGTAATGTTAGAAAATTATGTGATGAATTAGTAACATATGGAGCAGATTCAGTAATCTATGCTAATCATGAGGAACTAAGATATCCTCGAAATGATATCGATACTAGAGTAATAGTTCAGATTGCAAAAGATGCGGAAATCTTGAAGGAAATATCACCTGAATACGAAAACACATATGTAAAACCAAGATACATGTTCTTTGCGGCGGACAATATTGGGAGACACTTGTCTTCTACGGTACTGGCAGAGCTTGAATCAGGTTTGGCATCGGATATAAATAAGCTAGTCATAAGTGATCTCGATATTAGACATGAGCACAAAACAAAAGGTCAGTCTGTGAAATACGAAAAAATTCTAGAAATGTATCGTCCAGATTTTTCTGGTTTCTTATGGACAACAATACTATGTCTAGATAACAAAAACCCAGAAAATCTTAGGGAATATCATCCACAGGGATGCAGCATAATACCAGGCGCATTTAAGCCGATAGAAAGGGATAATCTAAGGAAAGGGACAATTGTAGAATATTCCCCTAAAATAGACCAAGATCTAAAAATTAAGATATTGAGTAGAAGGGTGATTGAGAGAACAATCGATTACGAAACTTGCAAGATAGTAGTGAGCTTTGGACGTGGAATTAAAGATAATCCGGAACAAAATATCAAACTAGTTGAAGAATTTGCGGAACTACTTGATGCAGAAATAGGAATAACATTGCCATTATCGAAAAAACCATATGAATTAAGTCAGAATCTGGATTCGAAATATATGATTCCAAATAGGGTCATTGGCACTAGTGGGAGTAAGGTTACACCAACTCTTTATGTTGCTGTGGGATTAAGTGGAGCCATACAACATGTTGCTGGAATGAAAGATTCTGAGATGGTAATCTCCATAAATACTGATGAAAATTCTCCCATTGTAGACGAATCGGACATTTTTATAAAAGGAAGAATGGAGCAGGTTATTCCGATACTCATTGACCAGATAAAAAAGCAAATGTCATCTATATCTTTACGGAGTCAATAGACTTGGAAGAATATGATGTGGCGATAATTGGGGGCGGATCAGCTGGACTATCAGCATTAAAAAAATTATCTGATCTTAATAAAAGCGCGATATTAATTGAAGCAGGTGATCGGATAGGCACCAAAAATGTCTCTGGTGGTATTTTGTATTCTAAACAAGACCCTCATGGAAGGATATACAACGTTGAGGATGTTTTTGGCCCAGATTTTGTGTCCAACGCACCAATAGAGAGGTTAATAAAGAAGTATTTACTGCACGCTACTTCCAAGAATAAAATTTTTACAATGGATCTCACTCCACTTCATGAATACAAAACAAATTTTGGGTTCTCTGTTCTTTTAAATAAATTAAATCCTTGGCTTGCAGAGCGAGCTTCTGAGTCAGCTGAAAAACAAGGTGGTGGAATTATCACTGGAGTCCACGTTTCTGATATTCAGTGGATGGGCGACAAGACAATTATAAGGACTAATGAATTAGAAGAATTCCAGGTAAGTTCAATAATTGCCGCTGATGGAGTAAATTCAGAAGTTGCCGAAATTACAAAAGCTAGGGATAAATTCAAACCAGAAGAAGTTTACTTTGGTGTTAAAGTCATCATAAAATTACCTGAAAATATTATTGAAGAAAGGTTTCATCTGAATTCTTCAGAAGGTTCAGCGCATCTTTTTGCAGGTGATATCACGTTGAATCATATTGGTGGTGGATTTCTTTATACAAATCGCCAAACATTATCACTTGGAGCGGTCTATCACTATGATTCGCTTCTCTCAAATCCGGTTACTCCATCACAGCTCATAGATGAATTAATCAAAAATCCTCTAATTAGTGAATATATTAAAGATGAAGTCCCATTAAGAAAGGACAACAATGATCTTTCAAAAGAAGATCAACTCAAAATGCAGCTTAGCGTTAGTAAACTAATAAAAACATACGATGAATTAAGATACAAATATTTTTCCAAAAATAATGTAGAATTGGTAGAGTCTGGAAAATTCAGAAATATAGAAGATATTAAATCAAAAATTGATAATATTAAAAAAGACCTAATTGAAAAGTATGGGGTACAATTTGTTAATAATTATGTAGAGCTTGAATATAGCGCAAAGCTAATTCCTGATGGTAAAAGATGCATGATGAAAAAGCCCTATTATAAAAATATTTTATTTATTGGAGATGCTGCTGGTCGTGGGATTTTCATCGGTCCAAAAATAGAAGGACTCAATGTTGGTATCGATGATGCAGTAAGAGCCTCTATTGCAATTTCGCGATCTATAGAAAAAAATAATTTTGATTCAGATTACATGGGAAATTACTATGAATCCCTTATTAATGAGAGTCCATATACCAGAGAAATGAAGAGAATAGATGAAAACTATATAACTTTGTTTCTTAACGTAGCAAGAAACATTTCCATGGATTCTGTTGATCCTTTATTTGGTTTTGGCCTTAGTCTTATGAAAAATAAAAGATTGAGGGGAATTGCCCTTGGACTGGTAAATTTTTTGGGATATGATAAAGTTTTACCAATTATAGAATCAGAAAAGACATATGTTCAGGTACCAATCCTTTTGGCAAACAGACTAGGAAGTATCGTCAATTCTTCGTACGCACCAGTAATTCCGACTTTATCAGAAAGAATTGCTAAATTGCAATATAATGATGACAGCGAATCACATATCACTGTGGAGGATAAAAGAAGTGAATTCATGAAAAAACTGATTCTACTATGTCCTACTAAATGCTATAGTCTTGAAGGAAAAGATGTACTGCTACAACATGAAGGTTGCGTGGAATGTGGGACTTGTTCTATTGGAACTAGATGGAGACATCCAAGAGGTGAAAAAGGAGTCATCTACAGGTATGGTTAAATAATTTACGATTTCCACTTAATTGAACAGCCAATAGATGGATCAAAATCTTTTTCTATTATTTCTCCGTTCAATAATTTTCTGATATTATTTTCCATTACATGCACTTGTGGAGTCATCTCTGGTTCCATTGCATCGTTTATTTTTCCATGAAACACAAGCCTTCTGTTTTGATCAAACAAAAATGGATCTGGTGTACAGACAGCTCCATATGATCTTGCAATTTGTTGAGCATCATCTATAACGTATGGAAAGTTCAACATATTTTCTTTGAAAAACTTGATCATGTTCTCAAAGCCTTCATCCTGATAAGATGGGTCATTACTATTTATCCCAACAATTTGTAATTCTGACTCTGGAAAGTTTCTCTGAAGAGTAACTAAATCACCTATACGAGCTTTAACGTAAGGACAGTGATTGCAAATAAAAACTATCAACAGGCACTTACTTTTGAAATCTTCAAGGGAATAGAATTTGTTATCTGTTCCCATTAATCTGAATGAGGGAGCATTATCATTTTTTTTTAGGGTTTGACTCGACAATGTTTTTGCCATGTAGATACTTTCTAGATATGACTAATAAATTGTTCAATTTTTTCGTATGATAAAAAAAATAAAAAAATACAACATCAATGAAAAATAAGTGCAAAATTAGTGCTTATTCATGCTAAATTCGGTTCATTTATATCGTAATATATTTACATTGTTAAAATTTATGGTTATTTCTTCTATTACATATTTATAATATTTTGAATATACGTATGTTCTATGCGTATGTTAGGTCTGATGACAATAGATAAATATTAATACAATAACATTTGTTTGAAAATTTGGAGGCCGAAAAGGTGATTAATCATTTAAAAGACGAAATCTCGTTCGATAAAATTCTAGTTATAGGCTTGGGTCAACTAGGGCTTCCAGTCGCGAAATATGTTAAAGAAAAGGGGTTTGATGTTTATGGTTATGACAACAATCAGCTCGCCATGGATAATGCTGAAAAGCAGCATGGCATAAAGAAAATAGAGAATTTCAGAGACGTTGATGTCTATATGATATGCATATCCACACATAGAGAAGATGATATTTCCTCTCCACAGGTTGACGGATTAATGGCAATTACGAGAAAGATAGCTAAAGAGGCTACAAATGGAAAGCTCGTATCCATCGAAAGTACCGTACCAAGAGGTACAACTAGGAAAATGTTTGAAATTCTTGAGCATCGATTTCATGTCGTTCATGCTCCACATAGGTGGTATGCTCTTGAAGAAGATGTTCATGGTGTCAATCAGCTAAGGGTAATAGGTGGCGTCTGCGACTGTTGTCTTCGAACAGGCATTAGATTCTATAATGGAGTTGAACATGAAGAAAGGTCAGATTTGGAATATTATAGTGGTACCAAATCATATAGAAGTCTTCGCATTCCCATGTATTCTGTTTCGACGGTAGAACTAGCAGAATTGAGTAAAATAATTGAAAATGCAGACAGATACTTGCAGATTGCTTTCGCCGAAGATCTCTATATGTTTTGTAAAGCAAATCGTATTTCATTTGCAGAATTAAGAGATGCGGTAAATACAAAATGGAATGTAAACATTCTGGAACCTAGAGATGGAATTGGAGGTCATTGTATTCCAAAGGATACAAGAATGTTCTTAGAGTCTTCGGAAATTAAGAGCAAAATATTGATTGCTGCTCAGGAAGTCGATAAGAATTACAGAAAATATATTGAAGGAATGATTAAAGACCTCAAACAAATAAACCATTAACATTTTCTATTATCCTAACTTTAACAAAATTATGCTAAATTTTATCTGGTTTCCTTGAAAGTGTGACATCCTAAGACTTTAGAGGAACACTCACTTTGTAAATTTAATTTAAATATTCTGAATATTTCTGTATTATCATGAGTTTTGATAAATCAATAATTAATCAAAAGGAGATTAAAGATAAAAAAGATGATACCAACTTACCTACTTTATATCTCAATTTTTCCTTCTATAAAGTAGATCCTAAATGGAGATGGTTGAATGATATAGGAAAGGATGAAGCTGCTAAGGAGTTTTCATCACTTATAGATATTGCCAATACAAAGATGAAGGTCATGACATATTCGACCATTGGTATGAGAAAGGAATCTGACTTTATGTTATGGAGCATTTCTGACTCTGTAGAAAAAATCCAAGTGCTAAGTTCAAAGGTTTACACTACTATACTTGGAAAATACATTGACACATCTGAAGTTTACTTGTCGGCATCACGTCCGTCAATTTATTCGAATAAAATTACTCCAAGTTTCATGGAAAATGACGAACCTTTAAAATACAATATCATTTATCCATTTGTTAAGTCAAGAGAATGGTATCTTCTTCCATTTGGAAAAAGAAGTGAAATGATGAAAGAGCACATTAATGTTGGTAAGAAATTTCCACAGATTAGATTGAATACTTCTTATTCTTTTGGTATGGGTGATCAAGATTTTATGTTGGCTTTTGAGACGAACAATTTGATGGATTTTCAAGACTTGATCATGAAACTTCGTGAAACACAGGTAAGCAGATATGTTGTAAGAGATACACCTATGATAGTTTGTGTTTATAAAAAAATCTTTGATATAATTAAGAGTTTAGGTTGACTATGTTAGCCCTGAAGGAATGGTCTATTGTTTGTAGAGCGTTGGAGGAGGCCAAACAATCAATATTGTTACGAAAGGGTGGGATATTAGAATACAAGAAGGGTTTTGAGATTAGTCAAAAAATTTTCCTCTTGTATCCCACACTAGAACACCAATCAAAAGAATATTTGCAACCAAATTATTTACAAGAATTCGAATTATTTTTAAAAGGAAATGATTCAGTTGTCCAAGACAAATCAAATATTATAAGGATTTTAGCAAGAATTGAGGCAATGCAGGAGTTCCATGATGAAACGATATTATCCAAGTTAGAGAAGTATCATATATGGAATGAAAAATACGTTAACATGAGAATGACATACAATCCAAAAAAACCAGTGAATGCCCTTCTATTGAGAGTTTACAAACTGCCTGAACCTATTTCAATAAGTGTAAATCCAAAATGGGCTGGATGTAAATCATGGATTGATATTGAGATGACTAAGAAGAAAGGGAATTCATATAATAAGATTGACGAATTACTGAATCAATGTGAACCAGTTATTAAAGAAGATGATTTTCAAAAAATTTATGATAAGTTTAAGGAGATTTGGAATTGAGATATAGACGACTTGGGAAAAGTGAAATTAAAGTAAGCGAAATTGGATTTGGAGCATGGAGCATTGGTTTGGATTGGTGGGGTAAGAAAATAGAAGATGATGAAGCGATTAGAATGTTAAAAAGAGCTTATGATGTAGGTATCAATTTCTATGATACTGGAGACATCTACGGGAAAGGAAAAAGTGAGAAATTAATAGGGATAGCATTCAAAGGCATGAGAAATGAAATAGTTTATTCAACTAAATGGGGATATGACATGTACAATGCTGAACAAGTAGGACACAATGAGTTACCTCAGAAACATAACATTGAGTATCTGCAATATGCATTAGGACAAAGTTTGGATAGACTTCAGACAGATTATATTGATGTATATAGCCTTCACAACCCAAAAATGCAGGTCATCACAAATAAAGAATTATTTAATGCGTTAGATATACTCGTTACCAAGGGAAAGATTAAAAGTCACGGAGTCGCGTTGGGCCCAGCCATTGGATGGAAGGAAGAAGGCCTACATGCAATCAAAGAACATAATATTACATCCCTGCAGACGGTTTATAATATTTTGGAACAAGACCCGGGTAATGAACTACTAAAGGCAGGTGAAGAAAAAAATGTTGGTATCATGGCAAGGGTCCCTGACGCATCAGGAGTGTTAACTGGTAAAGTCAATGAGAACACCGTATTTGACAAGAATGATCATAGGAGTGTGAGAAAGAAGGAATGGATATATGAAGCGCTAAAAAAAGTGGAAAGCATGAAGACAATTTCCGACAAAAAAGGGTGGGATATTACTGAGCTTGCGATTAAGTTCATACTATCTCATGAGCAAATATCAATCGTATTGCCGACAATGATAAGTTTGGAGGAGATTGATAAATTTTCTCAGATATCAGATGGAAAATATCTAGATGTAGATGAAATGCAACAGATTTCGGAGATGTATCTTCACAATTTTTACGTTACACCTGGTACAAAGTAATTGAGAGAGCTCAACTAATAGGCTGGCATAACTTTAGTCAATGGCTTACTTATCATAGTGATATTGAACAATGAAATGCTTGAGATGAATTTTCCACAAAATAGCAAGTATAGATGTATTGAGGCGTTGTAGGATATAATGATAACCTAAATAGAAACTCATGATACAAAAACATATCAAATGATATCAAACAAAGAAAACAAAAGTTGTAATAAGATAGCCGAAATCTCAATTATCTAGAAGATATATCAAGTATATTTGGTTATAGTAATCTTCGTACTAAAATTATACCTTAATTTATGTACTATTGATTTTACTTTGACTATCATACAGCAGTTCGTTACCTAATCCAAATATACTTGCTATCAGCTAAATTTTATTAGGGCTAGGTCATGGTAGGTAGAATTATTGTCCTAATTGCAATAATGGGTATAATATCATTAGTGAGCATTATACATGGCCATGTGTATGCGAATTTGATCATAGGGAAGAATGAAATTAATAACAATCAAATTCAACCATTTTCTCCAATTGCTAGCCTAATTAATAATCAAAGCACAAATAAGGAACTTATGTCTGAACTGAAATCTCAAATACAGCATTCAGACCCATTCAAGGTAAGAGGTATCGACAATGACAAAAACAGCACTAATCTGTCTTCGAGAGAAGGCATTTATCCAAATGACGTTAATTCAAATGACGTTAATTCAAATGACGTTAATTCAAATGACGTTAATTCAAATGACGTTAATTCAAATGACGTTAATTCAAATGACGTTAATTCAAATGACGTTAATTCAAATGACGTGAAACATAATGATAATAATGATTGTAATTCCAATTGTCCTGAAAAATCAGAGCCTGCAAAATATGACATTCCATTTGAATTACCAAGTATCCCCTTTCCTTAAAAAACAGATTGGATAATTACGCAATAGCAGACCATTCAAAGTCGTTAAAATTGTGCTAATAAAATGTAAAAAACAAAAATAAGGGTAATATGATAGATTACAGTGCGTATGTATTTTGAGAAGATGCTTTTATTTGGTTTTTCTGGAACACTTCTAGCACTAATGATGTTCATCAGTATTGGATCTGTTAGTGTTTATGCCATTTCAATAAAGATAGAATCTCCCCTCAGCAATCAAAAGGTTCCTGTCGGCCAACTTACCATATCTGGAACATCTTCTGATAATTCATCCGCACAATGTCAGGTTTATTTAGATTGGAATAACCTAAAGCCCTATCAACTGGCCACTCCTACCGGGTCAAATGGATCTGCTGATTTTTCAAAGTGGAGTTTCACATATACTTCAAAATATCATCTTATTCAAACAGGGCTCAATGACTTGACATCAAAAATTACTTGTTTGATTCCACCTGCCGGGCCAACTGTTACTAAATGGTATAGCATAAATGTCACTGGAGCTACAACTTCCAATCAATCAAGTAATGTACAATTACCGTTACCAACTGCAAATACCCAAACTCCAGCTTCAAATACCCAAACTCCAGCTTCAAATAACCAAACTTCAGCTTCAAATACCCAAACTCCAGCTCCGCAATCAGGAGCATCAGTTGATACAACAAATACCTCAAACTCGAATAAAATAAATCTCGAGATTAATGTAGAAACTAATCCAATTCCAGCTGGGGATAGACAAAAAGTTGCAGTGACCGCATCGGATCCTCAAACAGGAAATACTCTTGATCGGGTGTTTGTACGTTTAACTATCAAAGATCCTTCAGGTAATGTTGTAAAAGACTATACAGACACTGATGGGGAACTCTCACCTTCTTTTAGGGTAGATAAAGACATAACAGGTACGTATTCAGTCTTAGCAAGTGCCT